>OBLI01000263.1_pt1 | contig 57075 bp, 66 predicted proteins | sample 1519701 | NCBI WGS metagenome assembly OBLI01 (sample SAMEA3663005, study PRJEB22513) | pig gut metagenome | biome: pig gut; feature: pig-associated habitat; material: faeces | place: France | collected 2012
ACTTTTTTCATAACTCGTCTTTCTCCTTTCTTTTTCTTTTCTTAATATATATATTTATATATATATTTCTTTTCTTTTATATTGTGACATATATATACACACAAATACATATACCTTTTTTATTTTATATATATAGGGCACACACAATCATCAACAATTCACAAACAATGCAAATGAATAGCAATACCAATACCAATACAAAAAAGCATATGAATATACATGGAATTCAAATCCATATAAAGCAAAGGCATAGCAAAACATCGCAATAGCAAAGAATGCAAATCCATAGAATCCATAGAAATTGAAATGATGAATGGGTGGGGATTTGCCCTTTCCCCACCTTATTCCATGTTGCGTGTTTTCCTTATTCCATATCAGTAAACTCCAGACCTTTGTTTATGGTATAAACGGATATCTTCCATGTCTCGTTCCAATTTCCGTTCTCGTCTCGTTTGCTTGATATGTCCCTCTCGAATCCCCATTCTTTTGTGTCTGGGTGATTCCTCTTCATGTATTCTTCTGCTATCATGTCGCATGAGTAATCGAGGATATTCTTTTCCTCATCGCTGATGTAAATATCGGCAATCAATGTTTTTTCACTTACCTTTGCCTGAATCTTTTTCATGTTCTTTCCTCCTTATTAGTTTGTGTTACTTGTTCGGTTGCTTTACTTCTTTCGTATGCGTTCATGTAGTGCATACCTTTCTTTGAATGAATGCTGATGGTTTTCATTTCTTTTCCTCCTTATTTGGTTCGTTTATATTTGTTTGAGATAGTTTCGCTTGCAGTAATTGAATGCAGACCCGCTGAGAGAGTTACTGCAATATATTCCATACTTTGGTGTATATCTAATATAAAAGCATTGGAACAAACTCAAGTCACCTCTTCCGTCCATGAGTGCCTCGGCAAGTTCGGCTCTTCTTCCTTTTGTGGAGAGGAGATATTCGGCAAATAGTTCGGCTGCATCTCGCTTGGCATCATCTGATAGGTGGAAAGTTATCCATCTTTTGGTCTTGTGGCACATCTTTCCACTAAACAATTGTTCAATTGTCATCTGTGGAGTTTGGGTCAATAAGCCTCTCAAAGTTTTATAACTTTTCATAATTATTCCTCCTTATTTTTAATTGGTTAGTTTGGTTCGGTTTACTTATATATGAAATATACGATGTTGTAATAGTTGTGTGATTTGGTCATACCAAACAGACGAGAATTGAATCCCTCATTGTTCGGCAAACTTACGATATATCCATTTCCAAATCTACCTTTGTATTCGGAAACACTCCGTCCGTTTTTGGCGGACACATAGCCCTTCTTGCTCGCCTCATGGTGCAGATACATTTTGCCATCTGCACAAAGTCTCTTAATTCGTTCAATCGTCATGATTCGGTCCTCCTTTTAATTTGGTTAGTAATTCGTTTTAATATTGTTCGTTGCATCCTCCAGAATCGGACTGGAACACATTCTCCAAATGTGCAAACCTATGGCGCATCTTCTAAACTGGTTGTCTTTACATCATCATATAAAAAGGCAGGAAGAACACAATAATATGCTCCTCCTGCCTGATAGTCTTATTTGTCATTAGTCAATTTATCGCTCCGAGCAAGTATAACGGACAAGTCAAACGTTATTCTCTTCTCCCCCTCTATGTGCTGAGATAGTCATTCTTTTTGTGCCTCCATGCTGGATACATGGCACACAAAAAACAATACTTTCGGATTCGCTGCCATGCCTCATTTGCTATCATGATGCAAGGTGTTACACCTACACACACAGTGCCTTTTGGTCATTTTGGCTTTACGGCAAAATACAAACGTACCCCCTACCAAAACGATACCGACAATTTTTCTCTTGGATACCCCATGACCAAATCTGTGGTATCTGTCATTGCTTGTCAAACGTGCCTCAGTTACGAGACGGACAAACCACCTTTTTTCTATTTCCCTGCGGCGTCTTTGGTGGATAACGCCTCTTGCCTATCTTGTCATACTGGGCATTTCGCCCAGATAGGCTGCAAGCCTTTCGCTTGCGTTATGCTGCACGCTTGCAGTACCTTTGGTAGGTATGGCGGAATCGGACCGCCACAAAGCACACCAGTGTACCCAATCCATTACGGCATTACTTGCCTTCTTTCTCTTGGATGAGAGAGAGCAACAATTTGCGGGGAGTCCATTTGGTCACGGGTGTGTACACATCCACATACACCCGTTTGCCGTTACTATCAAGCAAGAGAGAACCGTCTGGGTTCTTCTCTGCCTTGCGTGAGTGGGTGCAAGCATTGCCTTCGGCATCTTTGAGGCATTTTGCGATGATGGATGGCACATTCACCTGCATGATGTCGGCAGCCGATACAAGCCCCGAAAAAGCCTCCTTATAGCCATTCTTCCAAAACGTCTTTACCACCTTGATAGTGCCTGATAGGGTTTTAGACTCTGTGTCTGCATTGCGAAGGTTCTGCATACGGATAGCCTTGCTTGTACTCTCGTTTGAAATCTTCTTAGCCATAATGTCAATAAATTAAATTAGTAAATGAATTAACTACGCCACAAAGGTATGACATATATTTCTAATATGCAATACCCTGTAAACACTTATTAAGAACTATTAAGAACTATTAACATTTAGCCTAACATACGCATACGCGCGTACATTATACAAGACAAAGTACTGACAGACGGACAGAGCACACCAGTACAGACGAAAGACATATATATGTACGTTATCGCTTGTGTTGTGGGTGTATTCTTGTAGCCTGCCAGTGCAAAAAAGCATCCAAAAGCCGAAACGCAAAATAAGCCCATAGAGCGCATAAAAATCCTGCAGGGTAGGGTAGCCCCCCCCCTATGGAGATACGTCTTTAGGGGTCTACCCCTCCTCATTTTTTTCTATTTTTTTTTATGCTAATAGTTTTCTAAATTTTTTTTTGATTTTTGTGTTTATATGTTAAATTTTGTAAAGTTGTGTTTTGTTGTTTATGAAGTTTGTATATTTGTGGTGTTTTAAGTATGATATGTTATGGATAAAGGTTTAGTATATTTGAGTGGTAGTTGGCTGATAGGTTGGGATGATGATGAGTGTTGGTATGTCGGCAACTACGAGAAGAGAGAGGATTATTTTTTGCGTCAGGGTTATGATGTAGTTAATCCTTATGGTGTATGGGGTGATGCTTGTTGTGATTTTCTTCGTTGGGTGTATGGTATATGGTATTTGGTTAGGTGTGATTTGGTAGTATTTCCTTCTTGGTGGCGATATAGTATATATGGGGTTATGGATAGGTTTTTGAGTTTTGTATTGTGTAAGGAGGTTGTGATAAGTGATTTTGATTGATATTAGGTTTTGCGATTGTGTTTTTAGTTGTTGAATTAACTATTTACTGTTTTGTTAGTTTTTATGTGTATGGTTAGTGATAATAGTACTCATAGGTTCGTTTATTAGGTTATTTATTGTTTTATTATTGTTAGAATTTGAATTGTGTTGGGTTGTGTATGTGAATATGCGACCCAATTTATTTGTGTATGTTGGTATAAAGTTGTACCTTTGTGGTGTTTAGTTAACTATATGTTTAATTTATAAATCGTTATTTGATTTTATGGAGAATTGTTACAGGTTACCTCGGAAGGCTGTTTTGGATGTAATCAGTAGTGGTAGTGTTATGAGTGGCAGGTCCCGTGTGATGCCTATATTAGACACTATTTTATGCCGTATGGGTAATGGTGTTCTTAGTGTATCTTCTTATGATTCGGAGACATTTGTTACTTATTCTATGCCTTCTGCTGAGTTGGTTGATGAATTATCTTTCTGTGTACATCCGAAGGATTTGATTGGTATTTTATCTTCCGTTGATGATGATTCCGTTAATTTCCGTATAATGTCTGATGCTTTGAAGGTGGAGTATTCATCTGGTGAGGTTAGTTTTCCTCTTTCTGATGCTGCGAGTTTTCCTTCTCCTTCTCATTCCGATGCTGATGCTCATTACGATGTTCCTTCTGATGTTCTTCTTCGTTGGTTGACCTCTTGTTCTCGTTTTGTTGCTACGGATGATGTTCGTATAGCGATGAATGGTGTGTACTTATACGTTAAGGATGGTGAGTTTGGTTGCGCATCTACGGATAGCCGTTCTCTTTTCCATGATTCCTGCCTTCTTGATGATAGTATGTCGGAATCCCGTGAGGCTATTTTGAGCAGGAAGGCTCTTCCTTCCGTTATTTCCCTTCTTTCCTCTTGTGAGGAGGGTTCTAACGTGCGTTTAGATTTCCGTGGCACACATATATCTTTAACCACTTCTGATGGTTCTTCTCTTTATTCCCGTATTGTGGATGCTCGTTATCCTAATTTCCGTGCTATATTCCCTTCAGACTATGGTTCGGAGTTTCGTCTTGACACTTCGTCCCTTCGTAGTGTTCTAAAGCGGAGTATGGTGGTGTGTGATTCACGTTCCCGTATCGCTAAGTTTTCTTTTCGTGATGGCTCTTATTGCCATATAGAGTCCGTTGATGAGGAGCATGGCAAGCGGTTTCATGAGTCCATCCCTTGCGCATATTCGTCCAGTGATGTATCTTTCTTGGTAGATGCTGGAATGGCACTAAACGTACTTTCATCAGTATCAGACGATTCCGTATCTTTATACGTTACGTCTCCTTTGTCACCAATCTTCTTTTCAGATGCCATTATGCCGAAGAAGAAGATGTTGCTCATGCCCATGCGTAATTCTTGATGCTATGAAGAGGAGATATAGGATTAACCTTGCACATGTTTACGATGGTTGTATACCAATTAGTGTGTATGAGGTGCAGGTTAGTGTGCCGAGTGTCTTTGATGATAAATGGTGTGGTGTAAAGCAATTCCGTCATCGTTCGTCTGCTGAACGATTATTGTCTATTCTAAACGAAAAGGAGTGAGATGATGTTTTACAGAAAGAAAGATGGTGCTAAGAAGAGCAAGTATCACAACAAGAAGGTTGAGTATGATGGTATTTCCTTTGATAGCAAGAAGGAGATGAAGCGGTACATAATTCTCAAGAAGGCGCAAGAGGAAGGAATTATTTCAGACCTTATGCTGCAAGTAAAGTTTGAACTGATTCCTGCCGTGAGAGAAAAGTATATCAAGCACCTCAAGACAAAAGACAAGGAATGCGAAAGAACTCTTCAACTACCGATAACATATACTTGCGACTTTCAGTACACAAAAAATGGAGAAACAATTGTTGAAGATGTGAAGCCGAGTCCGAAAATGCTACCGAAGGATTTTGTCCTAAAGGAGAAGATGATGTTTGCTCTTAAAGGAATAAAGATAAAGAGAGTTTTTTCTGAAACTGAATTAGTATAATAACTTAAACAAAAAGAAAATGAATACGAATACTAAGATTTTGTTTTTCTATGCATATTGGGATAACAATGCGGAACTTTACGATGAGATTTTCGCTTTGTGCAAGAAGAAGGGTATTTTCTTTGATGGAATAGACTGCGAGGAGAAGGCTGGTGTGATGGCGAGTACCAAGTATGGTGTCAAGTTATGCCCATACATCATTGCCATAATGGACGGGAAAGAGGTCTGGCGTGGTATTGCGAATGATTTTCCTAAAGAAATCATTGATTTGATGAAATAAAGCGGTATCTTTGCATCGTAATTTTCATGTCACATATAGTTGTTTTTGTTTATTGTGAAAGGTGGGGAGGGATTAGGAACTTGTTCCTTCCCACCATTTCGTATTAGGAAGAAATAACAAATGGAAAAGATAACTAAGACGCAGGAGTCAAATGTAATTGCTTATGCCACTCATGACATCATGTACATGAACGATATGCTATGCAACATCACTAAATCGTTGCGTGATGATGTTAAGAAGAGGGATAAGGAGGCAAACAAGATTTATGGTGCTATCCATAAGAGGGTTAAGAAGCATTTAGACGAACAGATTAGGGTATTTAGTGTGCATATAGGCTATTTTGCCGATTTTTGCGCCCATATGGACGATTTCTGTGAGCCTAAGTACCTTTCCCTTGTCAAAGCAATAGAAAGGCGGTTAAAAGCCGAAAACGTATCTGATGCATCATACCTTGCCAAAGTAGAGGCATTGCGTGTTTTTGCTAATTTTGTGAAGGTATCTACAGAGGATATAGTAAAATCTGCCCGTAGTGTTACACCAAAGGCATATGCGCTTGATGTTTTTACCCTTCATGACATTGCTCGTATAGCGAATAATTTCATGCTATGGGAGTTTAGGAAGGTTGAGAAGGCTAAGTACGATTGCCTTGATACAGATGCAGGCATCATAGATGCGTATAAGGAGATGTGCGAAACGATTATTGACTATGGTATTTTTGTGCAGTCGTCAAATGCTGCCGTAAAGGAGAATTACGAGGAGGAGAAAGAGAATGTCGGTAAAAATGAGTGAGCAAGATATATTGAGGGACAATGCTAAAAATGCCCTTCAAGAAATGAAGAAACATGAGAATTTGTGTGCCTATACGTTAAAACTACCAAATGGCACTATAATCTCATGCAAGAGCGAGGAAAGATTAGAGGAATACAAGAAACTATTAAAAATTAAGTGATTATGAAAGTTAAGGTAAAGAAATTGAATGAGAATGCGGTAATTCCGTTCAAAACGTATGAGAAGGACTTCTGCTATGATGTTGTAGCCGTTAGCGAGGAAGAGATTGCACCAAATGTTTGGAAATACGGCATAGGTCTTGCGTTCCAAATAGATAGGGATAGTTTATTTGCGCATAGATATCTTAATTTGTCCATTGATTTACGTCCAAGAAGTAGTGTTTGGAAGACTGGAATGGTATTGAGTAACTGCGAAGGAACTATAGATGAACTCTACACAGGAGAGGTATCTGCCGTATTCTATCATGTTTTTCCAAACATGGAGCGATATAAGGTTGGACAGAGAATCGGTCAGATAAAGATTGGCATTACAACTCCAATAGAATTTGTTGTTGTTGATGAACTTTCCGAAACGGAACGTAATAGTGGTTCTTATGGCAGTACTGGCGTTTAATTAAAGACAACTAACGATATGATTAGAAACTTGACTATATCTTACTACGTTGACAACGTGAACGTGAAATTGTACACAGAAACGGATGATGATAACGTTCCTTACAACATTGCTGACATATTTGCGAGAGTAATTAAGGATAGCAATGCCAATGAGGAAATATTGCTTGAACAACTGAAAGACAACTTAGGGTTATGATTGAAATAAAGACACTGGAAATAGCAGGTATGCGTAGTGTATTGGAAGCGTTACGATTACCTTTTGGCAAGGAATGCAGAAGTTGTGTTTGTGCCTCTTATGACTATAACGATAGTTCATTCGTTACTAAATCAAGCAGTAACATAGACGATAGAGATTTGCATCTTCTTTCCGTACTTGTTAAACGTGGAGATGAACATAGCAAAGTTCTGAGGGGATTGAATGTATGGGTAGAAATAAATGCACCACGATACTTTTGGAGCGAAGCAGATACATATAGAGTTGGAACTGAAAGGCTATCAAGTGAAAGCACGATGCATATTCAAGGTAAAGGATTGGCTACGGATGAACTTGTAAAGATGAAATCCGAACTAAAGGAGGGCACGATGCAGAAGAGAATACAAATGTTCAGTTATCAATGCTTGCGGAGGATATGGTTTCAAAGACATAACCATCGCCTCCCAGAATGGCATGTTTTTTGTGCGTGGATAGAGTCTCTTCCTCTAAGTGAAGAGTTGATTACTATAGGAAACAATAACGATTAAACAAAAGAGAAAATTAGCAAAAAGATGAATGTAAAGATTCCAGAGTTGATACACATAGGTGGTCAAGACATAAATATTGAGATTGTGGATAATATTGAAGGAGACAAACTTGGTCAATGTTCCGTTTCTGAAGGATACATAAAGATAGCAAGGTCAAGCCTTGGAAGGCAGCAAGGTTTCTCCTCTCAGTTGAATACCTTTTGGCATGAGGTTGTTCATTGTGTCCTTGACACTATGGGAGAGCAGGAACTATCTGCTAATGAGAAATTCGTGTGTTGTTTTGCATCCTTCTTGTGTGAGGCATTGAGGAATGCGTATTTCGTAATAGAAGAGGAAAAAGCATGAAATTCAAGGATATAACAGAAGAGATGAATGCTCTATATGAGCGAAAGAACCATGACTACGGAAATAGTTTCTCTGAAACGTTTCGTAAACTTGGCATAATAAGTGCTGCAACAAGGATGCTTGACAAGATGAACAGAATTGTGTCCCTTGTTACGAAAGACCAACAGAAGGTCAATGATGAATCCCTTCGTGATACACTTATTGACATCGCCAACTATGCCGTAATGACAATCATGGAAATTGACAAGAAGAAAGAAAGGATTTAAGATGGAACTTACACTTAGAAGAATAGCACTAAGGGATACATATACGATAGGTCGGCTATATGTTGACGATGTATATGTTTTCGATACCCTTGAGGATTGTGTGCGTGACTTGAATAGAAACGGACAATTTGACAATGGCGAGAAGAAGGTTTATGGTGAAACTGCAATTCATTTCGGAAGATATGAGGTTGAACTTAACGTCAAGTCACCAAAATATAGTAACTTTGCAAAGTACCCTTGGGCGAAACCTTATGGCGGTTTTCTTCCACGGCTGAAGAATGTAAATGGCTTTGAAGGAATTCTCATCCATGTCGGGAACACGCCGAAGGACACGTTAGGATGCATACTTGTTGGTTATAATACCATAAAAGGGCAATTAACGGACTCAAGAAAGGCTTTTGCCTTGCTCATGGACAAATACCTTACACCAGCAAGAAAGAGGGGCGAGAAGGTCTTTATTACGATAAAATAGAAGACTTTTTTTCATGTATTATATTTGATATGGGTTTGGGTGCGCTTGTCTGTTTGAAGATAGGCGCACCATTTTACAGACCAACAATGCACTCATGTATCTCTCTCAACACACTTGCGTTCTCCTTATCTGTAAGGTTAAAACAAAGCAAGAATGAAATCTCATTGTCAATCATTCTAAGTATATCATTCCTTTTCATAATCCAAATATTTATTTCTACACTTATCGCAAAGCAAGTAAGCAACGTGTGGGTAAATGCGCATGATAATATCTCCAGACAAGTATGCTATTTCCTCTCCTTGTGGGTCAAGATTGCATTCGTGCGCTATGTGACTTTGAAGATGCACTAACTCATGGTGCAAGGAATTTATGAACTCAGCAGAACTTGTTGACTTGGATACTACAAGCACACTTTCCCTCATCTTGTAGTTCGTAAAGCATAGACCTACATTTTTCTTTCCGCTTGTTATCTTATCAAAAGCAACCCTTGCAGTCTCAGCACTACAATTTATATTGAATAGTACATCCATTATCTCTTCTGCGCAACTCTCATCTACATCAAAGAATGTATGTACTATCCAATCGTACCTATCAACATATAATTCCTTGCAAACCATTACTACTACTCTTTAATTCCGATGAATGATAGCCAATCAATAGGCTCTCCCTTGCCAGTCATGTCCGCTATCCATCTTCGTAAGATGAATCCGTCCGCTTGGTCTGCATCGTCACAATAGTCTTTCACGAACAATGCCATCTTGCTCTCATCCGTTATTGACGAGCCGAAGAAATCATTTTTGCACATCTGCGCCACATACACATAATCATATCCACCCTTATTCTCTATTGTTATGTTATGCCTTGCAAGCATGGCATCTACATCCTCTTTCTTTAGAATAGGCACTTTTTCGTCTTTTCCCGTTTCCTTGTTATGCTTATACATTCTCTCTGCTGCATATACATACAAATCAAGACAGAAATGCCAACCATTAGTGGATAGGTATGCTATCTGTTCTTTTGGCATTACGAACAACTCATAAATGTCAAGTGGTATTCCGTTCCTTCTCATATAACGTATCATTTAAGCATGGGGGACACAAATATTCCCCCACGCAAAGTTAAACAACTACATATAGCGACCCCTTGAGTCCCTTCTTCTATACCTTCTCTCTCTCATCATCTCATCGTCATCATAGTCTTCATCGTCCCTATAACGAACATTCCCACCACCATAACGAGAGCCATAGCCTCCTCTGTAGCCAATGTTCTGTCCATTTTCCTTGTCTTCCATCCACTCATCAATGCATTGCATTGCCTTACCTAAATGTCTGAGAGATTCTTCAACGTGTTCGGACAACTTGTTCATCTTCCCTTCACTTATTTCAATCATAAACATAACTAATCCTCCTTATTCTTTTTGTTCTTCCTTTGCTCCAACGTATCCGACAATAGTTCAAACATCTTGCCGAGTTTATCGTCAATGTTACCCATCCTCTCCTCAAGGGCGAAAATCTTCTCCTCTTGTTCTTTCTCCTTCGCAAATGATGGGTTCAGTTCACGCAACATGGCATCACATGATGCTATCACCTTCTCATGATAAGGAATGCTTTCTATGATTTGCCTGCTATTTCTAAGCATACCTTCCACCTCTGCGCTCATGGCTTCTCTGCTATCACTGACAACAAGGTTACCACTATTTGCGATATTCATGTTGGCATTCAGTTGCTTGAAATCAATAGTATCCTCACCGACCTTAACCTTCACATCTACGAACAACTCATTAGGTAGAGCATATTGGTACGATGCGCCAAATTGGTTAGCCTTCGGTTGAGGATTGCTAACACTAACAACTTGACCTATCTTCAATTTCATATCCTCGCACTTGTCAAGAATATAGAACATTCCTCCTTGTCTTAATCCTTGGAACATAACGAAACTTTTAGTTAAACTTGTTAATTACTTTTTTTACACAACACCCGTAAGCAACTGCAATGTGCTTGTTGAATGGTCAAACCACGCAATGTAGATTCCCGAACCAGTGATGTCTGCTGCGGTAACCGCCACACCACCAATCTTCGTGAGTGGCTGAACGTTTCCACCTTCCGATGTAAAGACTATCGGCAAGGTTGTCGTGCTGCCAGCAGGTATTGCTTGAGCAAGATTGATGATGAGCAATCCACGATATGGACTACCCACGTTCGTGTGATTGTTGAAATCAAATCTCACATCTGTTGCAGTAACGGAAACGGACAGACTCCTTAGTGCAGGAATACCATTCCTATTCACATTTATATACAATGGCAATAACGTACTCATAACATTTGCTTTTTTTTGTTATTATTACTATCTTTGCACTTGGGATAGATAGGAGTCATGACCTATTGATAAGGGTTTTCTAAGTTTACCCTTCCCGCTTTAACAAAACTTAGATTGGATATTAAACTTAGTAATATGTCAAACGAAGAATTTATTAAAAGCATTTCGCTTGATGGCGAAATTTGGAAAGATGTAGTCGGGTATGAAGGTAAATACTTTATATCCAATTTTGGTAGAGTTGCAACAAATAGCCCAAAAAGGGTTTTTTGTATATTGAATTGCGAAATACCAAACAAATTGCATTTTAGAGTTGACCTATACAAGAACAGCAAAAGAACACGAGTGTATGTCCATAAGTTAGTTGCAACTCATTTTTTAGAAAATCCTAATGAATATAATGAAATAGACCATATAGACGGAAATCCTAAAAACAATCATTTCAAAAATCTTAAATGGTGTACACACAAAGAAAATATGAATAATCCTAATACGATTTGGAAATACAAATACAACAATAAAGGTAAATACAATAACAAAAACACATCAAAAAAAGTTGTGCAGTTAAAAGGTGGTGAAATTGTTTCTATATTCCCATCTGCATGTGAAGCAGGAAGAAACGGCTTCACTCGTTCTTGTATTTACCAATGCTGCAAACATATCATCCGAAAATATAAAGGATATGAATGGATGTACCTTTCCGACTACGAAACCCTTAATCAATAAGTCAAAGAACGCCTAACTACCCAAGTAGTTCAATTTAACCCCACAAAGAACCGCCAAATCCGTTATTACAACCGAAACCTCCAAAGCCACCAAATCCTACGCAATAAGGTCCGTATGGAATGTTGATGCTACGATTTACATGCACATAGTCAGGTGTTGCAGGAATGACTTCTGTCTTTGGCAAACGGCACTTGATTCCATCAACATCGTTTTGCAGATGGCTAACTGCTGAAGCAATCGGCTGTGTTGCTTGAGTAATCATTGCTCCAAATGTCTGAGTCTGCTGATAGTTATTGATTGCAGTTGCTTGCTGTGCGTTTTTCTCTCGCAATGAATCAATCTTGTCGTTGAGACTTGCACGTTCCATAGCATCTATTCTATTAAGAATAGCATTTGTATTTGCAGTAGAACTATCTCTCAACATCTGTGCATTTGCATTTGCAGTAGACACAAGTGTGTTTGTCTGTTGGCAATTAGCAAGTTGATTCTCATAACCCATTTTAGTTATTGCGTTTTGTGTTTTGCAACAACAATCACAGATGGACTGAATAACACTTGCGTTTCCGCTCTGAATGCTGTTAATCACTTGCTGGAACGATAATCCATTCTGCCCAGCAAAGTTGCAAATCTGCGTGGATATTTCGCTGATAGCATCTTGTAACCTGCCATTAGAGCAACCGATTGATTGCGCCAACTGCGAAATGTCTGTTCCGTTTCGTTGGATTGCGCTCATTAGCATTTCCCTTGCTGCGTTGTTGTTTCCTCCACCTCCGAATCCGAAATTGCCGTTTCCGAAGATGGCAGCAACGATAATCAATGCAATAATGCTTTCAAAGCCATTGTTTCCGAAGAACCCTCCGTTGTTGTTGCCACTAAGCAAACCCATTAGATAACTTGTGTCCAATCCCTTGTTCTGAAGAGCAGGGATGATTGATGCAAGCAAACCATTTGTTCCAACGTTTGCATCATTTCCAAAATAATAAGCCTTTGTATCACTCATAATATTACTATATTTTAATGTTGCAGTCAATATTAACTGCATCGCAATATTATGTATATATGAACACCGATACAAGACCATATAAAAATTATTTTTTGCTTTGATAATCAGATATTTATAAAATACTACCAAGTATATTTTCTTACATATGAAATATTTATTACCTTTGCACTACAAACTAATGCATATAACACTATGGACAAGGAAAGAGAGTATTTTGTTATCGTTGAAGAAATTGTTTCTTCTTATTTTGATGTTTCCATAGAAGATATGAAAAAAGGTAATAGGAAGAGCAATGTAACACTTGCAAGAGGGTATGCTATGTATATCCTTCATCGTGATTTGGGGTTGTCAATATCTAAGATAGCGAAGGAGTTTGGTAGAACAACAAGGGCTGTCTTTTGGCATATTTCCAAGATTTCATCGTTCATGGAATTCAGCCACATATACAAAAAAATATATGGATGCTTGCGTAGTTCTGAAAATATGCCTACCTTTGTTGAGTCATAATGATAAGTTTTAATTAGTAATGTTTTTTATAGATGTGCGTAGCATGAGAATGTAACGCACATTTTTTTGCACATAAGAAAGACCGACACCACTTGGGCATCGGTCTATCTTTCTAAAACATCATATCACTTATTCTTTCTACCCTTTTTCTTTGTTGAACAAGCCATGACTAACACCTCATTCCTATGGTATATTTATTATATGACAACCTTTAGACCTTGACCGCCCAATGTATTATGTGGTGCAAGTATTCCACTAAGTAGGGAATTGATGGCACTTGTCTGTTGTGCGATAATCTTCAATGTTGACACTATTGGATTCTCCACGTTAGGATTCTTGAACTCATTCAAGAAATCACGGAGCATATCCTTCTTTTCGGAAACCAAGAACCTTATTGAGTTTAGGTATCCTTCTATAATCTGTGCTGTTTCTTCCGTTACGCCTTGAATGCCTTTCTGTAATCCTTCCATATCTCCTGTGCTACCTTTTAGGAGTGATGCAATACCCAAAGACTCAACCAACCCTTCCATGAAATCGTTTAGTTCTGGTGCGGTGTTTGCCCACATCTCCCTTATGTTTGCCAATTCCTCTTTTGTCACTGTGTTATCATCAAACATGGCATCAAATTCTTTGTAGAAACCATCAAGGTAGTTGTTGACACCACGATAGAGGAGTTGCTTTTCAATCATATTCATAAAGAACTCATCAAATTTCTCGTTTAGACCATCAAGACCTTTACCAGTCTCCTTGTATGCGTCAAGCCATGCGCTAACGAACTCACTTGCTGCTTCCTTGTATGATTCCTCCGAACCGAATCCACCTACGGCTTGTATTCTTTCTTCCTCTAACTCTTGGAGTTGCTCTTGTAGTTCCTCAATGTCCTTTTGGTACTCTTTAATCTTGTCCTTATCTGTCTTCTTTTTCGCTTGCTCAAGCCTTATCTGTTCCTCTCTTGCTTTTATCTGCTCTTCTATATTCTCCTTTGCTTGCTTGTTAGCCATATCAAACGTGTTGAGGTCATACGTTTGCTTAATCTGCTTTTCAAGTTTCTTATATTGCTTTTCAAGTGACTGAACAAGTTCTTCTTGCTTTTTAATCTTCTTTTCAAGACGTTTATCCTTCATTCCGAAAAGTGATGCGAAGAGACTCGCAATTGCGCTCAATGCCGTTGCAATGATTCCTATGACACCCAATGCGCTATTGATTTCTATTCCGAGAGCAACAAACGCAAGTCCCAAAGTGAAAATATTCTGCGTCATCGTTATGATGTTCTTGATATTGGAAATCCACAATCGTGCGCTACTATCTTCTGCAACACCGAAAGCATCCAATATACTATCCATTCCGTCAAGGACTTTTATTGATGCTTCTGCCCAAGCATTGATGTTTTCTTTTACCTTTCCTATATTTTCCCTTGTCTTTGCATATTTATCCGCATTCTTACCTGTTTCCTCTGCGTTCTTCTCCTGCAATTCAAGGGACTCTTTTTGACTATTTATTATTGCGTCCCAATCCTCTCTTGTCTTTGACGAAAAATCCTCTTGTGGAAGAAGGCTTGTGTTTCCCTTTACTTGTGAAACATCGCCATTGGATTCCCTTAGTTGCTCGTAAAGAGATATCAATTCCTTTGTCTTCTCAATCTCCTCTTGTTGTTTCATCAAGCGGTAATTGAGTGCATCTTCGCCCTTGAGTGTTACACCTTCATCGGTAGTCTCCTTAGTTTTATTGAGTTTTCGTATTTCGGAAAGATTCTTGAAGAAAGATTCATAAGGATTCCTTTCGTTAATTGTTTCCTCAAGTTTAGTAATCTGTCCTTGAATCTCCTTATATACTTCTGGCGGAAGAGTCTTCAAGGCATCCTTCATATCACCGAGTTTCTTTATAAGATTCTTGATGCTCCTCGTTCCCAAATTCTCAATGTCCGTGAACAATTGCTCGTACATTGCGGATGACTTGAATGATTCCCAAGCATTCTTGTCAATCTCCTTTTGAGTCTTTTCTTGTACACCTTTGAGCATTAGTTGCCGTTCTTTGTCACCGATGTTTGTCATGCTCATTATTTCTTGTATCTCCTGCATCTCGTTAATGCGAATCTTACCCAAATCGCTATACGATTGCACAAGATACTTGGAATACTTTTCTGCAAGTTCCTTGATGTGTTTGTTCTCCAAATCATCAAGTTTACCAAGGAACTTCTCATATTCCTTCTCCATGTCCGTTCCAACGAATAGGTCTTTGCTTTCGGTTAGTTTCTTTCTAAGACCTTCAAGGTCAATAGCCTCAAAACCGAAGAGTCTCTCTGCCATATCTGTAGGGATATTCAAATCCTTGACCTTCAATGTGAGGTCATATGCATCAAAATAGTCTTGAAACTTCTTCTTTATCTTTTCGTTTTCTAATGTGATGGCATCTACGCCAATCTTTGCTTGAACCTCGCTTATGGCTTTTGATAGTGCATCTTGTGCCTTCTTTCCTTCTTTTATTGCCAAAGGTTCAAGGCTCTTGAGCATGGCAATGATTCCTTGTGGTGTAGTGAAATCTGCCTTTGATAAGTCTGCATTTCCACCAATAGTGTCTGAATATGTTTTTGAATATGATTCAAGAACTTTCTGCTTGGCTGTAGTCTTATCGTGTGTCTTATTGAGTTCAACATATTTTTGGTTGAGTTCTTTTATAAGACTAATCATGTTATTGAGATATTTCTCTTGCCTGCCTCCACCTGTCTTTTTATCATTAAGGCTTATTCCCAACAAATTCGCAGTTTCACGATAAAGCCTTTCAAGTTCTGTTGCTTGCTGAATCTCCTTTTCGTTTACATCAAGTCCTTGCTCTTTCCTTCTTGTTAAATCATCAAGTATCTGTTTTTGATTCTCCCAACTTGACTTTATGTTCTTTTCGTATTCTGATATACTCTGTGATTGAGCCATATCCTTGTTGATAAGAACCTTAGACAATGTTCCTTCGTTGAATTGTCCACCAAGATTTGATTTTATCTTATCGTTAATTGACTTTACGATTCCACTATTCCAAGCAGTCAATGCATCTATTTGTTCCTTTGCATTCTTTTTACTTATTATGCCCAATTCTGCACGTTTGTTAATAAGTTCTGTCTGCTCCTTGATGTTTATTTCGTTCAACCTCTTTTGTTTCTCATATTCATCGGAGATTTGGCTTTCTATATCTTTTCTTTCTTTTGCATAAGTATTCCTTATCCTTTCCTCTTCGGTTCGTGCTTTTGCCGTAGGAAGACCACTACCAAATTGAGAGTTAAGGATTCTTTCTGCTTTCTTCTCTTCCTCTTGCAGTTGACTATATACTTCTATGATACCTGTAAGGTTATCGGCAATAATGTCTGTAAATCCTTGACGGAGAGAAACATCCTTACCATAATATTGTTGTACAACCTTATTTAATAGTTGAACTTGTTGTCCTGTGTTTTTCAAAGAGTCAGCATCCATCTTTCTGACCTCTGTCCTTAACAAAGATAATATATCCTCAATCTCGTTTCTCTTTGGTATAATAGCATTAAATCTACCATCACCTTCTGTTTTACCTATTGCTCCTCCAATAGCATCTTCAAAATCTTTCGTAGCCTTGCTTATCCTATTCGCAAACTTGCTATCTATTGTTTCAAGTGATTTCTCGTATGCCTTATATTTACGCATATTCTTAATGCGCTCTACTACAATACCATAACTATCTGCGAGTTGCTTTACAGATGTGTTCTCATCAACAAGGAAATCAAGATATTCTCCGTATTGGCTATTGAGTTGGTTTATTATCTGTTTCCTTTCAAGGCTACCTTTATTGGCAAGGCTAAGACGTGCTACAAGGTCCTTGTATGCCTTTGCACTCCTATCTACGTTGTTTGCTTCTTCTGTGGCAATCTTTGAAAGTTCCTTCCTTAATTCTTTTGCCTCTCTGCGTGCATTAGTCATCACACGGATTATTTCAACAAGTGCAATAACTGCAAGGAATGGTGCTGCTGATTTGAACAATACCCATAGTCCTCTTACAACTGATTGGAAGAACAATGTAGCCTTTGCAGCAGCATATTGTGCCGCAGAAACTCCGTATATTCTTGCCTCTTGTAGTGTCATTACACTAATATCTGCAATCGTAGCACCAATCTTCTTCTTTATAGCACTATTACCCCACAACGTTATTGTTCCAAAATCTTTAATTGCTTTAGTTTCCGCAATTTGAGCCAACCTTACACCTGACAACAAAGGAATAAGAGCAATTAGTCTGAACTGCCACTCTTTCCAATTAGTGGCAGCATCTTTCAAGAATGACAAGAAGGTCTTTGTGAACCCATAGTTTGACTGACCAATCTCATTGAGCATTATGTCATATGCGTCCTTCAAGTTGGATATAGTACCATATAGTGTTTGGCTCTGCTTCTCCTGCATATCAAAGAACACACCACCTTCATCGGTCATTCTCTTGAACACCTCTTCCACATCTTTGAACGTTACCATGCGCTTGCTAATCATTTCAAAGACATCTCCTGCGCTTATAGCACGTCCTTCAAGTTCAGTAAAGTATGTTGCTAACTCTTCAAGCATAGGTATTCCTGCCTCAGTCAACTGACGCAATTCCGTTCCACGAAGATATGTTGCTGCTCGTATCTGTCCATATGCAAGGATTAGTCTGCTCATATCAACACCCAATCCTGCACTCACATCAGCCAAACGTTTCGTTGTATCGTGTAGTTTCTCAGTTTCTATTCGGTATGCAGCAAGTTGCTTGGTGTATGTAACCAATTCCTTCAACTGGAATGGAGATTTGAGTGCTAATTGTACCGTTTGATTCCATATAGTATGCGATGCATCTTGGTCTCTAATGATGGCATCCAATGCGACCTTTTGCCTCTCAAATTCCTTTGTTACTTCAACAACCTTACCGACATAAGCGGATATCCTATCAATACCAAAAATAACACCAAGTTTGGATGCTATACCATCAAAAGACAAAGAGAGATTTTGGTTCGCAGACTTAAACTTGTTTACCTCTCCACTTGCCTCTGAGATATGTTGCTTGTGTTGTCTTATCCTCGTATTCAATTCGGATAGTCTGCTAAGATATTTTCTGTCAGTAACACTAAGATTCTCTCTCGCCTTAGTAAGATACTCTATTGCACGTTTTTCATCTGCTATTGTCTTAGAATTGTTGGATAACTTAACCGCAGACGAGAAACTAACATTGTGGTATTTCGTTAGTCTATCAATAATCCTATCTAACTCATTGGACACCTTGTTAGCGGAGTTTGCAGTACGTTTGAACCCACGTTCACTCTTCGTACCAACAACATCCATGTAATCTTGAATCTCCTTTAATTTGCCAACAAGACTTGCGAGTTGTGGTGGTTTCTTAAACTTGTTAAATAGTTTTTCAACACTTGGCAATGCTAAATTTGCATTTGCGCTAATGCTCTTCAAAGCCTTGTCAATACTTTGAATCTCTTTCAACAATTTGTTGTCTATTATGAGTTCTCCTGCGTTTGCCATATATCTTATCTCCTATTCATTTAATTTAATATAGTTATGCCAAGGTCATTGGTTAGATTACTTCCGTCAACAACCTTGCTTTTCTTATTCTTTGCTTGTTTTTCGCTAAGATAGTGTATACGGGTATTGTCACATGACATAATCCGTATCATTGGTACGGAAAGTCCCCACTTGTATTCCTCCATAGAAACAAATGGATATGCCTTCAAAAAGTCTACCATCACACCTATCTCGCTCATGGAATATATTATTTCTGTTCTTCCGTCTTTATCTTCCTCGTCATCGTACTCTGGCGAAACATCTCTAATATACGATGACTTTCCGTAAAAAAATTGATGTCAATCAATTTAAGCACATCAACAAGGATTTCACCAAACTTTTCAACATTGCATTCCCACATCAATGTATCAAACGTTGACTTGTACAACTTTGAAAAGCCAATTTTATCATCACCATCTTCGTATATCTTGTTCTTGTCATTAAGCAAAGCAAGAACGATAATCTCAACAACGGCAGGGATATTCGTGGCGAATTGCTTGACTATATCTCCAAAGGTGGCATCTGCCTTCTTGTTTATCTCAATACACTTCTGCGCTATAAGCCACTGAGTTCCCATCCTCAATGCCCTAACTTGCCACTCCGTACCATTCAACGATACAATCCTCGGACTATCATTAAGTATCTCAGCAAGTCTCTCTTGTGCGTTTATGTTAACGTCATCATATTTGGACTCTTTAAGAGCATTTTTCTTTCCCGTACCCTTTGCTTTAATTATTGCCATGTCTATGTTCTTTTACTTTACCTTGTTCTTGAAAAACAAGAGGTGGTAAAAGACTAACCTCCACCACCTCTCTCTACAATCAAACTATTCAAAATCCAATTATGAACCTTATTCTGGCTTCTTGTTCTTGATTCTATGAAGGATTGCCGTAATCTCAGTTTCGGTTATTGTCTTCTTACCCTTCAAGATAGCCATGTCTGTCTTTACACTATCAATGTAGGCATTGTAGCAAGTACCAGAAATGGTAGCCTTTGATGCATCTGTCTTCATTGATGCGATAACCGCCTTGGAGTTCAAGAGAACCTTTGGGAGAACAATCTCGTCTTCGCTATTGGTAAAACCAAGTTCTATGGTAGCATAGAGATGCTTGTACTCGTTAGGAGCAGCAACGCCACCATCAGAAGCCAATTCCTGCCAACCGAATAGACCCTTCAAAACACCATCCTGCAAGTCAATACTCTCGCAAGTGAATGTCTTATCACCAAGTGTAATGTTCTCAAACAAGGGATTTGAACTGAACTCATGCTCAATAACGTTGCTATCGTTGTCTGCCTGCTCAATGGATGTAGAGTCGGCAACAACATCTGTGATATCATAGATATTTGCAACGTTAGGACCTGCACTCTCGGAATCCCAAGGGGTTACACGAATATAAGCCAAATTGGAAAATACTCGTCTCGTACTAAGATTTGCGTTAATAGCCATAATTTTTTCCTTTCTGTTTAATTTTATAAAATTGTTATATTTAACACAACGATGTTGCAATGCCATTTTCTCTCGGAATCATAATCGGTGTATGTACTCCTTCTGTTTATGCAATATTTGTCACTTGTCGCACTCGCAATAACATCATCAAGTTTCTGCTCAAGTTTGCTCATAACGGCAACATTCTTCGCACCATTCATGAGAGGTCTCGCATACAAGAGAATGTGAACAACTCCCCTACCATACGCATCTAAATCGTATATAGAGTTACCAACATCAATAAGACACATATCATTCCATTTTGTCTGTATTGTGTCGGGTAGTGTACCAACATAAGTATTGTCACTGACTACATTGTCAATTATACTATGCAAGTACGTTTCAATCTTAGATATGTTCAAATTGCTCTTATCCATCTCTCCTTAAAATACCTTCATTTGACCTGCACCATCCTCACGATAGATAGTCCTGCTTGTGATGTATTCGGGTTTAATTGCCGTGTTATACAAATCAACCTTATATCCACGTTGTTTTATGCGGTCAAACTCATAGTTTACATGGCTGATAACCCTATATCCTCTTCCCTCAAGTATAGAGGAATAGAACATGGCTGCTGCCACAACAAGACTTATTCCGCTTGGGCGTGAACTAAATTGTAGTTTGTTTAGGAACTTCTCTGCCTCTTCTCTTCCAGTAGTTGCCTCAACCTCGCCACCAATGTATGAGTTGCCATACTCACGATAAGTATCCGACAAACTTGACCTATCAGCATCTCCTGCGATGACATCATCACCTATGTACCGAATGGTGTCTTTCCTAAGTCTACCCTTAAAGAATACTGCACTAACGTAACTATCACGAAGGTTACCCGTCCGTGTTGTATATGACTTGGTCTTATAGGCATCCTCAATGATTCTCTGTCCCTCTTTAGCAAGGGACTTTATAATCCATTCTTCAAGTTTCTTGGCATCAAAGTTCCTTGCGAACTCTGTCAATGCCTTCATTGAGTTAATATGTTGTATGCCTCTCATAATCCCAATCCTTTATTATACGTCTGTGTCTTGTATGTATGCCGTTACACCACCGAGTTGAGAAGGGAATACACCGACTACTTTTCCATTGACGATTAGTCCGTGCATATTTGCCTCAAACAAGTCACCCATCCTTACCACAACCTCATCCTTCTCCTTGTCAAAGGGGAAATATATGGCATACTTTGCCCAAATGAAATTGCGTGACCAAGAATGAGAAGATTCCGTAATGTCGCATTCTGTTTCAAATACGATAATCTTTTCCTCTACTTGCTCATCCAAAGGCTTGCTCTCATCTATTCCTATACGGAAGAAAGTACCTTTGTATGGATAATCCTGCAACCTGTTCCTATCAATATATGACATCCTAACCTATCTTAGATTAAAGCCATTGCAACGTTCCGTCTTCTGTAACATTCAACTTCTCATCATCGTACTTGCGATATATGGCAGTGAACCGATTATAAATTCGCTCCTTATCAGCACTATTGATGGTTTGACTTCCGCTTGTCTGTGTGTAACTACCATGTGAATGAGTGGAACTTGCCCATACATTCGGAGAATAGTAAGCAACAAACAGCAAGTCAGCAAGGAGAAGGTCTTTGGTCTTGGTGTCAAGTTGTGAATACTCATCAACATCCAACACCATCCTTTCCGTAGCAACTCTCGTAAGTACGGATTTGTCAAAAAGGAAACCAGTAAGTCCCGAAAGGTAATCTATTATATCAAATTTCGCTGCCATATTCGCTCGTACAAATCTGTTTAGTTAAACTTGTTTAAGACCCTGCAGAAGTAGTATCTACAATGTAGTGGTAAAGGAACTCATCAAGAGTAGGTGTAGCAGCCAACACAAGGTCAGAATGCCACTCCTTCAACACTCCATTAGGTACAATACTATTTCTCACGAAAGCACAACCATCAAGAGCAGAACCGAACACGAAAGAGGTGCTTGGGTTAGTATACTCTTCGGTGAAATAGCGAACATCGGCAATGGTGGTTCTGCGCACAAGACCCAACTTGGTATCGGGGCAGAATACGGCAACTCCATCCTTCCATCCGCTTACACTTCCGTTTACAACATCATTCTGCTTCTCATCAACAATGCGAATAGTGCTAATACCCTGCACCAAAGCAATGTACTTGGCAAAGTTAGCATCGTTAACAACAAGACCACTCAAGTTAGTTGAACCAACACCAATCTGACCAGTGTCAACGAGGTACATATCCTTTATCCACTTGATAACCTGCTCGTTCTTCAAGAAGACATTGTTAAGCATCTTGCGAGTAATTTTCCACTGCATGGGGATAGAAAGACCAGTAGCATCACGAAAATCCTGCTCAATCTTACGCATATCATCAAGGATAAGGGCAGATGAGTCTGTCCAAGCCTTTGAACCTACCTTAAGGAAGTTCTCAGCAGGAATAGCAGCCTTGAGGATACCACCCTTCATACCAACACCCTGCGCATAGAAAATCTTACCCGTTGAAATCAACTGAGCAGCCATGTGTGACAATGTCTGATTTGCGCTATCAACCCTTGGCTGAAGAACTTCGCTGACGAAACGGCTAACGAGGGCAGCATCACCAATCTCTGCAAAGAGTCTGCGCTTATACTCACGCATCTCTGCGGTCTCCACATATCCCTTAGAGATGAACTCTTGGATTGTGCCTTGGTATGCCTCAATACCCTTCACATCTTCGGGAACGCTATCGCCAAGGGGCGCACGCATATCCATCAAAGAGCCAGTATCAATCTTTCGCATTCTACTTGTGAACACAGCCTCACCCTCTGCATTAGTCTCAGTAATGTTGGGGTCTACATCAAAGTCCTCTCTCCAAAAGGTGTGATTAGCCTTGATGAGGTTAGGAGTATTCAAAATGGTCGTGAGAGCCTTCTTGTCCTCCCACAGACTCTTATATACACTTAATTCAAACTTATGCATAGTTTCCTCCTCCTTTTAATTAAACAGACTGAATCTGAAACCATCCGTTTACCTTTGACTGGTTGAGTTTCTTCACACAAGCAGGAATAGGTGACATTCTGTTCGTATACATTATTCCGCCAAGTGCAGGTGTATAGGAATAACGTGCGCCATCAAAGTCATTGTCATCGGCAGCAGGTGCATCAAACATATCAAGGTCGGTAGGACATACGGCATTGATGTTCTTAACGAGCATCTTATTGCTATCGTCAGCCTCTACAAGGATGTCATTTTCACTTGCGCTCAATTCTCCGCTTGTGGTGCAAGCCCACACATCTTTTCCGCTTACAACACTCTTAGCAACTGCGGTAATGGTAACTGCGGTCATAGAACCGCCGATGGTTGCTGGAGCAACACCAATCTTATCACCTACGCAAGGAACGTGCTTGTATCCATCTCTAAGGATGTTTACAACAGCCCCAGAAGCACTAACCACCTTGAAGGTCTTCAATATGTACACCTTGGGATTTACACCATTCTCGTCAGTCTCGTAATTCACAAGGTCTCCTGCGAAGAACTTGCCTGCACCCTTGAATGGGTTCTGAATGAACCCACCGAAAGTGGGATAAACCAACTCGTTCTTGTTACCTTGCAACTTGACAAAGACTGAACGTGCGCCACCGATAGTACCGCTTCGCTGGATTGTCTTTCTGCCACGAAAAACACCATAATACTTCTCGCTCATTCTTTTCTTTCTTTTTTGTTAATACTCTTTTTGTTTCAAGGAAGATGACACTCTTTACTCTTCCTTGGGGACGAGTTGTGAAATCACACTCGCCATATATTTGTCATCTACATTGCCGCCTGCGTTCTTGGGTGTAACGTTTCCTCCGAGTTGAGCCTTAGATTTATTGAAGAACTTTAGGCATGAATCAACCTTTGCATCAATATCAATATCTGAACTGATATTGATTTCATCAACATAATCTTTCAGCCATTCTTCATCACTAACACCCTTCTCTTTTGCTTTGGCGATGAAATTCGTCTTGATGCTCTTGATTTTAGACTCCTCTTCGGATTTCTTCAGTTTCTCCTCCAAGGCTGCAAGTCTGTTGAGCAAGTCATTATTGGACGAATCACCGCTACCACCTTCACCATCATTGTTTTTTGTTGGTGTAGTGATGGGTTCTGTGGTAGGCTTATACCCTTTCTTGAAATCGGCAATGCCGACCGAAACATCATGCCTAATGTTAGCATCTGCTGTCTTCATCAACGGCAGAATCTGCTGAACGAAAGCATTCAATTCGGTCTCATCGTTAGCAAGCAATGGCATAAGGTTATCTAAATGCTCATTGATGCTTCTTTCGGACAAGTTGAGTTTTTCTCCCTTTTCCGTCATAATCCTAACAAGTTCTTTGTAGGCATCTTCTTTTGTGAATTTCATATATTAAGGACTATAATTTTTTACAAAAATACATACGGAGCAAGAAAATGTTCGCAAAAGGATATTAGTTTTGTTTCATAGTGAAATAAGTGCTTGTTGCTAATTGTCAAATGCTTATGCCATTGATAGTATTTTTGTTTCACAAAAATGAGAGATGTATGCCAACCAAAACAACCATACTAAGACCTTTTGATGGATTCCAAGACAAATTCGTTCGGAGTAATCTTGACCTTGTTATAGGTGGAGGTGCGCTTTCTGGTGGAAAAATGAATCCATTATACACAAAGGTTCTCACACCAAATGGTTGGGTAAGGATGGGTGACCTTAATGTTGGTGATTTGGTTTGCACTCCTTTCGGTAAGCCATGTGCAATCCTAAAGATTTTTGAGCATAAGGACAAGGATATCTATGAGGTTGAGACGGAAGACGGAAGGAAATCAAGATGCGGTCTTGAGCATCTTTGGTCTTTTCGTAACGATGTACAACTATTCAAGTACCTTAACACCCATCACACGATGTCACTTGACTTGACAACGGATGACACATCAGCCATGATTCGGATGTTGGATAATGGTGAGGATGTCTATCTTCCAATATCAAACGAACAGACATTTGACAAAGGATACTACGATGTATCATCATTGGATATATGCGGAAGAGATGTAAGGTTCATACCAAGGGAATGCCTTTGGGGTAGCATAGAGGATAGGAAGACAATACTAAAAAAAGTAATTTCCACATATGGAAGTAAACTACCCAATGGCGATATATTGCTTACAATACCATATTGGCAATTAGCAGATGACCTTGTGTTCATCTGTAGGAGTTTAGGAATTGTTTCCATAAGCGAAGATAAAGATAATGGCGAATGTGTGGTAACAATATCAGAAGAACTTACGAGGCGAAGACACGTTAAGATAAAGTCCATCAAGAAGGTAGATAGGTGTGATGCGAGATGCATATGGATTGATGATAGAATGCACCTATATATAATAGATGGATTTATGGTCACACACAATACTGCTGCTGCGGTATTCATGTGTGCAGAGCCTTCTCTTGATGGTAGGTTTCGTGCTTGTTTCCTTCGTAACAACCTGGGTGACTTGAAATCTGGCGGTGGTATTCTTGATGAGTTCAAGAAGATGTATGGTGAAGGATGCTCCGTAATAGAGAGTGGTGACCCACACATTGATTTTCCAAGCGGAGCAAGAGTGGATGTAACGCACATTGCTGACCAAAGCCTTCAAAAGATATCACAACGTTTCAAGGGTAGACAATATGATTTGATATACTTTGATGAGGGTACAGGATTTACTTGGGAATGTTTCACATACTTGTTCTCACGAAATCGTGGTATAGCAGATTGGACGGGTAAGGTTAGAATGACAACAAACCCTGAACGTGACCATTGGCTGAGAACATTCCTTGATTGGTACATAGGTGCTGATGGAAGGATAATTCCAGAACGTGAAGGTGTTGTAAGGTATTTCTTTGTGTACGGGAAGTCCGTAAAGGAGGTTGCACAAGGTGAGACAAAAGAGGATGTGTATAGAATGTGCAAGGCACAGATAGATAGGGTGCTTAGAAATTTCAACGGAAAGAATGGAACGGCAACATATAAGGATATGATAAAGTCATTCACATTCTACGAAGGAAAGACAAGCGAGAATAAGGCAATCCTCAATAAGAATAGCGGATACATTGGTTCTATTGCCGTTTCTGGTGAGACGGAAACACAGAAGAACCTTGAGGCTAATTGGAATGTTTCAAGCCACGAAGGTCTTGACATACCGATACCTTATGAAGATGCATATCAAGTATTCATGAACGATGAGCAGACAAATGGTGATAAATGGGTTACTTGTGACCTTGCCGATTCGGGTACTGACAATTTCCTATGCCTTGCTTGGGATGGATTCCACATCTTTGATTATCTAATCCTAAAAACAACAACACCGAGGGAGAATGCAGAAAGGCTGCAAATGTTTGCCATTGAGCATGACATTGCTGATGACCATATTATATATGATGCCATTAGAGGAACGTACATAAATGACTACATTCCCGATGCCGTTCCGTTCATGTCAAGTTTTGCCCCTATAGGACTATACAAGAGGGAGGCATATAACTTAAAGGCTGAATGTTACTTGCGAGTTGTTGAAGCCGTTAAGAGAGGATATATCTCTTTTTCCGAGAATGTATCCAATAAGGTGTACGAGCATCAGATGTTAAAGACACCAATCACGATAGCGAACGAGTTCGTAGAGGAATGTATGGTTGTAAGGTTTAGGGAGATGCCAAGTGGCAAGAAGGCTCTTTATAGTAAGAAAGAGATGAATACGAAATTGGGAAAGAATAGGTCAATGGACTTGCTTGACCCAATAGCAATGCGCTTCTACCCAGTTCTTCAATTTGGATATGGTGAGGAATTAGAAAAGAGTGCCAGTCTGTATGATTCAGATGTTGACGAATACGGATGCGCACAATCACAGAGTATATATGATGTAACATTATATGGAGGATAAATATGGTAACGAATGACCAAATAATGACTACTATTCAAGATTGCTCCAAGAAAGGGCATATCGTTAACGCAAGGGATATTGCCTATGCAATCTTGTGTATGCATTTTGAAGATTCTCTTGTTGCTTTCAAAGCCATTTTTCGGAATGACAGCGATTATAACGAGGAGTATCATAACACTTATGACAATTCTGACATGATGACATATCTTAAAACGTATGTAGACATCAACCTTATCAACAAGAAAAAGAAAAGGACAAAGAATGATGACATATCGTTTGAGGAGAACAAGGCATATATGCTCAAGTTGAAGAAGGACACAGAGGATGCTATGGAACGGCATGAGATAGAAATCAAGGATGGATTGAAGATATTGGCAGATTTGAGTGTTAAACTTAACGATAAGTTCAACGTTACATCCGAGGAGAAAGGCCAAATAGTCATAGTGAACCAAAAGTATGATGATTTGTGCCCAAGGTGTTTTACTGAAATAGCGAGAAGACCAATAAGCAAAGAAGAGGCAATGGAAATGTATGATTTAATAGAGAAAAACTAAAAATATGTTGTAATTTGTGTTAAAATGTATTATATTTGTTGCATAATACCAAACACACAAATAACATGGAAGAGATTTGGAAAACAACAACTGTAAACAATGATTACGAGGTGAGTAATTTTGGTAACATAAGGAGTAATAAAAGCAAGACGCCAAGACTTTTGAAGGCATTTCGGCGTGGCGGTAAATGCGATTCTGAAAAATGGAGAGGATACTATCTTGCGGTAAGATTACTAAAAAACGGCATGGAACACGATTATTCGGTACATCGCCTTGTTGCTATGGCTTTTATTCCAAATCCTAATAACTTGCCACAAGTGAATCATATCAATGGTATTAAAAATGATAATAGAGTAGAAAATCTCGAATGGTGCGACAATAGTTATAATGTTTGGCATTCGTATAACGTTTTAGGTAATACGAACGGATTAGACAGAGCGGTCGTACAATATACAAAAGACGGAAAATATGTACGCGAATACGAAAGTATTAACGAAGCACATAAAATTACCGATATTGATTCAAGTGTAATTGCTGAGGTTTGTTTAAGAAAGGGATATAGAAAAACGGCTGGAGGCTTTATTTGGAGACACAAGGATGATACGGATGTTTCTCTTGAATATGCAAAGACCTCTCCCGTAGTACAAATATCCAAGTATGGAGAGAAGATAAAGACTTTCCCATCAGTAAGAGAGGCTGCAAAGGAAGCAAATACTTCAGAGGGAGGCATTTCTGGTGTTTGTATGAAAAGAAACCGTGGCTACAATTATGCTGGGGGTTTTATTTGGAGATATGAAAAGGATTATAATAATGATGAGTTTGAGTATTATCATGATAAGACGTTCGTAAAGATGACAATGAAAAAAATTTTTGTCAAAGAATATAAAGGAACGCACGACTTGGTAGATAATGCAAAATGTGAACTTATAAAAGTCATTATGTGTTGCAGAGGAATACGAAAAAGTTCTAATGGTTTCAAGTGGTGTATAAAAGAAGAAGGATGCCAAACAAGGGAATCAAAAAAAGAGAAACAAGTAGTACAACTTAACAAGGACTTTTCTTTTGTTTGTGAATATGGTAGTTTAGCAAATGCCGCATCTTCTACAAAAATATGCGCAAGTAACATATCTTTTTCATGTAAACATGGCGGGAAATATAGTGCTAAAGGTTACAAATGGATGTATAAAGATGAATATGAGAAATTAAAAAAAGAGATATAATTTAATAAAACATATAATAATGAAAGCACACGAAATAAAAAAGCAATGGTTGTTGTCGCACCCCGATGAACTTAGGAAGAAAAAGCCGTTCACAAGGTGCGTTGAGTTGATAAGCAATAGCACAACAAGACTTAGTGATGTGAACGCATCGTATGTGGTAGATGCTCCAAAATTCAAACGTGAAATTATCACGCAAGAGCAATTTATGGCGGAACTTGACCCATATAGCCATGATGTGTTGTTTGATGACAACATACCTTCTATCGTCATGAAGACAACAAGTGGCGGTTATGTGGAGTTGAAATATAGCAAGGTCGCAGTTCCGTTCCAAAAGAGGATAAAAGCAAAGCAAGTTCTGCATCTAACGGGGAACAAGTTGGTATTTACACTCATAGGAAGAAACCCAACAGAGAAACAACGAAAGGATTTCGCAACCTTCAAGGAATATTGGGAAGAGCGAAACCAAGAGGGAATGAAGAACAAGATGGTAGACACTCAGTTGTCATATGGTGATGCAGGACTCCTTTACTACTTTGATAGATGGGGAAGGATAAAGAGCAGGCTGCTTTCATTCAGTGATGGATATGTTCTTTGCTCACATGACGATGACAATGGCGATAGGCTTATTGAGAGTGTTTACTATGTTGACTCAGAAAGCGGAACAGAGTATATAGATTCATACGATGATAAGTATTTCTACAGACACACAAGGGGCATTGACGCAAACTTTGATGAGAATAACGGATGGGTTCTAAGCCAACCGCCTGTTGAGCATGGCTTTGACGAGATTCCTCTTGTAACGAAACGTGGTGATGTTGCGTGGAATGATGTTCAACCTCTCATAACGAGTTTTGAGAATCTATATAATGTATTCTTGGCTATTCAGAGAAGACATGGATGGGGATTGTTATACATAAAAGGAAAGTTCAAGGACAAGGCAGAGAAGATAGCAGGCTCAATCATCCTCAATGACACATCAATGGATGGGAAAGGAGATGCCAAGTTCTTGACACCGCCAACACCCGATGGAACATTGAACACGTTGCAGGATATGTTGAACAACATACAACTTGGTTCAAGCACTACGTTCATATTGCCGAAGGACATCAAGACGGGTGGTGACATAAGTGGTATTACCATTCAGTTGGTTCAGTCAATGGACATAGAGAATGCCACTCAGAAGGTGATAGATTGGCAGAATGTTGCGTCCAAGATGGTACGTCTGTTCAAGTATGGTCTTGCCAAGGAACTTGTAGCAAGCGGAAAGAATCCTACTGCAATAACGGACTTTGAGAACTTGTTCATTCATGCCAAGATGAAGGTATGGAAACCAATGAATGAATATGAATACAACCAAATGCTCACGATACTCACTGGCGCAGGACTTCTATCAAAGGAGACTGGTATTGAGAAGAACACAGAGAGCGCACCCGATGAGCAGATGCGAATGAATAGGCAGGAGAAGCAAGCACAGAGCAACGAGAGCAATATTGTTGAAGGTGTTGTTGAATCTTCCATACAAACAACAAATGAGTAAGAATAGGAAGATGTTGAAAGTGTTTAATAATAATAATGATAAGGATAGATGATTAGTGAGATGAGTATTATCATTCCTGCCCAAGCGGTAGGTGCAGAAGAGATTGTGGGTGTAGCGAAAGGCATAAGTGATTATGGTGCTATGGTAATCATGGGTTCGGCATTCGTGTTGATTTCCGTTATCACGCAATTCAGTATATTTAGATGGTTTAGGAACATCATTGACAATGTAATAAAGAATACGAGTTGCACGATGAACGATTTGCTTGAGGAAACTAAACACCAAAACGAGCAATTAACGGATATCGCAGATGGTCTGAGACCACGTTCTTTGCTTGAGGTTAAGGACATCACAAAGACTTGCTTTGACTTGTCTGTTGAGAAGGTATGCCAAATAATCAAGAGAGTAAAGGAAGAAAACAACATTCATGATGTGGAAAGCACCAAAGCGAAGATTAGGCTTTTGCTTACCAACCTTCATGAAGATAGAAACTCAAGGTTTGACAACCACATCTATAGGGGTAAGCCTTTAACATTCTACACATCGCCAGAATGGATTGATTGGGTTGCTGATGTTGTTACAAAGGAAGTGTACAATGACACTATCAACGAAAAAAGGTCACGAACAAACGTTATATCAGTTTATGACAAGATAAAACTTGATATTTACCATAAGATGAGTTGACACCAAATAACAAACCACACATAACAACGAAAGAAGGGAAACGCATTTTAGTGAATCCCTTCTTTTCTTTTATTCCGCTCTATGGATTTCTGTCATCTATTCAGTAGGTAGTCTCCCCATAGCCACATAAGGCATGAGAATGCACCGCCAAGGAATGCATAGATAAGTCTTATGTATGCTCTTCTTGTCCCTTCGTAATATGACTCTATGAAGAGTGCAAACATAGAAGAAAGATAACCAACGATTCCAGTCCAAAAGCCGAAACTATTATAAACGGATGTTGCCCAAGACGTAATCAAAAAGTAAATCACTTTGTCTGTTCCGACCCATTTTACGAAACTTTTGATATAATCCATAACATTGAAATTGAATAGTTTGAACTAAGTTAACTAACTCTCACAGAAAATCCACGAACGTGAACTTGTCTGTGTTGAAGGTATGCGGACGATGGTAGATTCTGTCCCATAGCCAAGGGATGGGGAGATAAGTATGCCACGAGCTTCCGTCAAGAGGGAGGAAACCTTGTATGCCTCCTTCGTAGTTCTTGTCTGCGGGGATGACTACATCGTAACTCACCTTTACAGAATTTCGCTTGTCATACTTTATGCAGAACTTGCCGAAGGTGATATTAAAGAAGGCATTCTTGCACCAATCGCAGTAGTATTGGTAATCGCTATAGTCATACTGACTCTCTATACGGCCTTCATAGGTCACACATACTTGGCAAGGCTCTGGGAAACTATTCACCTCAGATAGTATCTCAGAAGCATATCTTTTACTCATCCATAAGCCATGCGCACAACGGAATATACCATCCTTGTCCTTACGAACCCTTATGTCAAATGACCTGCATCCTGTTTCATATTGCTCTCGTATCGTTTTACTCTGAGTCTTTGCAAATGGAGAAACGAGGAAGGAGAGCAAGCCTCTTCCCTGCTCTCCTGTTGCGCTATCATGAGTGGCTATTTTAACCTTCATACACTACCTCCTCTTCTTCAACGATATCCTTGTAGTTCTCGTCAACAAGGGCATACAGACTGCCGATGGTGTTCTCGTCTATGCCATAGTGGGGAAGGATGTCATGATCCTTTATTACGGCATAGAGATTGCCTTTATATTGGCATTTCATGTTCTTTGTTACATGGCTACCAACAGAGAACGTACCTTCGCCATAATGGTTATACAAGTCCTTTATCTCAAGGGATTCCTGCGGAGTAAGGCCAAGAGAGTCAAGTTCATCACGCATACTGCGTATGATTGCTGATGCTCTCTTCAGCCTCTTCATGTGGTCTACCTTGATATGTGTCTCGCTTACTACCTCTTCATCAAGTATGATTGGCTTGTCCTGCTCCTCATAGTCATCTGGAGTCTCAAGGTGTGGCTCTGACAATGGGATTCCTGCCTCGTAGTAGTTATACCCCAAGGTGACGGATTCTCCTGCAACTTGCCCATCACTCTTTCTCACAAGTTGCTTACCCTCATCCGCATGGATGGTTGTGATTGCTTTCTGCTCTAATCTCATTTTACAAATTCGTTAATTGTTAAACCTATTATGAATGCAATATGTACGGCAATGCTGCCAAGTACGGATGCCAAGATGTCCAACCAATTGAACTCCTCATCCAAGAATTTCTCCTTAATGAAAGAGAGGATGAACACCGCCGCATGTGAGATGAATGGGTATACTCCTACCACCCATCCGTAGTCTCCTCTTGCCAAAGTAATGACTATGGCAATGGCAGCACCTATGATGCCACCAATGCCGAAATGCGCTATCTTATCCATTCCTATTCTGTACTGCATTATACTTTGTTTTTATGATTCAACATACTCGCTCAAAGGCTTTATTCTGTTGGCAAACGAAGTCCAGTTCGTAGCAGACTTGTATGCATCAACCGCAGAGTCTGGAACATAGATAATGAAAGTGGAGTTGGTGCTGGCAAAAGCGGATGAGTCTAATGTCGGAGGCGTTTCTGATTCAACAATAAATACCGTTAGGCTTGAACAATTATAGAACGCTTGAATACCAATTGATGTCAAAGTATTAGGCAAACGTACAAATGAAAGACTTGAACACCCATAGAATGTTCCTTCATTAGCACCCCATCCGCCTCCAATTGAGGTGATTTTGCCCAAGTTCTTAACTTTTTTAATTCCACTTTTAGCAAAAGCAGATACATTAATATCTTTTAAATTAGGCAAATTAACTTCTACAGAAAGAGATGTACAATTAAGAAATGCTCCTACCCAAATACTTTCAATGCTTTGATTTTCCAAATTTACAAACCTAAGCGATGAACATCCTTGAAACACTTGATAGTTTAATTGCTTTACTGAGTCTGGCAAGACAACACTTGTTAAATTTGCGCATCCTTTAAATGTGCTTAAATTGTCATTCCATTCTTGTGTTCCAAGTTTTGTTACCCCCGTAAACTTTTCAAGTTCGTTGAAACTTGTTATTTCGGTATTACCCTTGAACTTTGCACCCAATGTGGTAACCGAAGCAGCCTTAGCATCGGTAACACCAATTCCATCTCCCCAATTAGTAGCACAGATACTCTTCACGGTATTATCAGCAAATGGTATATACACGTTGTCCTCATCGTAGTTGATGGTGATTGGGATATGCTTTTGTGAGACAGCCTCTACATCAGCCACATAGACTGGGTAGTTGACATGGATAGTTCCCGATATGTTCGGAACTGATTGACTTATTATTTCTCCACTATCGTTATAGGTAACACCTCTGTATCCACCTTCCACTCCTGCGTTCTTGGCTATATCACCAAGCATGACCATAGTGGTAGCATCGTTATCCTCTATCACTCCTTTCCATATCACACCGATGTTGGCGAGTCTATTGCCTTCTGTGTTGTACACACTGCGAAGGAATGCAAAGGCATTGATGTTGTCGCATGAATTGATGTAGATGGTAGAGATGTTCGCCTTGGCTGCATCACTAAGTTCAATGTTATCCTCTGTAAGAAGGTTCAGCGAATGCATGAATAGTGTTGCCAATGTGTCTGGATATTGCACTCTCAACAATCTACCACCTACTGGAGGATAGATGTTAGCAAGGCTTGTGCCTGCAAGCAAGAGAGTCCGAAGTCTTGGGCATTCTCTAAGGTCAAGGCTACCACTAATTGTGCTTGCGTTCTGTGCATCTATCTCCTCTATGCATTTGCCTGCCACAGAGAGGATGGTTGCATTGAAGGCTACATTCCCTGCTGCATCTCCTACCTTCAGTCTGCGTAGTCTCTTACCAAGTACTGAGAAGGAGATGACATCGCTACCACCACGGCTTGCGAGTTGCAGTCCACTAAGGTCACCAAGGTCAGAGAGCCAATCAAGACCCTTTATATATACTCCCGTAGTTCCCGATGAAGGAAGGGCAAGGGTGCATTGCTTTCCTGCCTCTGTGCGCACACTCTGCTCTGTCTCACTACCACCGATGGAGATTCTTGGATACAACCATATGGCAGGGGTAACCTGCATATCAAAGCCAGTCAATGGAGTGAACTCAAGTGTGCCATATCCATCGGGACTTGAGCCTTGGAATGCGCCTATTTGGAATTTGGAGAACATATAGGCAATGCGTTTCTCCACCCATGCTCTCTCTGTCTCATAATGGTCTCCATGAATCTGCGTCAATGGTGGCACGTTATTATAGACCTTGTTGGGGTCTTCAAACCACACGTCTATGTATGCAAGTTGTGTGTCCTCGTTGTATATGGTCTTTGGGAAGTACTTGGCGGATTGTCTCCACATATAGTACTCTATGAGTCCAAACAAACGTTCGTGGATGGTGTTGGCTTGTATATTCAGTCTGTCTGCCATATCGCTTGCGGCGTTTACCATCTCCACCGCCATTGCTCTGATGTTGTCCTTGCACCATAAGCGAAGGGCATACCAGAATGCTGATGTGCGACCTTGGAAGATATCGTTGCCGTTGTTGGTATCGTTAGGCTCAACGTAGTACTCCTTGGTATCTTGTCCGTTGTTATCGTTTTGGAAGATGGTGTCCAAGTCATCTTGGTTGAATCCCCATTTACCGCCAAGCAACAATTCTTTGAACTTGCGCCAATAGGTGTTCTTGGTATCGTTGTCTGTTGCACCAGTTACCTCGTTGAATACATCATGGAAATAGGCTTCTGGAAGATTGACCACTCCTGCCACTCCAGAGGTGCTTATCCATTTCTGTCTTCTTGCCTCTATGAGTTCTGCCGTTGAGGGTGTTCCGCTCAGTCCAAGGTAGGTAAGCATATTGTGTGTTGACAAGGGTAGCACCTCATACTTGCCAGTCTTGACACGATAGTAGATGAGTCGGTATTGCTCATCGTACAAGGTAAGAAGGGAATTGGCAAATCCGTTTGTCTCCTTGCGCTGATATGTGGCAATGTTGTTGTTGATGTCATCAAGGCTCGCATAACCACTTGCTGCAAGGGCATCAGCAAGGGACACAAGGTATGGAGAGCAATAGTAGATTGAATCGTAGGCAGGTTTGAACTCGCTTACGAACAAGTCCATAATGTTTTGTGCATCTCCTGCCTCATCTGTTCCGTAGCCTGCTGCTATATCGGCATCCCATCCTTCCTGCTTGCTACCTTCTGATGGTGATGCTGCACCCACAGAGAGGGTCTCGTTGACATAGTCATAGAATACATCCTCTGTCCAAGGTACAAGGAATCTCGTCAGATATGGGTCATGGTTAGGACCTTCTATCATCATAAGTTTGGGGAATGCCTCTGTAGCATCATAGGAGAATGTCTTCTTATCGGTCTTATCTGGACCTCCAGTGTACATACCGATGAACGTGTATGTGCCATCGCTTTTCTTTTGGAATCCTACGAATGGCATCTGCTCTGTGGCTACCCTTGTGTCTGTGCTTGGCAGGATGCCGTCCTTGACAAGAGCCTCTGCTCCGAACACCTCCTTGAACCAGTCATTGTACAGAGCCGTAGCACCCATCTTGTGTCCTTGTGGTTGAGAGGCTACGTTCTTCTTCCATGTTATCTTCTGAACCCTTGGTCTTGTCTCATATCCAAAGAGATAGCCGTTCTTGCTTGTCTCCTCCTTTACGTTGCCTTCTGCGTCACGAAGATTTGGGTATACCCATCTTAGTGGCTTCTTTATCTTACTGCGAAGGTTAGCCCACATATATAGAGAAGATGTAGTACCTTGTCTGTCCAATGGGGCATCATAGATACTCACATTCCACTCGGGGTGGTCATTATACTCAAGGTGGATGTTCACTCCTGCCGAATAGGAGACTGGGTTCTTCAGAGAAGGTAGTGGATTGTCGGTCTCCACTACGAATGTGTTGAATCCTGCCTTTTTTACAAGGTTGTAATCCACACTCGTTCCGTCAATCACGTTGTTGTCATCCTTGATGCCAAGCCTATTGACCTCTGCATTCTCTATGACTACGTTGAGGAAGTTATCTATGGCATTCCGTCCTTCCAATGCTTTCTTGTAGATACGCATCATGTAGAGATACACATCTGTTGACTGCTGACCGATGACAAGACCGCCATAGTCCTTTGCAGTTGTTGGATAGAAGGTATCAATGTCTTGATAGGAGAAGTTGAGATTCTCCACACCATTGAGGAACACTCTGCACAAACTCAGTGACTTTCCCCCGTATTGTTTTTGGAACACAAGGCAGAGATGATGGATGCGTCCTTCACCAAGTGGTAGTTGCTGGAAGACCTCGTTTCGTGTGTCCTTGCTCAGCAATAGTATCCTCGTTGGGAAGAGGATGAATCCCACACTCTTGTTCTTGTCATAGGTCTCTGTGTCTATGCAAGTGAGGATGGGTGTATCATAGTCGGCTACGTTGTCGGCTCGGAACATGAACTCAAATGTTGTGCTAACATCCGTAGTTGTTCTCAAGGGCTTAAGGTCTGGAATCCTCAATGCGCTACCTGCCTTTATCACCAATGCTCTGTTGCCTTCATCATCATAGTCCCATGCGTCCTTAGAGAAGGTGAAGTTCTCCCATGTGGCATTGTAGGTTGCTTGGAATCCTTCGCTAACGGGAGCATTGTTCATGATGTAGGTCCTATCAGAAGTGGCATTGTTGCCAAGTGATGTGTTCAGATAGAACTTAGCCTCTGGTGTTGGAAGGAATGCCTTGCTGTTGTCCACGGATATCTCTACACTCTTTGATACTGAATCGTTGAATGCCTCTACGAGAAGGCTGACACCTTCTGTAAGTTGGGTATCAACTTGTATGTTCAAAGACAAGGTGTAGATGGTGTTCGGTATTGTATCCTCTGTGTTCTCAAGGATTTTATCCTCTTTGCCATCATGTCTCGCAGTCACTCTTGTAGTAAGTCTCTGCACATTGTATACGGCATACTTGACAAGGTCCTCTTGCGAAAAGTTGTACACCTTACTTGGCACATTATTGAAACAGATGAGTTGTGGTGGGTTGCTGATGTCCTTTTGCGCCACATACATTATTTGGTATGTAATGTGCTGTGTCTCCACTCCTTCTCCAGTCATCCATATCTCCACCATCTTCACTCCACTCTCGGCAGGAGCATAGTTAGTCAAGTCAAAGGTAGTGGGTACATTGACATACTGCGTATTGGCTGCATAGTCTTGTGTGTACTCTGTCTCATCTACCTTAACGTGCAATGTCTTGGCTATGTTACCACTAAAGAGGATACCACCTATTTGATATGTGCTGCCACCAAACCATGTCTGCTCCCATGCGTGCGAACATGACAGAGACAATGATGTCAACGTGATGGTGAAGACAAGGGTCTTAGGCTGACCGCTCTCTGCGCCAGTCACCACTATGCGCACTCTGTTTACACCCGTAGTGAGATGATTTCTTACCTCTATGCTTGCGCTCTGTCCGCTCTTGATGGTATTGACGGATGGTGTTCTGTCAATAAATCCACTACCACTATCTACCTCTACCTTAAAAGTATAATCTTCTGGGTATTCTTCCTTCGTGCTTGAGCCGAACTCTATGCTCTCTGTTCTTGGTGTGATGGTGATGATGCTTGATGTCTCACTCGTAAGGACCGTGAAGGTAGGCTGCTGACTGCTACCCACATTCACTATGTAACTCGTACCCGTGATGGTTATCGTGTCAAGTATAGTCCCACCTGCCTCATCATAGAAATTGATTCTGCCACCTTCGTACACAACACTACCATACTTGCCACGAAGGGCAGATATGGCATTACTGAGTTGACTGCGAAGGAAGTTCTGTACACTGCTACCCGAATAGGGCAAGCCGTTCCTCTTGTCTAATGACCAATCTTCGTTAAGGTCTGGAATTTCATTGTAACTTATCGTTTCCCTTGCCATATATCTTATTCTTTAATTTACCCACTTATCCTCATTGTCCCAAGGCTGGTCCGATGCCCAATAGCCGTTTCCGAAACAACTGCGAATGGATGACCAAACAAATATAGCACCTTTGTATATTGCTTTAACGGCTTTCGCTCCGTAGTATAGTAGTTTGACATCGTGACCTCCTAAGTTCAGCATATTTCTCTCCTTTATTGCGTTATAATGTACAATGTTTCTGAATCTATCTCTCCGTTATCAATCATAGTAAGCACTTGGTCTTCTGTCTTTGTTGTATCCATCTTGATGACACCTATATTAGCGCATACTTGCTTTTTCTCCGTGTCTGTGAATGATTGCTCTGTCACCTTTACACTTGATTTCAAGTCCTTAACGTGTTGCGCTGACATTGCTCCTGCGAATGTTTCCGTAGCCTGCGGAATAGACTTTTTTTCTGTGACATTGAACTTTGTCTCTTCGTATTCAATCACGTTTGGACTTGTCTGTTTGAAGTCAACGGATTTCATTGCCTCCATGTATTCACCCAAGTCAAAGTCCTCAACACCACCAGTCTCACCACTATCTACCCAAGAGCCGTTTGATTCGTAGTAAATCTTAAACGGCCAGTTAGAGCCAACGTATGCTTTGCTCCCTGGGGATGGGTTTGGAACATACGCTTTGAGTTGTTCTTCAGTTGTGAAGTATCCCTTGTTCTTGAGAGTAGCATTCTCAAGTGTTGCTATGGCGAGAGAAATCTTGTTGTTGTTGTTATTTATTGTATTGCTCGCCTCTTGCCAAGTAGTGTTGCTCTTTATGTCTTGTATGTTCATATTCTTTTCAAATTATTATTTGTCATACCTTTTACTCTCCCGTAAACACACCATCTACTGCGTACCATGCGCCATTTATTGCCTTAAACTTATAGTAAGCATTTGGACCGATGGAGATATATTCGTTCATGTGGATTGTGCTTAGTTTCGTATCGTAATTCCTTACAGAGAATGTACCAGTGTTAGATACATTGTTTACAATTCCCATGTTATTAGAATAATACAAATCGTTATATAGTGGAACTATCACTACTCTGTGGTCCGTAAAACTATAAGACATATCTGTTTCTCTTTGGAAAACATTTATTTCCAAACCTTCATAGTCTGATGCATTTGGAAATTCCAAACTCCACCATCCTTTTTTGTCCTTTCCAACATCTTCAAACAAGAATGTGGTTGCAGGACTATTAACCATGTCTATAACATAGTGCTTCTCTGTTCCGTCTGTAACAACAATAGTATTTCCATATGTTGCATTTGCTTTTAGAACACCATTGAACTCTCCTTCTTTAGCATATACTTTTCCACGAAATTCTCCATCTTCAGCATACACCTTCCCGTGGAACTCACCTTCCGATGCCTCTACTCTTCCCTTAAATGTTCCACCAAGAGCATGGACATATCCCCTTAGAATTATGTCATTCAATATTGCCCTACCGCCATGAGTGATGACAACGTTTGCCATGTTTCTTAACTCTTCCCCGGTTGGTTCGTAGTTTGGGTTATCCATATATGCAGCAACGGCTGATATGGCTTTTGTCATGTCACCGCCTGCGAAGAATGCAGGGTCATTGTCTGTGTTATACGTTCCACTAAGTCCTGCCGTAATTGATGTCATCTCTCCATTCTCGTTGAAGTTACCCATTGAGATGAGTCCCGAATTGACAACACCAGTGGAAACGATTCCTCCGTCTATCTCCGTATGTGATTTTAGAATGTTCTGAAGGTATGTCAGTTGCTCGTATCTTGCGAGTTCTGTCCTATTGTCAAGAGGGCTAATATCCCAAGCACTTACTATTGTTCCTTTTTCAAGTTGTAGTTCGCAAAGGCTACAAGTATTTGTTGCATGAATTGTTATAATCTTCGTGTCTTGTTCAGCAACAAACGAGTTTACATACCTTGCCCATGTGTTGCTCATTGATGCGCCAAGTGTAACACCTCCAATGGTAATATATATATCACCACCTACACCACGGAAAGAAAATATATAGTTCTCTCCGCTATGAACTTGGAATGGTATAGTCTGTGATATGCTATATCCTGCCTCTATGTTTACTTTCGCTCCGCTTTGGCTATATTCGTATTCATCAACACTTACATGGTTTTTATCGCACTCCCAATACTTTAGGCTTGGCGAGAACATCTTTGTGTCTGCATTAAGCGAAGATGAAGAATCAAGGTTACTTGTCAAGTAGTCTCCAGTGAAACCGCTATTGAGCAACATATTTACCTTTCCGTACTCAAGTTTGCCTATTGTCTCTTGTACCTTATTAAGGTTTGTGTTTGTTGTGTCAATGGCATCTGTTATTTCTTTTGATAACGCATCCAAGTCATCAACATTATTGTTTAGGTCTTCAAGGCTCTTTGGCTCTTGCTCAATGCCGTTCTTATAGTAAACGAACTTGGACTTACCGCTAAGTATGTTATCGTTTGGCTTGAGTTGTGTATCCAAGCATCCTTCAAGAGAGAATGAGTTTATCTTCGTATACTCACGGATGTATGGACTACCTTCTCCTGCTCCGCTTATGATGATAGCATTCTGTCTGTTGGTATCTGTTGTGCCATCACTTTTTTCTCTATGACCAAGTTGAACAACACTATCACCTTCCATTGGAACATCGGAATTGGTGTCGCAATCATTGATTGACAAGTCTATCCAATGGAAGTTGACAAGGTTATATGTTTCGTTTCCTATTGTGATAATCTCGTTATTCTCTTCCGTATCTTGGCTTACACCGACAACGAGTCTCCAATAGTACCTATCTTGAACATTTGTTTTGTCAATAAGGTTGAATGTCTTGCAGTATGCTTGGTCACCAACCACCCATTTGTTTGATATGGTGTTACCCAATGTGTCTTTCTTTTGGAAATAGCATCTGTACACCATTGATGCACCAACCATTATGTTCCTAACGAAATCTATCTTGCAGTTTGCTGCCGTAAGGATTAACTCACCGCCTATATGCCTTGCCTCTTGTATTTGAACACTTGTTGCGTCAAGTCTCTTCCTTGCGTTGATGAAATCTGTCTCAATGTGCCAATTACCATTTTCATCCTTATAGATTCCTGCTCCGCTTGTTCCTTGTGCGAAATCACCGAATTGTGCGTCTCCTTTAGATATGAATCCTTTATAGAATGTTGGTGTTCCGTTAACGTAGTCATCAACCTCTTTATTAAGATAATAGTCGGCAACCTTCTTTGCGTAGTTGATGCCGTTAATCTTGTTGATGACATTCATCTCCACCTTGCTTACTGCATTCTCAATGGCATTTGAGTTGATTGTCAAGGAGTCCTTCAGTTCAAGGGTTATTTCTGGGAGAGCCTCTTTCTCGGAAATCTTGTATGTGTATGATGATATGAACAATGTATAAACCTTGTTGTTATACATTATGTCTATCATTCCGTTCTCGTTTATCTTCTCAAGTACGGATGGATTTTCGGCAAGGTATATTCTGCTCATGCCCATAGAGAACGAGAATTGCTCCTCGTTGTTGTCCCTCATGTACTCAAGGAGTTTTGTCTCAAGTCTCTTTTCCGCAGCCAATACATATGCTTTAGGAAGGTCAATATGCAGGATGACAAACGTATCTCCTATCCTTGGTCTGTACTTGTGTTCAGCATTTGGCATTAGAGCCTTGAATGTTTCGTAGTCTTTCTTCAAAGCAATCCACACCTCGTTCTTCTGTGTATTGTTCTGTTCATCTTGTGCCGTACCAAAGACTACGTTTCCTTTCTCATCCCTAATCAAATTTCCATTCTCGTCAACTTGAACAACGTTGAGTTGTGTGTTCTTCTCAACACCTATAACCCAATTACAAGCACCACAAGTACCGCTTGTCATTGATATGGTCATCTCTGATTCATCAATGGCATGGTCAAACAAGTTGAACCCGAACTCACCATCGTACTTTGGTAGTTTAGCGAAGAAATAAGGATGGAGATAGTTTCCGTTGCTATCCGTCTCATCGCTATCATCCTCATCGTAGGCAAAATCAAGGAATGTATCAAATCTTTGTCCTTTTGAGTTCGTTATTCCAACTATTGTAGGCTTTATATCATCAAACTTTTCAATGTGTTCGGAAGGCTTGTGTTCAACGTAAGGGTTTGGGAATACTATCGTATTGCCTTCAGAATCCTTATATCCGTCATCAAGTCCTTCTGTAGCATTCTTAGCATTATAGAACCTTTCCTCGCCACCACTCTCACGATAGATTGATGGCATAAGATTCTGTTGCGGATAAATATAACTCGTTACCACAGATGAAAAAGCCGTTCCTACATACAAGGCAGGATTCTTCCACATATCATCAACAACGGATGTCATGAGTGTTATTCCGAAATCTCGTATATCTGAACTTACATGCCTATTTGATTTCCATACATACGAAGAAACATTCTCATTCTCCATGAAGATGAAATAAAGTGTATTGCACACCCTTCCTGTCTTATCGTCTACGGGGAATTTTATTCCAGACATTTCCGTATTCTTGTCATCCCACTCTATGAGAACATACTCTTTCTTGCCTGCTTGAAGGAATCCTATGGTTATAGATGCCGTTTTTTCTGATACATTGGACTTGAAATTTATAGGCAACTCCTTAACCTTCTTACTATTTACATTGTCATAGATATAGGCTTTCATGTTGCCGAAAAAGTACCCATTATCGCCATTCAATGGTGGTGAGAATGTTGTCATTTTGAATGCGAACACACCCTTGTTTGAAGCATCTGCACAAAGCATCATCTTATAATGGTAGTATGTTGCAGTTCCTTTTTTCTCTTCTTTATAGCATACTACCTTTGTATCAAATCTGGTTTTGTTGTCATCTTTGTGTTCCTCTTGTGTGGTAAATGCTCCGCTTGGTAGATAGTATTGTGTATACAAGTATCCATCTCCAAGTGTTCGGAATGCTCCAAATTCAACCTTATCATCAGCAGCAACCTTATTGATGAATACGTTTTTCTTTATCGTTACGATGTTAGCATACGATAGTGCGCTACCTTCTATGTTTATCTCTATATCTCCCCTTTCCGTTTCGTTAGGATAGTAATAAGGAATATTATCAGAACTACCAACACCGCTTATTCTATTGACTACCTTGTTGTTTGTGTTTTGTCTCTTGATGGACAACAGACTATGTTCTTTACCATATTGGAAAGGACTACCATCGCTCTCCGTTATGATGTCACCACTCTTTCCAAAACCTATGTGTATGGTAAACCCATCGTAGTAGTAAGGAATCTTGTATGTGTTATAACTTTCTTGTATAACGTTTTGAAGGAACTTATCCTCTGCGGTTATTAAGTATCCCGAAGTGAATAGTTCTTTGTGTTGTGGTTCGTATGGGTCAACAACAACAGAAAAACCACCGACAACATTGCCATCTTTATCTACATCTTGCAACTTGGAATAGCGAAGGGACATATTTATTCTCTTCGCCAACTCGTATATAGTTCCGAAGAATGGCACACTTGTTCCATTCGTTACGGGTCTGTAATCCCCATTATCATCCGTTACTACATCAAAGAAATACACATTGTCCAAGATGGACATATATGACACGAATGTCAATTCATACTTGTATACAGACTCTGTATTATCGTATGAACTTGTTGGTGTCTTTTTGAGATAGTAATAATCGTTTTTGAGTTTGATGATAATGTTACTATCCCATTCATCATCAAGGCATCGTGGATGTTTGAATGTACAAGTAATGTTAGGTGCGCTGCCCATTCTTTGGGCGGTGTATGTAAATGAGTGTATTGCACCCTCTTCTTTATCCTCCGCATTTGGGAATGGGATAGATTGATTGCTATCAGTAGATTCCCTATATAGATAAATCACGTTGTCCATGTCGCAAAAATATCACAAATCATTATAATTCAAAAGAATCCAATGACTTTTTTGTTTCACCACAACATCCACTTTTGTCCTTTTTTCTTTTTATTCTCCTTGAACTCCCTTTCCTTTATCTCTACATCAAGGATATCGCATAGCCTTTCAATATCTTTTCGCAGGTATCCGACATTCTGATTGCTTATCTTGCGATTTACTATTCCGTAGTCTTTGACGAGTTGGAAGAACTTTTTCCTATTTGAGCCAAGATGTAGAATGGACATTGCTTTGTCTGCTGTCACAAAATCATCTTGTCGGAAATATCCGTTTGCGTGTGGGTGGAATTTTGTCATAGTGGACAGAACATCATCATCATCACAATCGTTGATTATCTTTCCTTTAAGTTCATCAATAAGTGTCAGAGCAGTTCTCTTTACCGCAGACATCTTTTCTTTGTTGTTGTTCTCGTTTTCCATAGTCATTGTCTTTATGTTTCTTGATATTGTTCTTTCCAGAAAAATGAAGAATGGACATGATGGCGCAGAATACCACTCCGAAAGCCAAAGCACCAAATGGTATAAAGTCATGTCTCTCCGTTTCTATTACCATTGTATACCTGTCAAATCTCATAGCCGTATCACACATCAGATTTGAGAATGCGAGGAACTTGATGTACTTACAATGGAATTTGCCCTCCGAGAAGCAATAGATGATTATCACTATCTCGTATAATATTACATACCAATCACCTATGATATCCTTATCAAAGAAATGTGATAGTATGTAACTTATCATCATGTACAATGATGTTAGGATGATTGTCATCCTCACGAATAATCTTCCCATGGCGTTAAGGTTTTATGTCATGGGAGATTTGCTCTCCCATGATTCTATTTAGTATCGTTTTCCATTTCTTTTATGGCTTGAACGTTTTTCTTTATCTCTTCCAATCCTTCAATTGCGTTTTGGAACAATCCATCACGTTCCATGTCTTCCAATGTAGGTTCTTTCAGTTCCTCTTCTTTTTCTTGTATACTCTCACGAAGGAATTCAACGCATTTAGTAGCCATTTTGAACATGAACTCCCCATCAGAGAAAACGTATATGGGAAGTGTAAGAAGGTAGATTACCGCAGACATATAGGTGAGGAACTCCTCTTTTGTCTTATCATCCTGCTCTTGTAGTTTGCCATTCTTGACTATATCGGACAGCGTATAGAATGTACTTGTCTGTGACTTTCTCACTATCAAGTCCATTGAGTTATACACATGGACAAGCATTCCTTGTTCGTGTTCGGCAATATAGAAAGTCTTTCCTTCGTATCTTCCCAACTCTTTTCCGAGCATTGGAATTGGCAATACTTTGTTGTCAATCTTCTTCTTTCTTTTTTGAGTATTTTCCATATTACATCCAATTATTATGATTAACTGCATTCATTATTGCGACACCGAGAATCTTCTTATCTATCTCTTTGGTTGTCAACGATTCATCTGTAATTTCTACGCCCATGCTCTTCAGCCATTTGATTTTTGCTTCTTTCTTTTCGTTTGGCTTGAACTTTGGCATCCATTTTGCCTCAAGGAACACGAACGGATGTACAGATATGGTTTTGGTTATCATAGCACATGAACCGAAATCCTTAACCACATAGTCTTTACAATCTGCACCCTTACGAAGAAGGACATATCCGTATGTTCCATCGTTCTTGAACACTTCTGCGAGAGCATTGATATAGATATTCTCTTTGTCCCAAATAGGTGGTAGTTCCCTTAGATTGCAATACGATAGGGCATCTACCAATGATTTTTCTTTCACGTTTGCCATATTATCTAATTTTGAATCCGACATTACATCCGTATGATATATTCTTGTTTGAGTATCCGACATCTGCACCAACATACAATCCTCTTTTGGTGCTGATTGCTATGCCTATCCTTTCTCCTATCTTGTTGTCATGTGAGAACACCCCCACATAGGGGTATATGTTCAATCGTGACGAGTTCTTTTCTATAGTCTTTGTTTCTGTAACGTATCTTGTTTCCGTCTTGCCATATACCCTTATGCTATCAAGTGATGGTTCGTATCCGCTTACCCAAGCATCATAAAGACTATCCTCTTTGTAGTGCTTTTGTGTCACTGGAAGTTTGACTACACTATCAACAACATTTGTTATGTACAACGTGTCTACTACCTTCTCTGTAATGTACTCTATGTCCTTTTGGAATATAGTATCTACATTTTGCACATAGAGTGTATCCACGTTCGTAATAACCTTGTAGGTGCAATCGTATTTCCTCTTAAAGTAGAGGTTTGATGCGACTACACCTAACATGAAGGAACAAACAAGTAGAATGACATCTTTAGTATTCATACAAATAATCAAGTAGTTTACGAAAAGAAACACATTCCTCATTTTCGTTATTTTCGGATATATTTCTCACGATATGGATATATTCATCATCAATGCCGAATGCCATATCTTCATCGTTATATGTTATTCCTTTACGTTTGAAATGGTCAAGAAAACGTTTCTTTTCTTCATATGTGCATAGCCTTGTATATGTTGTTATAACATATATATTGCATACGCAATGTTCATCAAGCAACAACACAAGACCATCTTTAGAGTCTGCGAGTGCGATGCCGTAGATGCCACGTTGAACGGAAACTAAATCACCCTTCTTGCAGGTGAATGGCTTTTCATCTTCTTCATTACCTTCAAACCAACGAATGAAATCTTCCATGTTTCGTGTTCCTTCACGGAAAACAATAGTTTCGTTCGTGTCCTTTATTCCCTTTGCCACAAGCCAACCACAAATCCTATACTTATCTTTGGATGTGTAGCCAAATCTCAACAGATGCTTTTTAATCTCTTCTAATGTCTTCATATCATTTTTACGTTATGGGAAATGTTTTCCCGTTAATATTGTTAAGTGTATATTCACATGAGAGATATGGTTTACTTCCATACCACTTCTCTTCTCCTATTGGCAATTCACCATCAACGTAGAACACGAATGACCTTTTTCTCGCAGTGTCCCAATACTTATGAAACCCATGACGGATGTAATCATTAAATCTGTCTCTCACATCAAATCTATCATCGCCAACGAAAACAAGGTTCAAGATGACTTTAGTAGTTTCGTTAGTTATCTCATCTGGCACAAATACCCTTGTTCCATCTGCGTCCGAATATGTTTCCGTATAGATGTTCTTTGCTTTCCCTATGGTGTTAAGACCTTGGCAGGAGCGATAACGTAGACCAACGAAATAAGATTCAAGGTCAATTGGATTCTCCAATAGGTCTTTGTTTGGCGTTCCATCTGGTACTTTCATGGGACTGCCGTACTTATCGCATCTTTGCATATAAAACTTATAATCCATACTCATTTGCCTTTATAAAATATAGTCCATTCTTCTTAGGTGGGTTAAATGTGCAGATGTAGTTCTTTGCGTGACCTATGAATGGAACTTCGTATCCTCTTTTTGCTAACGTTTTGGTAAACTCCTTTGACACCTTCATTTTCAGATAGTGTGTCCATCCGTATTTGTGTGGGAAATGGCTCTCCATGATGTATGCGTATGCGTATACATGGTTGTTCTTTGCCACCTTCAGATTGTTGTCTTTCAATGGTATGAACACACCTTCCACATAGTTCCCATCCACATCTTCAATGGTTTCTACCCTTGCATTCGTGAACTTGGTGAGCATCAGTTCCAATAGTCCGTTCTCTAATACAACCGCCATTATTTCTCCTCAATAAGTTTACATTTGCCTTGTGCGCTATCCGTAAGTGTGATTTTTGCACCTGTCCAATAGACAATTATACATTTGGCATTATCGCCACATTCAACTTTTATGTCGCAATTCCTATCAACGTATAACTTTACATATGCGTTTCTTTTGATTCTTATTGTTACATTGCATCCAAGGAATAGTGCTTGTGTTGTATCTACAACAACATTGTCACCTTCGGAATAGCAGCAATACATAGAAGATGAATAGCCATCAAACTCAGCATTATACCTTCCATTGATATATGCCCCATATTCTCTTAGTATGTTCTCGTATGGTAGTGGGAATCCTTTTGCTTGCATATCGCAAAGGAAGGTGATTCCGTTTGCATCAAGGCATACATCTATGATGTCTTTCTTGCTTACGGATGAGTTAAGTTTACCCGTGTACGCATCACAAGTAAAACCTGCATCTACCATTTTCTTTATCCATTCATGTACTTTCATGTTGCAAAAGTGAACTACCCACGAACTGAATATTCGTGGTCTTCTTGGGCTGAGTGAGCATCCTCACTCATATCTCCACAAGCGTAGATTTCGGTCGTTCCAACCGTATTTATGTTTCTGAAAGCGAATCTCTTGATGTTGTTAGCGGCAAGCAAATCTCTATCGTGTATTGAGCCACATTTGGGGCATATCCATTCTCGCATAGCAAGAGTAAGATTGTGATTGATATATCCACAAGTACACATCTTAGAACTTGGTTCAAAGCGGCCAATGCGAAGGATATTCACTCCTCGTTCTTTTGCTTTATATTCCAATAGTGTGTTGAATGTCCCTATGGCAATATCATCAAGTGCTTGAGCAAGGTGGTGGTTTTTGACCATACCTTTCACATTCAAGTCCTCAATACAAATTGTGTCGTAGTTGTTTACAAGATAGGAAGTAACCTTGTGCAAGAAGTCGTTTCTTCTATTAGTTACTTGCTCGTGTGCTAACGCCAACTTTCTTCTCGCTTTATCTCTATTCTTAGAACCTTTGTTTTTGTGAGATAGTGATCGTTGAAGTTTCTTAACCTTATCGAGTGATTGCTTTAAGTGTTTAGGATTAGGTATTTCAGTCCCATCGGAAAGGACAGCGAATGTTTTAATACCGAGGTCTATACCAACTGTTTTGTTCTCGCAAATTGGCTTCATAGGCACATCGGGTTCATTCACTTCCACAAGAATTGAAACGAAATACTTGCCTGTCGCAGTTCTTGAAATAGTAGAAGATTTCACTATACCTTCAAATGTACGATGAAACTTAGTCTTGATACCACCCTTGAACTTTGGAATGAATATGCGACCATTTTCAAAATCTACCCTTGTGTTTTGAGGTATAGAGAAATTTTGCTTGCTATCTTTCTTAGACTTGAATCTTGGGAAACCTTTGTGTTCTCTAAAGAACTTGGTATAGGCTGAATCAAGATTGGCAAGTGAGGCTTGAAGTGAAAGCGAATTAACCTCTTTCAACCAACAATACTCTTCTGACTTCTTCATATTCGGCAAGTCCGCTTGAATATCGAAACGAGAAAGATTAGTTTTATCGGTTTGATATGCTCTCACTTTCTTGTCAAGAGCATAGTTATAGATGAAACGACAAGAACCAAGATGCTTTGCTATAAGCACCTTCTGCTCCTCGTTCGGATATAATCTATATTTATATGCTCTGTATTTCATATTGCAAATATACAACAATTTAACAAAACTACAAGAAAATCTAAAAAAAAGTTTAGGATATATAGAGAAAAACAACTAAATTTGTGACGCAATTCATCCACACAGGATAAAGACCTGTGGGATTTCTTGCTAAAGCAGCATTAGAATGGTGCTACCTCATTGGAATATGGAGTTATCAAATCACTCTCTTTAACACCATTTTCTATTGTCATCTGTTCAATGTTTGTCTGAACATGCTCTTCTTCCCAACCATAGTGGATAGTTTCAGCGATGCTATTTTTAAGTCTTCTACTTTCTGGCTCATAGAATAACTTGTATATATGACCTTCCGCTTCTCCGAACTCTCTGTGCTTGATTACTTCAACGATGTTTGTTGTTTCTGATGAACACAAATCTGCGAATACTTGTGGCTGCAAAAATTCCTTTGCTGCCTTCTGCGTATCTTGATTCCACCTATGAACGAAGAAGACGCAATCTGCAAGGTCCGTGAGTGTTTTTGCTCCACTAACATCGTTCTTTCTAAGGTATAATTCGCTTTTTTTCGGATGTACAACCACATGGGTGGCTATCTCCATTCTTTCCGTCATTCGCAAGAGCATTTTAATTGCTGCTTTTTGTTGTTCGTTGATGCTCCCATCTAATTCATCTATGTCCAAGCAAGATAGGTTGTCCATAATAAGCATATCAATTTGATGCTCTTTAACGAGTTTCTCTACCTCCAAACATACTTGCTCAATGTTATGAGAATACTTTGTGTTGTAGTTATACAACTTACCTTGAAACCATTCAACAATCTTATCTTTGATGTTGTTTGGTGTATAGTAGTCGTAACTATTATAATTTGATTTCTTGTTGTATTGTTTTCCTGCTGCCTGCAATATGAGCCAACGTTTCATCTTCTTTCCACGCAACTCTCCCGAATATATAGCAACCTTGAATCCATTGTTTACTGCGTTTATCGCTATTTGGTTAAGAAGGCTTGACTTTCCACAGCCATTATTACCTGACCAAACACTCAAAGAAGGCTTATCAAATCCACAACATTCTTTGTCGTATTGAACTATTCCACTTGGTATTGATACAATCTTACTTCTGTCCTCATCCTCTATTTCCGACAGGCATTGCCATACGTTTCCTTTATTTTCATCCGTATCTTGAAGTTCCTTTATGGCAATATCTTTCCTTATTGGTCGGAAACTCCTATGTGGTAGATATGTTGACTTACTGGTATAGCAATCGGGTTCATACATTTCCCTAACCTTTCGCCAATCATTTCCAGAGCATGAATTATGATAACAAAAGTAGGCTATAGCACCATTCTTATGCTTAAAGAGAATTGCATCTTTGCCTTTGTGTTGGTCGTTAAATAAGCAATGTTCCAAGTAGTATCTCGTTCCGTCCGCAACCTCAACCTTCTTCGTTACTGGGATATTGTGTTTTTCTATGAATGCGTCCAAGTCGAAACTTTCCACAGAATAGTTATTCTGAGAACTCGGTCTTTCCACTTCTTCTGGATACAATGCTGCTATTTTTTCAAAGTAAGCAATATCATTTACCTTGTTCTCGTTAATTTTAACGAACTTACAAAGCCTTTGTGGTCTTGAAGCATCCATAGTGTTTCCCTTACAACTATAAGTCGAAGGAAGTCTCATAATGCGAGCGCAGTTGAATACCTTCTCGTCTACATCCGTATGCTCGTCAGTAAACATCATTGATAATGCTTGCAAGAAACGTTTAACTAACTTGGTGTTCTTTTCGTTATTTATCATTGCACAACGAATGTATAGATGAACTCCATTTGAACTGAATACAACTTGGGGAGGATTGAAGCCTACATTTAACAAGTATTGATACACCTCGTTTGCCTTTTTCATTGTAAATCCAACTTGCTCATCGGTAGCATTAGTGCCAGACAAACGGCGGCTATCCAAATCAATGCACACATAGTCTCTTGCCAACATCATATTATCATTACAAGTCTGCTTTGGCCTTACGATAATCTTATTGTATTGTGGCAATCCCCTAACATCGTCTGGTAGGCGGTTGATTGTGTAGTAGACGTTCCATTCGTTCGTATATGGTACTATCGCCTTTACGATTTCGTCAATGTTATCAAAAATACCACTTGCTGTTCTTCCATCATTGGCGATAAGTCTTATTTCTGTGAGTTGATTTCCATCTCGTAAAACATCCCACCATTTATATGCTTCAGATATATCAAATCTTTGTGTAGTCATATTAGTATTCCTTTATTTCGTATTTCAAAAGTGCATTATATATGCGTTCATCTATAAGACCCTCGTTAATCGCTTTTTGTGCTGTTTCCATTATGACTTCTTTTTTCGCTTTTACATAAGCGGCAAATGCCTCATTTTCTGTATTAAAAGTTCCTAAATATTGCTCTTTACCACAACGACTAACGCATGCTGTATATCCCTTACTTGCCTTTGTTACGCCTATCTTGTATTTTCCTCTTGCGCCCCTATGGTCGGTTAATAATGAGTTTACATATTGTGGTACGAAGCAACATGTGTCGGGTGAATAAACTTTATTACCTTGTACCAATATGTCTTTATCAAGGTGACATCCTTCTTTATAATTTTCATCGAACCAACTCTTGAAGTTCGACAAATATCTCCATTCTTCGCAAACCGAACATCCTTTATATGTTGGGCCATGTTTCTTGTGGTATTCAGAATAACACCTTCTTATCATGCTATGCCATACAGAGTAAAACACCTCTAATCCTTTCTCTCTGCTAAAAATATTACCCTTGTAGTCATTTATTCCAAAACCGAATATAGGTTTTTTATGTGATTCCGACTTACACTTAGGACATCCTTGTCCCCTTAAATGAGAGTTGGCGATTTGCTCAAAAGCACCATGAATTGGACATATAATAGTGACTCTTTCTTGAATATCCCTATATTCAACCAATGAATAGTCGTACTTGTGATTGTGGACTTGCGCACACCTTCTTACATATTCTTCGGTTGTCATCTTTTTATTTTCCTTTGCACACAAAGGACATCCGCTACCTCTCAAGTGCGTGCCTCCACTCTGATAAAAATCTCCGTGTTTCTTACATGTAATCAATACTGGATTATTGACTCCACTAAATATGGTTTTAGAATAGTCGTATTTGTCACCATGTACCAAAGTTGCTCTTTCTATGAACCATTCTTTTGAATTACACGCTCTCGTAACTTTGTTTTCGTTACTACATTTAGGACACTTGCAGCCATTAAGATGTACATTTGGCTTTTGCAAAAATTCACCATGCGTTGGGCACACTATGCATACTGGTATCTTATTACCATTGTACTCTACCTTAGAATAATCATACCTTTCTCCATGCACCTCTCTCGCTTTTGCCACAAACTGCTCCTTAGTCATTCTTTTGCTTTCTGTTGTTCTAATGCGACCACATTCGGGACAGCCTCTTCCTGTTAGATGGCTTCCCGCTTGTTGCCAAAACTCGCCATGTTTAGGACAGATGATACATACCTTTTGTGTTGAATTAACATATGCAACCTTTGAGTATTCGTACTTATCTCCATGCACAGCATTTGCCTTGCGTATAAAATCATCTTGTGTTATACTTTGTCTCATGTATTTATTTGTAAACTTGTCCGTTAATAAATATGTTGTCATCCGTTTCTTCTGTATATGTCTGTTCTGACATTTCCACTTCATAACCTTTTTCTTCTATAGCATAAGGTGACTTTTGTGATAGGAAGAAAGCCATCTGCTTGTCTGTAAGTGCAAATAATCCATCCCATGAATGCTCTATGCTTATTTTAACGATGGCATTGGCAAGGATAGGGTTGTTGTTTGCATACTTGATGAGTGTATTGTATTGGCTTTTTGCACCACGTTGTGTCTTGTATTGCTTCTTTATCTCTTTCTTGTAGTCAAGCCATTCCTGCCATATGTCGGCATATGGAGCATCAACATAGGAAAGGTCGGCATTGGCATTGTACGCTGCCTTTTTCTTGGAAAGAGATTTATCTCTTTCTTCTTTACTTTTCCTATCATCTCTAGTATGTAAAGTATCTATATTATATTGTGTAGGAATTTCTCCGTGGCGGATTTTTTCCGTGTCGGAGTTTTTAGTACCATATGATGCTTCTTCTTCATTCTGTGTTTTAGAATCATTCAATGTATATGTTACCGCTCCAAAAAGACCTTCGTTCTTTTGTTCTCCCTTTACAAGCCATCCATTTTCTACCAATTCGTTAATATACTTTCTTAGTGTTTCCACACTATAACCAATTTCTTTTGCCATAGGATTCATATAAAAATCCCATCCGTTTGGCTTTGATGCCATATAGCAATAAACGAATCTTGCCCTATCGCTCAATGTGTTGTCAAATATCAATTCTCTCGGAATGACTTGATAATTACTTAGTTTGTTAACGAAATTGCCCATAATCAACACTTTTAATTTAGCACCTTTTATTATGAAAAGGGTGACGGACAAGAAAGTGCTGAAAAAACTTGTCCTTTTATTGTAGGTAGCGAACCCACTCACACCCTTTTCTCTCAAAATTCTCCCCAACATCTATTGGTGGTCGCAGCACCAATGTGCCGAACGGGAAGTTTATCTTTTCAACCTATCTATCTATCTCTGTCTGCGACTCAGAGATTATTATCACACCACAAATATACAACAATGTTCGTGAATAGCCATCACTTTCCTTTTAGTTTTTCGTTAAACTCAAACACCTTGCCAATAATGAAATGAATGGCATCACTATTGGATGGTGACCATTCGTGCCCAAGCATATAGTCCTTATAGTACTTGTTCCATTCGCTTGCCACATAGTCATAATACCTCTCCAATCCACCTAATTTTGCAATGCTGACATCATCAACTCCACTTGCCTTATTGATTTGGAACAGGTCTTTCAAATAGTCTGCGCTTGTCATTTGCGATGAGCAATGTGAAAGGTTAGAAAGAACAACCCATACACCTTCGCTAAGCATATCAATATGCTCATGTCTTCCACATGGCACATACTTGCCTTTGACCTTACGGAAGAACAAGTTTCCATCGTCCGTTTTCATGATAGGTTTGTACTCCTCGTACCTTCCTTTCTCATTCTTGATGTAAAGTTTCTGTTTCATAATATGCTTCACTCTTTAATTCCAAATGGTGCGCCATCTGCAAAAGTGTACTTTTCAAATAAATCTTTTGACGAACGTGCTAATTGCTCAGATGCAGCGAATGTTACCATCACATCTTCAAAGTAACTATACCATTGTACAAATCCAATCAGACTAAAATTCCCGCTATCCTTTGACTTTATCCACCCAAATGGTTGATGTTTCAGCATTTCATTCCAGCACTCATTTTTATCCTTGAATGGACGATAACATTCTGTAAGTTCCAAAGAGAGGATTTGTTCAGCCGTTATTTCTGTATTTTTGTGATTATTGAAAAAACGCATATCACATGAAGATGTAATTTCATCACTTTCTATAAACAAAAACGGCATTTCTGTTAACATCACTTTTGGTAGTTTTTCATTATACCAATAGTATCCGAAAGAAAACAATTTCTTTTGGATTTCTTCGCTCTTTCCATTGACATACACCTTGGTATTGTCAAGGAACTTTTTAATTTCTTCTTTTGTCATATTACATTCTTCTTTTGTAGTTCCTCTTTCTTCATCTTTCTTCATAAAAATCAATTTATGTTTTATGTATTGTCTGTTGCATATATGAGGTGTCGGCTTATGCATTGTTCTACCGCACAAACAACACTTATATTGCCGATACTCTGTAAATTCGTAGTGGTATTTCCTCTTAGTCATTCAAAATAGTTTTAATTGTGATTCTTCTATTCTTATCTTATCATTAGCCATTGAAACGTATTTCTCCGATATCTCGCTGCCTATGTAGTGTCTTCCTAATCTCACGCAAGCGAGTGCCGTAGTGCCACTCCACATAAATGGGTCATACACTATATCGCCTTCCTTTGAGCAACAACTTATGATGTTCGCAGCCATAACGTAAGGGAATGGTGCTGGATGCGGATTCTTATCTACATTCATTCTCCATATATTCTGCCTAAAAACACTCTTAGACTTATCGAAGAAAAAGTCCTTTTTGTCCTTGACAATCCAATATATGTACTCCGTGATTGGCTGGAAATAATGCGGGTCATTAGCCAATGAAGACCCCCTATCCCAAATAATCTGTTGATGTACATTGAAATCATATACATAAGAGGGACTGACAATACCCCCCCCTACTAATATATCTTTGTGGTTGTAGAAAAGACTTCCGCTTGGCTTTAATACCCTTATACACTCAGATATTATATTCCTTTGCCAATTCTCGTAGTCTTGTGGCGGCATACTATCGTTATAAACATCATAAGGTATTTGCCTACCACGAAGTGCTGACCAAGACTTATCTGCTCCGCTTGAAGGTGCATAGAAATTCTTGTTATAAGGTGGACTCGTTACAATCAAGTCAATAGAGTTATCTTCCATCTTTGATAGAGTTTCCAAGCAATCCTCTTTGTATATCTTATCTATTTCCATACTAAAATAATGTTAATTGAGAGTTTTTTTGTTCTTTACCAAGTATAAAGTCACATATAAAGTTTCGTGCGTAGTTAGGAGAAATCATGCTTCGCTCTTCAGAACATAAACCTTTTTCTTTTCCTTTTCTCATTTTTAGAACATGTTTTATTTCACTTTTATTTTTCGGCTGGAATGAATATCCATTTGTCGGCTCACAATTAAAAAACCAGTATGCCGTCGGCTTAATCATGTAATCACCACGCAATGTTCTATTGTTGTCAATAACAGATGGTTTTTTCAAGAATACTGTCGTTTTTAGATATGTGTTAATTCCATAAGGGTTTTCAAATATCAGACGGAATCCTCTGTCAAGACAAACACCACACATCTTATTTAGCAAGTTAAACATATTCGCCCTTGAGTTATTCTTTTCTATCATGTAGTCTATTCTCTTTTTGTATGACCACTTTTCATAATCATGTTGATTGAGACTATACCACATTTGGGCTACACAACTAAACTCTATACAGGGAAAGAAAGCCATAATCAAATCGTCTTTTGTGATGTTGTCAAATATGCTCTCCCCCCCCCCCCCCCC
>OBLI01000264.1_pt1 | contig 56888 bp, 42 predicted proteins | sample 1519701 | NCBI WGS metagenome assembly OBLI01 (sample SAMEA3663005, study PRJEB22513) | pig gut metagenome | biome: pig gut; feature: pig-associated habitat; material: faeces | place: France | collected 2012
CACCCAACTACCAGCCTTCACTGCTCTTGCCATAATAAAAATGTTTTAGGTTCTGACCCCACAAAGGGGAAAATAAGCACATTAGATGCTATATACTTTATATCTGGTGACAAAGATAGTTTATTATATCAAATAATCACTTGTCCATTTTGTCCTTCTTGGGTAATTAACAAAAAATAACGATTATATGACTGGTATTTATTATGGTTTGCATGTTTGGTGTTATTGTGTTTCCACGCCATTCTTCTCAATGCGGCTTGCACTAACTTTGCGACGGAAAAAGTAAGTGTGTCTGCTTTGCCTTGATTTTGACCTCTTATTCCGCATTTGGAACAGGCAGAATATACACAAAAAAAACTAAGGGCAAGTACCTGTTTCCCAGATACTTGCCCTTTATATAACTAATTTTCAGCGCGTTTCGATTACTCTTCAACTGCTGCCTGCGCGGCGGCAAGACGTGCTATTGGCACACGGAATGGAGAGCAGCTTGCATAGTTCATACCAATCTTGGCGCAGAACTTAACAGAACTTGGCTCACCACCATGCTCACCGCAGATACCACAACGGAGGTTAGGACGAACACCACGTCCCTTCTCCACTGCCATCTTGATAAGCTGCCCCACACCATTCTGGTCAAGCACCTGGAATGGATCAACCTTGAGGATCTTCTTGTCGAGATATACTGGCAAGAAGCTTGCAATATCATCACGACTGTAACCGAATGTCATCTGTGTGAGGTCATTAGTACCAAATGAGAAGTATTCAGCCTCAGTGGCGATACGGTCTGCAGTGAGTGCAGCACGCGGAATCTCAATCATAGTACCGATTTCGAATTCTATCTCTACACCATACTCCTCAAACACCTCTTTGGCAGTTTTCTGGATGATTTCCTTCTGCTGCTTGAGCTCATATAAGATACCGATAAGCGGCACCATGATCTCTGGTTTTGGATCCTTACCCTCTTTTCTCAGTTCACATGCTGCTGAGAGTATGGCACGAGTCTGCATGGCAGTGATTTCTGGGAATGTGATACCGAGACGGCATCCACGGTGTCCGAGCATTGGGTTGTTTTCTGCCAAAGAAGCCACTCTGCGCTGTATGGTAGCCACATCTACTCCCATCTCCTTAGCCATGATTTCCTGTCCTTCGAGATCGTGTGGTACGAACTCATGGAGAGGAGGATCAAGCAGACGAATATTTACAGGACATCCGTCCATAGCCTCAAGGATTCCCTTGAAGTCAGCCTTTTGATATGGCAGGAGTTTAGCAAGAGCCTTTTCTCTTCCCTCTACGGTGTCTGAGAGTATCATCTCTCTCATGGCCACAATTTTCTTGTCTTCAAAGAACATGTGCTCTGTACGTGTAAGACCGATACCCTTGGCCCCGAAGTCTCTGGCCACCTGTGCATCGTATGGAGTATCAGCATTTGTGCGCACCTGCAGTTTTGTATACTTGTCGCAAAGGTCCATGAGTTCCTTGAAGTCACCGCTAAGTTCAGCCGCCTTTGTTGGCACCTCACCAGCATAAACCTGTCCTGTGGTACCATTGAGAGATATATAGTCACCCTCTTTGTATACTGTTCCGTCGATTTCTACAGTCTTGGCCTTATAGTCAACATTGATGCCACCAGCACCAGACACGCAGCACTTGCCCATGCCTCGAGCTACCACAGCAGCATGCGAGGTCATACCTCCGCGTGCTGTGAGGATACCCTCTGCAGAAGCCATACCAGCGAGGTCTTCTGGACTTGTTTCGATACGTACCATGATAACCTTGTGTCCATCTGCGTGCCAAGCCTGTGCATCGTCGGCGTGGAATACGATTTGACCGCAAGCAGCTCCAGGAGAAGCAGGAAGGCCTTGAGTTATAACTTTAGCCTGTAGGAGAGCCTTTCTGTCGAATACGGGGTGAAGAAGTTCATCGAGTTTCTGTGGCTCGCATCTCATGATTGCAGTTTTCTCATCAATCATACCCTCGTGTAGCAGGTCGATAGCTATTTTGACCATGGCCGTACCTGTACGTTTTCCGTTACGAGTCTGTAGGAACCAAAGTTTTCCTTCCTGTACGGTAAACTCCATATCCTGCATGTCATGGTAGTGCTTTTCGAGTTTATCCTGGATATCATTGAGTTGTGCATAAATTTCAGGCATTGCCTCTTCCATTGAAGGATATTTCTCTGCACGCTCAGCCTCGCTGATTCCAGCACGTTCAGCCCAACGCTGAGAACCGATCTTAGTGATCTGCTGTGGTGTACGTATACCAGCCACCACGTCTTCTCCCTGAGCATTCACGAGATACTCACCATTGAAGAGGTTTTCTCCATTTCCTGCATCACGGCTGAAGCAAACTCCAGTGGCAGAAGTGTCACCCATGTTTCCGAATACCATTGCCATAACGCTAACAGCAGTACCCCATTCATCTGGAATACCCTCCATCTTACGATAGAGAATGGCTCTTTCGTTCATCCAGCTGCGGAACACAGCACATATAGCCCCCCAGAGTTGCTCAATAGGATCATTTGGGAAGTCGTTACCTGTACGTTCTTTGATAGCCTCTTTGAAGAGTTTAACCAATTTCTTGAGTTCATCCACGGAGAGGTCTTTGTCGAGTTTGATGCCTCTTTCTTCCTTTACGCTCTCGATGATTTCCTCAAATGGATCTATATCCTCTTTGTTTACAGGTTTCATTTCCAGAACCACGTCTCCATACATTTGCACGAATCTGCGGTAAGAATCATAAACGAAGTGAGGGTTATTTGTTTTGGCCACCATACCTTCAGCCACCTCGTCATTGAGTCCGAGGTTTAGGATGGTATCCATCATTCCAGGCATAGAAGCCCTTGCTCCCGAACGTACGCTGACGAGCAGTGGGTTTTTTGGATCGCCAAACTTTGAATTCATCAATACTTCGATGTGGTTAACAGCAGCATTAACCTCGTCTTGCAGGATTTCTTTTATTTTCTCCTGCCCTACCTCATAATATTCATTGCAGCATGAAGTAGTGATGGTGAAACCAGGAGGAACGGGCACACCGATAAGGTTCATCTCAGCAAGGTTAGCACCTTTGCCACCCAGTTCCTCTCGCATTTTTGCGTTACCTTCGGCTTTTCCATTTCCGAACGTATAAACTCTTTTGTCGCTCATATAAAAACAATTGTTTGTTAGATGATAATAAATATTGTTTCAATAATCAATTCAGTTCTGCAAATGTACACAAAATATTCTTTTTTACCAAGAAAATACTCTATTATTTGCGATATTATTGCATGAAAAGGATAAAAATGGTTGATTAGATAGTTAATTTTCTTTTTTTATTTGTAATTTTGCATGCCACATTACAAACATAACACATTATATTATATACAATCAGATGAGCAGAAAAAAGAAACCACTGCCTGTTTTGGAGAATGTAACTATCACAGGTATTGCAGCTGAAGGCAAGTCGTTGGCTCGTGTTGACGATATGGTTGTTTTTGTGCCTTTTGCTGTTCCTGGCGACGTTGTCGACCTTCAGGTGAGGCGCAAGAAGCACAAATACTGTGAAGCCGAGGTTATCAGATTTATCAAGAAGAGCGAAGTTCGCGTTGATCCGTTCTGCGAGCATTTCGGTATATGCGGAGGATGCAAGTGGCAGAATCTGCCATACGAAGAGCAGTTGAAATCGAAGCATCAGCAGGTGTATGACCAGTTGACCCGCATAGGCAAGGTTGAGTTGCCAGAATTTCGTCCCATCATGGGCAGTGTTAAAACCCGCGAGTATCGCAACAAGTTAGAGTTTGGCTGCTGCAACAAGCGTTGGCTTACTCGTGAGCAGGTATCATCTGGTTATACCTATGACAACATGAATGGCATTGGTTTTCATATTACTGGAGCCTTCGACAAGATATTGCCCATAGAGCGTTGCCATCTCATGGACGACCTTCACAACGAGATACGCAACAGCATACGCGACTATGCCTTTAGCCACGGCATTTCTTTCTATGATCTCAGAAATCAGTATGGTCTTCTGCGCGACATCATAATTCGCAATTCCAACACTGGAGAATGGATGGTGATAGTGCAATTCCATTATGACCATACTGGTGGTGAATCCGAAGCCATGTCACTCATGGAGCACATCGCCACCCATTTCCCTCAGATTACCTCTTTGATGTATGTAGACAACCAGAAATGCAACGACACCATCGGCGATCTTGAAATAAAGGTATACAAGGGCAATGACCATATCTTTGAGACCATGGAAGACCTGAGATTTAAGGTAGGTCCCAAGAGTTTTTATCAGACCAATACCGATCAGGCATACCATCTGTATTGTGTGGCGCGAGAATTTGCGGGGCTCACGGGCAACGAGCTCGTTTACGATCTCTACACAGGCACGGGCACGATAGCCAATTTTGTGGCCCACAAAGCCCGCAAGGTGATAGGCATAGAGTATGTGCCCGAGGCTATCGAGGATGCCAAGGTCAACTCAGATGTAAACGGCATCTCCAACACCCTTTTCTATGCTGGCGACATGAAGGACATACTCACCGACGACTTTATATCCGAGCATGGCCGCCCAGATGTGATCATCACCGACCCACCAAGAGCCGGCATGCATGCCGATGTGATACAAACCATTCTTAGAGCGCAACCCAAGAGAATAGTATATGTGAGTTGCAATCCTGCCACCCAGGCCCGCGACCTCGCCGACCTCGACACAGACTACAAGGTGATGGCGGTGCAACCCGTGGATATGTTTCCTCACACTCCCCATGTGGAGAATGTCGTATTGCTCGAAAGAAGACCTAAGGGAGAATAAAAGCAGTATTAAGAGCATATCAAAGAGGGCAAGGAAAAAGAATAATATAATAAGAGAGAGAGATAGAATAATCAGTCATATAATATTTAGAGAACAATAATGAAAGCAAGAAAATTTAGAGGTATCATCGTTTCTTACAGTCTGATATCCGCATGCGCACTGGCTATAGGCAGCCTTGTGCCCCAGCAGTCTATGGCTCAGGCCAAAGGCGATGAAGTATTCAGCAAACCTAAGTTCAGCGGTTATATGATGGGGCAGTATCAAGCCACCATCAAGGATGGCGACAACAGCAACGGTTTTAATCTCCGCATAGCCCGTATGTCAGTGACTGGTCGTGTGATGAAAGACTTTGAGTATAAGATACAAGGTCAGATAAACGGCAACACGTCTACTATGGGAGAGAGTCCGAGGATTGTTGACCTGTATACCGAATGGCAGAAATATCCATTTGCCAAGGTCAAGGTGGGTCAGTTTAAGCGTCCTTTCACCTTTGAAAACCCCATGAACCCCATAGACCAAGGCTTTATGGGCTATTCCCAGAATATCAGCAAGTTGGCAGGCTTCAGCGACCGTCACCTCAACCACTCGAGCAATGGACGTGATATCGGTATCCAATTGCAAGGTGACTTGTTTAAGACAGAGTCTGGCCGCAGCCTTCTGCACTATCAGGTTGGTGTCTTCAATGGTCAGGGTATCAATGTCAAGGATGTAGACAACAAAAAGGACATCATTGGAGGTGCATGGGTATCTCCCATCAAGGGACTTCGCATAGGTGCATTTGGATGGACCGGCAGTTATGCCCGCAAGGATGGCGCCAAGATTGTGAGCCTCAACCAGCACCGTTATGCTTTCAGTGTAGAGTATAAGAATGCCGACTGGCAGTTGCGCAGCGAATATATCCACAGCACAGGTGCAGCATTTAAAGCGAGTGATGAGAATGACCCGACCATAAACGAAGGTGTGGGCACCAAGGCAGACGGAGTATATGCCCTGTGCATTGCACCTATCATCAAGGGTAAGTTGCGCGGCAAGGCACGTTACGACCTCTACCGCAAGTCCGCAGATTGGACATCATCGCGCACCCAGTATGAGGTGGGTCTCAACTGGCTGCTGCACAAGAATCTGGAAATCCAGTCAGAGTATGCGCTCATCAACGACCGCTCACTCGCCAAAAACTACAGCGTCATAGACGTTGAGGTTTGCGTGAGATTCTAAAACACATGGTGTGTCAAAACCGTGGCGATTGAGTTTTGACACACCATATATAATACTAATGACACCAGTCCCTTTTATTCACTTCAGGTATGTCACTGGTTTTCCTTGTCAAGCAACTTGGCACGGACATACATGCCCGGACGGAACTCATTATGTTGTGTCTTCACTTGCGCATATACCTTCACAGAATAGTCCTTGTCGTCTATAGACTGGTCTATGGACATCACTTCAGCCTCAAAAGATTTCTTCCCCATGCCATTCACTCTGAAAAGCACTTTCCGGCCTACCCTCATCATCGCCAGGTCCTTCTCATAGACAGTAAGTTGCAACAGCAGCGTGGTCTTGTCTATCACGTCACATAGAGGTTCACCCGCATCCAGATATTTTCCGATGTTGGCACTCACGTTAGTCACATATCCCGATATTGGTGACTTGACAGGTAGATAATCCATGATACCCTTTTCATTCAGGGTGGCAACACTTACGCCCAAGGTTTTCAGACGCGCCGTAGCTGCTGCGAGCCGGCTTTTGAATGCCGGACAATTGGCGTTTTACTATCCAGTCCTGGATGGTGCGCAGTTCCATCGCGTCATAATCCCCACTGTGCTGCTTGTCAACCTTCAACACATATTGGTAGATCTCTCCCAGACCTGTGGTGATAGGCATCAGTTCGGGCACTCCGAGTTCCCGCGGTATCTCTCCCTCCACGGTCTGTATCTGTTCATTGATGAGTTGCCTCGCTTCGAGTGTTGGCACGCTCTCCTTGAACACCACAGTTACGAGCGACAGCCCGAAGCGCGAAACAGAGCGTATCTCCGTGACATTCATGATATTGCTCATTGCAAGTTCCACAGGCATGGTGATAAGTTGTTCCACCTCCTGAGGTGCGAGTGTCGGCGATACGGTCACTATCTGCACTTGGTTGTTTGTGATGTCCGGCACGGCGTCTATCGGTAGCGTCAGCATAGAATATATGCCCCCGATTAGCAGAAAGAGTGTTGTCAACGCGACAAACAATTTCTTCTTTATTGAAAACCTTACAATGCTCTTAAACATGATGTCCTCTTATGCTTTAGGTTATTAGCGGCAAAGATAGGAAAAAAAATGATACCGCGTATCCATTTGGATAAAAAAAGTGTCTATCGGTATAGGATTATTGATGTTTTGGCGAATAACCATATAAAGGAAGTTCCCGAGCCACTCTTATAGTTGCCCGGGAACCTGTATCATTGTCTCATGTCATCCAATGCCATCAACTGATTCTATTGAGTTTTTTGATGATAGAGAAGATGAAGAGTGCAGCCACGAGGCATATCAATGCGAGTGTGCCCCAAACTATCCAAACAGACATGCCCCACATGTTACCGGGTACAAACAAGAGTAAATTACCGATAGCAGTAGCCACAAACCAGCCACCCATCATCATTCCCTTATATTTGGTAGGAGCCACCTTGGTAACAAATGAGATACCGATAGGTGACAGGAGGAGTTCGGCGAATGTGAGGATAAGGTACACAGTCACCAGAAGGTTTGGAGTCACGTCAGCCACATGCTTAGGATGTTGTGGATCAGGCAGGTCAAATGAGAATGACATCATAAGCACATAAGCCGCTGCAGCCACGAGCATACCCAAACCGATCTTCACAGGAGCCTTTGGTTCCTTGCCTTTCTTTGCCAACCATCCAAACAGAGCGATGCTGACTGGAGTGAGCATCACCACAAAGCAGGCGTTGAACTGCTGGAAAATAGGAGCGCTGAGTGCAGTGGTCTCAGGCAGTGTGTTATACTTGTATGCGAGATATCCTATGGCAGCCAATACAATAAGAGTAGGAGTAACTTTGCCGCGCACTGTCTTGTTTTGGAATATTCCAAAGAGGCCGAAGACTATGAAGATGCAAGCCACAAGATTAAGCACGTCAAACATCATGCTCTCAAGACCAGTAGATGTGGTGGCAGTAAACTCATCAGCAAACCATGTGAGTGTAAGTCCATTCTGATGGAAAGCCATCCAGAAGAATACAACTACGGCAAACACGAGACAGAGACAGATGATTCGCTCTTTGGTCTCCTCTTTGCTCATATTGTCTTCCTCTACCACCTTGGTTTCACCTTTCAATTTCCTTTCATTCTTGATAACATGGCTGTATGTGCTTTTGCCCAAGAAATAGATGATGATGCTGACTATCACTGATACGCATGCCACAGCAAAGGCGAAATGATAAGAATCCGCCTTAGAATATCCAAGGGAATATTGCGCCCAATCCATAACTTTAATGGCTGCGGTAGGAGCAAACATTGCGCCCACGTTGATGGCCATATAGAAGAGTGAGAATCCTGAGTCGCGCTTGCTGGCATACTTTGGCTCGTTGTAGAGGTCACCAACAATCACCTGTAGATTACCCTTGAAAAGACCAGTACCGATGCTGACCAATGACAAGGCGAGCATCATTACCAGTGCTGCCACTGTGTTGCCACCCATAGGTAGCGAAAGGAGGAGATATCCGAGAAACATTATCACGATACCGATAATGACCATACGGTTAAAACCCCACTTGTCTGCTGCCATACCACCCAAAAGTGGTAGGAAATAGACGGCGCCCAAAAATACAGAATATATATTTGCAGCCGTACCAGCGGCAAAGCCGAAATTCTCGCCCAAGAAGAGGGCGAACACTGCCAGCATGGTATAATAACCGAATCTCTCTCCGGTATTTGCCAAAGCCAGCGTCCAAAGACCTTTAGGTTGTCCTTCAAACATAATAATTATTGTTTTTAATGATTAATTGTATTTGTTTTAACTCTCTCTTATTATTCTATACCTTATGTATGTGGTCATACTACAAATGCCATGTATATCCATATATTATAATATGTGTATCTTTGCCACGGTCTCATCTGTTTATTTTATCTTGCTGTTTTTGGTGCGTGAGATATCAAACAGATATGTCAGTTTGACGATGATGCTATTGTTGTTGCTTCGTCCGAAGTAGTCTCTCTTTGAGTTGCCGTAGATATCTCCGAGTCCATAATAGTATCTGCCTTCCAGGATGAAATGTCCCACTTTGGGATGCGAGAATTCCAGTCCTGCACCGGCAGTAATTCCATAGTCGAACTTATGCTTGATGTCGAGAGTATCCTGAGCCGCATCTTTCTGTGCCCCCAGTCTGTCAGATGTGTTTCTGTCCTTATAGTCGAAATTGCTTTCGGCCTTGTCGTTGATAAGATATCCCACCTGTGGTCCGAGTTGTATGAAGAACTGAAAACCCTTTCTCTCACGTCCCCAACCCAGTCTGGCCATGAGAGGCACCTGCAGGTAAGTGAGCGTACGCTGATATTCCTCGGGCAGTTGCGTCACGGCATTTATCACCTGCATGTCATCAGCATCTCTGATATCCTCTTTCCATCCCGCCTGTGCAATATTAACTTCACCCACCAGAGCGCATATGGTATTGAAATATTTCTCGCATGTATATCTAATGGAGAGTCCGCCCGTGAGTCCGCCCAGTTGTTTCTGCGGAATGTCAGGATTGAATCCCACATTGCTCATCATGTATCCCCCATTAAAACCTATCGAGAGGTCGCTTCGATAGTCGCCCACCTGTGCATTAGCACCTCCAGCCATCATCACAGCCACCATAAGCAGCATGGTTTTCATCATCATTCTCACCTGCATGGTCATCATTTATTAATGGTTTCTATGCTATTGTCTGTTTTATAGTGCACAATGGTCAGGTTGTGATTAAGGTGTGCTCCCCCCTCTCCTGGTTCAAATGCCAGTCTTGTCTGTATTGGAGCATATCCCACGGTTCCTGCAGCTCCTGTGAATTTCTTGCCATATATATGCAATCCTTTGAGCAGGAAATACCCATGGTCAAACCCCGTGATTGCAAATCTTGGCAATGCCTGCATCATGTCGGCATGGAAATTCCATCTGTATTTGGTGTTTATCCTCTTTGTTTTTGCCGACAGTGGATTCATATAGAACGTAGCAGGAATATAGGTATCATACTTAAAGAAATTGTCGAGATTATGCTTTGTATAGAGCAACCAATCAGTATATCCGAACAGAGACACCACGATACCCGGATTGTTCATCTTCATATTATTGAGTTTTGCAATGGTAGCTGTTAGTTCTGGCGAACGTCCTGTGTTGAGCACCACCACATTCCGTTTGTTTCTGTCGAATGCCTTTGCAAAATACATTTCGCTCGATTTGAGGTTGGTAACAGATTGCGAAATACCTTTCTCTTCGAGTTTTTTTCTCAATGGGAATGTGAATACGCCCTTTTTGCTTGTGGTATCGTTGCAGTCAACGATGACCACGTGACACGAGCTAAAATTCTCCACAAACGAGTCTATGACCTTAGCATTGAAGTTAGTATGGTTTTGGTATACCTGAAAGACATTTTCGTTGTATCCCCCCTCAGGCACATTGATACTGAAAGGAATAAAGAGTTTGATATCATGCTTTTTGGCAAATGCTGAGAGGTCTTTGACCTGTGTGGAATAGAGCGGTCCCACTATCACATCGAGTTTTGCAGCGGCAGGATCTTTGATAAATGATTTGATGTCGGCACCTTCTTCCACGTTCCATGCCCTCACATCCACCGACACCCCCTCCTGCTTGATGCTGTCGCAGGCCATAAGCAGTCCTCGATAATATTCCACCATACGTTTTCCGTCGCCATTGTTATCATGCAGTGGCAGCATCACCCCCATTCTTATCTCCCTCTGAGTTACATCCTTTTCTGCGGGTTGCGGTTTGGTTTCGGTTATAGTTGCTTCTGTCTGCTGCTTAGGGTATGGTATGCAGATATAAGCCCCCTTTTTGAGTTCATATCCCTGTTTTTGCATTTCAGGGTTAGCATCAATGAGTTGCTCTATGGTTATGCCATTATCCTTGGCAATACCAAAGAGTGTCTCCTTTCTTTTCACCTTATGCATTTCCTTGCATTTCGTTTGCTGTGCCATGGCGTCTGTCATAGCAACCATCATGCATGCTACAGCAAGCAAAATTCTCATTCTGTATGTCATAATAACGTTATTTTTGTGATATCGCCCACAAAATTAGCAAAAAAGAGTGGATAAATCAACTAAAATCGCTAATTTTGCACGATAATACTCGACAATATATGAAAATTCGACTGATAATTGGCTTTTTTCTGCTCTGCATGGCCATAGATATGCATGCAGACTTTAATCCTACCGCCTATTACATTATAGATGGTGAAGAGATGGAGTCTACGGATGCCATCACCGATGCCCAAGCACCATTATCTGTAACCTTCCGTGCCAATCCCACAGGAGTGGGCAGTGAGGTTAGTTATGAGTGGCGCTTTGTCAAGAGTGGCGAGCATGCCCCTTTTCTCACGCGTTATGAGCAAGACACCGAGTATGAATTCAGGGAGTCTGGCCTCACGAGCGTGCAGTTGTGGGTGAGTTATGATGTAGGTCTCGAGGCCGAACTCGTTTCGACCATCAACGTGTCTATCAGCACCTCGCTCCTTGAGATGCCCAATGCCTTTTCGCCCAATGGCGATGGTGTCAACGACATATACAAGGCCAAAGACAACCACCGCAGCATTGTTGAGTTTCATGCATATATCTTCAATCGCTGGGGTGTGCAACTCTTTGACTGGACTGATATCAATGGCGGTTGGGATGGCACCTACAAGGGAAGTCCTGTTGCCGACGGTGTATATTTCTGCCTTGTCAAGGCCAAGGGTGCCGATGGCAAGACCTATAATATCCGCAAGGATGTCAACATACTACGCCAGTATATAGAGGGTGGTCAGTAATAATTTCATGGTCAACAACACCTAATTGCGAAAACATCCATTTTCAATTGCGATGAGCGAAGACAAGAATATATGCGTTTGGGGAGCCCGAGTTCACAATCTCAAGAATATAGATGTGACCATACCTCGCCATAGTCTCACGGTGATAACGGGACTGAGCGGTTCGGGCAAGTCGTCATTGGCTTTCGACACAATCTTTGCCGAGGGGCAGCGCAGGTATATAGAGACATTTTCTGCCTATGCCCGCAATTTTCTCGGAGGCATGGAAAGGCCTGATGTAGATAAGATAACTGGTCTGAGCCCTGTAATCAGCATAGAGCAAAAGACTACCAACAAAAACCCACGTTCCACCGTGGGCACCACCACAGAGATATATGATTTCCTGCGTCTTCTCTATGCACGTGCTGGCAAGGCCTACAGCTATGTCACAGGCGAACCCATGGTCAAATATACCGAAGAGAAGATGCTACAATTGATTCTGGAAGATTATGACAATTGCCGCATCCTCATCCTCGCCCCTTTGGTCAAAAACCGCAAGGGCCACTACCGCGAACTCTTTGAGTCTCTTAGGCGCAAGGGTTATCTCAACGTGCGGGTAGACGGCGAGATAAAAGAGATTGTGCAGGGCATGAAGACCGATCGCTATAAGGTTCACGACATTGAGGTGGTCATAGACAAACTCAAGGTTAGCAGCAAAGACACCGAACGACTCAAGCGCAGTGTAGGCATTGCCATGAGTCAGGGCGGCGGTCTGGTAATGATTGTCGATGCCGACAGTGGGCAGATCAAACACTATTCGCGGCGTCTGATGTGCCCCACCACAGGCATATCATACACCGATCCGGCCCCCAACACCTTCTCATTCAATTCGCCCCAGGGTGCATGCCAGAGATGCAAGGGTCTGGGCTATGTAAACGAGATAGACCTCGACAAGATCATCCCCAATCGCAACGAAAGCATATACAATGGAGCCATTGTCCCACTGGGCAAGCACAAGAATACCATGATATTCTGGCAGATAGAATCCATACTGTCCAATTATGAGTGTACCCTCAAGACCCCTGTCAAGGATATACCCGACGAGGCTCTCAACGAGGTTCTCTATGGCAGGCTTGAGAGTGTGCGCATCAGCAAGGAACTGGTGCACACCTCGAGTGATTTCTTTTCCAATTATGACGGTGTGGTCAAATACCTTAAGAATATCATCGACAGCGACGACTCTGCCTCGGGTCAGAAATGGGCAGACCAGTTTCTTGCCGTCAAGCCCTGTCCCGAATGCCATGGTCAGCGTCTGCACCGCGAAGCCCTCTCATACAAGATATGGAACAAGAATATCTCTGAGGTTGCAGACATGGACATCAGCGAACTGCGCACATGGATAGACGAGGCCGAGCATCATCTTGAGCCATGGCAGCGCACCATAGCCACAGAGATATTGAAGGAACTGCGCACCCGCATCGACTTTCTGCTTGAAGTGGGACTCAACTATTTGTCTCTCAACCGCCAGTCGGCCAGTCTCTCGGGAGGCGAAAGTCAACGCATCAGGTTGGCCACACAGATAGGTTCTCAATTGGTCAACGTGCTTTATATCCTCGACGAACCGAGCATTGGTCTTCACCAGCGCGACAACGACCGCCTCATCTCATCGCTCAAGCAACTCAGAGACATTGGCAACACGGTGATAGTGGTGGAACACGACCAAGACATGATGGAAAATGCCGACTATATAGTAGACATTGGTCCCCGTGCTGGCATCAATGGTGGCGAAGTGGTATTCCAGGGCACTCCCCGCGAGATGCTCTCGCATCAAACCATCACCAGTCAGTATCTCAATGGTCATCTAAAGATAGATATTCCTTCTGAGCGCCGCCCGGGCAATGGCAAGAGTTTATGGATACGTGGTGCCAGTGGCAACAACCTCAAGAATATAGATGTGGAGTTTCCACTTGGCAAACTAATAGTTGTTACGGGAGTGAGCGGTTCGGGCAAGTCTACCCTTATCAATGAAACCCTCCAACCCATCCTTAGTCAGCATTTCTATCGCTCTCTAAAGGCTCCCATGCCCTACTCTTCCATCGAAGGCATAGAGAATATAGACAAGGTGGTGAGCGTAGACCAGAGTCCGCTTGGCCGCACCCCGCGCTCCAATCCAGCCACTTACACTGGTGTCTTTGCCGATATTCGCAGTCTATTTGTCAATCTGCCCGAGGCCAAGATCAGGGGTTACAAGCCAGGTCGGTTTTCATTCAATGTCAAGGGTGGCCGCTGCGAGGAGTGCGGAGGCAATGGCTACAAGTCTATAGAGATGAATTTTCTGCCCGACGTGCTGGTGCCCTGCGAAGTATGCCATGGCAAGCGTTATAACCGCGAGACCCTCGAGGTTAGATACAAGGGCAAGAGCATAGCCGATGTTCTCGACATGACCATCAATCAGGCCGTTGAGTTCTTTGATAATGTGCCCGACATTCTGCGTAAGATAAAGACCATTCAGGAGGTGGGTTTAGGTTATATCCGTCTTGGTCAGCCTTCCACCACCTTATCTGGTGGCGAGAGCCAGCGTGTCAAGTTGGCCACAGAGTTGAGCAAGCGCGACACGGGCAAGACTATGTATATCCTCGACGAGCCAACCACGGGTCTTCACTTCGAAGACATACGCATACTGATGGATGTGGTGTCCAAACTTGTAGACCGTGGCAACAGCGTAGTTATCATCGAGCATAATCTCGATGTAATCAAACTTGCCGACCATATCATCGACATGGGTCCGGAAGGAGGTCGCAATGGAGGCACGCTGATGGTTTGTGGCACCCCCGAAGAGGTAGCCAAGAGTGGTCTGGGTTATACGTCTAAATATCTGCGCATGGCTTTGGGCCTGTAATCGTTTCCAGTATCTCCACGGCCTGAGCCACAGTAGTCACATTGCTTACCACCATAGACCTTTTGCCGTTGGCTTCGCGCAGGTTGCACCTGCGTGGGTTTGATGCCACATACGATAGCATCATATCAAAGGCATTGCTTTGGTAGTATGCACTATTGTTGTTGCTTACAAGAATCATGGTCATGCGCCCCATCTTGAGCATGATTTTCTCGCATCCAAGAGATTTTGCCATGCGTCGCAACCTAACCACGCGCATGAGTTCCTCTCCCACCTCTGGCACAGGTCCAAACCTGTCTACGAGGCGCTTTCGGAATCGTTCCAGTTCATCATCGTCCTTGATATTATCCAGTTCGCGATATAGCAGCATCCTTTCGCTATCTGTGGGCACATACTGGTCGGGGAAATACATCTCTATGTCGCTCTCCAGAGCGCAATCATCCACAAATCCCGACATATCGTCATCCTTAGTCATCTCATCATCGGCATACAGGTGGGCAAACTCGTCATTCTTGAGTTCTGCCACAGCCTGGTTAAGTATTTTCTGGTATGTCTCATATCCGAGGTCTGCAATAAATCCACTCTGCTCAGCTCCCAGCAGGTTGCCTGCACCTCTTATGTCGAGATCTTGCATAGCAATGTTGATGCCACTGCCCAGGTCAGAGAAGGTCTCAATGGCTTCCAGTCTTCGTCTCGACTCTTGGTTGAGAGCCGATAGTGGCGGAGCCAGCAGATAGCAGAAAGCCTTTTTATTTCCTCGTCCCACCCTACCTCTCATTTGGTGCAGGTCTGAGAGTCCGAAATAGTGTGCTCCATTGATTATTATTGTGTTGGCATTTGGAATATCTATACCGTTTTCCACTATGGTAGTAGAAAGGAGCACGTCATAGTCATAATTGGCAAAATCCATTATCACCTTTTCCATGTCTTCGGGTTTCATCTGCCCATGACCTATAGCCACACGCGCATCGGGCACATATTTGGCTATCATCTCCTTGATGCGTTGCAGTTCACCTATTCTATTATTTACAAAAAACACCTGTCCGTTTCTGCTCATTTCAAAATTGATTGCTTCTGCAATGATGTCTGCACTGAAGGTGTGTACCTCTGTCTGTATGGGGTATCTGTTTGGTGGCGGTGTCTGTATTACGCTTAGGTCTCGTGCACCTACGAGCGAAAACTGCAGAGTGCGTGGAATAGGAGTTGCTGACATTGTGAGCGTGTCCACATTCACTTTCATCTTACGCAGTTTCTCTTTTGTTGCCACTCCGAATTTCTGTTCCTCATCAATGATGAGCAGTCCGAGGTCTTTAAAAGCCACCTGCTTTCCCAGCATTTTCTGTGTACCTATGAGTATGTCTATCTTACCCTCTGCCAGGTCTTTAACCAGTTGCGTTGTCTGCTTGGCTGTGCGTGCCCTGGTCATATATTCCACCGTCACGGGCATATTCTTGAGTCTCGACGAGAATGTCTGGAAATGCTGATATGCAAGCACCGTGGTAGGCACGAGCACTGCCACCTGCTTTCCGTCGCATGCAGCCTTGAATGCCGCCCTCACAGCCACTTCTGTCTTGCCGAATCCCACATCGCCGCATACCAGTCGGTCCATGGGCATACCTCGCTCCATGTCTGCCTTCACGTCGTTGGTGGCCTTGAGTTGGTCGGGAGTATCTTCATACAAGAAGCTGGCTTCCAGTTCGTGCTGTAGATAACTGTCGTGACTGAATGCAAAGCCTCTCTGCTTTCGTCGTTGCGCATAGAGTTTTATCAGGTCGCGTGCTATATCCTTTATTTTCTTCTTTGTTTTCTCTTTGAGCCGTTCCCATTGTCCGGTGCCCAGATGGCTCAGCCGTGGCGGTTCGCCATTATCCTGGGCCTTATATTTGGCCACTTTATAGAGCGAGTGTATAGACACATATATAGAGTCGCCATTCAGATATGAAATCTTTATCATCTCCTGATAGCCGTCGCCCTGCGGCATTCTCACGAGCCCTCCAAACTTGCCTATGCCATGATCTACATGCACCACATAATCGCCCACCTCAAACTGCCTTATCTCCTTCAGCGTGAGAGCCATCTTGCCCCCTCGTGCCTTTTCGGCCTTGAGATTAAAGTTGTGGAAACGGTCAAAGATCTGGTGGTCTGTCATCAGGCATATCTTCATACTATTGTCTGCAAATCCCTCGTGCAGCGTAGGTGTGGCAAAGAGGCATGGTCGCATGGTTTTCCCTGCCAGTATCTCCTTGAGTCGGTCGTTTTGTTTACTGCTGTCTGCCACCACTGCCACATCATAGCCTTTGAGTTGATAGTCTTCCACTGCCTTTATCAGCAGGTCGAAATTCTTGTGGAAGAGAGGTTGTGGTGTTATATCAAAGGATATGATTTTTTTGCCTTTTCGCTCGTTGCTGTCTTTGTATATCTCCATCTGCACCATGTCGGCCGTTTCTCTGAGAAACTGCATGCCGCTTACTATCGGCAGCACTCGGTGTGCATTCTGCTCCATCTCTCTTGCCTCCATCTCAGTGGCATCCTTCATCTGTTCAGCCACAGCCTGACGCGAAAACCCCTCATTATATATATTGTCTATTGTTTCGGCCACAAACTGCATGCCACGTGTAATCACTATGGTGCCCTCGGGCATGAATGAGCATACCGAGTCCATCTCTCCATCTGCACTGCCTACGTCTCCTACTATCTCTGCCGCCTCCATTTTCTTCTGCGACAATTGTGTGTCCACTTCAAATTGTCGTATTGAGTCTATATCATCTCCAAAGAAGTCTATGCGCACGGGCAGTTCGCTTCCGTATGAATAGATGTCGAGCAGGCTTCCCCTTCGTGCAAACTGTCCGGGTTCATATACATAGTCCACCTCTGTAAGTCCCAGTTCCTTTAGTTTTGTGGCCATTTCGGTTATGTCGATGGTCATGCCCACCTTCATAGACACCCGTTTTTCGTTGAGCCTCCTTTGCGCCACCACTTTCTCTGCCACAGCCTCGGGATAACTCACTATCACCATCGGTCTCTGCAGGCTGAGCCCTGTGAGCACCTCCGTGCGCATTATCTCGTTGGCGGCATCCTTCTGTCCGTATTTGGCAGCGCGGCGGTATGATGAGGGGAAATACATTACCCTCTCCTCTCCCATCATCTTGGCCATATCATTATACATGTATCCGGCTTCATCAGCATCATTCATAATCACCATCATCACTCTCTCTGTCTGCTTCATCAGGGCACAGATAACAACAGCCGCCGACGATGCTGCCAGCCCGCCCACTATCATGCGCTTCTCTCCCTTGACTATCGACTTGACAATGGTTTCCACCTGCGGAGTCTTCTCATACGACTCTACAAGTGCTTCTATCACCGAATTATTATTATTGTTGCTCATCTATTTGGTTAATTTGCGTGCAAAATTAGCAAAATAATCTCCAAATCACGCATGTCATCAATAAAAAAGAGCATTATTCCACGGCAAAAGTGGCTACAGGCAGACATCCAAAACATTGTTTTAGTTAATTCTTACCATCATTTAACAATAATCATACCCGTTTTTGAGAGTGCCCAATGTTTGTTTTTTCCTTTTTATTCTCCACAAAGTCGTATTTGAGCCAAATATCATAAAAATATTCCAAAAAACATGATAACAATCCAAACAAAACTCATAACTTTGTACGCGTTTTCAGTTAACAACCATTTAAACAACAAAAAAGAACTATGAAAAAGATTATCATGATTGCTGCAGCAGCCCTGATGACTATGGGCGCCAGCGCACAGGTTTATGTAGGCGGAAGTCTGAGTTTTTCATCCAACAAGCCTGCTCATCTGGAAAACACAGATGTAGACACCAAGACCTCTTTCTCTATCATCCCTGAGATTGGTTACAATCTGGATGAGAACTGGGCTGTAGGTATCGGTCTCGGCTATAGCCATTCTAAGGAAGGCGACTTCAAGAAAGACAATTTCTCCATTGAGCCATATGCTCGCTACACATTTGCCAAGATTGGCAAGGTAGACCTCTTTGCTGAGGGTGTAGTTGGTTATGCTCACGTCAAGAACACCATTGAACTTAGCCAAAATACCTATAGAGACGAGAAATCAGACACCTTCTATTTTGGCGTTCGTCCAGGTCTCAAGTTCAATGTCAACGAGAAACTGTCTCTCATCTCACGCATTGGTTGGGTAGGATGGACTACAAATAAGCCTGATACAGATAACTATAAGGGTTCATCAGACTTTGAGATTTCTCTTGATGCCAGCAAAATCTCATTCGGTGTAAACTACACATTCTAATCATACCTGAGCTAATTATTAGCTTCATTACAATACTATTTTCCAAACCTGGTCAGCACAACAGCTCTCCAGGTTTGGTTTTTTTATTATCGTTCTTAACGTTCTTTTCGTTCTTATCGTTCTTGGCAATCTTGGCAATCTTGACAATCTTGGCGTTATCTCTTTATTGTGATGCTTCGGCTGCCTGTGCACCCTGTCTCTGAGTATTTGCTGCAGCTCCAGAACGCATTGCCTTGGTTGCTGCCTCGCTTGGCATATCGTTTCACCATCGGCGCACCGCACTTCGGACACATCGGTGCACCCTCTTCCACGCTCTGCTGGCGCTGCGTCTCGATGCGCTCCTTTGTCATGTTCTCGGCAAAGCCACCTGTCTGTTTGAATGTCGCAAGGCTGTTCTCTAAATAGCGCGTTATCATGCTGTTGACACGGGCGCAGAGAATCATCAGCGCATTGGCAGAACAAGTCAGGTCGCCACTTTCTATCCATGGGTCGAAATGCTCTTTCTGCCTGAGCACATGCTCCATCATGTCGTGCATGATGTCTTCGCCATAGTGCGGCACATCGGGCTTCACCGCCCTAAGCTTGATGGCATCGGGGTCGTTGTTGCGCCAAGCTACTTGCTTGTTTGCCATGAGGATAAACGAGAAATCGTTGCTCAGCTCGTTGATGCTTGCGCGAGCCACGTCCACCAGTTTCATTTCTGTCTCTATCGAGGTCTGATGGCGAGATACACCTTCGGCTATGTTGGCCTGGCCCGAACGAGCTGCCTGAGTCATCTGGTCGAACAACCTGCCACAGGGGTCGTTCTTCTGATTCAGAAACCTACGGCAGAAGCTGAATGTCCCCAATTGTATGATGCTGGCAAGCACCCACATATCCATATACATATATCCGGCAGTAGAACCTATCTTTACTCCCATGATTGTCTTTGTCTTTTTATTGATTATGTTTATTTCATTATTTTGTTCTTGACGCTCTTCAAAAGTGCATCTCCGTCACACCGCTTCGAAGGTCAATAGCTTATTGCGATAGTACTCGTATTGTTGCTTTCGCGCTTCCAACTCCGCTGTAAGTTCCGCTGTAAGCGTAGTTAGTTTATCTAAGAAATCGGCAATGAATACCTGAAACTCATCCAACTTATATGAAGCTTTTCCATCTGGACATAACTCCTTTATCATATTTTCTACTTTAGTCATGGGTTACAGCGTTTTGATAATATTTCCAATATTAGAGCGCAATTGGTTCAAGAGGCAAATTTACTGATTTTTTATGAAATATAGATGCTTTTGAGGGCAACACATCTAAATTATTATTATTATTTAAACCTTCATGTTAACTATGACTATAAGGGTCATAGGGTACATTGAAGCATTGGGGTACATTGGGCATAGGGGCAGGAGTAAACATCGACGAGGTAAGACTAAAAAGAGCAGAAGAAAGAAGAAAACAAAGAGAGAAATGTGCAAATGTGCGAACTTGCAAGGGGCCACTTTTCCACAAGGGGGCGCGCGTACACTATTATAATAGAGAAGATGCCCCCACGGTGCAACTAATTTATGAAGCGATCAGAATTAGCCATGAGGTATTTCCCTATGAAGAGTGAGGCAGAGACCCATAGCGGTCTCCCTTTTTGTATGATCAGTTATTCTTAGGGTATAAGAATAGTTATTCTTAGGGTACAAGAATAGTTATTCTTGTGGTGCAAGAACAGTTATTATTGTGGCATAAGAATAGTTATTCTTGTGGTGCAAGAACAGTTATTCTTGTGGTGTAAGAACAGTTATTCTTGTGATGTAAGAACAGTTATTCTTGTGATGTAAGAACAACTATTGTTAGATCCCTCATTTTTTAATCTTGTCAATAAAGAGAGTGATGCATTAGCATCTGCCTGACAAACAATAACATAGGGCGTATCAACGGATAAAAGCCATTGATACGCCCTGATTATTATTGTTAAAGGTGGGTTCTATAAACCTAAAGAGATTACTCCTCTTCTTCGTGATCCTTGATAAGTTGCTGCTGAATATCGTTTGGCACGAGTTCGTAACTTGCAAACTTAGTGGTGAAGGAAGCACGTCCGCCAGTGATGGAACTCAGCGAGATGCTATAGTTAGACAATTCCTTGAGAGGAATCTTGGCCTGCAGTTTCTGATAACCAGCCTCGCTGTCCATACCCATGATAAGGGCACGTCTGCCCTGTAGGTCGCTCATCACATCGCCCATATAAGCATCGGGCACGAAGACCTCAAGGTCGTAGATAGGTTCGAGGATCTTTGGTCCTGCCTCTTTGAATGCAGCAGAGAATGCATTTCGTGCTGCGAGCATAAAGGATAGTTCATTGCTGTCTACGGGGTGCATCTTTCCGTCATAAACGATCACTCTGACATCTCGTGCATAACTGCCTGTGAGAGGTCCCTGCTCCATGCGCTCCATGACACCCTTGAGGATGGCAGGCATGAAACGAGTATCGATGGCTCCTCCCACTACCGAGTTCATAAATACCAGTTTGCCTCCCCACTCGAGGTCTATCTCTTCGCGACTCTTGATATTCATACGGAATTCCTGTCCGCCAAACTTGAATACTGTTGGGTCTGGCATACCCTCGGCATAAGGTTCCACTATGAGGTGCACTTCTCCGAACTGTCCTGCACCACCCGACTGCTTTTTGTGTCGATAGTCAGCACGTGCCGCCTTAGTGATAGTTTCGCGGTATGGAATCTTTGGTTCGCCATATTCCACAGCAATTTTTTCGTTGTTTTCCATACGCCATTTCAGTGTGCGCAGGTGGAACTCACCCTGTCCGCGCACGATGGTCTGACGCAGTTCCTTGCTCTGCTCCACCACCCATGTTGGGTCTTCCTGTCTCATTTTGGTCAGTGCCACCATCATCTTCTCTGTGTCAGCCTCGTTGACGGCTTTGATAGAGCGTGAATATTTTGAGTTAGGATATTTGATGAAGTCATATCTCCACTCGCAGTCCTTGCCATTGAGTGCGTTTCCTGTTTTCACATCTTTGAGTTTCACGGTACAACCGATGTCGCCGGCATTGAGTTCATCCACAGGCAGACGGTTAGCTCCTGCACATGCGAAGAGCTGTGCCATGCGCTCCTTGCTACCCCTGTCGGCATTGGTGAGGTCTGCGCCCGCTTTCACCTTTCCGCTCATAACCTTGAAATACTGCACTTCGCCGATATGAGGTTCGAGTCCGGTTTTAAAGAAATAGAGAGAAGTTGGTCCGTCGCTCTCGGGAGCCACTTCTTCTCCTCGTGTATTGTGTATCTTTGGCATCTCGCTCACGAAAGGCACCACATTGCCCAGGAACTCCATGAGTCTGCGCACGCCCATATCCTTGCCGGCGCAAACGCAGAACACGGGGAAGATGCTGCGTGTGACCAATCCTTTGCGTATGCCCTCGCGGAGCTCATCTTCGGTAAGTGTTTCTTCTTCGAAGAATTTCTCCATGAGAGTCTCGTCGTTTTCGGCTGCAGCCTCTACGAGCGTTTTATGGAGAGCCATAGCCTTGTCCATTTCTTCTGCAGGAATATCCTCGATGATAGGAGCTCCACCCTCTGGTTTCCATGAATATTTCTTCATGAGTAGCACGTCGATAAGCGAATTGAATCCGTTGCCTGTGGCTATAGGATACTGTATCTGCACGCACTTAGGCCCATATATATCCTGCATTGTAGACACGATATTGTCGAAGTCGCACTTGTCGCTATCCAACTGGTTGATGAGGAAGATAACAGGTTTTTTGAGTTTTTCTGTATATCTGAAATTGTTTTGTGTGCCCACCTCGGGTCCATACTGTCCGTTGATGAGGATGACGGCCTGATCAGTTACGTTAAGTGCTGTTATGGCCCCTCCCACGAAGTCGTCGCTACCGGGGCAGTCGATGATGTTTAGTTTTTTGTTGTTCCATTCAACATGGAAAACAGTAGAGAACACCGAATATCCGTATTCTTGCTCCACAGGGAAATAATCACTCACCGTATTCTTGCCCTCCACTGTACCGCGGCGCTTGATGATACCGGCTTCATACAACATTGACTCGGCAAGTGTGGTCTTGCCGCTACCCGCGCTGCCAAGCAGTGCGATGTTTTTGATTTCATTGGTCTGATATACTCTCATATCAAAAGGATTTTAAGTTGTTACTTAGTAGTTGATTGCTTTTGGGGTCTAAAGTTATGTATTTTTCTTCTAATTTCCCAACTAAAAGCATCATTTTTTTGCAGAATTAAACAAAATTAGTACTTTTGCATGTAAATTGGTCATATATGGCAGGATTATATATTCATATACCTTTTTGTAAAAGCAGATGTCGCTATTGCGCCTTTTATTCCACCACCCGTATTGAGATGATGGAAAAATATGTGGATGCAGTGATAAGAGAATGGCAGATGCGTAGCGGCAGCGATGGTTATCTGGGTTCTGAAGAGATAAGGACGGTATATATAGGTGGCGGCAGCCCAAGCCTGCTGCCTCCCCCTCTCCTATCGCGTTTGCTTGGAGCCATAGACCTGGGCAATGCTGTGGAGGTGACCGTTGAGTGCAATCCTGATGATATAAGCCGCCCTATGGCCCGTGCATTGGTAGAAGGTGGTGTGAACAGGGTGAGCATGGGTGCCCAGAGTTTTGATGATGACACCCTGAAGCGCATTAACAGGCGTCATGATGCCGGTAGGGTGGCCACGTCTATGGACATACTGCGCGATGCGGGCATCACCAACATAGGTATAGACCTCATTTATGGTTTTCCGTGGCAGACCAAGGAGATGTGGGCCCACGACCTGCATGAGGCCATGTCACTTGCCCCCCAGCACCTGTCGGCCTATAACCTGAGTATCGAAGAGGGCACCCCTATGTATGCCGACCTGCAGAGTGGTGCTATAAGCCAATGCGACGAGGAAACGGAGCGTGAGATGTATGAGATGCTCATGGATGCAGCCTCTGCCCATGGGATGTTGCATTATGAAATCAGCAATTTTGCCATGCCGGGCATGGAGTCAAGACACAATAGCAGCTATTGGGATGGCACCCATTATATGGGTCTGGGTGCTGCCGCACATTCTTACGATGGGGTTAGCAGGCAATGGAATGTGAGCGACATGGCCACATATATTAATAAGGTGGAGAAGGGAGAGATGGCCATGGAGCGAGAAGAACTAAACCTCTATAGCCGCTATGATGATATGGTGATGCTGTCAATGCGCACTCGCAGGGGTTTGGATGTGAGGCTGCTCAGGGCCCGTATGGGCGATGCCATGGCCGACTATTGTGTGCGCCAGGCAATGAAATATGTAAACTCTCAATTGCTTGAAATGAGCGATGACCATATAGCCCTGACCCGTAAGGGTATCTTTGTGAGCGATATGGTCATCAGCGATATGATGTGGGACCGATGAGAACGTCTTCTCATGTGCATCCTCTAAGCGTCAAATGGTCATTGCACTATCTTCTGCATGTTGAGTTGTGAAATGAGGAAGTGGCTGTTTACCTTGGCATGCACCTTGAAGGTGACAAAGGAGTCATGGGCATCAGCGTGGCTTATGGTCTGGTCTACAGAGAAGGTCACATCATAGATGGAAGTATCGTCGGCAGCCTTTTCTTTCTTTATGGTCATATTATCGTTGACACGGAAACTCATGCCTGCAACACCCTCATTGTCATGCAGTTTGCGCATGTGGTTGATAACATCATTCTTGCTTGCGTTGGCCTTATGCAGGAATTCGGTCAGTATATCATCAAGTGTAGCGAGCAGTGCAGACTCATTGCCCTGCCCCAGTGCGTTGAAATATGATACGAAGAGCATGTGGAGCCTTTCATTATCATCGGCGCTTACTCTCTCGGCATCCAGAGTGTCGAATTTCTCTTTAGCCTCATCCACATAGTTGCCATCGGCATGGTCGCGCAGATATTGCTGATAAGCCTCTGGTGTGTTGGTATTTTGTGCTGCTGCCCAATCGAGCGAGTCAACGATGATCTTGGCCTCTGTGATATGGAAACTCTCGGGATATCGTGCTATGAAGTTGATGAAGTCTGTCTTTGACTTGCTCACCATCACATTATTCCACTCCTGTTCGGCAGCTTTGAATATCTCCAGATGTGCCAGCACTGAGTCGCGGTGTGCCTGTGGTGCGTTTTCAAATCTGTCGAGATAGTTTTGCAGCACTGCCTGGTCGTTGCTCTGCATGGCATTCTCATATTCTTCTGTTTCGTTTATGCTCTCTATATGCCTGAAATAATAGATGCCCACAAACACCAATATGAGGGCGATGACCAATGATATCACGATGGGCATCAGTCCCTTAGGCTTTCCTTTCCCATTGTTGTCGGCAGCGTTTTTCTTACCTCCATCGGCGTCATTGACGTTGCCATGTGCATGTGCCTGCGACGATGCGTGTGATGATGCCTGTGTGGCCTGTGGGCCCGTGTGTTTCTGCAGTGGAACATGACAGTTTGGGCATAGAGCCTGATCATTGAAAACCACTTCGCCGCACTCGCGGCATTTGGTCACCCTGCCAGCTATCACGATGCCGCAACTGGGGCATGTGGGTGCTTGGTCGCTCACTTGATGACCACATTCTGGACATTTGATTATTGCCATAATAAAATATCTATCCTTTTATCTTATTTAGTGAAAATATTATTGTTTGTTTTGTTGCAATTGTGTGGCGGTCCATCGGTATTTGATCTCTCTGAGACTATGCTCGCCGAGAAATCTGCTCTTGTCTACATATCCCGTGATGCCATCTATGCGCCCCTTGCAAGTATACTGCCACATGGTAATGTCGCGCTCGTCAAGCAGTTGAGGTTCCATATCACTATATTGGGCTATCATGAGCTTATAGTCGTCTATGGTCCCGAGCAGGTGTTTATTATAGAAGTTGGTATAGGTATAGAGCAGCGGTTTCTGCCTGTATGCCTCCTCTACGAGGGAGAGGAACTTGAATAGTGAGTCTCTGAACTCCTCTGTGGGCAGTCCGCTGGTTGTTTCGATGTCTATCATCGGTATGAGGTCTTGGTTGCCGGGCCTACATTGTGTTTTGAAATTATCCAACTGCACCTTTTGGTCAGAGCGTGGTCTGTAGAAATGATAACTGCCAACCTTGAGTCCGTGTTTGTGCGCCAGTTGAATGTTTGTTTCATACGTATGGTCTATGCGGTCGCCGCCCTCGGTGGCTTTGAGATATACGTAGGTCATCTTGCGGTTGTCTCCCACCGCATCCCAGAAAACCTCGCCTTGATAATGGCTCAAATCGATGCCATGAATATGTCTGCAACTATCCTCACACTGCTCTGCCACATCCTGCGCATGGCATGCCGCCGACAGCAGCAGGGCAAGGGATATAATCAATTTTTTCATTACTTATAAACAATTTAGATGCAAAGGTACTAACAATTAACAAAAAACATGTATCTTTGCGGAAAAAATAATGCGAAATGAAATATTTATTAACCCTCATAGCCATTTTTGCCATGGTATCGTGTAGCGATGATGACAACAATGACAACGACATGCCTACCCCAGCGCGACATACAATAATCATTTATATGGCGGCAGAAAACTCTCTCTCGTCATTGGTGCAAGACGATATCAACGAGATTACTACCGCCTCTGCCTCGGTGCCCAAAGATGTAAACATAGTGGCATTCATAGACCCAAGCGCAAACGTAAACAACGGTATGCCTTATATAGCATCGTTTAAAAATGGTAAGATGACCACCGACAAGGCTTTGGCCATGAGCGAGGATGCGTATGCCTGCGACCCATCGTTGATAGCAAAAACATTAAACAATATCATCCAGAGATACAAAGCCGAATCATATTCACTGATACTGTGGGGACACGCCTCGGGATGGCTTATAGAAAATGATACCATACCGACTCAAGTGACTGGCGTACAGATGGCTTACGGTATGGACAACGGTAAGAACACCTACTCAGATAGGGGCAAATGGATCAATATTCCCACACTGGCATCCACACTGGAGTCTACGGGTATTAAGTTTGACATTATCATGGCTGACTGCTGCTGCTTCCAGAGCATGGAAACGGCATACGAGATGAAAGATGTGGCTGACTATATCATCGGTTCGCCAGCAGAGATACCTGGAGCGGGCGCACCCTATCATCTGCTGCTGCCCATCATGGCCAAGAATATTGACACTGAGCAGAAGTGCATCAGCATGACAGTGCAGTATTACCAATTCTATGTCAACCGCCTGCCAGCCCCGATGAGCGTGATAAAAACAGACAAGATGCAACACATGGCAGAGATGACACGGGCACTGTGGCACACAATAAAAGACAAAGAAATAGTGGACAACGGATGCACATACTATTTTATGAATAATAATATGCCCATATTCTATGATGCACAAGAGATAGCAGCAGCCAACTGCGACAATCCAACCGTGATGGACGACTGGCTGAAAGCACTCGACGAAGCCATCATTTTCCATAAGTCGAGCCGAGAATGGGATACTTTATTGAGCATGATGGGGTTTAGCACATTCTCGCCCAACGACGAGAAAACTTGCTGCGTGAGCATGTATCTGCCCATGGCCGCCTACAGCAAAACGCAACAGACCAGGCTGACCAACCAGGTGATGAGGTATAAATGGGGCATGGCCGTGTTCGGAGACTTACAGAAATCAAATAATTGAGACATAAATGAAATGTTTTTTACTAAAATGATGGTATTATAAAAAAAATGCGTATATTTGCACATTATAAACAAGAGACACACTATTATGGTAGAAAAGAATTGTATTGACAACGAAGAGAAGAAAAGTCTTAGCTTCGTGGAACAACTCATTGAGGCAGACCTCGCAGAAGGAAAAAATGCAGGACGAATACAGACCCGATTTCCACCAGAACCCAATGGTTATCTGCATATCGGACACGCCAAAGCCATAGCCATAGACTTCGGCATGGCACAGAAATATGGAGGCGTATGCAATCTGCGCATGGATGATACTAATCCACAAAAAGAGGATACAGAATATGTGGAGGCCATAAAAAGAGATATTGAATGGCTCGGATTCAAATGGAATAAAGTGCTGTATGCCAGCGACTATTTTCAAAAACTCTGGGACCTGGCAGTGGAACTGATCAAAGAGGGTAAGGCTTATGTGGACGAACAGACAGCTGAAGAGATAGCACAACAAAAGGGCACACCTACTCAACCTGGTATCGAATCGCCCTACCGCAACAGACCCGTGGAGGAGAGCCTAAAACTCTTTGAGGAAATGAATTCTGGTAACATGGAACCGGGAAGAATGGTGCTCAGGGCAAAAATTGATATGGCAAGCCCTAACATGCACTTCAGAGACCCTATCATGTATCGCGTGCTCAACATGCCTCACTGGCGAACAGGAAACAAATGGAACGCATACCCCATGTATGACTATACGCACGGACAATGCGACTACTGGGAGGGAGTTACACACTCGCTATGCACACTGGAGTTTGTAAGCCACCGACCTCTCTACGACCTCTTCGTGGACTGGGCAAAGATAGCAGCACACGACGACAATCCTTTGGATGATAACAGACCACGACAGACGGAGTTTAATAAACTGAACCTCACACATATTCTGCTGTCAAAACGAAACCTGCTGGTGCTGGTAAAAGAGGGGGTGGTAAACGGATGGGACGACCCACGAATGCCCACTATCTGCGGATTCAGACGACGTGGATATAGCCCCGAGGGTATACTGGCATTCATAAACAAAATAGGATATACCAAGTTTGACGCCCTAAACCAAATGTCGCTGTTTGAGGCTGCCGTCAGAGACGACCTTAACAAACGAGCACAGAGAGTGAGCGCAGTGATTGACCCCGTGAAACTCGTGATAACTAACTTCCCAGAAGGAGACACCGAGACTTATCAGGTGATAAACAACCCAGAAAACGAGGCCGACGGAACTCACGAGATCGAGTTCAGCAGAGAACTATGGATAGAGCGAGACGACTTTATGGAAGATGCTCCAAAGAAATTCCTCAGACTGGGACCAGGAAAACAGGTGAGACTAAAAAACAGCTATATCATACAGTGCCCAGAGGATATAAACGAGTGCGTGGTCAAGGATGACAACGGTAACATCATCGAAATACATGCCGAACTCATACCCGAAACAAAAACAGGACAGGCTAATAGTAGCATGAAAATAAAGGGCAAAACTATTCACTGGGTGAGTTGCAAACAATGCCTCGAGGCAGAAGTGCGCAACTATGACCGACTATGGATGGTGGAAAACCCAAGAGACGAGGTGGCGGCTTACTCAAAAGCTCATGGCGACGTGAGAGGAATAGAGGCCATGAAACCTTTCCTCAACCCTAACAGCCTCGAAATAAAAAAGGCATACGTGGAGAAATGGGTAGCAACACGAAAACCTATGGATTATCTACAATTCCAACGTATTGGATACTATAACGTGGACATCGACTCCACTGCTGACCATCTCGTGTTTAATCGTACTGTCGGACTAAAAGATACTTGGGCAAAAATTAATAAATAATTTCAATAGGCCATACCAATAATGATAACAGGGGATGACTATTTTGACAGCAAGGAATTTAAAAATCTGCTGAAGGATTTCGAAAGCAGGTATGACAATGGAGAGGTGCTCTTTTATGACCTCGACAACCTCATTGACTTTGCTGACTATTATAATCTGGTAAACGATGGCGACAGAGAAAATGCCGCCATCGATGCCGCTCTGCTACTGTATCCCAATGCCGCAATGGCAGTGGCGTACAAAGCACACATGGCTATCAGCAATAATAAGATTGAAGAGGCTAAAAGATTGCTGGCACAAACCGACGACACCGAAGACTACCAGTATCTGCTGGCAAAAATCGAACTGACTCTGGCTGAAAACAATGCCAACACGGCTTTCGATATGGCCAAGGAGATGGTGGAGAACATGAATAATACAAAAGATAAACATGATGCTGCAATAGATACAGCCAACATAATGATTGATTATGAACATGATGACATGGCTGAGGCTCTCATAACTCTCATTAATGATAATGACGGCGACGAGACCAATGAGGTGAAAGCTCGCATCGCTATATGCAGACATGACTACCAAACAGCAATAAATATTCTTGATTCTCTGCTCAGCAAGTATCCTTTCTCAAAAAAATACTGGACGTCTATGACTACATCCCAGTATTTTTCGGGTAATATCAACGATGCCATGGATAGCTGCAACTATCTGCTCGCTATCGACCCTGATGACCCTATCGGTCTTTATACTAAGGCAACAATGATGGAACACCTGGAGAACTACAAAGAGGCGTCAATACTCTACGACAGATATCTGGCTCTGCCAAACCATGGCCCTGAGGCTCTGCTCGACCATGCCGAATGCAAAATAAACATGCTGGCTTATAAAGATGCTATCGCACTGTGCAAACAGTTTATTAATGAGGCCGACAATAGCAGAGCACACCTAATAGGAGAGGCTTACTATACATTGATAATGACATATATGGCTATTGGCGACAAGGATAATGCTAAGGCCGCAAGAACTGAGGGCGACTCGTATCTCAACGACAACCAAAAACTGGTGATAGACACTAAACTGTTTCTCGAAAAAATTGTGAGCGAAGGGAATGGGGTGGTGTTTGATAACTTTATGCAGAATAACAAGGATAATGTGGAGATGCTAATGCTGGCATTCGACACCGCATACGACCATTCCTTGATATATATTGCATACAAAATAATGGAACAGATACTGATACTAAACAAAAACGAGGACAACAAGGGCTATGGGTTTATGGCTCAACTATGCTGCATTTTGGGATATACTGACGAAATGGTGAAATATCTGGATATGGCTCTGAAAAAATGCAGAACAGAACTGATCAACGTGATGTCGGTGGCTGAATTGGAAGATATGATAAAGTGCGAACAACTCACAGAAGACACAAGGCAACAACTGCAAATCATTATCTCAAACAAACAGCAAACTGAATAGCATCATAATAAATAACAAAGAAATAACAACAAATAAATAGCATTAATAATAACATTAAATAATAAAGGAACGTGAATTTTATTACATCACTATTGGGCAACCTCAATTATGGCACCATCCTATTTCTGATGATGCTCGAGAGCACGGTCATACCCGTGCCTTCGGAACTCGTGGTGGCACCAGCTGCTTATCATGCCGCTGGCGGTAACCTCAATATCATACTGGTAATCATTGCCGCTACCATAGGTGCAGACCTCGGAGCTACTATCAACTATGTGGCCGCATACTACCTCGGCAGACCTATCATATATCGATTTGCTAACAGCAAATGGGGAAAGATGTGTCTGCTCAATCAGGAGAAAGTGGAGAAGAGCGAAAAATATTTCTATGACCACGGAGTGGCAGCCACTCTCACTGGAAGACTGCTGCCGGGAATACGTCACCTCATCTCTATACCTGCTGGACTGGCAAAAATGCATTATGGCAAATTTCTGCTTTATACCACTCTCGGAGCAGGATGCTGGAACTGCATACTCGCGGCCATGGGATGGTATCTGCATGCCATTGTGCCCGAAAACCAACTGGATGCAAAGATTGAGGAATACTCTGAGTATATAAAAATCTTTATCATTGCCGCTGTGTGCATTGCCATTGCCTTCTTCGTAATCAGGGCTATGATAAAGAAAAGAAAAGGGAAATAATATTATTATAATAGTTAAACAAGTGTGTATATATGGCTAAGCGAAACAATCATCTCGTAATCATGGCAGGAGGTGTGGGTAGCAGATTCTGGCCCATGAGCTCCGCACAAAAACCCAAACAGTTTATTGACGCTCTCGGCGTGGGAAAATCGCTACTTCAACTTACCGTAGACAGATTCAAAGGAATATGCGAAGTGGAAAACACATGGGTGGTGACAAACAAAGACTATATAGACATGGTAAAGGAGCAACTCCCTGACATGCCCTCTGACCATATCTTGTGTGAACCATGCCGCAGAAATACTGCACCATGCATAGCATACGTGAGCTGGAGAATAAAAAAACTGGATCCTAAGGCTAACATCGTGGTGTCGCCAAGCGACCATATAGTGCTAAACGAACAGGAGTTTAATAGGGTAATCACAAACTGTCTGAGATTTACAGGAGAAACAGACTCTATTGTCACACTCGGCATCAAACCGTCAAGACCAGAAACTGGATACGGATATATAGAGGCTGACCTGTCAACTAGTTCTCTGAGAAACAAGGAGATTTTTAGAGTTGACTCCTTCCGCGAAAAACCAGATATTGACACCGCAAAGGAATATATCTCAAAAAATAACTATTTCTGGAATGCGGGCATCTTTATATGGAATATCAACACTATAACAAATGCTTTCCGAATGTATCAGCCAACCATGGCAAAGATATTCGACCGCATGATGCCTGTATTGGGCACCGACGAGGAACAGAAAGAGATTGACAGACTATTCCCTGAATGTGAAAGCATATCTGTGGACTATGCCATCATGGAAAAGGCTGAGGAGATATTCGTATGCCCTGCCGACTTCGGATGGAGCGACCTGGGCACATGGGGCTCGCTATGGGCACAAACAAAAAAAGACCTCTATGGCAATAGCAAAATTGGTGAAAACATCTGCACATACGAAACTTCTAACTGCATCATTCATACTAAACATGAGAAAAAAGTGGTGGTGCAGGGACTTGACGGATATATAGTGGCAGAAAATGACAATACGTTGCTCATATGCAAAATGTCGGAAGAACAACGCATCAAACAATTCTCAGGACAGGAATGATCATAAATGAAATAACTGAATAATTAATAGTATAGCATTACTCATTTTAATTTTATACACATTATTATATAAAGATATGGAAAAAAAAGTTGCTTTAATCACTGGTATCACAGGTCAGGATGGATCTTATCTGGCCGAATTTCTTATTGACAAAGGTTATGAGGTGCATGGACTGCTCAGAAGATCATCATCATTCAATACAGGACGAATAGAGCATCTCTATCTCGACGAGTGGGTTAGAGATATGAAAAAGGCAAGACTCGTTAACCTGCACTGGGCTGACATGACCGACTCTTCATCGCTCATCAGAATAATAGGAGAAATCAAACCTACAGAAATATATAACTTGGCTGCTCAAAGCCACGTAAAGGTTTCTTTCGATGTGCCAGAATATACTGCTGATACAGATGCCGTGGGAGTGCTAAGACTGCTCGAAGCCGTAAGGATTTGCGGGCTCGAAAAGACTTGCAGAATTTATCAGGCTTCTACTTCTGAACTGTATGGAAAAGTGCAGGAGGTGCCACAGAGCGAAACTACTCCATTCTATCCACGTTCTCCATACTCTGTGGCAAAACTATATGGATTCTGGATCATGAAAAACTACCGCGAGTCGTATGATATGTATTGCTGCAATGGTATTCTCTTCAACCACGAGAGCGAAAGACGTGGAGAAAACTTCGTGACACGAAAAATTACTCTCGCTGCAGCACGTATAGCACAGGGATATCAGGATAAACTGTATCTCGGAAATCTTAACTCGCTGAGAGACTGGGGATATGCCAAGGATTATGTGGAGTGTATGTGGCTCATTCTGCAGCAACCTGAACCCGACGACTTCGTAATTGCTACAGGGGAATATCATACCGTGAGGGAGTTTGCTACTCTGGCTTTCAAAGAAGTGGGAATAGAACTGGAATGGAAAGGAGAAGGTGTGGACGAAAAGGGATACGACAAAAATACAGGCAAGGCGCTCGTGGAGGTAGACCCTAAGTATTTCAGACCCGCAGAGGTAGACCAACTGCTCGGAAACCCTGCTAAAGCAAAAAAAATACTGGGATGGAACCCTACAAAAACTTCATTCGAGCAACTCGTGAAAATCATGGTGAAGCACGACATGAAATTCGTGAAAAAACTCTTCCTTAAAGCTCAACTCGAGGCCGAAGAATAATCATCACACTCTATCTCTCTTGAGTGATATAACAAAAGAAAGAATGACAATGCTTGACAAAAATTCTAAAATATACGTTGCTGGACATAATGGACTCGTGGGGTCGGCAATATGGAAAAACCTCGAACTAAGGGGATACCATAATCTCGTGGGACGAACGCACAAAGAACTGGACCTCACTGATCAGTATGCCGTGGAGCAATTCTTCGACCAAGAGAAACCTGATGCCGTGGTGCTGGCTGCCGCATTCGTGGGAGGAATCATGGCTAATAGTCTCTATAGGGCGGACTTCATAATGCAAAACATGAAAATGCAGTGCAACGTGATTGGTAATGCTTATTCGCACGGGGTCAAAAAACTTCTCTTCCTCGGTTCAACATGCATATATCCTAAAAATGCACCGCAACCAATGAAAGAAGATGCTCTGCTCACCTCCCCTCTCGAATATACAAACGAGGAGTATGCCATTGCAAAAATTGCTGGACTCAAAATGTGCGAGAGCTATAACCTGCAATATGGTACCAACTATATTGCGGTGATGCCAACAAACCTCTATGGGCCTAATGACAACTTCCACCTCGAAAATAGCCATGTGATGCCTGCTATGATGAGAAAGGTGTATCTGGCAAAACTCATTCACGACAATGCATGGGATGCCATACGCAAGGATATGGACAAACGACCTGTGGAGGGAATTACGGGTAGTGACACCAAAGAACAAATCATGCTGGTGCTAAACAAATATGGAATCAGCAATAATAAGGTGGTGCTATGGGGCACTGGTACTCCGCTAAGGGAGTTTCTATGGAGCGAAGACATGGCTGACGCAAGCGTGCACGTGTTGCTGAACGTGGATTTCAAAGATATCATCGGAATAGAGAAATATTCATCGGTATTCTATGGCAATAGCACTAACGGCGCAGTAGATAGAAACAATAGCGAAGGGCGTGGAGGGGCCATTCCTTCATTGGGGGAAATACGAAACTGCCATATCAACGTGGGAACAGGCAAGGAACTCACCATTAGACAATTGTCGGAACTGGTAGTGGATGCTGTCGGATTCGAGGGAACAGTAGAGTTTGACTCTACTAAACCTGATGGCACACCACGAAAACTTATCGATGTGGAAAAACTGCACTCTCTCGGTTGGACACACAAGGTGGAAATAGACGAGGGGGTAAAGAAACTGTTTGAATGGTATAAGGCAAGCATATCATAATGCAATAAGACTGATTATAATAATTTTACTAAGCAAGATTATTATTGTTTCATTAGGTCAGATTATTATTATCATGGGATATTAGGGTGTGTCAGAAGTATCTGACACACCCTAAATCATTAGTTTACTCCCCAGCCAAACCATATAAAACAAAGAGACATCAGCGAATGCTGATGTCTCTATTGTGACTCCGAAGGGATTCAAACCCGTAACCTTCTGATCCGTAGTCAGATGCTCTATTCAGTTGAGCTACGGAGCCTCATTGCTCTTCATTTCTGAATTGCGATGCAAAGGTACTCACTTTTTTTCAACCATCCAAATGTTTTGAGCGTTTTTTTTATTTTAATCCTCATTTTTTCCGCTTTCATTACAAATAGGATGCTTATATCTTGAGTTCCTTCATTATTTCACTCATTTTCTGCAGTGTAGAAATACGGGTGGGCACAAGCGGCAACCTCAACACATTTTCTATCATTCCCATCTCGTGGAGCATGGCTTTTACGCCAGCGGGATTACCATCCACAAAGAGAAGACTGAAGAGGTCGGTGAACTTATGGTGTATCTTGCGGGCTCCCTCATATTCGCCTCTAAACTCTAGTCTGATCATCTTTGAGAACTCCTTGGGCAAGGCATTGCCAATAACACTAATCACTCCCACTGCACCACAGGAAATCATGGGGAAGGTGAGAGAGTCATCGCCACTGATCACATCGAAATCATCTGGTTTGTTTTTGATTATCTCGTCTACCTGCTCAAGGTTACCGCTTGCTTCCTTGATGGCCACGATATTGGGGCAGTCCTTGGCCAATCGCACTGTGGTGGAAGCCTGAAGGTTTACTCCCGTACGTCCCGGCACATTATATAATACCACAGGCAATTTGGTGGCAGCGGCTATAGACTTGAAATGCTGATATAGCCCCTCCTGGGAGGGTTTATTGTAATAGGGACACACACTGAGCACTCCATCTATGCCATGCCAGTCGGAGGTCTTAAGTTCTTCTATCACGGCAGCGGTATTGTTGCCACCGCAACCCATCAGTATGGGTACCCTACCCTTTGCCAGAGAAATGACCAATTCCTTAATCTTCTTCTTCTCGTCTGATGTCAGGCATGGGGTTTCGCCAGTGGTGGCAAGAATGCACAGAAAGTCAGCGCCATTGTCTAGTTGGTATTCAACCAATCTGGTCAGTGATTCATAATCAACACTGCCGTCGGACTTGAATGGTGTGACAAGCGCTATACCTAATCCTTTGAATATATTATGTGCCATAATTGTAAGTGATATCGTTATTTCGTGCGCAAAATTACAAAAAATATCTGTATTAAAAGAATAAATTGCAATAAAAAGGCTGAATTACTTATAACTACGCGAGATAGGGTGAGTCTCCGCTCTGTATTATTACTATTATGCCCAAGAGAGAAATGTTACATATCTTTGTTTCTGAAATATTTGAATTGATTGCATTATATTGTAAACGTATTGTATAATTTTTTTAGAAAAAAAACACTGAATTATCAATTATTTTGATTACTTTTGCAAAATAATAAAAGAAGAACAGAGCATTTTATCATGACAATAGAAGGAATGATAAGGGGAAGAAAGATTACTTTTGCTGCTGTGGCCATAATGGCTATGGCGGTTGCATGTATTGTGATTTCATGCGGTTATGATGCTGATATACGCACAGATGAACAGAGCGGCAGAATGACCATGATTGAAGATACCATGGATGCAAACCCAGATATTGCAATGACACTATGCGACAGTATGCAAAGGGATTGCAAAGATAGCATGGACTATTATGACTTTGAAACTCTCAAGGCTAAAATATATCTGCTGACTGACAGCCCACAGAAGGCTTTGCCTATATTGCAACAAGTGGACAGGTTTGCACTCAACAACCATACATCGGCAAGAAACTATGGACTAATGGCACTGGCTCGATCCATAGAAGCGTCGGTTTATCATGTCACCAGACAAAACAACGACAAGGCCATAAAACTGAATATTCAGGCCATGGAACTGATGATGAAAAGCGACATAAAAGAAAAATGCCCTGAACTGGCTGCTAACCTGGCTGATACATATATATATGTAGACAATATGCCCGAAGCTGCTAAATGGTATAGAAGGGCTCTGTTTCTGGTCGACTCGCTGGCTCTGCCGAAAAAACTCAATGTGACTCTATATATGGGACTGGCACAGATATATGCCAATATCGAGGACTTTAATACAGCCAAACATTATTATGAGTTGACTGACAAACAATATGACAACATAAAGAATAACCTGAAATTATATTTCCTCAATAACTATGGTAATTTCTACTATTTCCAGGCGGACTATAATAATGCGCTCGCCATGTTTAAACGAATGGAAAGGGAAATAGATAATCAACATTCTTCAACACAACTGGACAGAGCTCTCTGCGATATCAACATGGCTGACGTGTACCTGAACCTCAACATGACTGACAGCGCACAGATTTATCTTGACATGGCAGAACCGATCTTCATCAAAGTGGGTGTGGACGTGGGAATCTTTTATGCCAACACCATAAGAATGGGCATCGCCATAAAGCAAAACAGATATGCTGTGATAGACAGCATCTTGAAAAACGAACCAGATATGCTGATAGAGCAATCGTCAATGAGGGCTATAAGATATCGATATCTCAAACAATATCATGAGCATAAAGGCGACTACAAAAAAGCTTATGAAACGGCTGAAACAGCGTCAAAAGAAAAGGTAGTGCTCACTGACAAACTGAACAACATGAGATTGGCGGAAATAATGAACCGATTTACTGAAGATACTATCAGACTGCACCACAAAATAGCAATAAGCGAAAAAGACGCATCGCTGGCAAAGGCAAGAAACATGGGGGGCGCACTGGTGGCTGTGGTATTGATGATGGCGCTGGCTATGCTGGCCGGATATGTCAATATCAGAAGGAAAAGGACTAAGGCCAGAATGGATATGATACTGCTCAGGTTAGGCAACGTGAGACAGAGAATATCTCCTCACTTTATCTTCAATGTGCTCAACTCAAAAATATGCAAGGAGAACAACGAAGAGGCTGACACTCTGCTCAAATTGACTAAACTCATTAGGGCTAACCTCGACATGAGTTGCAAGATTTGCGTGACAATGAAAGAAGAACTGGATTTCGTTAAAAAGTATGTGGAAATAGAAAATAATCTCATTCATGAGGATATCATGCTCGAGATATGCAACGAAAAAAATATAGTACTGGATGATATTGTTATACCATCAATGTTTGTACAGATATTGGTGGAAAACTCTATACTGCACGGACTGAAAGGTAAAAAGGGAGATAAAATAATCAAGATAAACATAGCGCAAGATCATGACAACACTTACGTGCATATTATTGACAATGGAAGGGGATTTGATATCAGAAGAAACGAAGGGTCGGGTACGAGAAACGGTCTTAACATCATAAGACATACTATCGCCGTAATCAACAGCCACAAACCTTCAAGCCTGCAAATGGAATTTGATATTACCAATATCGAAACAGATGATGGCAACATAAAGGGATGCGACGCTTCTTATACTATTCCACGAAATCTAAACCTAATAAAAAAACTATACTAACATTATGAAAATTCTCATTATCGACGATGATTCAAATGCCATAGACATGCTGGCAAACAAACTAAATAACTATGATGACATCGAAATAATCGGCACCGCCAACACTGGAGAGGAGGGAATGCAAATAGCAAAAATCAATGAACCAGAGGCTATCTTCCTCGATGTAGAACTGCCTGACATATCAGGTTTATCACTACTGGAACAAATGAACTCATTCCTCAAGGGATGGTGCCAGGTGGTGATGTATACTGGTCATGACTCATACATGCTCTCGGCTTTCAGAAATAATGCCTTCGACTTCCTGATGAAGCCGATAGACGATATTGAACTTGACAACGTGATACAAAGACTATATACTACAAAACGAAACAACGCTGCTATGGCGGGAAGCGGAATCGTGACAAGAAGCAACGACGATAAACTGCTCTTCTATACAAATACATCCGACTTCAGACTCGTACACGTGCAGGATATAGGTCTTTTTCAGTATAACCACGACCTTAGGGTTTGGGAGGTGGTGGTAGCATGCCGCAAGGAACCAATCAAATTGAAAAGAAACGCAAACAATGAAACGCTGCTGGCCATAGACCCGAGGTTTATACAGGTTAGCCAGAAATTTATCATTAACATCAATTACCTGCTCGAGGTAAAAGATAATATGTGCAAACTCTTTCCTCCATTCGATAAGGTGGACTATGTGAAAGTGGGACGACTGTTTAAGAAAAAACTCATAGAGAGATTCAATACTCTTTGAGCAGATAGTGACAGTCTAAACAATCTACAATCAAAAAACAGTCTCCAAAATCTACAATCAAAAAAAACAGTCTCCCCAAAACCTACAATCAGCGAGAACCAATATACAGGCATATCATACCCAGCAATACGAGTGCAAGATCGACAACCTTGGAGCGGAGATTTTTCTCATGAAAGGCCACCGCACCAAAAAGAAAACTTACCACTACACTGCCGCGCCTAATCATGGATACAATGCTTATCATGGCGCCTGGCAAACTGAGCGAGTAGAAATAGATGAAATCGGCGGCACTCAGGAAGATGCTCACACAGATGATGCCCCAATCCCACCTAAACGGGGTGGTGGAACGGCGATGTGGATACCAGAGAAGCATGAGCATGGCTCCCATCATAAAGCACTGATATATATTATACCAACTCTGCACCAGCATGCGATTGAGACCAACTCCACCCTCTGAAGGCATGGCCATGAGATATTTGTCGTAGAGTCCGCTAACGGCACCCAAAATAGCAGCTCCTACTATCATCCATATCCAATGGTCGTGCTTGAAATCAATGCCTTCTTTGCGACCGCTACGACTCAGCATGAAAAAGGATATCACGGCAAGCATCACTCCTGACCACTGCCATAGGTTGAGACGCTCGCCAAACACTATGAAGGCACCCACAAGCACCATAACTGGACGAGTGGCGTTGATGGGGCCAACAATGGTGAGTGGAAGATGCTTCATGCCAAAATAACCCAACACCCAACTGCTCAATACAATGCAACTCTTAAGCAACACAAATTTATGGACATCCCAACCGGCCTCAGGAACATAATAACTCGAATCTTCGGGTATGAACGAACCAAAGCTCAGCAATATGAACGGGAGGAATATCAACGACGAAAAAAGTGTATTGAGAAAGAGCACTGGAATGACGGCATTGCCATTGAGAGCCTTCTTCTTGAAGGAGTCATAAAAGCCCAATAGGGCTGCTGACATAAACGCAAATATCAACCACATATTCTTTATTGTTATCCTTATTAATTCTATGTTTTCTTATTTTATGACTATCGAGAATAGTATCTCTGGCAAACATCTTGTAACTGTAGATAACTACTATGCCTGTCAGTATTCGACCTCTTCAAGAAACAGGGCATTGGCGGGCATCGATTCGCCTGCCGCACAACGACTCTTGCCCTCTATCACTTCTCGATACTGACTGATACTGAGACGATGGCGACCAACATCTATGAGTGTACCAACTACTGCCCTAACCATATTACGCAAAAACCTGTTGGCCTTTATCTCAAAATACCACTGATGATCGGAAACCTTATGCCACTGGGCACTATACACCTTGCACAGGGTGGTCTTAACATCTGAATGGCTCTTGCAGAATGCGCCAAAATCCTCATACTCTAATAATATGGACGCTGCCTCATTCATCAACGAGAAGTCGAGAGGGTAATGAAGACAACAGGAATAGGCACTGAGGAATGGGTCTTTGCGGGTATGTACGAAATAGCGGTATCGGCGTGACGTGGCGCTAAATCGGGCATGCATATCATCAGACACATGCTCCAATGACAATACAGACATGTCGAGAGGCACCATGCGATTGAGACGATATGACACTTGCTGGCAGTCCAAATCGGCAGCATGGTCGAAATGGGCCACCATCATGCGGGCATGCACACCTGCATCTGTACGGCCAGCACCCACTACGGTGATATCGGTACGGAGCAGCGTGGAGAGTGCCTTCTGCAACTCATGCTGAACAGAATTGCCATTGGGCTGTATCTGCCATCCGTGATAGCGTGTTCCATCATATTGTAGCGTGACGAAATATCTCATTGACTCTTGCTATTGCATCTATGTGTAAACTCTATTGTTTCCTCGATTCATTAGAATGCACAACAACCTTGATCTTGGATATGCGACGCTCTTGCATCTCCATGACCTCAAAGGAATAATTGGCATAGTCAAGCTTTTCATTCAGCACAGGGAATTCTCCCTTGAGTTCAAGAAGCAATCCTGCCAACGTGTCGGCATCGCCAGCTGCATCGGCAAAATCTTCATCGTCAATATCCATAATCTTATAGAAATCGCTTAGAAGAGTCTTGCCTTCAAAGAGATAGGTATTGCTGTTTACCTTTACATAACTTTTCTCATCATCATCATATTCGTCATTGATCTCTCCTACTATCTCCTCTAAGATATCCTCAAGCGTAACAATGCCGCTGGTACCGCCAAACTCATCCACAACAATGGCTATATGAACCTTGTTGTTTTGGAATTCTCGAAGAAGGTCGTCAATCTTCTTGGTCTCAGGCACAAAATAGGGAGGACGTATCAACGACTGCCATCTAAACGTGGACGGCTTGCCTAAATGTGGTAACAGGTCCTTGATATACAACACTCCACGTATATTGTCGCTATTGTCTTGATAAACAGGTATGCGTGAATAGTTGTTGTCGACAATACACTTGAGTACCTGAGGGAATGAAGACTTGATATTGAGGTCGACAACATCCTGACGACTGGTCATAATCTCCTTGGCTGTTTCGTCGCTGAAACGTACTATGCCCTCAAGCATGTTTTTCTCATCTCGTATGTCTTCCTTGTCGGTAAGCTCAAGTGCTTGCTCTAGTTCATCCACACTGAGCACCCTACCCTCTTTCTGTATCACTTTCTCTGCCAACACTCCAGACTTGAGCAATACAGAAGAAAACGGATAGAAAATCTTGCGAAGCAAGGTGATGACATTTACCGAAAAACGACAGAAACGCAATGCTTGATTGCCACAATAAATCTTGGGAATAATCTCTCCAAACAAAAGGAGTACAAAGGTGAGCACTACCGTTAGACAGAGAAACTGCAACCATACTGCATTGCCAAAACTAACCACCTGGGCAAAGAAATAATTGCAGAGCATGATTATCGTCACATTTACCAAATTATTGGTAATGAGAATGGTAGCGAGAGTACGCTCTGAGTCGTTTCTAAGAGCCATGATCGACGCATCGCGATCATCCTTGCTCTCCTCGAGCTCATTGATATCATTGGGGGACAATGAAAAAAATGCTATTTCTGAACCAGAGGCAAAACCCGACAAAAAGAGTAAGGCTACAGCCATCACGCCTGCAATGACCGCACCTGTGCCAGGTTGGAAAAACTCTACTTGACTTAATATATAATCTATTTCTTCCACTTAAAATAAATTGGTGTTGTCAGAATATAAAAACACCGTCATCTACAGTTGCCGAAGCATCTGAAGGTGATGAATTGTCTTGATTTGAAGGTAGAGGTGAAGGTTTGACTGTTTCATCCACCAACTTCTGATGTTCGGTGGATGTCTTACCCGACTGTGATTTCGGAGTGAGCATCTCCATATTCTCTGCCCATATCTCAGTGAGATTATGCCTTATTCCATTCTTGTCGTCATAAGTGCTGTAGCGCAGACGTCCTTCAATATAAAGCTTGTCACCCTTGTGAACATATTTCTCAGCTACCTCTGCCAATCGCTTCCACAATATGATACGATGCCAGTCAGTGCGATCAGGTACTTGTGTGCCATTCTGGAGCGTATATCCGCGCTCGGTGGTGGCAAGTGTCAACTTGGCTACAGCTACACCAGCATCCACATACCTTACCTCTGGCTCCTGACCTACATTGCCTATAAGCATAACCTTGTTCATACTTACAAAACGATTACTTGCACATGCCTAAATATTCAAATTGGAAATTCTTGCCCTTGGCAGAGGGAAACTGACTACGACTGTCAACACGCTGGCGCAGATGCTCAACGATACGGTTATAGCAGTCGATGCCTGAATATGCCTTGCAACGAGCAACAAAATGTGTGTCGCGATACTGAAATTTGCCAGTACCAGGCACCAACTGTACACGCTTGAAATCAATGGTTCCCTCATACCAGCCAAAGCGTTCCTCATTTAGTTGAAGTACTATAGGAGCACTGGCCTTTGCCTTGTTTTCAGAGGGACTCACTGAATGTAAAGCCTTCTTCTCCTTGAAGTCCTGCATAGTGGCTGCCTCGGTCTTTATGATAATAAAATATACCCTCGGGCGAATCTTATATCTCTTGGGATAGAAAACTGCACTGGCAGCATAATCGCGAATATCGTTTTCCAATATGGAATTCATGCCAATCTCGTCAATGCCACTCAAAAAAGATATAGCATCATCTACGTTATCTACAAGAATTTCCTTGTCAAAATATCTAAGATATAAATTCATCGTGAAAATAAGTTGTTGTTTTTCTGAATGCAATAAAAATAAAAAAAGAGCGGAAAACGGGACTCGGACCCGCGACCCCAACCTTGGCAAGGTTGTGCTCTACCAACTGAGCTATTTCCGCAATCTTAATTAACAATGTGAAGAGGAGGAGACTCGAACTCCCACGTAACAATTTACACTACCCCCTCAAAGTAGCGCGTCTACCAATTCCGCCACCTCTCCAACATTATGGGTCAAAAAAGAAAAAGAGTGTGCCCAGAACAGGACTCGAACCTGCACGCCTCGCGACACACGCACCTGAAACGTGCGCGTCTACCAATTCCGCCACCTGGGCAAAATAATATGGAACCAACTTCCAAACTCTTTTCTTGTACAAAAAGTGAGCGGAAAACGGGACTCGGACCCGCGACCCCAACCTTGGCAAGGTTGTGCTCTACCAACTGAGCTATTTCCGCAATCATTACCATTTGTGTGGTGCATTTCTCTTAATGCGGTGCAAAGGTAATGCTTTTTTTTTTATCCACAAACTTTTTCGGCATTTTTTTTAGAAAAATGTGCTAATTCATCCGATTTTTATAGTCTTCATAGCCAAAAACCTTCATTATCTCTATATTTCCGTCTTTTTTTAGCAGACCTAACGATGGATGGGAAATACCATTAAACATAGTGGTTTTTACCGTCGTGTAGTGAATCATATCCTCAAAAATTACACGACTGCCTACATGAAGGGGCTCATCAAACTGCCAACTGCCTATAAAATCTCCAGAAAGACAACTATTGCCACCCAATCGGTAGATATTGTCTCCCTTGGCGTTCACATCTTCTATGACCTTGGCTCCTCGAACCTCAGGGTGGTATGGCATCTCAAGGCAGTCTGGCATGTGACAAGTGAAACTCACATTGAGTATGGCTGTCTGGATGCCATTATTCGAAACGATGTCTACAACCTCTGACACCAACGGACCCGTTTGCCATGCAAAAGCACTGCCTGGCTCCAAAATGACTCGCAGATGGGGATAGCGATTATGAAAATCTGTAAGCAACGATAACAATAGTGGTATATCATAATCGCTGCGGGTCATCAGATGCCCACCACCAAAATTGATCCATTTAATCTGAGAAAACCATCTCGAAAATTTCTCCTCTATATATAATAAGGTGCGCTTAAACACATCGGAACCGCTCTCGCAATGGCAATGGCAATGGAATCCTTCGATATCTTCAGGTAACTGGTCGGGCAAAAGGTCGGAGGTGACTCCAAAACGGGTGCCTGGTGCACAGGGATTATACAATAATGTGCCTACCTCGGAATATTCAGGATTTATCCTCAACCCTAATGATGTGCTGGAATTGGCTGCCTTAACCTTTTGATGGAAACGCTCATATTGCGACAATGAATTGAAGGTGACATGACTGGAATATCTTGCTATATCTTCAATCTCATCGTCTGTATAGGCAGGTGAGTAGGTGTGGGCAGGTGATCCAAACTCTTCGTATGCCAAACGGGCTTCATTGAGACTGCTGGCTGTGGTGGAATGTATATACTCACGGAAAATGGGAAAGGTGCGCCACAGAGCAAAGGCTTTGAAGGCCAAAATAATCTCTGTATCTGACTTGCGGGCCACATCTGAAATCAATTTCAGATTGCGGCGCAACTTCTCTTCTTCTAATACATAAATAGGGGTTTTTACACCCGAAAAAGTCTCTTTATCGGTCTTCATTCTTAATTTATATCGTTAATTATGGTGCAAAGATAACTTTTTATTATCAGAATATTGCTTTATTGCCTTAAAATTATTACATTTGCACTTGAAAAGAGATTTTGCGTATTATGAAACTCATAATAATGACCAAACCCACGTTTTTCGTGGAAGAAGACAAAATACTTACCTCATTGTTTGATGAGGGTATGGACAACTTGCATTTATACAAACCGGGAGCTTCGCCAATGTATTCCGAGAGACTACTAACTCTGCTGCCTGAAGACCTCGACAGAAAGGTCACAGTGCACGAGCATTTCTATCTAAAAGAGGAATATGGACTCAAGGGAATACACATTGACAACGAGACTGACACCGCACCGCAAGGGTACAAAGGACACGTTAGCAGAACTTGCACAGACCTGAACAAACTAAAAGATGCTAAGCGCAATGCCGACTATGTGCTGCTCAAATATATTTTTGACAGCCAGACAGACAGATCTAAGAAGGCTACATTGAGCATGGACGCACTGGAACAAGCTGCTAAATGCGGGCTCATAGACAGACATGTGTATGCCTTGGGAGGCATGAATGACGACACCGTGAGGATGGCTAAAGACCTTGGCTTCGGAGGTGTGGTGATATGCGGTGACCTATGGAACAGGTTCAATATCCATCAGGAAATGGACTATAAGGAACTAATCCAGCATTTCAAAAGACTCAAAAAAATTATCGGTTAACAAAAATAGTTAGTAAACATAATAATACATAAAAAAATGAGTGAACAAAACTCTTACATGGTATTCTCGGGTACAAATTCGAGATATTTGGCAGAGAAAATTTGCCAAAGTTTGAATTGCCCTCTGGGTCAGTTGGTTATCACCAAATTTTCTGACGGGGAGTTTGCTGTATCATACGAAGAGTCTATTCGCGGACGCGATGTCTTCTTAGTGCAGAGCACTTTCCCAAATTCTGACAACTTGATGGAACTGCTGCTGATGATAGACGCAGCAAAACGCGCTTCAGCACGCACCATCAATGCCGTAATCCCGTATTTCGGATGGGCAAGACAAGACAGAAAAGACAAACCAAGAGTAAGCATCGGAGCAAAACTCGTGGCTGACCTGCTGAGCGTGGCTGGCATAGACAGACTCATCACCATGGACCTGCATGCCGACCAAATACAGGGATTCTTTGATGTGCCCGTTGACCATCTATACGCATCGGGAGTAATTCTGCCTTATCTACAAAGCCTAAAACTCAAGGATATGGTTATCGCCTCTCCTGACGTGGGAGGATCGAAACGAGCTAACACTTATGCCAAATATCTGGGATGCCCTCTGGTATTGTGCAATAAAACTCGAGCAAGGGCCAATGTGGTGGATAGCATGCAGATTATTGGTGATGTGAAAGACAAAAATGTGATTATCATCGACGATATGGTAGACACCGCTGGCACCATAACAAAAGCTGCCGATATCATGAAAGAGGCTGGAGCACTTACGGTGAGAGCATGCGCATCTCACTGCGTGATGAGCGGACCCGCCAGCGAACGTGTGCAGAATTCTGCACTCGAGGAGATAGTGTTTACCGACTCTATACCCTACTCCAACCGATGCGCCAAGGTTAAACAACTCTCTGTGGCTGACATGTTTGCAGAAACAATCAAAAGGGTTATAAACAACGAAAGTATCAGTAGTCAATATCTTGTATGAGAATTACTACTTCATTTATTACGCTGGCACTCGCTGCTCTTGTTACAGCGGGATGCCAATGCAAGTCTTGTAATACCAAGGTGGCTGAGATTGCGGATGATGGCTCTACTATTGCTGCATACGATGAATCAAACGGAAAAGCAACAAACAACGAGATGACCATCACAGAAATGCACATCAAGGATATAGACGGCAATGACCACAGCCTCAGAGAGGAAATTGCAAAAAACAAGATCACAATAGTTGATTTCTGGGCTTCGTGGTGCGGTCCGTGCCGTCAGGAAATGCCTAATCTTGTAAACCTGTATGGCTCATACAAGGACAAAGGTTTAGGCATTGTCGGCATTTCTCTTGATACAGAAAAAGAGGCTTGGAAAGAGGCTATTAGCAATCTGGGCATCACATGGTGCCAACTCTCTGACCTTGGAGGATGGGACAGCGAAGCTGCCATGGTATTCAACGTAAGGGGCATACCTTACACCATTGTCACCGACAGCAAAGGCACTATTCTCGCAACTGGACTGAGAGGTAGCGAACTGGTACAATTTATCGAAGAAAAACTGAAATAATCCTATATATATACGGTTATCTAATAGTATATATTCTTTAGGTATATAACATCAATTAATGAGGGTGTGTCAATATCTATCGACACACCCTCATTAATTATTATGAATACTGATACCATCAGACCCCAAAGAGCCTGATGGCAAGAGTAATATTAGAGACTGTTAGGAATTTCAATCCATCTCACATAGCAGAAGTCCTGACGGTGAGGCAGTTTGTCATTCTTTGGATACATACGTATGGCGCTCTTGTAAGAACCGGCATTATTGAGTTCAAGATTTCCCTCGAATGTGTAGAGGTTGCCCTCTTTCTTAGTCACCTGAAGAGGAATTATGCTGAACACGTGATCTTCACCATTCTTGTCGGTGCTTATATTTACAAGTTCGAGACCAATGGCATCATCGAGGCCCTGCTCGTCTACTACGTAGCGCACGGTGTAAGGAGTACCAGTCTGTGCGCCAGTGGCAGGAATAGACCACTCTGATGAAACCACTTTGATGGAGTCCCAGCGCTCAGCCACAGCCTCTTTCCAGAGAGCAATCTCCTTGGCCAACTTGTTATCGTCGGCAGAGAGTGCCTTGAAGCGTGCAGCCTCCTTGCAGTAGAACTTGTCATAGTAGTCGTCGAGCTGTCTCTTCATTGTATAATGAGGAGCAATCTGGGCAATAGAGTTCTTGATAACCTTTACCCAACCCTCACTATAGCCTTTTTTGTTCTTATTGTAGAAGAGAGGTATGATCTCGTTTTCAAGCAAGCCATAGATGGTGGCAGCATCTAACTGATCCTGATAACCTTGGTTCTGGTATGTACGCTTCTCAGTGAGAGCCCAACCAGCACCCTCGCGGTAACCTTCAAGCCACCATCCGTCGAGCACTGAAAGGTTTACAACTCCGTTCATCTCTGCCTTTTCGCCTGATGTACCAGAAGCCTCGAGTGGACGTGTTGGGGTATTCATCCAGATGTCTACACCTGACACAAGACGACGAGCAAGCAAGAAGTCATAGTCCTCAAGGAATATTATCTTGCCAAGGAACTCAGGACGTTGGCTTATCTCATATATCTTCTTGATGAGACCCTGTCCAGCACCATCAGCAGGGTGAGCCTTGCCAGCAAAGAGGAACTTGACAGGACGCTCTGGATTGTTGACGATCTTTGACAAGCGCTCGAGGTCGGTGAAGAGCAGGTGAGCACGCTTGTAAGTAGCAAATCGACGGCAGAAGCCGATGATGAGTGCATTGCTGTCTATGCTCTCGAGCAAAGAGACTACACGTGATGGATCGCCCTGATTCTTAAGCCATGTGTCGCGGAACTGCTCACGGATATAGTTGACCAGTTTATCCTTGAGACCCTTGCGTGTCTTCCATATCTCTTCGTCGTCCACATTATAGATAGCCTCCCAGATGCTCTGATTGCTCTGGTCGTGCATGAAATTCTTGTCGAAATGCTTGCCGTAGAGCTGTTTCCACTCAGTGGCAGCCCATGTTGGGAAGTGCACACCATTGGTCACATATCCTACGTGGTTTTCCTCAGGATAGTAGCCATTCCAAATGGGAGCAAACATCTTCTGAGAAACCCATCCGTGCAATTTGCTCACACCGTTGACCTCCTGACAGGTGTTGCATGCGAATGTAGACATGCAGAAACGCTCAGCGTGGTCTTCGGGATTGGTACGACCCATGCCGATGAACTCATCCCAAGAGATGCCGAGTTTTGCTGGATAGCCACCCATATACTTGCCGAAGAGACCCTCGTCAAAATAGTCGTGACCTGCAGGCACTGGTGTATGAACGGTATAGAGAGAAGAAGCGCGTACGAGCTCCATGGCCTGGTTGAAAGAGAGTCCTTCTGCTACATAGTCGCATAGACGCTGCAGATTGCAGAGAGCAGCATGACCTTCGTTGCAGTGATAGACATCCTTCTTGATACCCAGTTTCTTGAGCAGGAGCATACCACCAATACCGAGCAGAATTTCCTGCTTGAGTCTGTTCTCCCAGTCGCCACCATAGAGTGAGTGAGTGATTGGTTTATCAAACTCTGAGTTCATATCATTATCGGTATCAAGGAGATAGAGTTTCACACGACCAACATTGGCCACCCAAACAGAAGCGTGAACTTGATAGTTGGTGTATGGCACGTCAACAACGAGAGGGTTGCCGTCTTTATCCATCACACGCTCAACTGGCATTGAATTGAAGTTCTGTGCCTCATATTTGGCTATCTGCTGACCATCCATACTGAGGGTTTGGGTGAAATAGCCAAAACGATACAGGAATCCCACTGCGCACATGTCGACATTGCTATCTGAAGCCTCCTTCACATAATCGCCGGCCAGCATGCCAAGACCGCCAGAATAGATCTTGAGTGCAGAATGAATACCATATTCCATACAGAAATAGGCAACAGAAGGCCTTGTGCTGTCTGGTTTTACATCCATATACTCGCGGAAAGACTTGTAAACGGAGTTGATGCGCTTCATGAGGGCACTGTCTTTTACAATCTCTTCTTTGCGCTCATAGCTAAGTCTTTCAAGCAAATGCACAGGGTTGTGCTTTACGTCATGATAGAGCTCGGGAGCAAGGTCTCTGAACAGGTCTCTTGCTTCATGGTTCCATACCCACCACATATTGTGGGCCAACTCATCCAGACACATAAGCTGCTCTGGAAGTGTAGATTTTACTGTCACCTCTCTCCATTGTGGAGCGTTGGCATAATCTGCTTTTATTTTCATTTTTTTATAATTATAAATAATGATTATTTTCTGTTTTCTGCTTTTCTCAATGCTATATCGTAAGCCTCATGATAATATTTGATAAACTCGCTCCAAAGGGCTTTCTCCGACAGCTTGGATGCGTTGGCCCTGCACTTGTCTATCTCTTTCTTGCTCTTTACAGAGTATGCGGCTACTGTATCCTTGATGTCGTCTGCCACTTCAGAATAGTTATAGTCAGTGCGGTGAATTACCTTAACACCATCCTCTATTTCGCCATATCTGCCCACCTCATGGTTGACCCAGAGTCCAAATCCTGCTAAGTCGGTAGTGATGCATGGCACCTTGAAAGCTATAGCCTCAAGAGGGGTATATCCCCATGGTTCGTAATATGAAGGATATATGCAGAGGTCATTGCCGAGCACTACATCATAGTAGCTGAGGTTGAGCACACCATCATGACCGTCAAGATAGCATGGCAGGAAGATTACTTTCACATTATCCTCTTTTCTGTTGTGCATGTCATAAATCTTCATCATGCTCAACACGTTGTCGTGGCTCATCTCATGCAACCAATGTGTTACCTGAGGCACCTCGAGTGGTGTATCAAAAGTATTGCCGCTGTTTATTCTGTCGATGAGATCCTGTCGTGGCTCCCCTACCCATCCTGGCACTTCTATGAATGCCAGCACTTTCTTCTTCAGGTCGCGGTCGCGCAGCAATCTGTTCATTGACTCTATAAACACATCCACTCCTTTGTTTCTAAACTCATATCTGCCACTTGTGGAAACAATGAGAGTGTCTTCATCGAGAGTTTCGCCAAGCAACGCATTTGCCACCTGCAACAGTTTGGCCCTTGCAGCCTTTCTCTTTTTGGTGAATGTGGCCTTTGAAGGTACAAAACTATTGTCGAAGCCATTGGGTAGCACCACATCCACGGGTTTGTCAAGCAATTCAACACACTCCTTGGCTGTTATCTCGCTCACTGTGGTGAAACAGTCGGCATGCAATGCTGTCTGCTTTTCTATTGAATGCTTGCTCTGCATGTTGAGTTCCTGTGCCATCTGGTCGCCATTATATGCGAAAAGATAGTCATACAGGGGTTTCATGTTTCCAGCGATGCTCCTGCCTATGCTTGTGGCATGAGTGGTAAAGATGGTGCCCACCTGCGGCAGTTTGTTGTTGATATACAACAGTCCGAGTCCTGTCATCCACTCATTTGCATGGTATACCACCTTATCGGCTGACGAGAGGTTGTAATGATAATAGTGCTCTACCACAAGAGCTGCAGCGTATGAGAACATGGATGCCTCATCATAATCACCATAGGCATGCAGACTGTCTACCTGATAGTGTTCCCAAAGCCAGCCGTAGATTTCATTTTTCTTTTCGAAATACTTATTGAAGTCAACCAGCACGGCAACGGGTGCGCCAGGAATATTCCATCTGCCCACCTTAATGTCTAACCCATCGTTTACAGCAGCTTTGCGCCACTCTGTAAACATTTTCTTATCCTCATTGAAATATGGGCATGGCTTGTCTCCCCACACGTCAGGACCGATGAATATCAACCTGTCATTTAATGATGTTTGAATAGTCTTGGCACGTGTAGACAACACTGTGTAAATGCCACCCACTTTATTACAGACTTCCCAACTTGATTCGAATATATAGTCGGGTAATAACTTTGTTTTATCCATTACAATACTTTGATAGAGCCGCAAAGGTATAAATTTTTTCACTAATTTCCAAATATTTTTTATGTATTTTTATATTTTGAGTCATTTGTTTTACCTATATCAATTTCTCAACACCGATAGTATCAATAAATAGAGTTTTTTACTTCTCCAATCCACAAATAATGCAACCCTTATACAATTTATCTGGCAAACAGGACTGAAAAGCAGATTTTTTTTATTAACTTTGCGGCGGTTTTATTTCATACACCTTATATATTATATAGTGAAGACAGTCAAACATATTACCGGTATTGTGGTGTGGACCTTGTTGGGTCTATACCTTCTGTTGGTTATGGCTGTCAATATTCCTGCCATCCAATCGCTCATTGGTAATGCCGTGGCCAATGTTATCAGCGGCAAAATAGCATCAAAGGTTGAGATTGCCCATGTAGACATCGGATTGCTCAATAGGGTGATCATGGACGGTGTGACCATATACGACCAGCAGGGAAAGGTGATGCTCAGATCATCGCGACTGTCGGCAAAAATTGATATCCAGGACCTGATAGATGGCAATATCTCAATCTCATCGGCACAGATATTCAGCACAGACATAAAACTGTATAAACAGAATGCCAACTCAAAAGCAAACTTCCAGTTTATCCTCGACTCGCTGGCATCCAAAGATACTACTTCCAAGTCGCCACTGAACCTAAAAATTAACTCGCTGATCATACGTCACAGTAATGTGGTGTATGATAGGTTTGACATGGCTCCTACCCCAGGGCGTTTCAACCCCAACCATATAAACATCAGCAATATTAGCGCTCACGTAAACCTCAATACGCTCACCGACGATTCACTAAACATCAATATCCGTAAACTATCACTCACCGAACATTCGGGCATCAACATAAAGCGTTTGTCCACGAAGATAGAAGCGGGCAAAAGTTCTTTCCTTCTACGAGACTTTATTCTCAAGATGCCCAGCACAGAGATTTCATCCGACAATATCATGGCATCTTACCGTATGAACAATGGGAAAATCAATCGCCGCTCTTTAAAGTTCAATGGAAGTATCAGCGCCAAACAGCTCACGCCTTGCGATATAGTAGCAGTGGTACCTGCCTTGAAGGATTTCGACAGTCCACTTTCGGCCAACATTATATTCAGTTCCACATTCCCTGAGATCAACATCAAAAAACTAACCATAGCATCCAATGGAGGCGAAATAAGCATGGATGCTCATGGCAAAATTGCCAATTGGGATACCACACCAGTATGGAACGCAGACATCAACCACCTTGACATGTCTGCACAAACAGTGGCTTTTGTAAAAGAGAACCTAAAAGGGCAAAAGACCGATATTCCCGATATTCTATCACGCATAGGCAACATCAAGGCAAGCGGCACAATAGGTAGCCACAAAAAGGATGCCTACATGGCTGACATAAGAATGAAAACGGATGTTGGCAACCTGACACTTGATGTTGACATTGATGGCCATAACTATACGGGACTACTAAAAACAGAAGGATTAAACCTTAGAAAAATTCTCGACAATAGCGATTTTGGTAATCTGATTACAAACATCAAACTGCGCGGGCAACGTAATGGAACTTCAATTACATCTATTGCTGCCAATGGAAAGATAGACCTGCTCGAATACAAAAAATATCCATACCAAAACATCACCATAGATGGTTCTTACAGCAAAAAAAACATCGAGGGATTGCTTAAAGTCTACGACCCAAACGTGTCTTTAGAAGCCAGCGGCAGCGTAGACATCAGCAAGAAGCAAAAGAAAGTAAACATCACAGCATATCTCAACAAGTTAAAACCCAAAAGTGTCATGCTTAGCGATAAATGGGGAGACGCAATGGTGACAGGTAATATCATTGCCGACTTCAACGGCAGCGATATCAACAACGCCAACGGACAGGTTGTCATTTCCAACGTGGCAGTAAAATCAGAAACTACTGACTATGACCTCAACGAAATGAAAATTATGTCGGGGTATGATGAGGATAAGCATTTCCTGCGCATGGACAGCGATTTCGGCAATGCAGAAATCATCGGACAGTTTAACTACAATACGCTGGCACAAACCATCATAAATATTATTGCAAAGAAACTGCCCACACTGCCTGGACTGCCCAAAACAACCAAGAGCACCAATAATGTGTTTAAAATAAACACCTTTATCACCAAGACAGACTGGCTAAAACAACTGCTCGGAACAGACCTCACCCTGTCGCAACCTATGCTGCTGCAAGGCGATATTGACGGCATGGCACAAACCATCAACATCAACTGCTCGCTGCCAGAATTTCTACTCGGACAGAACAAATATTTTAATGCACATGCCAACATCTCAAGTCCTAATGACTCGCTGGCATGCACCTTCGGACTTACCAAGATGATGAAAAATGGTTCATTGGTGTCACTAAACCTTGAAGGAAACGCAGCATACAACAACCTCAATAGCACATTCTCATGGAGAAACATAACAAGCAACAACTCCTATGGCACCATCAACACATCGTCTTATTTCTTTGCCGATAATGCACAGAAACCAGCAGCTGAGATAAGAGTCAAGCACTCCAACATGGTAATGAACGGTGCCAAATGGGATATCAACCCATCGTCAATCCAATTCTCTGATAAACATCTTAGAATAGACAACTTCAGCGCTGTTCACAACAAACAACATATATATATAAATGGTGTGGCTACCGAGAGTAACAACGACTCCATCACCGTAGACCTCAGAGGCATCGACGTGGAATACGTGCTCGACCTTGTGAACTTCCATTCCGTAGAATTCAGCGGTTATGCCACTGGCAAAGCATATCTGGCATCACTCTTCGGCACTCCAAGAGCACATGGCAAACTAATCGTTGACGATTTCAGATTTGAAAACGGACGCATGGGAGTGCTGGATGCCGACGTGACATGGAACAATATTGAGAAACAAATAGACATAGATGCCGTGGCCGATAATGGACCACGCTCCATGACATTCATAAACGGGTATGTGTCGCCATCAAAGAATTATATAGACCTCGGCATCGACGCTAACGGCACAAGCATAGAATTTCTCAATTCTTTCACCAGCAATTTTCTGAAAGACGTTTCAGGTAATGCCAAAGGCAACGTGCACGTGGTGGGACCACTCAGCGCAATAAATCTTGTGGGAAAACTCGTGGTTAACGGACAGTGTACGGTAAACGCCCTCAACACTACATATTATCTCAAATCAGATACGGTGAATTTCATACCTAACGAGATTGAACTGAGGCAAATCCCTCTCTATGACATTCATGACAATGTGGGATACGCCACCGGAAATATCCACCATAAAAATCTATCAAAACTGTCTTACGACCTCGATATCACCACTGACAAGATGCTGGTATACGACTTCACAGACTTCGGCGAATCAAATTTCTATGCTACAATATATGGAAAGGGAGACGTGGGTATACACGGCAAAAGCGGACAACTAAACATAGATACCGAGATAACACCACTACCAGGCTCGGTGTTTGTCTATAACGTGTTTGACCAAGATAATATCTCCGACCAGAGATTCATCGAATGGAACGACAAAACAAACATGCAGCCAACAGATAGCATAAGCAAAAACAGCATGTTGGCAACAGGCAAGGTGGGCAGCAACTTTGATTTCGGTACAGAAATCAATATCGACTTCAAGATCAACTGCACGCCAGATGCCACCATCAAACTGCTGATGGACAGCAAAAGCAATGACTATATAACCCTCAACGGAAAGGGTATGATAAGGGCAAACTTCTTCAACAAAGGCACATTCTCGATGTTTGGCACATACGAGGTGACCAACGGCACATATGGTATCACCATACAAGATATCATAAAAAAGAATTTCATATTCAATGAGGGAGGCACCATCACCTTCCAAGGCAATCCCTTTGAAGCACCTCTCAACCTGCAAGCCTCGTATACCGTAAACGGAGTGTCGCTCTCCGACCTCAACGTGGGCAACAGTTTCTCAAACAATACCATCCGCGTGAACTGCCTCATGAACATCACAGGCACACCAGAGAAACCGCAGATTGATTTCGATTTCGATATGCCCACCGTGAGCACCGACGAAAAACAGATGATAAGAAGCATCATCAACAGCAAGGAAGAGATGAACCAGCAGGTCATATACCTGCTCGGAATAGGACGCTTCTATCCACAAGGCAGCAATAACGAGACAGCACAAAACGAAAGGCAAAGCCAAACATCACTTGCAATGCAAAGCCTGCTCTCAGGCACTCTCTCAAGCCAAATCAACTCTCTGCTGGGCACAATGATAAATAGCAACAACTGGAATTTCGGCGCAAATATTTCCACTGGCGACGAAGGCTGGAACAATGCCGAATATGAAGGATTGCTCAGCGGCCGACTGCTCAACAACCGACTGCTCATCAACGGACAGTTTGGATATCGCGACAATGCTGCCACCGCCAACCAAACATTCATAGGCGATTTCGACGTTAGATACCTCCTGCTACCAAATGGCAACATAGCCGTAAAGGTATACAACCAAACAAACGATAGGTATTTCACCAAGTCGAGCCTCAACACTCAAGGGGTGGGATTGATAATGAAAAAAGACTTCGATGGCATTTCTGACCTCTTTTCTATAAAGCCTCAAATCCGCAACCTATAGGGTTTCGTGGGAATTTACTTGTAAAACGACCAA
>OBLI01000267.1_pt1 | contig 56640 bp, 50 predicted proteins | sample 1519701 | NCBI WGS metagenome assembly OBLI01 (sample SAMEA3663005, study PRJEB22513) | pig gut metagenome | biome: pig gut; feature: pig-associated habitat; material: faeces | place: France | collected 2012
GATGGCGGGCTTACATGCAGCATTAGCATGGCTGCAGGAGCAAGGCATCGAGCATATACGGGAACGGGAGCAATGTAACAGGCAGAGATTGTTGGAGCTATTGAGAAAATATTCCTTTATTCAGCTTATTGGGATAAGCAATGAGGCTGATTATGTGGGAGTTGTTTCCTGCCTGGTAAAGGGCATCAGCAGTGACAGCGCAGGGATGATTTTCAATGAGCGGGGAATTGCCGTGCGTACAGGTTTGCAGTGCGCTCCCTTGGCACACCAATTTCTGGGGACGTATCCAGCCGGTACGGTGAGGTTTAGCGTAAGTTACTTTACTTCGGATGAGGATTTTTGTGAGCTGGAAGATGCTTTGGATGATATAGAGGATAATTTGTGAGGTTTAATATGAGCTTTATAGATTTAAATCTTCAATTTGAATATAGATCGTTTACAAATGATATTGTTAATGATTTTTATATACCTGTCTTAAAAGAAGCTGTTCATTATAAAAGAGCAGTGGGATTTTTCTCTTCATCTGCATTAATGGATATTTTACCAGGTATCGTTGGTTTATTACGCAACGGTGGTGATATAGAAGTAATTGCTTGTCCAAATTTATCGGAAGAAGATGTTAATGCCATAAAGGAAGGTCTGCATTCTGTGGAGTCAGTTATAGTGAGTAGATTAATATCATCCATAGAAGAACCAATAGATGATATTAGTCAAAAAAGATATGACTTATTGGTAAATCTGATTGCTTCAGGAAAAATGAAAATTCAAATTGCGGTATTGGCTTCGCAAAACAGTATTGGTATTTATCATGAAAAACTAGGAATTATTATAGATAAATATGATAATTGTATTGCATTTACTGGTTCGTTAAATGAGAGCGAGACTGCTTTCAGGCATAATTATGAATCAATAGATGTTTATACATCTTGGTCAGAAGACAAAAAAAGGGTGTTACAAAAAAGAAAAGTATTTTATGATATTTGGAATGGAAATGCTTTAGGGATTAGGACAGTTGAATTTCCGATAGCCGTAAAAGAAAAATTAATTTCATATAGAAAACATGATACATTGGATTGTGATTTTTTGGAGAATGAAAATATTTTTCAGTGTCCAAATATTTTTATAAAAGAGGCTTCGGCTAATTATGATATTCCTATAGAACCTAGGTTACCAAGTGATTTTAAAATAAGACCATATCAAAAGAAGGCAGTAGATACATGGGCTGCTAATAATTTTTCTGGTATTTTTGACATGGCAACAGGTACGGGAAAGACTAAGACTAGCTTAGCAGCAGTTGTTAAATTATTTAATACTAATAACAGAAAGTTAGCTGTCTTGATAGTATGTCCTTATCAGCACTTAGTAGAACAATGGGTGGAAGATATTAGAGAGTTTGGAATGAATCCCATAATTTGTTATTCAGCTTCCAGACAAAAAAATTGGAAAGATAGATTAAAGAGAAATGTTAAAGATTACAATTTAAATTTATCTAATCATTTTTGTGCCATATTTACAAATGCTACATTTGCTTCAGAATATGTAGTAAGACTAACCCGAGAATTAAAAAAAGAATTCTTATTAATAGTGGATGAGGCACATAATTTCGGTGCAGAACATTACAGATGTGCTTTACCAGATAACGCAACTTATAGATTGGCATTATCTGCGACTATTGATCGTTATGAAGATGAAGAAGGAACTAGTAAATTATATTCGTATTTTGGTAAAAAATGTATAGAGTATACGTTAAGAGAAGCTATCAGAAATAATATGCTGACACCGTATGAATATTATCCTATTTCAGTACATTTCACTGAAGATGAAAGGGATGAATATATTTCTATAACCAAGGAAATAATGCATTCTTGTAGTGGAACTGATAAAAAGAAAAAAATATCTGAATATGCAAAAATGCTTTTAATAAAAAGGGCAAGAATTGTAGCGGCTGCTGTTGATAAAATTTATAAATTAAAGAATGTTATGGGGAAATATAATAATGAGCATAATATTCTTGTATATTGCGGGGCTACAACTATTCAGGATTTTGAATATGTGGAAGGTGTTCCTAATGATTTAGAGATTAGGCAGATAGATTTAGTAACTAAAATTCTTGGTAATGATTTAAACATGTGTGTAGCTAAATTTACTTCACAAGAGACAAATGAAGAGCGAGTTGTTATAAAAAAGAAATTTTCAGAAGGTGATTCACTACAAGCACTTATAGCTATCAGATGTTTAGATGAAGGTGTAAATATCCCTAGTATAAAATATGCTTTTATATTAGCTAGCAGTACTAACCCTAAAGAATATATACAGAGAAGGGGAAGAGTATTGCGGAAAAGTCCCGGAAAAGAAAAAGCAATTATTTATGATTTTGTGATGGATCCTGTTCCAGATACTGAGAGTAATGCAAGTATCGTGGATGCAAAATTGTATATGAAGTCTCTTGTAAAAAAAGAAATCAAAAGGATACAAGACTTTGCCTGTATTTCCGAAAACCCTTCATATTCAGATGTATTCATAAAGAAGCTATGTGAAAAGTATGATGTAAATATTTTTGGAAAGGATGATGAAGATGGATGGTATTAATGAAGAAACGATGAATGTTATAAAAGTTAAAGTTATAAGAAGTGAAATTGCCAATGCTAAAACTAAGAAAAAGACAAAGGATGATATGGTAAAGACTATTATGAAAATAATAAAAGATGAAGTTAGAAAAAGTATGAAATGAGGGAATGCTGATGTTAATAGAGAGTTTAAGTTTTAAAAATTTCCGTCAATATAAAGATGCAACTACAATAGAATTTGCTAAAGATTCATATAAAAATATTACTGTTATATTAGGTAATAACACATTTGGCAAGACCACATTACTGCAAATGTTTAATTGGTGCTTTTATGATAAGGCAAATCTTCAAGATCCTGATATGTTGCTAAATATTGATGTAGCATTGTCAATGTTTGATGGGGATTCCGAGGAAGTTCTTGTAGAAATAAAGGTATTGCAGAATAATAATTCATATACTATTACCAGAAAGCAAAAGTATTATAAAGTTAATGGCAATATTCGTTCAGATAAATCTCAATTAAAGATTGCGAGAAAAGACGGTAGTGGAAAAACAGATTTTATAGGAGAAGGGGATTATTTAGAAAATCAATCTGAAAAAGAGAAAAATGCAGCGATTAATGGTATATTGCCAGAAGGGTTATCGGATTATTTTTTCTTTGATACAGAAAGAGTAAATAATGTTAGTACTAAAAAAGATATTTCAAAGGCAGTAAAAGGGCTGTTGGGATTAGATGCATACGATAATGCTATCAAACATCTCGGTGGAAAAGGTGCTTCCGGCAGTGTAATTGGTAAATTTTATAAATCATTAGGTGAGGATAGTAATGTAGAGGCTTCCGAGGCAATGAAACAGCTAAATGAGGCAGAAGAAAGGTTATTGATAATAAATGATGATTTAAATGCAATACAGCAAGAAATAGAACATTTTAATAATAGAAGAGATGAGCTTGAGACAGAATTGAGGGCTGTTGCAGCTACAAAAGCATTACAAGAAAAAATAGATGATTATGATAAAAATATATCTGATGAACAGTATAACTTAAAAAAAGTGCAGAAAGAAATTTTTGAAATGTTTGGTGGAGAGAAATCTAGAAGCAAATATTTTTATGCAATTCCATTAATGAAAAAAGCATTGGCGTATCTAGAAAAGGCGGATGTAGATGATAGGGGTATATATGGTGTCAATGCACAGACTATAAATGAATTGATAGCGCGTGGTAGATGTATATGTGGAACGATTATTGCTGATAAAAATGAGGCATTTAAACATTTAAAAGAAGAATTAAAATTTGTTCCTCCGGAATCGCTAGGTACAACCATAAAGAATTTTAAAAAATCTTTGACAGTATTTAATAAAATGTCGAATGGGTATTATGAAGATTTAAAGGCAAAAATGGAGTCTCAAAAAAGAAGTTACGAAAGAATAGATCATTGGGAAGAAGAGATAGATGCAACAAAAGCTAAAATATCTAGTACGGATTATGCCTACATAGAGGAAGAAAAAAATGTTGTTTTGTCTAATTTGCAGGATGAGACGGAGAAAAAAGAGGAAAAATTGCGTGAGAAAGTAGCGACGGAAGAGTCAATAAAAAAATTTCGAGGTATTTATGAGAAATTGACATCATCTTCAATGAAGAATAAAGAAATTTCTCAGTACTTAATGTATGCTGAAAATCTATGTGATTGGATTGGTGTGTATTGTAAAGAAAAGGAAGCTGAAATAAGAGAACAATTAGAAGAAGCTGTGAATAATATTTTTAGTGAAATGTACTCAGGTGAAAGAACAGTCCATATTGATGATAAGTTTAGAGTATCACTTATAACTAATGTTAATGGAAAAGCACAGAAAACTGGCGAATCAGAAGGTTTGATCAGGGTAAAAAATTTTGCTTTTATCGGAGGTTTAGTGTATTTAGCAAAAAGTAAAATTAAGGTAAAGAGTGAGTTCGATATATCTTCTGAGCCATATCCTTTGGTGTTGGATGCTCCTTTTTCTAATGCAGATGAAAATCATGTTATAAGTATTTCAAAAAAATTGCCTGAAGTTGCAGAGCAAGTAATAATGTTTGTCATGGAAAAAGACTGGAAATATGCCAAGCCCGTAGTATTGGATAAAGTTGGTAAGCAGTATATATTGAATAAGCATAGTGAGTATTACTCAACAATAGACTAGGGAGAATTTGATATGTTTGAGAAAGATATAATTATAACTGGAACCCATGCAAGTTATATTAAAGAAATGAAGGAAGTTGCTGGACTGTTTGCTAGAAATTTGGATATTTATATGCTTGCACCAATTATGGGGTTTTTAAACAATCGAAAAGGACAAAAAAATAATGAAGGTGGAGAAAAATCTACTATTCAGGCACAACAATTAAGTAATGTCAAAGAGGATTGCGAATTAATATACAGATTAATTATTTTGCTCGATGGAGATGATATAGACAAAGACGAGCGGTTAAATAGAGCATTTAGGTATGATTCAGACGTTGAAAAAAAGAAGGAATTTGACAATGCTATGGAATTTTATAATGAGTATGTTTTAGGGGGGATTGAATATATGTATGAAACATTTGTGGCTGGATGTGTTGAAGTTGATGATTATACAACAAAAATTTTTGAAGCAGCAAGTGATTTTCAAGATGAAATAAATGAATTGGATTATAGTGAAGAGGTAAAGAAGTATTTTTAGAGGTGAATCATAATGGAGGCTGATTTACTTCAGACTTTAGATAGCATATTATATAATATCGATACTGAATCATGGGAAAATACATCATTTGATTTATATAGTGCTTTAGGATTCATATCTAATGAGAATGAATATAGAATATATGATACGTTTGATAAATTTTCTAATGAATATATGCATTATAATTATTATCTTGCCGATGCAGAAGAAATTATTGTGGAGAAAATAAATCAAATTATAGTATATGAAAAATCTATAACAGAGTGCTATATCGCAATTGACATTAAGGATGATGGTTATGATGATGTAATACTTCGTGAAGATTTAAGAGAGTTATCATTACTGTTTAAATCTGTTGCGGATAAATTTTGTTACTTTATGTATCGTGCTTCTTCAAAATTAATGTTTTCTGGGTTTGCTTTTCCGTTCAAGCCAAAGATTAAGACTAAAACTACTGAAAGTGAGATGAGTGAGAGAATAAGAGAGATATATACTTTTAAAGTACAATATTTTTCGTCAGAGTTCTTTTTTTTCAATATGCCAATGTATAGATATTATATATTGTCTAATATTGATGCAGAAGATTTTCTGGGTACAATTGCTAGAGATGATGAAGTATATAGTCCGTCAATTGGATTAATTATGTATGATTTAGCACCGGATGAGTTTGAAAATAAAAGGATGCCTAAATGGCAAATAATTGAAAAATGCAAGAGAATTGTTAAAGAAATTTATGGTTCTGAATGGTGCAATTGTTATGTGGATAATATTGATACTAAAGAGCGACTATACAAATATGAAGCATATCATTACAACTTTGATTTAGAAAGAAAAACTATTGATTGGGATATGCTGGAATTTAAAATGTCTGGAGATGATGAAATAGAAGAGTTTGTATTGGATGATTCTGAAGACATTTTTGAGGAAGATGATGAAAATATTGATATCCCAGAAGATATATTAGATGACCCAGGAGCGTTATTAAATTGGCTTGAAACTCAGGAAGAGAGCTAAAGAATGTCAGATGCTAATTAGTAAGATTATATAGAGATCGATATTGGTCAAATTTTCTAATGATGAAGGCAAGTTAATAGAGATTACAAAGTATATGTGTTAAGGATGGTGAATAGTTATGGCAAATATAACTCAAACTGATTTTCAAGAATTAATACATAAAATTGAAAATAGGAAAATTTTATTACCAGATTTTCAGCGGGAATTTGTATGGAAAGAGGAGGAATTACAAAAAAAGATTGTTGCATCAGTCCTTACCAAGATGCCAATTGGCAGTATTTTGTTGTTATCTTCCACTGCAGATGAGTATTCCTCTAAGCAACTAGGTATTAATAGAACGGTTGATACGGATGATATTAAAGGTGAAGTCTATTATTTATTAGATGGTCAGCAACGAGTAACTGTATTATCAAATGTGTTTTCTAGCGTTATACATGATAACTGTTCAGGTGTATCAGAGTTAAATTCTCCTGCTTTAAAGAGACGATTTTTTTTGCGAATTCCTAAATGGAAATATATAAATGAAGAGCAGGATTTGTTTGGAATAGGGAAATTTTCTTTTCCGTATTTGAATCCAAGAAATGAAGTTCCGCACTTTTTAACAGCGGATATTCTTCCATTTATAGAAATACGAACTTTTTTGGCTAGTGACAATTTACCTTATAATCCTAAAGTAAAATTAGGAACTGAATTGGATGATTTTTGCTTAAGTGCAGAAAAAGTCTATTATATACCATTGTTTTTAGTTGTGCCAACTGGGAAAAAGCAAGATAAGATTAGTTTGCGATATAGAACAATCATGAGGAAAATTGCTACAAACATAAAAGATGAAATTTTGAATGCCGTGGTTGATGCAGGGGAAGATAATCAAACTCAGATTATTGAATCTATTTTTTCAGATCCAGATGACAGATTGGAGATAATGGATGACAAAAAGATCCTTGAGGACAAATTAGTAGAGTTAGCTGAGAATTGGAGTGATCGATTTGTAGAATATTTGACTTCATGTATTAGCTTGATGGAACTTAATCAGATTGTAGTTTCATCATCACAAAGAGAGAGGGCCATTGATATATATGAAAATCTTAATAGAGGCGGCGTTCGTTTAAGTACATTTGATTTGATTATGGCAAGAGTTGCCAAGGTGAGCAAGAAAAATTTTTATGAGAGAATAACTACCTATCTGCAAAAAACTAAAGTATATGCAGAAGATGTGATACCTGATAAGGTTTGTATTGAATTAAAGAAGGCACCATATTATAAATCATATAATGCTACATTGAATACAATGTGTTACAATAAGAATAAAAATGAAATCACATCTAAATATATTGACACCATGTTAGATGTATTTGGATTGTATTGTGTCAATGAACATTTGGATCCTGAATTTTTCAAATTGGATCAAATTAAACGTGACGCTATATTAAGGCTAAATCCACAATCTATAAATGAAAATTGTGAAAAGGTATTAGATGCTATAGATAAAGCATTATTCTTCTTTCAAACGAGATGTGGGATAAGAAGTATTCAAGAAATAAATTATTCACTGATGTTAGTTTTAGTATCAGTTGTTTTTTTGAAGGAAGAACATTATCAGAAAAAAGATGTACATGATCTCTTAGAGGCATGGTATTTTAGTGTTATCTTTTCTGGGGAATATGATCGCGATCAAAATGTTACAATGCTTAATAATCTTAGGGATATTTATCTGACTATTAGTGGAAAGAAAGATATTGTATGGTTGAATAGTATAAAAAATCATGTCCTTGCGATGCCTAATTTTTCTGATAAGGATTTACTTGTCATGAAGAAAGCGGAGACGGAAGAAAGGGTTCCAAAACAAATTTTGCGTAATTTTATCTGTCAATATTTGATGGCAAAGACATATCCAGATATGTTCGAGAGTAAGAAAACTGTTAGTGTTTTTTCTGATGATGCTGCTAATTTAGAGGCACATCATATTATTCCATTAGGATCAGTAAAAAAGTACGATGAAAGTTCTGCGGTACTTAGAAAAAAAGACAAACATGTTTGTAATTCTCCTATAAATTTTGTTTTAATAACTAAGAGCGCTAATTTAGCTATTTCATCCAAAAGTTTAGATGACTATGTAGGTTGCTTAAATTCCAAGGCAAAATCTGCATTGAATTTAACAAATTATACATCAATTGCTGCTTTCAGTACTGATGATAAGGTAGAACGTTTTTTGGATAGTAGATTTGATTGGTTGCTAGGAGATATTATTAATCATATTGATACACTGTTAGCAAATTGGCAAGGCTGAAATTTATGAGGAGAATTCAAATATATAATACAAAAGGGTGTTTATAATTAGCTTTTTATCTAAAATGTTATACATAGACTAAATTATTTGATATAATACTGCGTAAGGAATGCATGTTGGAGTAAAGAGTGCTGCTCAAATATGTATATTAGGCAGGTGAATGGTATGGCATGGAATTCTATATCAGGTGAAATAACATCTCATGCGGTGCCGGAAGATGAAATATGGGCGGAATTTAATGGCTTTTTTTCCAGCAATAGCAGAAAGACTGCTACATATAAGTATGGTTTTCTGAAATCTATCCTGGATAATTTGTTTTCCTGTGATGCTACTAGCAGGGGGATGGAGCTGACTTTTCAGCAGTTGTTTGAGAAGTTTACGGAAAACTATTGGAATTTGATCTTGAAGTATAATTTGAGGCAGATGAGCAATAATGGCAAGTCTGCCTATTCGGGTTTGGAAAAGATACTGATACAGGCAGCTAGTGAGAATGGGGTAATTCGCTATCTGGAATATAGTTCTTTGCAATCTGATGCAAGGGCAGCACTTGTGTTAGAAGTAAAAAAGGTTTGCAAGAGAAATGTCGTAGGTGCTCTGTACGGAGATTTTGACGGCAAGTTTTACGGGTTCAGCTTGAAAGAGGAACGCATCTGGATAAGCACTGTAGTGTATGCATTTCTGCTGAAATATAAGCTGGAAATAGAGAAGCTGAATTATTATGCCTGGGCGAAGCTGTTGGAAAAGATAAACGCTCATAATCCGCCTACGAAGCTGGTGGATAAGCTGGAATTGGCAACGCCCAAACGCAATAATTTGTCGTTTTATAGGCGCATTTTGCAAAGAGAGTTTGAGGAACAGTGTTGCTTTTATTGTGGCAGAAAGCTCAATGAAAAAGTTCATGTGGATCATGTCATTCCGTGGCAGCTTGTCCGAGAAGACAGGCTTTGGAACTTTGTGTTAGCCTGTCCGGCATGCAATATCAGGAAAAATAATCGCTTGCCTAAAAAGGAGATGTTGGAGCTAGTGATTCAAAGAAACGAGATTATGCGAGTATCTGATATGTGCGTGAATAGTATTGCAGAAGAATTTAAGAATTATTCTGGTGACATGATGGTTAATTTGTGGCAATATGCGAAAATGGGTGGTTTTCGTGAGTGGATATAATTTGTGAGCATCGAAGGGAGATTTTATCATGAAAAAACTGGTCATTGTATTTACTGTTATGCTGATGCTGGTGGGCATGGGGGCGGCTTATGCTTCCGGCTATCTTCTGAATACCCAGAGCGGCAAGTTCCATTATGCAAGCTGCCGCACTATCAAGCATCCAAATTCGGCAAAGTTTGTGCCGGTAGAAAGCCGTGAGGAGGCTATTGCCCAGGGGTATCAGCCCTGCGGTGTCTGCAAGCCTTGATAGAGTTTTTTCAACAAGTGTTAATAATGCAATAATGTATGTGCATTATTATTTTTAGAAAAATTTGTATAGCTAAATACAAAAGTTAAGCGTACCTGTGATTGGTGCGCTTTGTTATTTTGCATAATAATTTTCGCTATTTTGCTTACATAAATTTATTTGTTTCGAAACAGACACGATAATCACCTAAAAATCAATTCGTTATACAAATGTCTACAAATAGAGGATTTGACTGAAAGATTTTACAATTGCAAAAAAATGCTGGACAAGATTACAAAAGTGTAGTATTATAGCAACCAATATATATGAAGTATCAATATTTGATATGAATCATATAGCTCATACAGAAAAAATATAGGGATTATAGAATTCAGGAAAGGTGTGGTAAGTATGAGTAACGTAGATAAGGCAGCGTTGTAATTGCATAAGGAAAATCAGGGTAAGCTGGAAATTGTCAGCAAGGTGGATCTGGGTTCCTCCAAGGATTTGACCTTGGCATATACGCCTGGTGTTGCGGCACCGTGCTTGGAAATAAAGGAAGATTATAACAAGATTTATGATTATACTACCAAATCCAATATGGTGGCTGTGGTAACCAATGGCACTGCTGTGCTGGGGCTGGGCAATATTGGAGCAGGTGCCGGACTGCCGGTTATGGAGGGAAAAGCGGTTCTTTTCAAGAGTTTTGCCGGTGTGGATGCCGTGCCTCTTTGCTTGAACTCCCGCAATGTGGATGATATTTGTCATACTGTGGAGATGCTGGAGCCTGGCTTTGGCGGCATTAACCTGGAGGATATCAAGGCACCTGAGTGCTTTGATATTGAGAACCGCCTGAAGGAAACCATGAATATTCCTGTTTTCCATGATGACCAGCATGGCACTGCTGTGGTTGCTGTGTCTGCCTTGATGAATGGCTTCAAGCTGATTGGCAAGCGGTTCCGCGATGCTAAGGTTGTTGTAAATGGTGCCGGTGCTGCTGGCATGGCTATTACCCGTCTCTTGCAGGCTGTAGGCACCAGGCATATCATTCTCTGTGATACCAAGGGGGCTATTTATGAGGGCCGTGCCGAGGGCATGAACCCTTACAAGGAGGATATTGCCAGAATCACCAACAGGCGGAGGGAAGCCGGTGCCCTGGCTGATGTGATTAAGGGGGCCGATGTATTCATCGGTGTTTCTGTGGCAAAATGCGTAACTGAGGAAATGGTGCAGTCCATGAACAGGGATGCCATCATTATGGCTATGGCGAATCCGGAGCCTGAGATTATGCCGGAGCTGGCTAAAAAAGCTGGTGCCCGTATTATCTGCACCGGCCGCTCTGATTTCCCAAATCAGGTGAATAATCTGCTGGCCTTTCCTGGCATTTTCCGTGGTGCTTTGGATGTTAGGGCTACGGATATCAATACCGAGATGAAGATTGCTGCAGCTACTGCCATTGCATCCCTGATACCTGAGGATGAGCTCAGGGAGGATAATATTATTATCAGCCCGTTTGACAAGCGGGTAGCTCCGAGGGTGGCTGCTGCGGTGGCGCAGGCTGCTATTGATACCGGCGTGGCTACCAGGGATGGCATGACGGCGGAGCTGGTGGCTGAGCATACCATGGAGATGCTGGGTGCCTGAGCCGGTGTTGTACATCATTTTATAAAGATACTTGAAAGCCCCGATATAGAGCAGTGTATTGGGGCTTTTTGATTGCAGATATGCCGGATTTGTTGTATACTGTTGACTGAAATAGGTTGTGTGTTTGTGTGTTTGTGTGCATATACCTGGGGGAGTTGGAGCGGTCTGGCTCCTTTTTTGCTAATGAAAGGCCATATGTAGGAGTTATGACGGATGAATGAGTATGTTCTTGAGGTAAAGGAGTTCACGCGGAAATTTTGGCAGAATCAGCCTGTGCGCATATATCTTTTTGGTTCATGGGCAAGGGGGGGAGCAAAGCGTAGCTCAGATGTGGATATTGCCATTGAGTCAAGGGAGGATATGTCATTCCTAATAGGTGAATTTCGTGAAGCATTGGAAAATTCCTGTATTGTGTATAATGTAGATGTGGTGGATATGAATTTTGCAGCGGAATCGCTTTGCAAAAAAATCAGGGAAGAAGGGATAGTATGGAAAGACTGATGCAGCGAGTGGGACTAGCGCAAAAGGCTATCGGTAAGCTGCTGGAATTGTCCTGCAAGAAGTATTATACAGAGATAGAGCGTGATGCCCTGATACAGAGATTTGAGTTTTCCTATGAGCTGATTTGGAAGTGTGCTAAAGATTATTTGCGTGTTCATGATGGGATAGATTCGGCTTCGCCAAGGCGTGTAATCAGGGATTGCAGGGAGGTTGGCATTCTTGATGAGCAGGAAGTGAAGCTTGCCTTGCAGATGTCTGATGACAGAAATTTGACTGTTCATACTTATGATGAAGCGTTTGCCGAGGTGTTAGCTGGAAGAATAAGTGACTATGCTGTTTTTTTGCATACATGGTTAGAACGTATTATGGAGGAATTATGTTTGAGGTAATGGGCAGGCTGTGGGCAGCCATAACAGGCAATAATGGCAAACAGCAGGAAAAATCTGCAAAGCAGGACAGGCAGCAGGAACAGAATAAACTTAATAGGGAAAATGCGAAAAATATAACAAACGCGAAGAACATGCCTAATACTCAGAATATCCGGAATACACAGCATTTGCAGAATTTGCAGGATGTGCAGCGTGGCGGTGAGCCTGCCAGCAGGCCTATTAGACGGCAGTATGCAGGAAGGCTTCCTATATGCGCAGGGTGCATGAATATAGGCGGCTGTGCCGGATTTTTCCCAGGCTGCGGCTGTTATGGCAGCAGCCATGATACGGTGAAGGTATCAGCAGGTGACTGGCACGGGCAGAAGAATTTCAGCAGGGGAAGCAGCATGGCTTCGCCGGAATTTGCTGCCTGGTGCGCCTTCATGGGCTATGCTGTGGCGGAGAGATACTGGGCGGAGTATGAGGACGTGTGGAATTATTATGAGGAAGCCCTGCATGAGTATGGCTCCGAGTATGAATTCTTTGATGAATATGCTGATGCTGAACAGTATGGGGATGAGTATGAATATGAATTCCCTGACGAATCTGCTGATGACGGATCATATGGGGATGATTATGAGCCTGATGCTGATGACCGGGATTCTTACAGCACATATGCCGATGACTATGGCTATGATTATAGCCATGATGATGACTAATAGATTTAATACCACAAAACACAAAAGGCTTGCAGAAGCTGCCGTAAAAGCAGTGCTGCAAGCCTTTTTATTTTGTCCCATAAACTTCGCTGGAAATTTATGGCAAGCTATAGTTGTAGTTTTTTATTAAAATTTAGCTGTTTTCCGCAGCCTTTTTCTGCTGAAGATAAGCATCCATGGACTCAGCCACATGCTTGGCATCCTTTACAGCCAGCACTACGTTGAATGGCCCCATGACTACATCGCCGCCGGAGAATACGCCCTCCCGGGTGGTCTGGCCGTTTTCGTCAACCTCAATCAAGCCGCGCTCGTTGACTTCCACGCCGGTGGTGGTGCGGACAATCTTGTCCTTCGGCACCTGGCTCACTGCCACGATGGTGCTGTCTGCCGGGCAAAGCTCTGCGCCCTCTGTTACCAGATTGCCGTTCTCATCGTAGGAGGTGTCTACCATCAGCGGGCCATCCGGGGTAATCTCTACAGGGGACTTGCCGAACTCGAATACTACGCCGTCAGCCTGGGAATATTCGAACTCCTTCACGCTGGCAGATACCTTGTTGCGGCGGGCATAGACTGTAACGAAGCGGCTTCCCTTGCGGATGGCAGTACGGGCCACATCCATGGCGGAGTTGCCGGAGCCGATAACGGCTACACGCTCGCCCAGGTCGTAGCAGTCAGGGTTTTGCAGGTAGTCAACAGCAAAGTGGCAGTTGCCCAGGCTTTCGCCCTTTACGCCCAGTGCTCTCGGACGCCATACGCCGGAGCCGATGAAGATGGCATCATAGCCATCACGGAACAGTATATCCAGATTGAGGGCACCGCCGATGGTGGTGTTCGGGCGGATGTGGATGCCCAGCTCCCTGAGCTTCTGGGTGTAGCGGTTCAGGATGCTCTGAGGCAGGCGGAAGTCAGGTATGCCGTAGCGCATCATGCCCCCCAGGTGCTCCATGCGCTCAAAAATAGTTACATTGTAACCACGCTGGGCCAGCTTGACAGCCACGGTGAGGCCGGCAGGACCGGAGCCGATAATGGCTACATTCTGCCCCTTCGGAGGCTCGTGCTCCATGACAACCTTGTCCAGATAAGCATCGGAGATGTACTGCTCAATGCTGGAAATCTGCACAGAGGAGCCCTTGATGCCCTGGATGCAGTGTCCCTCGCACTGGGCTTCATGGTCGCAGACCAAAGAGCAGATAACGCTCATAGGGTTATTTTCAAACAGCATGGCACCTGCCTGATTGATTTTTCCGTCCAGAAAAAGGCGTATCATTTCCGGGATGTTGGTGTGGGCAGGACAGCCATTAATCTGGCACTGAGGTTTTTTGCACTGCAAGCAGCGGCGGGCTTCATTGATAACGTGAACAGCCATGTCTTTTTATCACCTATTTCTTTCTTTATAACGCTGGATACTTCTTATGCTTTTATTATATTTATGGAGAGTGCTATAGTCAATAAAAAATGCATATAATTAATAGCAAAAATAAAAAATTTCAATTTCAATAAACATGGCTTTTTGAAATGTAATAAGGCCCGTTCTCTAACGAGAACGAGCCTTTATTTCTCATGCAAATTATTTAGCCAAAGCATTTACTTTGCGAGCTAAACGAGACTTCTTGCGGTTTGCAGCATTCTTGTGATATACATGGTTTGCAGCAGCCTGATCGATAGTCTTGCAAGCGACAGTAAGGAGGGCTTTTGCTTCATCAGCGTTGCCAGCCTCAACAGCGTCCAATACCTTGCGGGAAGCAGTGCGAACACGGGACTTCTCAGCCAGATTCTTTGCATGGCGCTTTGCATCAGTCTTTACACTCAAAATAGAAGATTTAATATTTGGCAATTAATTCACCCCCTTGAAATTTCAGTACCTGCCTATTTTAGCATGAAGCCGCAAAAAATGCAACTTTTTTTTCACTATAACGGGTATTTGCTATTTGGTTAATGAATGAAAGGCATATTGCAGGGACAGCCGGGAAATATGGGGGCGGTTTTGGGGATATTGCAGGAAAAACGGCTGGCATGTTATAATAGTATGAATATGTATGTAAGCTTGAGAGGAAGAAATGAATGGACAACAAGATGGATACTAAGAAAATTCGCAATTTTTCTATTATCGCCCATATAGACCACGGCAAGTCAACTATTGCCGACAGGCTGATTGAATACACAGGTACCCTGTCCAAGCGTGAAATGTCGGCACAGGTGCTGGACAACATGGACCTGGAGCGTGAGCGGGGCATCACCATCAAGGCGCAGACTGTACGCCTTGATTACAGGGGCAAGGACGGGGAGATGTACTGCCTGAACCTGATTGATACCCCGGGCCATGTGGACTTTACCTATGAGGTTTCCAGGAGCCTGGCTGCCTGCGAGGGTGCCCTTCTGATTGTGGATGCGGCACAGGGTGTGGAGGCGCAGACCCTGGCCAATGTGTACATGGCTTTGGAGCATGATTTGGAGATTATCCCTGTCATCAACAAGATTGACCTGCCTAGTGCGGACCCTGACAGGGTAAAGCAGGAGATTGAGGATGTAATCGGGCTGGATGCCTCTGACGCCATCCTTGCCTCTGCCAAGACGGGACAGGGCATTGAGGAAATTCTTGATGCCATCGTGGAGAGGATTCCGGCTCCGGCAGGTGACAGGGCAAAGCCTTTGCAGGCGCTGATTTTTGACTCCTATTTCGATGCCTACAAGGGGGCTATCGCCCATATCCGCGTTATGGACGGGGAAATCAAAAAGGGCAGCCAGCTGAAGCTGATGGCCACCGGCAAAACCTTTGAGGTGACGGAGCTGGGCTGCTTCCGTCCGGCACTGATGGAGCTGCAGTCCCTGGGGCCGGGGGCTGTAGGCTATGTGGCAGGTTCCTTGAAGCAGGTGGCTGATGTGCGGGTGGGTGATACCATTACCAGTGCCCTGAAGCCTGCACCGGAGCCGTTGCCTGGCTACCGCGGCGTAACGCCGATGGTGTACTGCGGCCTGTATCCTGTGGACAGTGCGGATTATGACAATCTGAAGGATGCCCTGGAAAAGCTGCAGCTCAATGATGCGGCATTAGTGTTTGAGCCGGAGACCTCTATTGCCTTGGGCTTTGGCTATCGCTGCGGCTTCTTGGGGCTTCTGCACATGGATGTTATTCAGGAGCGTCTGGAGCGTGAGTACAACCTGAAGCTGATTACTACGGCGCCAAGCGTTATTTACCATGTGCACAAGACTGACGGTGAGATGATTGCGGTGGATAACCCTTCCGACCTGCCGGACCCGACTACCATACAGTACATTGAGGAGCCTTATGTAAAGGCAACGGTTATCGTGCCAAACGATTTTGTAGGGGCTGTCATGGAGATTTCCCAGAACAAGCGTGGTGAGTTCAAGGGCATGGATTATCTGGATGTAAATCGCGTCATGATTGTGTACCATATTCCCCTGAGCGAGATTATCTATGATTATTTTGATAAGCTGAAGTCCTCCACCCGGGGCTATGCTTCCCTGGACTATGAGCTGGCTGACTACCAGCAGGCAAAGCTGGTGAAGCTGGATATCCTCCTGAACGGTGAGCCGGTGGATGCCCTGTCTACTATCGTGCATACTGACAGCGCGGCAGCCCGGGGCAGGCAGCTGGCTGCCAAGCTGAAGGAAATCATCCCGCAGCAGATGTTTGAAATCCCGATTCAGGCGGCTATCGGCAACAAGATTATTGCCCGTGAAAATGTTCGTGCCATGCGCAAGGACGTGCTGGCAAAATGCTACGGCGGCGATATTTCCAGAAAACGCAAGCTTTTGGAAAAGCAGAAGGAAGGCAAGAAGCGCATGAAGTCCGTAGGCAGGGTAGAGGTGCCTCAGGAGGCATTTATGGCTATTCTCAAGATTGACTGATGGGAAAACGGTAACTTTTTTTTAGAAAAATTTATTTTTTACTTGTCATGTTGATGTTCTGATGTTATAATCCTCTTAGAAAAACAAAAAATAGAATACCGTTATAAACGGATGGCAATGAAGCTCTACAGATTTTATTCTGTAGGGCTTTTCTGTTTTTCTAGTCGCATGAGCAATGAAATAGAGGAGGAAACAACATGCAGAAAAAGACTTGGATAAGAAGCCTTGTGGCAAGCAGCATGGCTTGCATGCTGCCTGGTGTGGCTATGGCCGCAGAGGAAGGCGAGCCTGCTTTGAATGGCGCTGATGTAGGATTTATGGCTTTTGCAGCACTGATGGTGTTTTTCATGACACCTGCCCTTGGATTTTTTTATGGCGGCATGGTACGTCGCAAGAATGTCCTGAACACGATTATGATGTCACTGGCTGCTATAGGCATCATCGGTGTACAGTGGATTATTTTTGGTTATTCCCTGTGCTTTGGTACTGATATTGGCGGTATTATCGGTGGCATGGACTGGTTTGGCTTTTCAGGTGTAGGCCTGGCTATCAATGCTGATTTGGCAGGCTCCATCCCTCATGTGGAGTTTGCTGTGTTCCAGATGATGTTTGCTGTTATTACGGCAGCGATTATCAGCGGTTCTATTGCAGAGCGCGTAAATTTCCCTGCTTACTGCCTGATTATCCTGCTGTGGACTACGCTGGTCTATGATCCCCTGTGCCATATGGTATGGGCAGCCGGTGGTGTTATTTTCAACATGGGAGCCCTTGATTTTGCCGGTGGTACGGTTATTCATATCTCCTCCGGCGTTTCCGGCCTGGTGGCAGCCCTTTTGATCGGCCGCCGCTACGGCTATGGCAGTGTGGATATGATTCCTCACAATGTGCCTTATATTATTCTGGGCGGCGGCATTGTCTGGATGGGCTGGTTTGGCTTCAATTCCGGCTGTGCCCTTGGTGCAAATGATATCATGGTGCTTGCCTTTGCCAATACTGCAGCTTCTTCCTTCGCCTCTATCCTTACATGGATGTTGCTGGATTATGGCATCAACAAGAAGGTTACCCTGTTTGGCTCTGTGACCGGCGGTATTGCCGGTCTGGTAGGTGTTACTCCGGCAGCCGGCTTTGTGGAGTGCTGGGCAGCTATGATAATTGGTGTTGTTACAGCTGTTGTTTGTTTCTTTGCTATCACTTTTGTCAAGGCAAGGCTTGGCTATGATGATGCGCTGGATGCCTTTGGCTGCCATGGCGTAGGCGGCATCTGTGGCGCTGTCCTGACCGGTGTCTTCGCGACTACTTCCGTAAATCCTGCTGGTGCAGACGGCCTTATCTACGGCAATGCGGCTCAGATGGTACCGCAGGTTGTCGGCGTGCTGACCTCCATCTGCGTGGCAGTGGTAATGACTTTGCTTATCTGCAAGGTAGTTTCCTGCATTGTGCCTTTGCGCGTGCCTGCGGACATTGAGAAGGCAGGCCTTGACATCAGCCAGCATGGTGAGTCTGCATATCGCAAGCTGTGATATATAGCATTCCGCTGTGCCGGAGGTGGCTGTATCTGTTATTCATGTTTATAGGTATTGCTGCGTTATTATAAAAATGTTGTGGAAGTGAGCCCGTGCTGATAGCAATGCCTGCAAGCATGGGCTCATATTTTTGGAGGTTTCGCATGAAGGAAAACAGCTGGATAGAGAAATTGCAGGAAAAAAGCCTGCGGGGAGAAAGCTTTTCCCGTGATGAATTTTTGTCAATGCTGGCTGTGGCGCCTGATTCTGAGGAAGCAGCCCGGCTGGGCAGGGCTGCCCGTGAGGTGGCCGCTGCCGTGACAGGCAACAAGGCGCGTATCTGGGCGGCGATTGGCGTGGATTATATGCCCTGTCCTGTCAACTGCGAGTTTTGCTCCTTTGGAGAGAAATGGGGGATTGTGAAGGAGCCTTATGCCTGGCAGGATGAGGAAGTTATTGCCATGGCAAGGCATTTTTTGCAGCGTGGTGCCAAGTGGATTACCCTCAGGACTACGGAATATTTTCCTCCTGAGCGGCTGGTGGATATGGCGAGGAAGATCAGGCAGGATTTGCCGGGGGATTATGGCATTGTGGTGAATACCGGCGAGCTGGCTCCGGAAACTGCCGCCATGTTCAAGGAAAATGGCATCAATGTGGTATATCACAGCCTGCGGCTTAGGGAAGGTGACCAAAGCGGCATCACGCCTGAATACCGGCTGAAAACACTGGCTTCGGTCAGGGATTCACCGCTGGCTCTGGCTTTTCTGGTAGAGCCTGTGGGCGTGGAGCATACAGATGATGAATTGGCGGATGTGTTTTTTACGGCAATGGAATACAATGCTGCCCTTACAGGGGCGATGGCAAGGGTGCCTGTGCCGGGGACACCGCTGGGAGACAGGTATCCTGTCCTGCCGGAACCGCGGCTTGCCCAGCTGGTGGCGGCTATTCGCCTGGCTGCCGGATGGAAGGCGCCGGATATCTGCGTGCATCCGCCCGTAAAGCAGGCGCTCGCATGGGGAGCCAATGTCTGTGTAGTGGAGGCGGGCGCAGTGCCAAGGGATACCGGGCATTACAGGCAGGAATGGCAGGTATTTACTGTGGAAACCGCATCAGAGTGGTTTGAGGAATGTGGTTATGAGCTTGATTGGGGGCTGAAACGATGAAAAAGGTATTTATGTGTGTGATGCTGGCAGTGCTGCTGGCAATGACCGGGGTTCTAGGTGGCTGCGGCGAACAGGATAGTGCTGCCGGTGACAAGAAAACGGTGCGGATAGGCGTTGTGCCGCTGCCTCATTATGCTGATGCCTGGGTAGCCTACAAGAAGGGCTTTTTGGCAGAGGAACTGCAGAAATCCGGCTATGAGCTGGACTGGCACACCATCGCGCTGGGGCCTGTTGTCAGCGAGGCCTTTGCGGCAGGTGAGATAGATATGGGTGTCATGGGGGATTTTCCGGCATTTATTGGCAGGAGTGCAGGCACAAATTTCTGCATTACCAGCGTGGCCTCTACTGCGCCGGAAGCGCTGGCATTGATTGTGCGGCCTGACTCCCCGGTAAAGTCCATGGCTGACCTGAAGGGCAAGAAGGTTGCTACCACAAAGGCGGCATACGGGCAGAAGCTTTTGGCTCTGCTGGTGGAGCAGGCCGGCATGAAGATGGAGGACATTTCCTTTATTTCCCTGAGCATGCCTGACCTGGCAGCCGCCCTGGCGCGGGGAGATATTGATGCCGGTGTTGTCTGGGACCCTATCCTGACCAAGCTGGAAAGCAGCGGTGAAGCCAGGGTGGTCGCTGATGGAACAGGCCTCTATGATGCCTACGCTGTATGGATGGCAACTGACGAGCTGGCAAAAAATGATATGGAGGCAGTGCGTGCTGTGATGCGTGCCCGCCAAAAGGGCGTGGAGTATATGCAGGAGCATCCTGAGGAGGCCAGCCGCCTGCTGCTGGAGGAAATCAATCTTCCATCGGAGCAGTTTGCCATCATGCTGAAGAAATTCTCCTACGAGCAGGAGATGACGGATAAATTCTATCAGGATATGCAGGATACGGAGGAGTTTATGTACAGCAATGGCCTGTTGAAGGGGAAGGTGGATGTCAATGCCTTCATTGTCAAGCCGTAAGCAGTCTGCCTGCTGCCGCTGGCAGGAAAGGCTGGTGCTGCCATACCTGGCTGCTGCCCTTATGCTGCTTGTGTGGCAGGGGGCTGCCATGAGCGGCCTGGTGCGTCCTGTCCTGCTGCCTGCACCGGCTGATGTGCTGGCAGCCTTGTACGGGATGCTGTGCAGCGGTGAGCTGTTCAGGCATCTTGCGGCAAGCCTGGGCAGGGTTGTCAGCGGCTTTGCCATTGCGGCGGCTCTCGGCATCAGCCTGGGGATTGCCATGGGTATGTCTGCCAGATGCGAGCTGGTGCTGCAGGGCGTTATGCAGTTTTTCCGGCCGATACCGCCCATTGCCTGGCTGCCGCTGGCAGTTCTCTGGTTTGGCATAGGTGAGGGCTCAAAGGTTTTTATTATCGTGCTGGGCTCTTTTTTCCCCATTTACACAAATGTTTTGCAGGGCGTCTGGCAGGTCAGCGGCAAATATCTGGAGGTAGCGGAGATGTTTCAAGTCAGCAGGGGGCGGCTCCTGCGGCAGGTGATATTGCCATCCGTGCTGCCATATATATTGGCAGGCTGCCGTAGCGGCCTTGGCTATGCCTGGATGTGCATATTGGCAGCGGAGCTTACCTCTGGGCTTCTGGGCATAGGCTATCTGCTGGTGGATGCCAGGGCACTGGCGCAGACTGACAGGGTTATGGCAGGCATGGCGGTTATCGGCATTACGGGAAAGGTTATGGATAGCCTGCTGGCCATGCTGCTGGATGCCGGGAAGGGAGTCCGTGTATGGAAAAAGAAAATTGCTGCCTGAACCTGACGGGCATTGTCAAGGAATTTGTGGCGGAAAAAGGCAGGCAGAGGGTGCTGGACGGTCTCTCCATGCAGGTAATGCAGGGGGAATTTGTGGCGATAGTTGGTCGGAGCGGCTGCGGCAAATCAACGCTGCTGAGAATCATGGCAGGCCTGGAATTTCCCGATGGGGGGACTGCCATGCGTGGCGGCAGTCTTATCAGCGGCACTGACCGTTCCTGCAGCATGATGTTTCAGGAGCCAAGGCTGTTTCCATGGATGAACGTGGGGGAGAATCTGGCTTTTGCCCTGCCGGAGGGAGCGGATGGCAGGGACAGGATTGGTGAGCTGTTGCGGCTGGTGGGCTTGTCCGGCCTGGAGACTGCCATGCCGGAGGAATTGTCTGGCGGCATGGCGCAGCGGGCGGCTCTGGCAAGGAGCCTCATGAACCAGCCCTCGCTGCTGCTTTTGGATGAGCCCTTCAGTGCCCTGGATGCCCTGAGCAGGCTGCAGCTGCAGGAGGAATTTTCCCGCATCTGGCAGCTGGATGGCGGCACCAAGGTACTGGTGACCCATGATATAGAGGAAGCCATTTTTTTGGCAGACCGTATATTTTTCATGGAGCTGGGCAGGCTGGCACATGAGCTGTCAGTGGAGCTGTCCCGGCCGCGGCAGCGCATGAGCAGGGAGTTTCAGGCATATCGCCAGAAGGTCTATCAGTGGTTCTTTAAATAAAACGGTAAAAACTTTTTTGAAAAAGTGCTTGCATTATCCTGAGTATAATGCTATAATTCAAATCATAGAAAAACAAATAAAAAAATTCCGTTATAAAACGGAAGTGGGCGAGGAGGCCTGTGCTGTGAAGCTGCTTCACGGTGCAAGGCCTCTTTTTGTCCAAAATGTTACTGATAATAATGACAGGAGGAATTTGTATGAGCACAAAGGAAGAAGTTCTCGCTAAGCTGAAGGAATGTATTGAGGAATTGGATGAAGACCTGGCTGATGAGGCTGCTCATGAGGCTGTTGAGCTGGGCATAGATCCTATCACTGCCATCAGTGAGGGTCTGGGCGCAGGCATGCAGACCCAGAGTGACCTTTTTGATGAGGGCGAGGCATTCGTACCTCAGCTGGTAGTAGCTGCTGAGATTTTCGAGTCTGCTATCGGGATTATCACTGCTGATCTTTCCGAGGCTGACAAGGCAGGCACTACCCTGGGCAAGATCCTCATCTGCACCGTAGAAAGCGATATTCATGATATTGGCAAGAACATTGTCAAGACCATGCTTTCTGCCAGCGGCTTTGAGGTTTATGACATGGGCCGTGATGCGGCTACCGCAGATGTGGTTGCCAAGGCAAAGGAGCTGGATGTGGATATCATTGCCGGTGCAGCCCTGATGACCACCACCATGCCGGCACAGCGCGATATTATTACCCTTCTGAAGGAGGAAGGCATCCGCGATCAGTTCAAGTGCATGTTCGGTGGTGCTCCTGTTTCCCCTGAGTGGGTTGAGTCCATCGGTGCAGATGCTTATGCTGAGAATGCAGCCGAGGCTGTAGCCAAGGCCAAGGAGCTGATGGAGCAGATTCGCGCAGGTGCCTGATCAGGTGCGCAATCAATAGTAAATGGCAGGGAACATCGTTCCCGAGCATATAATAGGAGGAGAGTTTTATGGCATTAGCAAGAACCATAACGGTTATGGATGTCTATGACCGTGCCAAGACCGGTGAAAAGGTCGAGGAAAAGGACTGGGACTTTAAAATCGTTCCAAAGACTGCGTCCATGCTGAAGAAAAAGTATGGCATCAAGATGAATAAGAAGCAGATTATTCCTACTGATAGGGAGCTCTGCAGCAATTTGTTCAAGGCGGGCTTGGAGCTTCTGACTACCTGCGGTGTTTACTGCATTGATACCAAGCGCGTTATCAAGTACACCGAGGAGGAGATTCTGGCATCCCTGGAGGCTGCGCCAAAATCCGCTCAGTACGGTGTGCCTGGCAAAAATGGCCGTACCATCGCCTGCCGTCGTCATGATGACAAGCGTCCGCCGATTATTCAGGGCGGCCCTACCGGTGCGCCATGCTCCGAGGAGCATTTCCTGGGCATCCATCAGTCTTACGCTCAGGAGCCTATCGTAGATGCCATCGTTGATGGTGTAATGCAGACGATAAAGGGGAAGGATCCTATGCCTGGTACCCCTTGGGAGATTGCTGCTGTCAAGGCCGAAGCAAAGGCTGTGCGTGAAGCACAGATGCGTGCCGGCCGCGACGGCATGGGCCTTTAGGGGAATGAGACTTCCCTGTCTGCTGCAGGGGTTATTGCAGCAGATTTTCCGGGCGGCATGAGGCCGACCGACAGCCATGAAGTATCGCAGCTCAACGAGCTCAAGATTGATGTCAGTGCACTCACTTTTGATGCTCATTATGTATTGGGCGGCCATATGATCATGTGCGAGCAGATGCCGATTTATGGCGGCTATGCAGGCGGACTTGAAGAAACCACGATTGTCGATGTCGCAACGACAATCAATTCCTTCGTAATGATGCAGGCAACCTGGCACCTTGATGGCCCTACCCATGTGCGTTGGGGCATCACCACTGCCCGCGAGACTCTGGCTATTGCAGCTCATGCCTGCATGGCTATTGAGTCCCACTTCGATCTGATGATGGGCAACCAGTATTACACCACTGCAGGCCCGTGCACCGTTATGTGCCTTTTGGAGACTGCTGCTCAGGCTATTACTGATACCTGCAGCGGCCGTGAGGTGCTTTCCGGCGTTGCAGCCAGCAAGGGTGTTTCTACCAACTACACCACTGGCATGGAGGCTCGTTTCATGGGCGAGTGCGCTCACGCAGTTGCCGGTATGGAGACCGAGAAGGTCAACGAGCTTTTGGACAAGCTTGTATCCATGTATGAGAAGGATTATAAGACTGCCCCTGTCGGCAAGCCTTATGAGGAGTGCTATGATACCAAGACGCTCCAGCCTACTCAGGAATATGTTGACGTGTACAATGAGGCTATCAGGATTATGACAGACCTTGGCCTTGATTACTGGACCAAGAAGGAGAAGCTGCTGGCTGACTAAGGCAGTATTTTCCATAGTGCACCCATTAGAAGGAACTAAATAAAAATTTGCGATAAGGAAAAGAGTATTGTGACACCGCAGGGCCGGTAGGAGCAATGCTCTTTTTCTGTGAAAATATTTTTCAGCTCCTTGTTATGTTGGTGAGTTCATGCTATAATTACAGCAAATAAATAAATTCCGTTATAAGCAAAGAGGCTTGTACTGGTGCTGCAAGACAGTTTCAGTGCAGGCTTTTTTGCGTGTGGATGTATTTGTCAGAGGTGATAAGGAGGGCTCAGTTGTGGGAAAGATGGTATTTAAATGTGCAGGCCAGGATTTGGAGGTTATTCCGGAAGATGCGGTGGCTGCGATTGGATCCAGCTATCGGGAAATCTATAGCCGCAGGGATGCAATGGCTGCCATGGCACTTGAAATGAAGCGCAGGAAGCAGGACAGCCTGTGCAAGGTGCCCTTTTGCGTTTCGTTGGAGGCTGAGGCGCTGGGGGCGCATGTGCGGGTGGAGGATTCGATTATTCCGCCGGCCCTGCATGGCTACGCCTGCAAAACAGGTGATGAGCTGAAAAGCCTGCCTGATATAGATTTTTCCAGTGGGCGCATCCATGAGGTGCTGGAAAGCGTCAGCATCCTTGCCGGGCAGGGGGAGTGCGTTTCTATCAGGGCGGAAGCTCCTTTTACTATTTTGATGATGCTGATGGATTTGACCGGCATTGCTTTATGCTTTAGAAAATGCCCGGAAGCCTTGCACAGTGCTCTTGACCATATAGGCAATCAGCTGGCAGAGTACATCCGCCTGGCAGTTGGCCGGGGGGCACGCATCATCTCGTATTCTGATCCCAGCGGTATCCCTGATTATATCGGCGATGAGTTTTACCGGGAACTGTGCGCCAAGCCTACCTGCCGTGTGCTGCGCAAGGTTCAGCCATATATGCAGCATAGTGTTGTCCATCTTTGCGGCAGGACTTCTGCTGCCATGCAGAATGAGGGCTTTTGCCGTTCCGGGCAGCTGCCTGTAAAGGCACAGAGCTATGGCGAGGCACTGGCAGAGGCGGCTGGCATGCCTGATATATGGCTGCTGGGCCATGGCTGTTTGCAGAAAACTGCGGAGCCTGCCAATGGCAGGCTGCACGTTTTGCAGCTTTTGCAGGAGTGATGTGGCAGATGTATGCATGCTTTGATAAAAATAAAAGAAATTATTTTTTTGCTTATAACAAAAAATGCTTGCAATAAATAGTGTATAATGCTATAATAAACGTGTAAAGCAAATAAATACTTACCGTTATAAGCAATGGCGCTTGACAGAGATGGGGGAAGACTTCTTTGTCAGGCGTTTTTTGTTGTTTACACATGGAGGATGGATCGGATTGATCACATGGACTCTAAATCCGTGCAGCCGGGTGAAACTCCCGGATTCTCCGCCAGGATGCAGGCTGTCTTTTGGCAGCATAACATATTTTTAAAGAGGTGTTTTGAATGAATAGCAGAGAGAGAGTTTTTCATGCCATTGATTGCGAACCGGTGGACAGAACGCCATGGGTTCCTTATGCCGGAGTGCAGGCTGCAAATCTTTTGGAGGGCGTGGATGCCGAGCAGTTTTTAAAAAGTGCGGATCTGATTGTTGAGGGGTTCAGCAAGGCCTATGAGAAATATACACCTGATGCTTTGCCGGTGCTGTTTGATATCCAGATGGAGCCGGAGGCTATCGGCTGTGAGCTGAAGTGGTCCAAGAACAACCCTCCGGCTGTGGCTACCCATATTCTGGAGGAGGAAGGCATGACTGTGGCTGACCTGCCTCTGCCTGGTGCTGATAGCGGCAGGTATCCTGTTGCCATGGAAGCTGCCAGAAGGGTTGTGGAGAAGTATGGTGACAAGATTGCCATCTATGCCCTGATCTGCGGTCCTCTGACTCTGGCACTGCATCTTAGGGGCGTAGGCCTCTTTGCGGAGATGATCAGGAAGAAGACCAAGGACAAGGTTGACGAGCTGATGAAGTACTGCGTGCAGGTCGGCAAGGATATTGCCCGTATGTACAAGGAAGCAGGGGTAGATGTCATCGCTGTTGTGGACCCGATGGTTTCACAGGTTTCTCCAAAGCATTTCGAGACTTTTGTGAAGGAGCCGACTACCGAGCTGAATACCTATATCCGTGAGGAGCTGGGGCTGCGGGTGATGAGCTTCTCCTGCGGTGATGCTACCAAAAACCTGGAGCTGATGTGCCAGACCAATACCAATGGTATCGCCTTTGATGAGAATGTGGACCTGGCTTATGCCAAGGAGGTTGCCAATAAATACAATGTTTCCTACGGCGGCAATTTGCCATTGACGACGATTATGCTCTTTGGTACTCCGGCTGAGAATGTGGAGGAAGCAAAGAGGGAGCTGGAAATCGGCAAGGGGGCTGGCTATATTCTTTCCCCGGGCTGCGATATTCCGTACAACACACCGATTCCGAACCTGGTAGCCATTGCTGATTATGTCAGCGGCAACTACACCTCTTTGGATGATTTCTCCGATGAGTCTCTGGCTGATGACGGTGCTGACTTTGAGGACGTGGAGGTAGAGCCTGGCCATGTATTCATAGAGGTTATCACCCTTGACTCCGAGGGCTGTGCACCTTGCCAGTACATGTGCGAGGCAGTACGCGGTGTTCTGCCGAAGTATGAGGGACGTATCAGCTGGCGTGAGTCCCTGGTCAAGACCAAGGCCGGTATTCGCCGTATGAAAAAGCTGGGAGTTGCCAACCTGCCGGTTATGCTCATCAATAACGAGGTGGTATTTAATAATATCGTGCCTACTCAGGCTGAGCTGATTGAGGCTATTGAAAAGCGCCTGTAATTGATTGGGTGGACATTCTGATGTCCGGCTGGCCGAATAGCCGGGGAACCGGCTAATTGGATATATTTTACTTGTTTACTGCTTAATAAATCCGTTACGTTGTTTGTGATGATAGCGTAACGGATTTTTTGCAGATACAGAAGGGGGTATTTTTTATGGAAAAGCCGATACATCTTTTTTTGCTGACAGGTTTTCTGGGGGCAGGCAAGACTACTTTTCTGCAACGGATGATTGATGGGCTGCGGGGGAACAAAATCGGCATTATCATGAATGAATTCGGTGATCTCAGCGTGGATGGCATTCTGCTCAGGGAACAGGGCATGGAGGTATGCGAGCTGAATCAGGGCTCTGTCTTTTGCAGCTGCCTGAAGGGAGCGTTTGTGGATTCCCTGGTGGATTATTCCATGCTGCCTATCGAGTATCTTTTTGTGGAAAGCTCCGGCATGGCAGATCCTTCCAACATTGAAACGTTGCTGACGGAAGTTATCGGCAAGGCAAAGGGCAGGAGCTATGATTATGCAGGTGCGGTATGCATTGTGGATGCCGTGAACTTTATGGAGCAGTTTGATATCCTGCTGCCGATAGAGAGGCAGATTCTGGCGGCAAGCTATATTATCATCAATAAATCCGATTTGTCAGATGAGGGTGAGCTGGCGAGGATTGAGGCCAAAATACGCCAGCTGAATCCTTTGGCCCGGGTGGTGCGTTCTTCCTTTTGCCAGGTTGATTTTGAGTTTGTCAAGCAGAATCTTGAGGAGGTACAGCAGAAAGCCATTGCGGAAAATCATCCCAAGAGCAGCCTGAATACGCCAGGGAATAAGCCTGTTGCCCATACCATCCGCATCGGAGGTATTTTTGCGGAGGCCAAATTCAGGGAATTCATCAGGAATATGCTGCCCTGGTCATTGCGCATGAAGGGGTTCTTTCATCTTGATACAGGATGGAAAAAGATTGATATCTCCGGCATGCATGTGGAGATGGAGGCTACGGATATTGTGAGGGCGCAGTCGGAGCTGGTGATTATCTCCACGCAGGGGCTGCCAGCCCTGATGCAGATTTATGAGCAGTGGGATAACTGTTTTGATGTGGACATAGAGCTGGAATGACAGGCTGGCGAATTGGAGCGGGCATCGCCTGTAATATATTGGGATATATTCTGACAAGAAAAAAGCCGGGCATCAGCCGGCTTTTTTGGTGCCTGAAATGTGGCGTGTTTTTGTTATGCATTGGTTTCAATATAGCCAAGTATTGTGCCGTACTTGAAGGTGTCGTAGTCCTCGACGCAGATTTCGGCAAGGATGCCTTCGGCTGGTGACTCTATTTCAATGACGGCCTTTTCCACCTCTGCCAGGGCAATGGGCTGCCCGGCGCGGACGGCTTCGCCCTCCTCTTTCAGCCAGTGAATAACGCCTGACTTGAAGCGCATGTCTACCGGCTGCTTTTTGCAGGGGCAGTCGCTTTCCTTGAATTTTGGCTTGGCTATCTTTTCAGTGTGGATTTCAATCCTTGGCATGGGTATCATACTCCTTTGGGAAGAATGGGCAGAGCTGCCTTTTGCAATCCTGGTTGATGGAGAAGTGTGTGCAGGCAGGTGAGGCTTTTGGCAGGATGATATCATAATGTTCCTGCAGGAATTTTTCTGTGGTCTGCAGGGACAGATAGGTGTCGCGCTTGCAGCAGCGGGGGCCGTCAACACCGGCAATGGCTGTCAGGGCCTCGGCTGTGATCAGGTTGACCTGTGCCCAGTTTTGCACGGAGTGGGGCGATGTGCCTGTCAGGATGCTTAAAAAAATGCCGCAGCCGACAGCGGCACCGCAGGCACCATAGTTGCCGCAAAAGCCCCCCAGCACATTATCGGCCCGCTCAAGCGCTACGGCAAGATCCTGCTCCAGAAGCTGCCGTTCATCTCCCAGCTGGCGGCGGACTGAAGTCAGCAGCACGGCAGGCAGCAGATAGTGATGCTCAGGGCAGTGCATGGCAATGCCGCTGTCCTGCCAGATGCATTCCAGTATTTCCAGTGGGGTAGCAGGTTTTTCACTGTCAAAAAAATTCAGGCAGGAAGCTGTTATTTTTTCGCATACATTTGTATCAAGATTCATGATAGGTTCCTCCGCAATAAAATGATAATTGGTTGCCGCAAGCAATGGCGTGCAAAGAAAAAAGCAGGGACGGATGGCGTCTGCCCCGAGCATCCTTGCTTCCTAAAGGCATTCTAGCACAAATTTTTACAAAGGTAAATAGCGGAAATTATTTTTTTGTTTGCATTTGCATGAATACTGTGTTATAATTTTATCAAATAAATTAATTCCGTTATAGAATCCTGAAAGGGATATAGAGAATGAGCGATGAGGCTTGTGATGCGTCTGCCGGAAGGCAGGCGGTCATGAGCCTTTTTATTTTGAAGGCAGGTGAGATGGGCATGGCGATCAAGGTGGTTTTTCAGCCCACTGGTAGAAGGATTATCCTAAATAAAGGCGAGAGCGTCATGGAGGCAGCTCGCAGGAATGGCGTGGATGTGGCTGCTATCTGCGGCGGTAACGGCACCTGCGGCAAATGCCGTGTCAGGGTGGAGTCCGGGGATAGAAAGCGTAATATCAGGCAGATTATGAATCCCTTGACACAGGTGGAGCGAAAGGTACTGTCCAAATTTGAAATCATGAGTCATTATCGTCTGGCCTGTATGCTGTATCTGAAGGAAAATGCAGTGATTTATGTGCCGGATGCCAGCAGGGCAGGCAAGGGTGTTATCCTGGAGGAGGGGCGCAGTACGGCACACCGGCTGCTCCCTGATGTGGCCTGCTATGAGCTGTCCCTGTCCAGGCCGGATTTGGCGGATTTCCGTTCTGATGATGAAAGGTTGCGGGATGCCCTGCATGAAGCGGATGAAAAGCTGTCGGCGGAGTTATATGTATCCTATCCTGTCTGGAAGAAGCTGCCACGAGTGCTAAGGCAGCAGGGCTGGCAGGTGCAGGTCGTGGTCAGGGGAGGCTGCGAGGTCATAGATGTGCGTCCGTCGGGGAATTCCGGGATGTATGGTGTAGCAGTGGATTTGGGAACTACCACCTTGGCTGCCACCCTGGTCAATCTTGCTGATGGCAGGCTGCTGGCAAGGGCATCTGCCATGAACAGCCAGATACGCTATGGCGATGATGTGGTGTCGCGGATTTCCTATGGCATGCTCCATGAGGACGGCTTGCAGCAGCTTACCCAGGCTGTACGGCAGGATATCAACGGGCTGGTGGGCAGGCTGGTACAGTCAGCTGGGATAGAGCGGAGCTATCTGTACGAGATGGTGGTTGCCGGCAATACGGTAATGGAGCATATTTTTTTGGGGCTTGATCCTGAGGCCATAGGTAAGGCGCCTTTTGTTTCCGTGCTGCGTTCAGCTGTTGACTTGAAGCCGGGTGTGCTGGAGATTGATATGGCAGAGGCTGGCAATATCCACTGCCTGCCGATTGAGGCGGGCTTTGTAGGAGCTGACAATGTAGCTGTGCTTCTGTCTGAGCGTCCTGACAGGCAGGATGAGCTGACGCTGGTGATTGACATTGGCACCAATGGCGAAATCGACCTGGGCAGCAGGCAGGGACTGCTTTCTACTTCCTGCGCTACAGGTCCTGCCCTGGAGGGGGCGGAGATTACCTTTGGCATGCGGGCGGCAGCAGGCGCCATCGAGAAGGTGCGGATTAATCCTGTGACCTATGAGCCTGAGTTTCGGGTGATAGGGGGTATCAAGCCACAGGGAATATGCGGTTCCGGCATCATTGACGTGGTGGCGGAGCTGGTGCGCACCGGCCTGGTGCTGTATGATGGCAGCTTTAACAAAATGATTGATACGCCGCGGCTTCGTGCCCGGGGAAGGCGCAGTATGGAATATGTGCTTGCTTATCAGCAGGAAACCAGCCTCTCCGGGGATTTGGTCATTACCCAGAAGGACATCAGGGCGGTGCAGCTGGCCAAGGGAGCGATCTACGCCGGGGCGCAGCTGCTGATTAATAAAAACGGCGGTGAGCTGCCTAGGAGAATCGTGCTGGCAGGTGCCTTTGGCAGCTATATAGATAAGGAAAATGCCAGATATATAGGCCTGTTCCCGGACTGCGGCGATGTGGCTATAGACAGCGTGGGCAATGCTGCCAGCGAGGGGGCCATGGCAGCCCTGATGGACAGGGAACTGCGCCGGGAGGCTGTTGCTATAGCCAGGTCGGTGGAATTCGTGGAGGCGGCGGAACAGCCTGATTTTCAGAGAATATTCTTCGATGGCACACTTTTTGCCAGGGGGAAGCATATAGATAAAAACGGAAAGGAAGCGTGAGGAACATGGGATATGCATGGACCGTGACGCAAAAGGAAAGATTGAGCGAGCTGGGGGCGGAGGTTGCCGATGAGGACTTTGCTTCTGCGGCAGAAAGGGATAAGGCATTTTTTCAGCAGGAAAAGGAGCTGAAAAAGGCCGGCAGGCAGAAGCTGGAGGCATATCGTCAGGAAATACGGCGGCCGGGACTTTGCCAGCTGCGTGAAAAGCTGGCGTCGGCACTGGTGGCAAAGGGCTTTGTGGAGGTGGCAACTCCCACGATTATTTCCCGTCAGATGCTGGCAAAGATGACGATAGATGATGAGCATGAGCTGTTTTCACAGGTTTTTTGGCTGGATAAGAATAAATGCCTGAGGCCGATGCTGGCGCCAAATCTGTACTATATTTCCAAGGATTTGCTCCGCCTCTGGAAGGAGCCGATGCGCATCTTTGAGATAGGCTCCTGTTTTCGGAAGGAATCCCAGGGCAGTACCCATCTTAATGAGTTCACCATGCTGAATCTGGTGGAATGGGGTGTACCCATGGAGGAGCGTACCGCCCATCTGGCGGAATTTGCCAAGCTGGTTATGGAGACAGCGGGGCTGCCGGATTATGAGCTGGAACAGGAGAATTCGGTGGTCTATGGCGATACTATGGATGTGACCTATCATGGCATAGAGGTGGCTTCCAGTGCCATGGGGCCTCATCCCCTGGACGGTGCCTGGGGGATAACCACAACCTGGGCCGGTATCGGCTTTGGCCTGGAACGGCTGCTTATGCTGCGTGAGGGCGGCCGCAATGTAAAAAGCTATGGCAGGAGCATTACATATCTTGATGGAACGAGACTTAATCTTTGAGAGGTGGACAGGACATGGAAGAATTGGAAGCTATTTTAAACAGGGCGGAGCAGGGACTTCGGCTTGAGGACAGGGAGCTTGCCGTTTTGCTGGAACTGTCCGACGAGGTGCAGCGCGAGAAGCTTTTTGCTGCTGCCCGCCGCAGCCGCAGCAGGTTTTTTGGTGATGAGGTGTTTTTATACGGTTTTGTTTATTTTTCAACCTATTGCCGCAATGCATGCAATTTCTGTTATTATCGCAATGCTAACACAGGCAGTATACGTTACCGCAAATCCTTGGCAGAGGTGTTGGAAATAGCTGCTGCTCTGAAAGAGTCAGGCGTGCATCTGCTGGATTTGACCATGGGGGAGGATCCTTATTACCTTTCCAGTGGTGAGGAAGGCTATGATAGGCTGGTGGAGCTGGTACATCAGGTAAAGGAGCAGACAGGGCTGCCGCTGATGATTTCGCCGGGGGTTGTGCCGGAAAAATTGCTGCCCCGCCTTCAGGCGGCAGGTGCTGACTGGTATGCCTGCTATCAGGAAACCCATACGCTGGAGCTGTATAACCGCATGAGGGTTCATCAGCCCTACAGGGAACGCTGGGATAGGAAGGTGGCTGCTCACGGTCATGGCATGCTGGTCGAGGAAGGGCTTCTGGTGGGCATTGGCGAGGAAACAGCCGATGTGGTGCACTCCCTGCGCCAGATGGAGCTTTTGCAGGCGGAGCAGGTGCGCACCATGACTTTTGTGCCTCAGGCGGGGACGCCGATGGCTGCAAGAAAGGCTTCTGACAATCGTCTGGAAGTGAATATTATTGCGGTGATGCGGCTTCTGTTTCCTGACCGCCTGATTCCGGCTTCTTTGGATGTGGAGGGGATTCACGGGCTGAAGGCCAGGATTAATGCCGGTGCCAATGTGGTGACTTCCATCATACCGCCCCATGAGGGGCTGGCAGGTGTAGCCAACAGCGTGCAGGATATTGCCGAGGGCTACAGGACTGTAGCCGGTGTGACGCCTGTTTTGGCAGAGTGCGGATTGAGGCCGGCTTCGGGCCGGGCTTATGCTGACTGGGTGGCATCCCATGAGAAAAGCTTTGAGAAGGTGATAGGATGAAAAGGGTACTGGTGTTAGGTGGTAAGCTGCAGGGGCTGGAGGCTGCCTACCTGATGAAAAAGGCAGGCTGGCATGTGACGGTCATGGACAAAAATCCTGCTGCAGCGGCAGCAGGGCTGGCGGACAGGTTTCTGCAGGATGATATCATGACGGCTGAATGCCTGTGCCAGGAAATGCAGCAGGCTGACCTGGTCATACCTGCTCTGGAAAAGCTGCCGGTGCTGGAATATATCTCGGCGGCTGCTTCCGAGTGCGGGGCCAGGCTGATGTTCAATCTTCATTCCTATAAGATTTCCTGCTCCAAGTTGCGGTCGGATAAATTGTTTCAGGAGCTGGGCGTGCCGGCACCCCTGCCTTGGCCGGATTGTTCTTTTCCCATTATCGTCAAACCCTCGGAGCGAAGCGGCAGCGAGGGAGTGGCCAGGATTGAGGATGAGGCTGAGCTGTCCCTCTATCAGCAGCGTTACGGCAGCCTTGAGGGACAGGTTGTACAGCAGTATGTGGCAGGGCCATCCTATTCTATTGAGATTGTTGCCTGCAAGGGCAGGCTGAAGACATTTCAGGTCACGGAGCTGGAAATGGATGCGGTTTATGACTGCAAGAGGGTGATCTGCCCCAGCGGACTGAGCCAGGGAATGGAAGCGGAGTTTGCCGCTTGTGCGGCAAAGCTGGCAAAGGCAGTGGAGCTGGAAGGAATCATGGATGTGGAGGTTATTCTGCATGAGGGCAAGCTGAAGGTGCTGGAGATAGATGCCAGGCTGCCCAGCCAGACATTGACGGCAGTATATCAGTCCACAGGTGTTATTGCCCCGGAGGTTTACGGCACCGAGGAACGGCAGGGCGGCAGCGTTGACAGGTACACCTTTGCTCAGGCGCAGGGCGTTATATATGAACATGTGGAGGTCAGTGATGGCGTTTTGCGGACTGCCGGGGAACACATCATGGGCAGCCGGGGCCCTCTGAAGCTGATAGAAAACTTCTTTGGTGCAGATGAAGCCTTGACGAATTACAGGCCGGGCAGCAGGACATGGGCTGCTACCCTGATTATCCGGGCGGAGACCAGGCAGCAGGCATGGCAGAAGCATTTGCAGGTGATAGATAATATTGTGCAGGCGGAAAATTTATCTGGCTTCGAGGACAGGGAGCCGGAGGAGCCTGTTTCCTTTGGCAGCAGGGAGGAGGAAGCTGTATGACACGTTTAAAGGAAGATGATATAGCAGGCCTTGGCAGGCGGCTGGAGCTGCATGACAGGCAGCTGCGCCAGCAGACAGGCAGGGGGCTGGCGGAGATTGCAGCCTTGGCGGCAGGTTATCGCGGCAATCTTCAGTACCGGCTGAAAAAGGTGCTGGTGGGCATTGTGCCCCTGACTACGGGGGAGGGCATTATCGGCGGCTTTTCTGAGACGGTAGAAGCTATTCTGTCCTATATCGGCATGAAGTGCTTCGTGACTTCTATGCCGGATGCGGCAGGTATGGTGGAGGCCGTTGAAAGGGGCGCCGGGCAGATTTTTATGGCGGATGACCTGACCTGCACCATGCTGGACTTGCAGGCTCATTGCTCGGCAGATAACGGCGTATGCACGGGACGTGGTTTTGCGGCAGCTTTGGAGGCAAGGGCTGGCAGCGTCAGGGGGCGTACAGTGACGGTCCTGGGGGCTGGCCCAGTGGGAACCAGTGCGGCTGAGTATTTCGTTTCACGCGGTGCTGATGTGGTGATTTATGACAAGATGCCTGAAAAGTGCAGCCAGTTTGTGGAGAAGCCTCATTTCAAGGTAGCGGGAAGCCTGGCGGAGGCACTGGCGGCCAGCAGTCTCTATTTTGAAGCTACTACGGCAAGGGATACCATCACCCTGCAGGATATGTCGGCAGACACGCTGGTGGCAGCACCGGGGATTCCGCTGGGTGTCAGCAGTGATGCCATGGAACGATTCGGTTCCCAGGTTATTCACGACCCCTTGGAGCTGGGAGTGGCATCAATGGCTTTTGATTTGCAGGTAAAGGCAGCTTTGAAGGGTTTTGACGAAACGCGCAAAATAAGTTAGAATATAATAAATACAGGGTTGAAGGAGGAAGTTGATTATGCCAAGAACAGCAGTGCAGATTATCCTCACCCCTGCCGAGAGAGAACAACTTGAGCGCAACGTAAAGAGTCAGACCGTGGAACGTAGGCTGTTTCTGCGTTCAAAGATTGTTTTAATGTCTGCGGAGGGGAAGGAATGCATCCAGATTGCGGAATTGCTGGGGGTTTCGGAGAAGACATGCCGCAAGTGGCGCAACCGTTTTGCCAAGGAGCGCATGGCAGGGCTGTCTGATTTGCAGAGGTCCGGGGCACCGGAGATTTTTACACCTGAGGAACGGCAGGAGATTATCCGTATTGCCTGTGAGCCGCCGGAGGATATCAGGCGGTGGACATTGGCAGATATTGTGGAGAGAGTCAGGGAGAAATTCGGCAGGGAATTTTCCGTGGAAACTATCCGCCTGATATTGCGTTCTGCTGATGCAGGAAGCACGGGCTGTGTCATCAAGAGGCACAACAACGCAATTATAAAGTAACAGCAATAAAATATGAAAGGCAACGGCGCCTGACAGGGAGAAGCTTATTTCTGTCTGTCGGGTTTTTTTGTCCTTTATTTTGCATAGCTGCTTGTTGCTGACAGTGAATGATATGGGAGGCGTTATTATGAAGGAACAGCTCCTGGAAGAATTGAAGCTGGCCCTGCTGGATATGGACGGTGATGCTGCTGTCTGCCTGGCAAGGCGGATAATGATGGCGGAAATTCCGCCTCTGGACGCCATACGCTTTTCTATGATGAATGCGATGGAAATTATCAGTGAGCAGTTTGATGAGGGAGAGCTTTTTATACCGCAGATGCTTTTGGCAGCCGATGCTTTCGAGCGGACCATGGAGGTGGTTTCTGGCGGCCTGGCTTCTGATGATGGTGAGGGAAAGAAACGTGCCGAAGTGTATACGGTAGAGGGCGATATTCATGATATTGGCAAGAATCTGGTGGCTTCTGTGCTGAGGGCCAACGGCTTTCAGGTGCTGGATCTGGGGAGGAGCGTCTCGGCAGAGAAGGCGGTCAGTGCTGCCAGGGAGTGGAAGCCGGATGTGATTATCGGCTTTGCCCTGATGACCACGACATTTCCGGCACAGAAGGAACTGATTGATATTTTGGAGGAACAGAATATCCGTGACCAGTTTTGTGTGCTGGTGGGCGGTTCTATGGCATCACCGCAGTGGGCATCGCGTATCGGGGCGGATGGTTACGCCAGCAATGCCTTTGATGCGGTGCGGATGATGGAGAACCTCCTTGACGGTACTCATCAGGCAAGGGTTGTCAATGGCTGATTGATGTTGCAATAAGAAGCAGGTGAATGTATGAGCAAGAAGAATGTAGAGAGCATTACCCATGATGAGGATGCCAGGCAGAGGGAACGGTTTTACCGCAAGAATGTGGAGTTTTTGCGCCTGGTGGAGAAGATTAAGCTCTGGCCGACCCGTGCCGGGGTGCTGCATGGCATCAAGTCAATAGAGTACAATGGTCCCCTGGCCAGGATAACCACCCATTGCGGCGAGTCTTTCGTGGTGAGGGATTCGCGCAACAGCCGGGCTGCGCGCTGGCTGAGGAACAAATGGTGCCGCTGTGCCTGCAAGGACTGTCGCATACCTGACTGGAAGCTGGCAAAGTACAATCGTACACATATGACGCAGGGATGGGGCTCGGAGCTTTGAGAGAAGTGTAGGAGGTAATGAGCAATGGAAAACAAGATGTACAAGGTTGATATTGTAACACGCAGTGAAAAGCTGGAGGAGCTGAAGGAGGAGCTGGCAAAAATCGGTGTTACCGGCATGACTGTCTCCAATGTTTATGGCTGCGGCCTTTCCGGTGGACACCGGGAGGTTTATCGCGGTCATGATGTACAGATAAATCTGGTGCCGAAAATCAAGATTGAAATCGTCATTTATGAAACCCCGGTGGAGGATGTAATCCGTACTGCTGAGAAGGTATGCCGCACAGGTGATATCGGCGATGGCAAGATCTTTGTCTTTGAGGTTGCTCAGGCTGTAAAGATCCGCACAGGAGAGCGGGATGGTGCAGCCATTATAGACAACAAGGCGTAAAGCCTGTAAATCATAAAAAATATAAGCTGGCAGGCCGTTGCAAAAAATGAAATTTTGCAACGGTCTCTTTTTGTGTTTTTTCGTTGATTTTGGTATAATATATAAGGATATTTATCTTTAATTGTGCAGTGCGGCACGGAAGGGCGGTTTCGCCATCTGTAGCGGCACGGCGTTTTATAGTTTTTTCAGGTGGTGACAAAATGAATTCGCTTTTGCGTGTAGGAATCGATGTCGGTTCAACCACGATTAAAGTCGTAGTTCTAAACAAGGAAAGAAAGTTGGTCTACAAGAAATATGCACGGCATTTTTCTGAGATCAACGCTGTACTCAAAGAGAATTTGGCGGCTTTGGGCCATGTGGTGGAGGGAAAAAAATTCTCTCTGGCCCTGACAGGTTCTGCGGGAATGGGAATTGCCGAGCGTATCGGCCTTCCTTTCGTGCAGGAGGTAATTGCTTGCGCTGCTGCCGTGAAGGAATTAATTCCCCACACGGATACAGTAGTGGAGCTGGGAGGCGAAGACGCCAAGGTGACATATTTTGGTGAGGCTCCGGAGCAGAGGATGAACGGCGTATGCGCCGGAGGAACCGGCTCCTTTATTGACCAGATGGCATCCCTGCTCTCAACTGATGCGCCGGGCCTGAATGCTTTGGCGGAGAAGGGCAGGCAGATTTATACTATAGCTTCCCGCTGCGGCGTTTTTGCCAAGACGGATATTCAGGCGTTGATGAATGATGGTGCGGAAAAGGCTGATATTGCCCTGTCTATTTTTCAGGCAGTGGTGAATCAGACCATTGGCAATCTGGCACAGGGAAGGCCTATTGATGGCAATGTGGCATTTTTGGGCGGTCCCCTGCATTTCCTGCCGGAGCTGAAAAAACGCTTTATTGAAACTTTAAAGCTGCCCCCGGAACATATTGTAGATGTAGAGGACGGCAACTACTTTGTGGCAGTAGGGGCGGCGATTTCCGAGGAAGCCCGGCCTGTCACCATGGAGCAGGTTAATGAAAGCGTGGCAAAGACGGAACAGGTTATGGCTGCCGAGGCACGGCAGGCAGATTTTGTGCTGTTTGAAAAGCCTGCTGATTATGAGGAGTTTAAGGCGCGGCACGACAGGGACAGGGTTCCCCGTGCTGACCTGAGCACCTACAAGGGGCCTGTGTATCTGGGCATAGATGCAGGCTCAACTACCACCAAGCTGGCTGTTATCGGCAGGAACAAGGAGCTTTTGTATACTTCTTATGGAAGCAATCAGGGCTCTCCCTTGCAGACAGTAGTCAGGGAACTGAGGGAGCTGTACGGTGCCATGAACAAGGACACCTATATCGCTTCCACCTTTACCACCGGCTATGGAGAGGCGATAGTCAAGGCCGCCCTTCATGCTGATGATGGCGAGGTGGAGACCTTTGCCCATCTTCGGGCGGCACAGGAATTCTGCCCGGAAGTGTCCTTTGTGCTGGACATTGGCGGCCAGGACATGAAGTGCTTTTATGTTCACAAGGGCAGCATCGGCAGCATTATCCTGAACGAGGCATGCTCGGCAGGCTGCGGCTCCTTTATTGAGAATTTTGCCCAGAGCCTGAAGCTGACTGCCGGGGAATTCGCTGCCAAGGCACTGGAGTCCAAGGCACCGGTAGACCTGGGCACCCGTTGCACGGTGTTTATGAATTCCAAGGTAAAGCAGGCTCAGAAGGATGGGGCGGAGGTTGGCGATATCTCTGCCGGTATTGCCCTGTCTGTTATCAAGAACGCTCTGTTCAAGGTGATGCAGCTGAAGGATGTGAGCACCCTGGGTGACCATATCGTGGTGCAGGGGGGAACCTTCTACAACGATGCGGTGCTGCGCTCCATGGAGCTGCTTTTGGGCAAGCATGTCATCCGTCCTGATATTGCAGGGCTGATGGGGGCTTATGGTGCGGCTATCCTGGCATTGGAGTCCGGCGGCATCAGGTCTGAGCTTTTGCCGCCGGAGCAGCTGGAAAGCTTTTCCGTCAAGACAAAATCCTTCCGCTGCCATGGCTGCGGCAATGCCTGCCTGGTAACAGTACAGAATTTCCCTGACGGGGGACGCTATTTTACCGGCAACCGCTGCGAGCGGGGTGCAGGCAAGGAAAAGCAGGCGGCAAAGGTGCAGAATATCTACCGCTTCAAATATGACCGGCTGTTTAACTATTATCAGCCTTTGCAGGCTGCGCCACGGGGCAAAATCGGTATTCCCCGGGTGCTTAACATGTACGAGGATTATCCATTCTGGTTCACCCTTTTGACCAGGCTGGGCTATGAGGTGGTGCTGTCCGGTGAGTCCTCCGCCCACATGTATTACAAGGGCATGGACACTGTGCCATCCGACTCCCTCTGCTATCCTGCCAAGCTGGCTCACGGCCATATTATGGATTTGGTGGAAAAGGGACTGAAAAAGATTTTCTATCCTTGCCTGCCTTATAATATGGAGGACGAGGAAAACAGGTCTGACAATCATTTCAACTGCCCTGTAGTGGCTTCCTATGCAGAAAATATCCGGGGCAATATGGATATTTTGCAGGAAAATAATGTTGATTTCATTCAGCCTTTCCTGCCGATTCACAGCCCGAAGCACATGGTAAAGAGGCTCTGCCAGGAGCTGGGCAGCCGTGAGGGCATCAGCAAATCTGAGATTAAGTCTGCCTGCGAGGCAGCCTATGCCGAGCTGGAGGCCTACCGTCAGGAGGTGCGCCGGAAGGGGCAGGAGATTTTGCAGGAGGCAGAGAGGGATGGCAGGCATGTGATTTTGCTGGCTGGCCGCCCTTATCACATGGACCCGGAAATCAATCACGGCATCCCGGAGATGATTCAGTCCTACGACCTGCCGATTATTTCCGAGGATGCGGTATACCATATGCCTGTGCAGTCTGAGCCATTGAAGATTGTAAATCAGTGGAGCTATCATGCACGGCTTTACCATGCGGCTCATTATGTGGCGGAGCATGCTAATGTGACCATGATTCAGTTCAGCTCCTTCGGCTGCGGCCTGGATGCCATCACTACGGGGCAGGTGAAGTCCATTCTTGAGGACCATGAACGGATTTATACCATGATTAAGCTGGACGATGTGAGCAATCTGGGGGCGGCACGCATCCGCCTGCGTTCCTTGATGGCGGCACTGGCAAGGCGCAGGCCGGTGAAGTTCCAGGCATTGGAGATTGCGGAGCGTCCTCATTTTACTGAGGAATGCAAGCACAGGCACACCATCCTGGCACCCCAGATGGCACCGATTCACTTCGAGCTGTTCGGGCCGGTGCTGAAAAAATTCGGCTACAACGTAATTGTACCGCCGATGCCGCGGTCTGCGGTGGATGTGGGACTGAAATATGTCCACAACGATATGTGCTACCCTGCCATCGTGGTTATCGGGCAGCTGATTAATGCCATTCAGAGCGGTATCTGCGATCCGGACAACACATCTATTATGCTGTTCCAGACCTGCGGTGCCTGCCGTGCCACCAACTATATGAATGTGCTGCGCATGGCATTGAAGGATGCAGGTTATCCTCAGATTCCTGTTTTTGCAGTCTGGGGCTTGGAGACAGATGCCTTCAAGCTGGACAGGGACAGCCTTACTGAGGCCATCAAGGCAGCGGTTTATGGCGATGTGCTGATGAATGTGAAGAACCGCACCATGCCTTATGAGCTGAACAAGGGAGAAACCCAGGCTGTCTATGACAAGTGGATGGCAAAATGCAAGGAGGAGCTTTCCAGGGAAAAGAGCGGCTACAAGCGGTTTGCCAATAATATCCACGCCATGGTGCGGGATTTTGAAGCTATTCCTATTGACGAAAACCTTTGGAAGCCAAAGGTGGGTATCGTAGGTGAAATCCTTGCCAAGTACCATCCTGTGGCGAATAATCATATTGAAAGGGTGCTTTTTGAGGAAGGTGCCGAGGTGGTAATGCCTGATTTCGTGGACTTCTTCATGTACAGTGCCTATGATGCTGTGGTAAAGAGGGAGCTTTTGGACGGCAGCCTCAAGAGCAAGCTCATGGCGCAGATGTTCATTCATCTCATGGAGTTCTACCGCCGTCCGGTGCGCAGTGCCATGAAGCATAGCAAGCGGTATCTGCCGCCGCATACCATCGGGGAGATTGCAAGGCTGGCAAAGGAGCACGTTTCTTTGGGCAATATGGCTGGCGAGGGCTGGTTCCTTACCGGCGAGATGGTGAAGCTCATCAGGCACGGGGTACCAAATGTGGTGTGCTTGCAGCCTTTTGGCTGCCTGCCGAACCATATCACCGGCAAGGGGGTTATCCATAGCCTGCGCAACCACTACAAGGAAGCAAATATCCTGGCCATTGACTGCGATGCCGGTGCCAGCGAGGTGAACCAGCTGAACCGCATCAAGCTTATGCTGTCTGTAGCCAAGGAGAAAAATCCCCAGCTGTCAGCTATCAGCCGGGGGCAGAAGAAAGCGTGATGGACGAGCATTATGAAGAAAAAATATAAGGCGACGATTGCCCTTGCCATCAGCGTGGCAGGGGCGGCGGGCACCGCAGGGCTGGCTAAGGCAGGCTTCTGGGGCGGCATGCTCCACAACGGCTTTCTGGCTGCCACCATCGGCGGCATGGCTGACTGGTTTGCTGTAACCGCGCTGTTCAGGAAGCCCTTGGGCATTTCCTACCGCACGGAGATTATTATCAGGAACCGCCAGCGCATCATGCAGGCAGTGGTGGATTTTGCCGGCAATGACCTGCTGGGAGCGGATAATGTGATGAAGTTTGTCCGCCAGCAGGACACGGCAGTATTTATGAAGGAATTCCTGGTTAAGAATGGCGAAGCTATGCTGCTGCCTGCGGTGGACAGGATGGCGCTGCAGCTTCAGCAGGGGCTCAGCCCCAAGGTGCTGGCCAGGGAGCTGGCACCGGGGCTGGGGGATATGCTGGGCAGGGTGCAGCTGGACAGGCTGGCAGCCGATTTTTTAGCAGGCCTGTCAAGGCAGGAAAGTACAGGTCATATCCTGCACCTTTTGGCAGCCTCGGCAGAGGAGCTCCTTGAAGATGAGGAGCTGCGGCGGCTGTTGGCCCGGTATGCAGATGATGTGCTGACGGAGTATGGCGATGCATCCGGCGGCAGGTCGTTTCTTATCGGGCTGATGGGCATGACCGGTGAGCGGATTGCGGACATGCTGCTGGAAAAGGGCAGAGGCTTTTTGAAGGAGCTGGCGGAAAATCCGGCAGCGGAGGAAAGGGCAGCAGCCTGGCTGGGGGACCGGCTCAGTGAGCTGGCAGAAACGCCTGCTGTAGTTGACGGGCTGGTGAATGTGCTGGAGGACTTGCAGGCGCAGGAAAAGCTGGCAGGTATGCTGGAGCAGGTGCTGGCGGAGCTTTTGGCAGGTGACAGGCTGGCAGGCTGGCTGCATGGCATGGCAGAGTCTGCCATGAAGCAGTTTATTGAAAACAGCCAGATGCAGCAGAGGGCTGATGCCATGCTGAAGGACTGGCTGGAGTCAGAGCTTCAGGGGCACCACGATGTAATTGCGGGCATGATAGAGGAACGGCTCAGCAGGCTATCTGACAAGGAGCTGGTTGAGTTTACGGAGGAAAAGGTGGCAGATGACCTGCAAATGATACGCATTAACGGCTCAGTGGTGGGAGCGATAGCAGGTATGGCACTTTATGCCGTAATATATGCAGCAGGGCAGGTGTTGGGAACATGATATGGCAGAATTGGAACAAGGCTGACAGGACGCTTCTGGCAGCAGCGGTTATTTTTCTGTTTGCCCTTTGCCTGCAGGTGCAGTATCCAGGCAATGTCTTTGCCGCAGGCTTTTTGTTCTGCGCGGAGGCGGCTCTGGTGGGCGGCATTGCCGATTGGTTTGCGGTAACGGCACTTTTCGAGAAGCCTCTTGGCTTTCCCTGGCATACGGCAATTTTGCCTCGCAGGCGGCAGTCCTTTATTGAGGCAACAGGCAGGATGCTGCAGAGGGAGTTTTTTGGCAAGAAAGCTTTGGTAGCCAAGGTAAAGAGGATAGATTTTGCCGGCAAGCTCCTGGGCTGGCTGGAAAGGCCGGAGAGCAGGCAGCTGGTGGCGAAATGGCTGGCTGACCGGGGCAGGAACTGGCTGGAGGCGCAGGATGGCACTAGCTTGTCAGGCGTGCTTGCTGTCAGGCTGGGGGATTTGGCAGCAGGCAGCATGACAGCGGAGAGGATAAGGAGCTTCCTTCTGTATGGGGCGAAGGAGCTTGAGTCCGTGGCGAGGCAGCCGGAATTTGCGGATAAAATTGAGGCAGGGCTTGATGAATATATTGAGTCAAAGCTGCAGGGGCCTATGGCCATGATGATGGCTGGCTTTGCCCAGTCCGTGAATGTGCTGAATACAGAGGAAGCTGCCGGGCTGATCAAGGACAGGTGCATCCTGTTCCTGGAAAGGGTGCAGCAGGAGGAGTCTGAGGAAGCGGAACAGCTTCAGGCCATGGCAGAAAAAATTTCCTGTTTTTTACAAAAAAATTTTGCAGCCAGGCAGGAATTAGACCATGCTGTGTTGAATTCTGTACAAAAGTTAAATTTAAATGAATATTTGTTCAATGCAACTGATGAAAGAGGGATAATAGATGGTCAGTTGCAGGAGCTGGCCGGGAGCATTGTGCAGGTGGTATATGGGATGCTTCGGGAAAATAGCTCACTGCAAAGGGAGGTCAGCGGTATCTGTTACCAGCTGGCAGCCCGTGGTGTCATGCAGGCTCAGGAGATGCTGGGCAGTATTGCCGGGGATGTGCTGGGCACCATGACGGATGAGCAGATTAATCGTTTGGTCTATGACAAGGCGGAGCCTGATTTGCTGTGGATACGCATGAATGGTTCCATAGTGGGAGCGGTTATCGGTCTTGTGATATTTGCAGTAATGCAATTTATTTAAAGTTTTATAAGGTAAAAGGTAAGAAAAGGCGGGGGTATCAAAAATGAAAGGGAAATTAATTTTGTGTCATGTGCTCTGCACGGCAATAGGCTGTATTGCCGGTGGGGTGGCTGCATCCGGCATCGGGGTGTTTGGCGGTGCAGTTTTGGCGATTGTAGTGGCAGGTGTGCTGGGGAGTATTGGCATCAGCAAGGTTATGGCGGAGGATGAGCCGATGCCGTCCATGCAGCCTGTGCTGAAACCGGCAGCAAAGAGCACGGCGGTGGAAAAAGCCGCATCACCGGCAGCATCCGGGGGCGTTTCCGTGCCTGAGCTGAAGGTGGATATGCTGGGGCTTTCCGAGGAGATGGCCTTTGCCTCCCAGCAGCTGGTATGGGGCATCGGCCAGTTTCAGACTGCCCTGAACAAGCTGGGGGAGCTGGCCAACAATATCAGTGCCCAGTCCGAAGGCAATGCCAGCAGCCTGGAGGAAGCATCGGCAGGGGTCATGGAGATTGCTACGGCAGCCAGCGATATATCTGAGACGGCCCAGTCCAGCCTTACTCAGTGCCAGTCCTCTACAAATCTGGTGGAGAAGTACCAGAGGGAGATTAACGAGGTCAGCCGTGCCATCAAGAACGTGGGCGGCGTGGTTCAGAAGGCTGTGGTTGAAATCAATGAGCTGAACAATGCCTCTGAGAAGATTGCCAATTTCGTTGAGAAAATCCGTGGCATTGCCAGCCAGACCAATCTTCTGGCACTGAATGCTGCTATTGAGGCTGCCCGTGCCGGAGAGCACGGCAAGGGATTTGCCGTGGTAGCTGAGGAGGTACGCAAGCTGGCGGCAGAGAGTGAGGAGACTACCAAGGAAATAGAGGAGATTGTCAACGAGATTACGGGCACTACTGCCGGTGTGACCAAGCGGATGCAGGAGGGCAGCACCAGTCTTTTGTCCGTGGAGACCATGGCGGATGAGTCTGCTGCGGCCATGTCCGAGATGGTAAGCAATATCCATACTATTGAGAATGTGGTGGACAATCTCAGCAGCATGTCCAGCAAGCAGCGTGATACTACGGATGAGATGGCGAAGGTTATTGAGACCATCGGCCAGGCTACTGTGGATATTGCGGCTCATACCCGTGAGACCAATGACAGCGTGGGGCATCAGATGAATAACATGGAGGCTATTCATGAGTATGCCCAGTCACTTTTGGTGGTGGCAGAACGGTTGCAGGAATCTGCTGTGGTATTTAAGAAGCCGAATGAGCTGATTTTTGCTATCAATCCGTTTACTGCCCCGGAGAAAATCCGGCAGGATTATATGCCTATCCTGATAGAGGTGGGCAAGCAGATTGGTTACCGGGCCAGGACCATTATCGTAAACGACTATGATGCCCTGGGAACGGCTTTGAAAAATGGCACGGCGGATATTGGCTGGTTCTCACCGGCTGCCTACGTATCCACCAAGAATCAGCTGAACATCAAGCCGCTGGTAACGCCAAAGATGAACAATGCTACCTCCTATACCGGCTATATCATTGCCAAGAAGGGCAGCGGCATTAAGTCGCTGGATGATTTGGCCGGCAGGAGCTTTGCCTTTGTGGACAAGAAGTCAGCTTCCGGCTATGTATATCCGAAGGCAGCGCTTCTGGAAAACGGCAAGAACCCTGAGACATATTTTTCCTCCACCAGCTTTATGGGCAGCCACAACAAGGTGATTGATGCGGTGCTCAGCGGCGAGGTGCAGGCAGGTGCCACTTATTCTGATGCCTTTGAGGCAGCAGGAGCAAAGGCAGCTGACAATCTGGAAATTATCTTCCGGACGGAGCCTATACCGAAGGATGTTATTGCTGTCGCACCGGGCGTGCCGGATGAGGTTGCCCAGCTTCTGACCAAGGCCTTTGAGAACATCCGGGAGGGTGTCGGTGCCGGCGGCCAGGCCATGCAGGCAGCCAAGATCAATGGCTTTGTGGAGTCAGATGATGCCAACTATGACGTGGTAAGAAAGGCATTGTCCCTGACCTGATATATGGCTCTGCCATGGCAGGCTGTGAAGTTTTCACGTTATATAAAAATAAAAAGAGATTGTCCCTGGCCTGGGGCAGTCTCTTTTTTGCTTGCTATGGATTTGATTTTGCTGTTGAATGCTTTTAATTTTTAAATGAAGCGGAATTTTTTGCCGGGGGTGATGTATTTTAGCAGCCTTTGCTCAAGGGGCGGGAGATGTCCCAGCACGTTGATGCGCCGGTCAGGGAGCAGGTCTGTTTTGGTAATCTGCAGCTCACCCTGATAACGCTGGTATAGCTGATTGTCAAGGGTGATGGTTCCGGCAGGCCGTGGCAGGGCTGGTTCCTGCCGGGGCGCAATAGCAGCAGTACTGGCTGGCTGGCCTGCTGCGTTTTGCTGCTTTTTTAGCAGCTCGGCGGTCAGGCGGCGGCTTTCCACGGTGCGCAGTACATCCCGTGCCTCATCCGGGCGGGCAGTGAAGACATTGCTGCACAGTTCCTTTTCTAAAGGAGTTAGCTCAGGCAGCCATTCAGGCTGTAATGCAATGGATGAGCCATCAAGTTCTGCCAGTGCGGAAAGCTCCTGCTCCGCTGGCAGGGAGTCAGCGATGAAGATGCAGTCCATGCCCATGGCCGCCAGGTGACGGATGGCAAAGCTGAAGCTGGTTTCCCGGTGCAGCTCCAGGGTAGGAAGTCCTGCCTTCAAGGGGCTGCGGGGGCGGGCAAAGCTTGGCACAAAGGCACCTGTCTTTATGCCATGGCATTGCAGGAGATGTGTCTTTGTCAGGGTGAAAGCTTCGGAAAGCCCTGTGTTTTCCCGGGGAAAAAAGTTGTGGAGGGCTTCCAGCCTGTCCAGGCAGCAGCCATGCTGCTGCAATTTCTCAAGGGTGCCTTCGTTTAAAACAGAGGCGTTGAGCTGCAAGCTGATGCCCATGCCGTTTTGGCTGAGCTTTGCAATCTGTGCAGCCGTAAAGCCATCATCCAGCCGCAAGGTGCGCAGTCCCTTCTGATAAAGCCGGGGCAGGGAGAATTCCTCTATGCCCAGAAGCTCCAGGCTGGCAGGGGAAATGTCCGAGATGACATCCATGTCCAGCTTATCTGCCAGCTGCAAAAGCTCCTGCAGCTGCTTGGCAAAGGATTCCTTGCTGGTCTCCGGGATTTGCAGGGAGGTAAAAATTCTGGTTATGCCCAGCCGGGCGGCAGACTGGATGAGGGCAATATTTTCTTCCGGTGTATTATCCAGGCCGGGATAGATTGAGATGCCTTTTTTCATGATTTTCCAGCTCCTATTATGGACAGTATAATATGATAGTATACATATTCAATACATTATGATGCCTGTGGTTACTCGGGCTCGTCGAAGCCTGCCAGCCAGGTAAGGGCAAAGCCTGCTATGTATGACGTCAGGATGCCCAGCAGGTAAATCAGGGGCTGGCTAGTGACGGTAGTCAGGGGGAGGCCTGAAATGCCGATGGCGGAGGAGCCGATGGAGAAGGCTGCCTGCACGGCACCGCCAAAGGCACCGCCGATGCAGGCGGTGATGAAGGGCCTGCCCAGGGGCAGGGTAACGCCGTAAATCAGCGGTTCACCGATGCCCATGATGCCTACGGGCAGGGCGGAGAGGATGGTCTTTTTCAGGAATTTGTTCTTGGTCTTGAAATATACGGCAAGGCAGGCACCTATCTGGCCGCAGCCAGCCATGGCAAGGATGGGCAGCAGCAGGGTAACGCCGTATTCTTGAATAAGCTGCACATGGATGGGTGTCATGGCCTGATGGATGCCCAGCATGACAATAGGCAGCCAGAGCCCTCCCAGGATAAAGCCGGTCATGGCACCGCCTTCATGGATGGCAATAGTTACACCGTCACCGATGGCGGTGGCGATCATGCCGCCTATGGGCTGAAGGATAAAGATGGCGGCAAAGCCTGCAATCAGGATGGTAAGCAGCGGTGTCAGAAGCAAATCCAGCATGGTGGGAATGATTTTCCTGAGGCGCAGCTCCAGCCAGGCACCGAAGGCTGTCACCAGCAGCACGGCAATAATGCCGCCCCGGCCGGGCTGCAGCTGCTCACTGCCCAGCATGATGTCCTTGAGGGCCGGGTGGGTGATGACTGCCGCCAGTATGCCGCCCAGGATGGGGGAACCGCCGAATTCCTTGGCGGCATTGAAGCCGACAAACAGGTTCATGCCGTAGAAGATGGCATTGCCCATGATGGCAAGCATTTTTATCCATGCCATATCCGCAAGAGCCGGCTCGGATTTCAGAAGCAGGTTTAAAAGCCCCGTAATCAGGCCGCAGGCAATGAAGCCTGGAATGAGGGGGATGAAGATGCCGGAGATTTTTTTCAGCAGCAGCTTGAAGGGGGTGGCGTTTTTGGCCTTTATATCTGCGTGAAGTTTTTTGCCATCGCCAATGCTGTATTTTTGGCGAATATCATTCTCCTGATTTTGGCTGTTTTGCCCGGACGGTGCTGGCTGGGCTTTTTCTTTGCCCTGAGCCTGTGCCTGTGCCCGTGCTGCCTGCAGCTGCTGCTGGAAGGCAACTGCTGTCTGCTCGGCTGCCCCGGGGCCCAGGATAACCTGCAGCTCCGTGTCTGTCTGATTGACGCCGATAACTCCTTCAAGGGCTTTTAGCTGTGCCGCTGTTTCCGGCGCAGCCTGTGCCAGCTGCAGTCTGAGCCTGGTCATGCAGTTGGCGGCATGGAGAATGTTTTCCTCAGGGCCTGTTATGTCAAAAATTTTCTTTGCTAGTGATTTGTAATCCATAGATAATTTGCTCCTTAATCTTGCTTTAAATCAGCCAGTGCCCTGGCTACATAGCCATCTGCCGCTGCCAGCTTCTGCCGGGCGGACTCTGCATCCAGCCCTGAGAGCAGGGTGAAGATGGCAAGCTTGGCATGTCCGCCGGTGCTGTCAAGGGCTGCTGCTGCTTCCTGCCTGCCACAGCCAGTGGCTTCCATGACAATCCGTAGGGAACGTTCTGCCAGCTTTTGATTGGTGGCCTTCAGGTCAACCATCAGGTTGCCATAGACTTTGCCCAGCTTGATCATGGTGCCGGTGGACAGCATGTTCAGTACCAGCTTCTGGGCAGTGCCTGCCTTTAGCCGGGTGGAGCCGGTGATGACCTCAGGCCCAGGCAGAGGGCAGATGGTAAGCTCTGCTTCCCTGGACATAGGCGAGTCAGGGCTGCACACCAGGGCAATGGTGGCAGCCCCCCTGGCACGGGCGTATTTCAGGGCACCGATGCTGTAGGGAGTCCTGCCGGAGGCTGCCAGTGCCACAAGGGCATCTTTTTCATTCAGTCTGGCTGCGGCCAGGTCATCAGCTGCCAGCTGCTCCGAGTCTTCAGCTCCTTCCTGGGCGGTAAACATGGCAGCCTGTCCTCCTGCAATCAGCCCCTGCACCAGCTCCGGTGCAGTGCCGAAGGTAGGGGGACATTCAGCGGCATCCAGCACGCCCAGCCTGCCGGAAGTACCGGCTCCGGCATAGAAAAGCCGTCCGCCCCGGCGCAGCCTGTCCGTGATAACGTCGATGGCAGCAGCGATGGCAGGCAGCTCCCTGGCTACAGCAGGGGCAACTTTCGCATCCTCCTGATTGATGAGGGCGGCAAGCTCCAGCGTGTTCAGGGTGTCAATATGGCGTGTAAGGGGATTTATTTTCTCAGTAGCAAGCTGTTCAAGCTTCAGCATAGCATCATCTCCTTTTATAATAGGTTTTGCAAGCAGGATATCTGATTTGCCTGCTTGTTTCATTTTTAGAAGCTTGTGAAATTTAATTAGTTTTTTTGTATTTTTATAGCGTATTACCTATTAGTTATGATAAAATATATATTATGTAATTGCAAGTTTGATATGGATGCAAATAAGAAATTTGCAGTTTGCTAATCTGCTGTAATGGTGGTAGAAATGATGAAAAATGGATTGATTTCATGGCTGGAAAAAGAGCATATAGCCCAGGAGTGCGAGATTGACAAGGTGCTTGGGGCGATGGCATTTGTCGTAAGGCAGGATGGGCATATTAAGTTTCAAGGTGCCAATGCCGTCTTTGAAAAGCTGCTGGGCTGGACGAATTATCAGTGGAGCCAGGGCATGGATGCTGCACATCTGCTGCCGCCGGAGGCTCTTGATAAATTTGGCAATATGCTGGACAGGGCAAGCCGCAAGGTCTTTGTTGAGTTTTCGGATAATATTCACTTTAGGACACTTATGGGAGCCATTATCAGGTGCCATGTGCATGTGTGCTGCATATCCTCATCTCAGAGCACTGCCAGGTTTGTGCTGCGTGCCAGCTATAACAAGCAGGCGCAAATCAAGGAAGCTCTGTTTACGGAGGCATTGCGCCAGAGCAGGGTGAACTGCTGGTATTGGGATATGAGCCAGGGCTCAATCATGTTTTTTAACACGGATTTGCCGGAGCAGCCTTATGCGGGGATTCCCTTCATGAACGAGGAATGTGTATCTTTTGAGAATTTCCCACAGGGCATGGTGGATGTCCTTAATTTTGCCGGGGAGTATCGTACTCAGTTCATGGATTTTGTCAAAAAGCTTCTGTCCAGGGATCAGTCCGGGGATTTGTCCCTGGAGCTGGCGCTGGAGACATATGATGGCAGGCTGATATGGGTGAGCTTTACGGGGCAGATTGTCCGGGATGCGAAGCATACGCCGGAATATGTCATGGGAACCTGGAAGAACATCACGGATCAGAAGGTGAATGAGCAGCAGCAGCAGCACAACAATTATCTGATGGGGACATTGGTGAAGGAGTCCCTGTATGACATTACGGTGAACCTGAACAAGAATTTTTTTGTGGCAGATAACAGCCTGGAGAAGTGGATGGAGGAAACCAGGGTGTTTTCCCCTTACTATGACCAGGCTATCAGGGAGCTGGTCAATGAGCGCGTCATCAAGAGCGACCGCCAGAAACTGCTGGATTTCTTTGACCTGGATACATTGCGCGGACTGCCTGAGGATGAGAATTTCTCCATTGAGTATCAGCGGAAGTACAATGGCAAAATGAATTGGTTCAAGGTAACTATCAATACCTTTTGCCTGGATGAGTTTTCTGACAAGTGGATGTATGCCCTTGTCTATGATATTGATGCCAGCAAGCAGCGTGAGCTGGTGCTGGAGCGGATGGCGGCAACAGATGCCCTGACAGGGCTGTACAACCGCAGCCATTCCCTGGAGCTGATGGAGCAGTATATCAGGGAGCATGAGGATATTCCGACGGCTGTCATGTACATGGACCTGGATAACTTCAAGAGCGTGAATGATACGCTGGGGCATGCTGCCGGTGACAGCCTGCTGATTTGCGTTGCCAACGCCATGCGCAGCTATTTTGGCAAGGATGCCGTGCTGGGGCGGATCGGCGGTGACGAGTTTATCATGATGTACCTGAATGCCGACAAGAGCTATGTGGGGCAGATGATGAGCGATTTTGTGAATTATGTGGGAGACAAGTGCCGGGCGGAGTGCCCTGATATAGGCGTGACTGCCTCCCTTGGCTATGTGCTGCACCCGGATTTTGGCGATGATGTTGCCGTGCTGGCAGAGCTGGCTGACAAGGCTCTATATGAGGCAAAGCACCATGGCAAGAATACGGCAGTGGAATATAGGGAAGGAATAGGATAAGCAGCAGGATAAGAGATGGGATAGATAAGTGATATGATAAGTGGATTATAAATATGATGCGGAGATTGAGTTCAAGCTGACCAAGGAGGATGTTCCTAATAATCTGTCACAAGTAGCTTATCATAGGTGGGAAGCTCCTCAGATGGTTGCTAATGTAGTGCTGTATGATTATATTCCATTTTCCTATGATGGGAAAAAGCCGTATAGGTATTATGCTATGGATGTGCCATATAGCGGTACTGTGACTTTAGCAACAGAGAAAATTGCAGGACGCTGCGTAATGGATGTTGATGTTGTGGATGCAGATGAAAATGTCGTAAAATCATGGAGGGGCATATTTGATGTGCATGAGGAAAAGACTTGCGATTTGCCAGCCGGCCAGTATTTTATTCGCGTGAAATCTGATTATAGCGATGGAGGGGCATATAGCTTGAAGTATTTCTTGCATAATTAATGCTCCTGCGTAAGAAGTGAAGATGTGGATGTATTGCTGCGGATGAGTGTACTCCTGATATGGAGTATGAGCATGGGAATTGGCTAGTCAGATTAGCATTGGAAAGGAGGGATGACAGTTGAATTTCTGGCATTTGATGTAGCAGAGTGTTTGGAGAGAGACGTCCAGGGGAGTGATTGTAATTGAATAAAAGATGCTTAGTAGTATGCTGGGGATTGGTTCTTGCTTTTGTATGCATGTTTTCTAATACTGTTTTTGCTGGGGAAGCCGAACACATCGTAAATGTTAAACCGATTGATGGATATAAAATCAATGCGACTGCACCAGCTGTTTTTGAGAGTTTGACACCTGACCTGGTGGAAATTGTTCGGCAGGATGGGCAAAATGTAGAAATTAATCTTCATGGTGAAGGAGATGGATATTTAGCCATTCATTATCGCAGCGGGCATGAATTTATCTACCACTTTATAATCAAAAAAGATGCTGATGATGTTTCAAAGTTTAGTGTGCATGATGTTGCCCAGCAGGTACTGGCTTTGGTCAATGAGGAAAGGAGAAAGGCAGGCGTGGCACCTTTAAAATTGTCAGCAGAGCTGCAATCTGCAGCTGCCATTCGGGCGGAGGAGATTACGCGGAGATTTTCTCATACTCGTCCTGATGGAACGAAATGCAGTACGGTTATTCCAAATGGAAAATATACTATGGGCGAGAACATTGCAGCTGGCAATAATACAGCCGCTAAGGTTGTGCAGCAGTGGATGAACAGTCCTGGTCATCGTGCGAATATTTTGCGAAGCGACTATACAGAACTTGGGGTAGGTTATGCGTACAAAGAAAATTCTCAGTATAAGCATTATTGGGTGCAGATATTCAGGCGTCCGATGCTAGGCAGATGACGGGAATGTTATATTATGGCAAAGATGGCTTGCGGCTAGCAGGCCATTTTTGTTTTGCGGAATTTTTTATGTACAGAAAAAGTCGGTCACAGCAGTTGTCACATATTGAGCTGAAAGGCCTATAGTCATATACTAACATCGGGGGCTTTTATTTTTATGTGGATAAGTGTATCTGGGGAGGTATAGAGGAGTAGTTTATTGCGGAGCGGAAAATAAAGCCAATACAGTTCAAATGGAAATTCTTAACGATTTTATCTATAAAATAAATACTGACAGTGGAATTACATTATATCCAATTCGTTTTTGGTATTCGTATGAAGCTGATATGATTTTCTCTGTTGCGTACAATATGCATTTCTATAAAAATACAAAATTCCAAAGTCCATATTTGGAGCGTAAACAGGACATGATGATTGAAGTGCCAAGTGATTACGATAATTCTAGCTATGATGCTTATCGATTGAAATAAGAACTTGATAATAAATTGCTATTGCCAAAAATTACAGTTGACAGAATAATTGCATGTATATACAATGTACAGCGTAAAGCAAATTTCTATATAATTTCATCATAAGGAGAAATGATTATTTTTTATGCTAAAGGTTTATCAAAAAGCAAATGCATACGGCCTCGGTAAAGGCGGAGGGCATATTGAGGGCCTGGATGGGCTGAGGACGCTGGCTATCGTTGGAGTTACGCTGTTTCACATGTTCCCGGAGGCGGTTCCGGGTGGCTACATGGGTGTTTCTTTGTTTTTCGTGCTGAGTGGCTATCTGCTGGCCTATACATGCAGCAGGCAGCTGGCCCAGGGCAGTTTCAGCGTGGCAGGTTATTTCTGGCGGAGAATCAAAAGAATTTATCCGTCACTTTTGCTGGTGCTGCTGGTTTCTACAGGGGCATACTATTTATTGGTGCCGGATGTGGTAGCAGCAGTAAGGCCGGAGGTTGTTTCGGTGCTGCTGGGGTACAATAACTGGTGGCAGATTGCTCAGAATGCAGATTATTTTACGCGGCTGATCAACACCTCGCCTTTTACTCATTTGTGGTTTATGGGGATTGAGCTGCAATATTATCTTTTGTGGCCGGTACTGTTTTTTTTCTATGCTGTGCTGCAGAGCTTTTTTGGTACAAGGGCAGCCCTGCTTTTTATGGCGGTTTTGGGGCTTGCATCTGCCTGTGTTATGCCGTTGTCTTATGTGCCCGGTGACGATGTGACGAGGCTATACTATGGTACTGATATGAGGATATATGCATTGCTGTTTGGTGCGGTCATGGGCTTGCAGCGTGCAGAGGCAGGGCCGCATGTCATGAAGTCTGAGCTTCTCAGGAAGATTTCCTGTGCAGCCTTTGTGGGTATGCTGGCCATTACGATTATTGCATACTTTACTTTGGATGGGCAAAATCCGCTGGTCTACCAGGGGGGCATGCTGGCAATGACATTGCTTTTTTGCCTGCTGCTGCGCTTGACAGAGGACAGGGGATTGCCTTTGGGTGCTTTGCTGGATATGCAGGGCTTTCGTTGGATAGGCAAAAGAAGCTACGGCATTTTCCTGTGGCAGTATCCTGTGATATTGCTTTTTAGCTGCATGGGATGGGATAAAATGCATGGCTGGTATTTTCTGGAAATAGCACTTATTCTGCTGCTGGCTGTCTGGTCAGATGCAGTTACGGATTGCTTGCTGAGCAGGGAATTGCCTTTCCGGGCAAAGCCGATGGCAATGGTGCGAGTTGCCTGCTTTGTAGTGCTCAGTATGTGCAGTATGCTGGTGATGGGGTATGGCTGCTGCGGGATTGCTGCATCTGCGGAATCAAAGGCATCTGCTGTGGCAGAGCTGCAGGCTCAGCTGGCAGAGGAGGAAGCTGAACAAGCACGGCAGAATGAGCTGGCTGCCGAACAGGCAAAGGCCGCCAGAATAGAGGCTGCTAAAGGGCAGGTTGATTTGTCTGGTGCCGTGTGCATTGGTGATTCTGTGATGCTCGGCTCATCAGGCAGGATTAGGGAATTGCTACCGGCCTGTTATGTGGATGCAGAGGTATCACGTTATGTAGGTGGTGGCCTGGATGCGGCAAAAGCTTTTGAAGCTCAGGGCAGACTGGGCAATCTGGTGGTTATAGCCCTTGGTACCAATGGTCCGATCGCAGGTTATGAGCGGTATGAGGTGCAGACCAGGCAGCTGCTGGATTATCTTGGCAACTCCCGCCATATTTTCTGGGTGAATGTGTATTGCCCACATTTAACATGGCAGGAAACCAACAATAATTACATAAAAAAAATGGCGGCTGAACATGGCAATGTGCATGAAGTAGATTGGTATGGCTTGATTTCCCAGCATCCTGAATGGCTGACGGAAGATGGCATTCATCCTAACAGTGAAGGCAGGGTACAGTATGCGAAGCTGATTCATGATAGGATAGAGCAGGTGCTGGCAGAGGAAAAGGCATCCGCCTTGCAATAAGAAAATGTGACAAATAGTGTGCAGATTAGAGATATATTAGAAAAGTTGCATAACATTAGAATCATATTAAAACGGGCTAAAAGTCTTGCGTTGCAGAGGAAAAAGTACTACTATATAAGTGAATAAACAATGACTGAATAAAGCGTTATGAGTAGTAACTTTGGGAGGGAGGATGATAAAATTGTTTATACACGGACTGTGCCTGTTGCTGGTGCTTGTATCATTTTGCACGGTGGCTTACGGAGAATAAAGCAAGTTGCGGTATTCTGAGGTTTATGTCGTTGGAGGGCAGGCGGAAAAAGTAATCCGTGCCTGAAATTATATATTATATATTTTTAATGATTTAAGGGGGAATTGTTATGAAATCCATGAGAAGGTTATTTAGTGTTTTGCTGGCTGTATGTGTACTTGCTTTGTCCAGTGTAGCCATGGCTGCTACGGATATAAGCAATGGTGTAGTCAGGGTTACTGGTATCGGTGCTCCTGGTCAGCCGCCTTATTTGGGCTTTATTGCTGCCAGGGCAGATGCCCAGAGACAGCTTGTAGCTGAAGTAAATGGCGTACAGGTTGATTCAGAAACTACTGTAGAGCTTTCGATGGTTCAGAACGATACTATCA
>OBLI01000268.1_pt1 | contig 56524 bp, 37 predicted proteins | sample 1519701 | NCBI WGS metagenome assembly OBLI01 (sample SAMEA3663005, study PRJEB22513) | pig gut metagenome | biome: pig gut; feature: pig-associated habitat; material: faeces | place: France | collected 2012
AAGCAAGTGATCAAAAGCGGCCAAGGATACGAGACTCAGGTAACTTCAACGTTCCATTGAATTTTAGAATCGCAAATCATAATTAACATTTTGTTAACATTATTCTATAAAAAAGTTAAAATGATAACAAAATCAGCAATGGATACTGGTAATTTTAGTTACCTTTGTCCGGATCTTTTTGGCATATTTCGAAACTCACATCGGTTACAATGCACGCATTGCGCCCGCTGTGACTTTCAAAATCTGCTCAAAAATATCCGCCTCTACGACCCCAAAAATTTAAGGAACGCGCTCTTAAATTTGGGGATATTTAAGTATGATAATTGGTGTGATATGCGCAAATTTTTGCTGATATTTATTTTTATGATTGCGGTGATGGCAGTGTTGGCATCGACGGAACTTCGTCATGACTTTGGGGTTGTGTCGGGCGTCGGTGGAGGGGTGAGTCATCGGTTTTGGTTGCATGCAGAGGGAGATAAGTCGATGTCAATCATCGATATACGCACATCGTGCGGGTGTGTAGCCGGGGAATGGGATGAGCGAACGGCAGATCCGGGGGATAGTCTGTATGTGGATGTGAGGTTTGATCCGACGGGTCGTTATGGCTATCAGGAGAAGAGTGTGTACGTTGCCACGACTACGGGTCGCTATCGGCTTGACTTGGTGGCGCGGGTAGTAGCGAGCGACACGACGTTGAGTCGCTACTTCCCGTATAGGCATGGGGATGTATGTCTATCGGCGAGCAGGGTGGAATTTAGGGGAGTTCAGCCGGGCGATTCGCCTGTGGAGATGGTGGAGGTATATAATGCGGGTGTGGATACATTGGCGCTGCGGATTGAGGGTCCGAGTTGGCTGAAGGCGCATCATTGGCGCGACCTGCTTCCCCCCGGCGAGTCAGAGCCGATATCCCTGCAGGCGCTCACCCCCCGCCTCCTTGCTGACGGCCTGCTCTCGGGCACAGCCCCTCGAGCAGAGGGGCTTGTTATCGCCGACACCCTCCGGATAGCGGGCGCCCCTCTCCCCGTCACTCTCACCCTCGACTCTGCGCTCTCTACAGCTCTGCCCGGGGGCTCTGTTTCTTTACTGTTCTCGACAGTTTGGCTGTCGAGCCTTGAATTTTCTTTGTTATGCGTATAGATGATGATACTGCTCGCGAGATGAATCTCAATGAGACGATCCATTCGATGAAACGTCGCTCTTCGTGGCATAATTACCAATGGAAGGGAGCCTATATGCTGACTCTCGTAGTGGAGGGGCGGATGCCTGTCTTGGGTGAACTTGTGGGGCGCGCTGATGCGCCTCCCGGCTCTCCCGACAGTCCGCGCGTGGTGCTTTCACGGTTGGGAGAGGCGATCCTCAACGAAGAAATCAGAAAGATCGAGTATTACTATCCGATGATCACGGTATGGGAGGTGTGTATTATGCCGGATCATATCCATCTGATAGTCAAAGTCAAGGAGAATCTGCCTGAGGGGAAGCATCTTGGCAAGGTGGTGTCGGGTTTTAAGATGGGTTGTAATAAGGCATATTGGCAGATTTTTCACATAGGGGATACTCACGGGAAGGGGCTCTTCGAGCGAGGGTATAACGACAAAGTCTTGGTGGAGGAGGGTCAATTTGACAGATGGATCAAGTATCTTCGGGAGAATCCTCGGCGTCTACTCATCAAGCGACAGTATCCGGAGTATTTTACTGTGTTGCATGACATGGAAGTGGCGGGGAGGCGCTGCCAGATTGTGGGGAATCGTTTTCTGTTGGACATTCCGGATAAGATGGCGGTGGTGGTGCATCGGCGCTATAGTGAGGAGGAGTATGAGCGTCTATATGAGGCCTGGATGGCATGTGGGGAGCGAGGGGGAGTTCTTGTGAGCGCGGCGATTTCACCGAAGGAGAAGGTGGTGCTTCGGGCAGCGATGGATCGGGGCTATCGGGTCATCTTTCTTCGGGAGAATGGCTTTCCGGCGCTTTATAAGCCATCGGGAGAGAGTTTTTATGCATGCTCGCGGGGCTTGCTGTTGCAGATAAGCCCGTGGGAGTATCACATGCAGCGGAAGACTATCAGCCGGTCGCAGTGCTTGGAGCTGAATGAGATAGCGGAGAAGATCGCCGAAGGCGGGAGGGGGTTATCAAGCGATGGAATCGCTTGACACAGTAGCTTTCGCGCCGGCACTCGGGACTGCACTTGGGGCTGGCACACGGGGCAGCACTTGGGGCTGGGCGGCTGAGTGGGGCTCGCGGGTGTATAAAAAAAGCCTGCGGCGGGAACGCTGCAGGCTTTGGGCGGAGAGGACGAGATTCGAACTCGTGGTAGGATTGCTCCTACGTCAGTTTAGCAAACTGGTGGTTTCAGCCACTCACCCACCTCTCCAATATGTATCACCACTTGCTTTTCGCGCTTTTCCTTTGACTCGGATGGAGTCTTGGACGCTTTTCTTTTGACTCGGATGGAGTCTTGGACTTGCTTTGGGCGCTTTTTGCTGTGGTTTGCGACTGCAAAGTTAATTACTTTTTTTAATTCTGCAAAATCTTTTCTTTTTTTTTGTTAATTTTGTGGTCTAATTAGTTATTATGAGGGTTTTTCTGTCATATCTGCTCGCTTTTTTGTCGATCTTAGGCTCGACAACGCTCGTTATGGCCCAAAGTGAATGTGCCTTCGTTATGGCTCAAGGCGATGCTGTCACGGTTATGGCCCAAAGTGAATGTGCCTTAGTTATGGCTCAAGGTGATGCTGTCTCGGTTATGGCCCAAAGTGATGAGGATGTTTATTCGCTTCCTCTTCGCGAGGATTGGTCGGAAGAGCATCAGGGTGTTCTCCCCTGGGTGTGCGAACAGAGCATCCCGGATATATATGACACGGAGAGCCGATGGTATGCAGAGTTGGCCTCGGTGACCGGCATTAAGGCTCAGGATGAGGATGGCTATTCCTGTGTATTGACATGTAATGAAGCGAACCGAGAGTATCGTCTTATATCCCCTCGGGTAGATATCTCGGGGGCGGAGGATGCCTCGCTGGTGTTCTATTATTATTACACGCCCAATGCGGCGGGTTTCAGGGTTGAAGTAGCCGCCAATGATCTGCCATTCGCAGAGATCTACAGTGCCGATCTTGCTCAAGATCAGCGAAATCGGTGGATTCGTGTCGAACTTCCCTTGACAGACTTCGGCGAGAGCAATTATGTCAGAATAGCCTTCATCGGCTCCGCTCTGCGTGTATCTAACTCATGTATCGCGTTAGACAATATATCGATCTCCAATCTCAAAGACCATGATATCTCACTGATGGCTATGACGGTGCCGAGTATGGTGTATGCCAACACCAAATTGAGGATGGAGGTGACTCTTCGCAATAATGGCAGAGAACCGATCTATGCCGAAGATTATCGTGTAGGGCTCTATAAGAATGATCTATTGATAAGCGAAACGAGGGGAGTGAGTATACCGGTGGATGGCGAGAAGGTGATCAATCTCTCGGACATACCATTAGTGGTAGATGATATGGGATGCTACTATATGGCGGAGTTGGCCTACGAGATCGACCTGAACTTTGACGACAACTACTGCGAGCCTCAAGAGGTGGATGTGGTGGTGACGGAACTTCCGGGAGTCCGGAATCTGCGTCAGGTCTATGGCTATGCCGATCGACCTTCGATTGCCTTGGAGTGGGATGAACCGCAGCGACACAACGACGGTCAGGAACTCCGGGAGTATCGTGTCTATCGCGATGGCTTCTATATCGGCAAGGTCGATCAGGAGCAACGCCGTTGGGTCGATGATGATATCATGCCACAGCACACCTACACCTATCGAGTGAGTGCCGTCTGGAAGCAGGGAGAATCTGCCGCCTCCGAGCCTATTGCGGTCTCGGTGGAAAGCCGAGTGGAGAGTGTGGCAGAGGATGGCGACATCCTGAAGATAGGGCAAGACGGCATAACAATAGGGTATTGCGATCGGGCTATCGAGATCTACGACCTCGCCGGGCGAAGAGTGGCAACCCTGACTCCCGACAATCAACAATCAACGTATATCCCCCTGGCAGGCGGCATCTACATAGTCCGCTATGGTATGGTCTGCCGCAAGATAGCAATAGGGGGAATTATCTCTCAATAAAACGACCAATTATGACAAAAGAAGAATTGATGAGAAAGGCGATTGCCCTTTCCAAAGAGAATGTCGCCAACGGAGGTGGCCCGTTTGGCGCAGTGATAGCTCGCGATGGCGAGATTATAGCCACCGGAGTGAACCGAGTAACGTCCAACCATGACGCGACGGCACATGCCGAGGTGAGTGCCATCCGCAATGCTTGCGCCAAGTTGGGCACTCATGATCTGAGCGGTTGTGAGATTTACTCCTCGTGTGAGCCCTGTCCGATGTGTCTCGGAGCGATCTATTGGGCCCACCTCGATCGTCTCTACTATGGCAACGACAAGCATGACGCCGCCAACATCGGCTTCGATGACTCCTTCATCTACGACGAGCTCGACCTGAAGCCGGAGCAACGTCGCTTGGCATCGAGTCGTCTGCTGAGCGAAGAGGCACTTGCCGCCTTCCGCCTCTGGGAAGAAAAGCCTGACAAGATCGAGTATTAATCGACAGTAATAAAAAGATAATCGGGTGTCTCAACCGCAGTTGAGACACCCGATTTCTATCACCGGATAGTATAATTACAGCACTACTTTGTAAGTGGTGGTTTTCTTGTTGAGTCCGACAGTTACCATGTATACGCCGTGGTTCTTGCTAACGGGTATCATGACATTGTCGGTCGATCCTACTTCGACACGCTTCATGAGTTGACCGGCAGCATCGTAAACTTCGACGAAATCGATAAGAGCAGCAGGGCCATTCAAGATATTGACATAACCATTATTGCCTCTTACGATTATATTCTTGGCACTCAGTGCGCTCAAGCCGCTGCATTGCGGAGTCTCGAAGCGACTCTGTGCGCTCCATACAGTGGTGCGATCATAAGTACAAGCGGCACGAACACTCCAGAGGTAGGCAGTCTCTTCATCGAGTTCGGTGAGAGTGGTAGTAGTCTCTGTGAGGTCGGAAACATAGGTATATTCAGAGTCAGAAGACTTGCGGTAGCGAACCTCCCAAGAGAGGTGGTCGTCGGCAGCAACCCAACTGAGCACAGCGCTCTTATCCTCGGCGAAATTGTCGATATTGGCTTCGAGATCGGTCGGAGCGACGCAATCGGGATAATTAGCTGTGGTGAAAGATACAGGCTCAGACCATTCGGAATAGTCACCCTCGCCGGCAACGCCACGGATAGTAGCAGAATAGTCGGTAGAGAAGTCGAGATCGGTCATTACGAGTTCAGAGCCGGTGACGTCGGTATAGAGTGTAGGCTCTTCACCCACCTTGCCGAATTTGATCTCATAATTATCTTGTGTGCCAATCCAGCTCAACTTGGCTGAGTTGTGAGTGATATCGCCGACAGAGAGTGTCGGAGTAGCAGTCAATTCGCCCTGCTCGAGCTTAATGCTATTGATCACGAGATATGCGCCCCAACCTGAAGGATTATAAGTTTCCCAATATACACGCACCAAAATGGTCTTGCCGGTGTAGGGAGTAAAATCGGCTTGGAGATTAACGAAATCAGTCATTTCGGCAATCTCGGGGTGATTGGAAGCGGTATGAGCAGCAACATTCTCCCAAGTTTCGCCGCCGTCGGTAGATACCTGGATAGCGAAAACATCATTCTCAGCCCAGCTATTGTAAGCCTCCTTGCTGAAACGATTCAAAACAGAATACATAGTGTATTCGAGAGTCATAATAGCATGCGACTTCTCAATTACCACGGGAGGCATTTGCGCCCAGTTGATTATGCCATCAGCAGCAGAACTGGTGAAGTTGCAAGAATATTGATATTCATTACCTCCGGTTACATAGTTCATAGTATTAAGGCGGAAGCCGGTGTCTTCATTAGTGGTCCAACCTGCAGCATTTACTTCGTAGACCATGCAGTCGCTGAAGTCAGTCTCGAAGGGCACGGTGATATAAGTGGAAGATTGCTCTCTTACCACATCGGTAGAATACTCAGCCTGATCGTTGTAGCAATAAGCCATGAAGTGATAAGCAGTAGAGGGTTCAAGACCTTCGACCACGATCTCTTCAGTGGCGGGGCCTGCGTATGCCACCTTGCCTCCACCTTCGATCTCATCGCCGGTATTATAGATGCCTGAGATTGTGCCGATCAGGGCATGATCTCCATACATATCACGCAAGAGTTCGGAGTTGTAGACCACCAGGATATTGTCGCCGGCTTCATTGCCGGTAACATTGACCTTAATAGAATTAAGACCTGAGGGTGTGGCACTGAGTGCAGCGGGAGAAGCGGGCTTGGTGCTAATATCAAGCGTGAGGGGAGCGGCATTCAGATATACCGGACCATTCGAGCAGTAAGAGTTTGCACCGAAAATGTAGAACTTATAGGCTGTGCCACCCGGCTGGTTGTGGACTTCGAAATCAGTGTCGGTGGTATATTTCCACACTTTGGCATTGCCTATCTCATCTCCTTGTGCATACGTCATTCCATCTTCGGGAGTGGCTGTCATCTCTGAGCCGTCGGTATAAACGATCAGATAATGATCGGCATCTTCGGAAGGATCGAACATGCCATTCACCTTATTGGAAGTAGATGTGAGTTGCAAGTTGGTGGGTTGAGCGGCAGGAGCGGCACAATCACTCGGGGGAGTAAGGGTCACGGTCTTGCCGGCGGCGATCTTGTTCACTGAGACAGTGGAAGCGTTGGTGGAAACCACACCCTCGTCAAGGCTATTGCCACTCAGAGTGATGTATTCACTCATGTTGCCCGTTAAGCCGACATAGAACTTGTAGTTTTCTTCACCTGCATCAAACTCTTCGAAGCAGTAGGAGATGGTGCCATCCTCACAGATAGAGATCTGGTAGGTGATTAGATGAGCCCATTCATCAGCCCACCACGCCTGCTTCAGACCGATTTGATTGTATTCTACGGTAAGTTTGCGATTGGGGGCCTCGCCGCTTATCCTATACATGATTTTAGTTTCGTCGGCGAGTGCTGTACATGTATTGTTATAGCACATCAAACCATTCACCAAGCCTTGGGTGATGGTCCAGCCGTCGCCGGTGGTGAGCAAGTTGATAGTCTCGCCGCCAAGTTGCACCACTCCTAAGCCATAGATCACGAAATGATCGCATTCGGTGCCATTAAAATTGACTGTAAATCCTAAGTCAAAGCCGGTGACATCAATATCTTCTGATGTGACGATGCCGTCCGGGGTAAAGGCAGTTTCTGTCATATCTGTCACTGCAGACAAGTCGAGATAAGTAGTTGATTCTTGGGGTTCTGTCACAAGAGAATGAAACTCTCCCTGAGTGACAGCGAAATCATAGCCCAGCACCGCCTGCCCCCAAGCGGATGCTGTGGCAAATAGTGCCATAGATAGTAGACAAAATTTCTTCATAATTTCACTATTTATTGGTTAGAGATTATTTTTGATATAAGTTAGAAGATAGCGAGGAGAGGGTGGAGGAGAGGGTGGAGGAGAGAGGATATATGGATTATTTGCACAGAACCTTGATTGAAGAGGCTTTTCCCTTTTCCGGGATTATGGTAGCGGTGTAGACACCGGGAGTCGGTGCTTTCCAACTGAGAGTTTCCATTTCGCCTATGTTTGTCTCCATCACTTTGGCGCCGGAAAGATTGCTGACGATAAGTCGTCCGGCTTTGGCGCTGCTGAAGCATTCACCATCATAATTGAAAGAACCGGTCTTCTTGTCGGCAACTATATCCTTGACGCCGCTCGTGTCGGGACCGGTCTTATAGTCATAACCGAGGCGCTGCAGATACCAGGAATAGTCGGTAAATCCCTCGGTCCAAGAGATAGCCCAGAAATTATGTTCCGGACAGGGCTCAACCACGAGATTGGCTGCCGACGGGGGAAGAAAATCAGTGATGGGGAGACCATCTATATCATCAGATTCGAAAACGCGTTCACCGGTTTCGGCGTTACGGGGATCGACATAGCCGGATATGGTGTAGCCATCATTCTTCATATAGAAGGGTGCGATATTCCCGTCGGGAGCGGGAGTAAGGTTGAAATAACCGTAAGAGACTTGTGACATCGGAACAATCTCGATACCCTCCTCATCCCAGAGGAGTTCGCCATTCTTGGAGATGCGTTGAGCGCGGATGTTGTTCCAGCTCTGACTGCTACTTGTTTCGCGCCACATAGCGTAGAAATCGCCGTTGAGTTCCATCACCTTTACGTTGAGGGCACGCATCTCGGAATAACCGAGTTTTACATCGCCATATTCAGAAGCGGCGGAGAATCCTAATGAGCCGTCTGATTTCACATAAGAGATATATGCAGAGTCAACATTGGTGAATGCACGATCGTCGTTCCAGCCGATGATAACACCGCCATCGCCCGAAGACTTCACATCGAGGATGGTCCAGATAGGTATCGAACCCCATCCGGAGCGATATACGCGAGTATCTTCACTCCAAGCGCAAGTGCCGTCGATGTCGAGCTTGCGCACATATATCTCTTGGTTGGAGCCCTTGGCATATACCATAAGACATTGATTGTCGCCGGCATTGATCAGATAGGGATAGGTGAATGTGTCATTGGAGGCGGCAAGACGAGTCTCATCGGCATTCCAGAGCAAACGACCATCTGAAGAAACTTTCATCACTTCGATTGCAAAATTGTTCTCGCCATAGGTGCGTTGCCATGCGAAGACATAAGATCCGTCATCGAGTTGTACTATTGACATGTGGGCATTCAGATCGTATGCCTCACCTCCATCCACATTGATGCCATCTTCACCCCAAAGCATCTCTCCGGTAGGGGATACTTTGTAGATGGTATAAGACATCAATTTGCTATCTGAATTGCGACAGTCTGCCACTGAGATGATGGCATTGTCATCGCGATCGACCATCAGATAATCGTTGCAAGTGGTCCATGATCTGTTGGGATAGTTGGAAATAAGCTTTCCATAGGGATCTTCGGTGAATAGTTTGTTGCCATCTTTGTCATAGGCTTGGAGGCGGAAATCATAAGTCACATTCTCAAAGTCATACTCATCGGCACCTGCCGGATGGTCGACAAGGAAATATGTCGTGCCGCCGGGGCCTGTCTTCATCTCATGAACATACAACGAAGACTCTTCGGGGAAGACCAATAGCGGATCTGCCGTCCATTGAGCGGAAACACCGAAAGCGAGTCCGATCGCGAATAGTGTGAATAATGATTTTTTCATAATATATTGGTTTTTATGTTAATAATTCGGGTTTAATGTTTTATAAGTGTCTTAAAGCGGTTATTTCACGAATTGCTTGGAGACTGTGCCGTCGCTCATCACCACGATGTTGATGCCGGCAGTGGGAGCCTCGAGACGAGTGCCATCGAGAGCATATCGAGCCACTTCATGCGGCTTCTCGCTCAGGATATTGCGGACAGCAGAGTCATCGGCAGCCTTCACGAAGATGCGAATGCCGAAGAGGCTGATCTCGAGTTGCTGAGTCACGAGCTGATCGTTGGTGTCATAGATTTTGAAATTGCCGCGCGGCGAGAGGATACCATCGCCCCAGGCGTCAGCGATTTCAAAGCAATACTTCTTACCCGGCTCCAAGGAGACATTCTCTTCGTAAGTCTCCGCCAGACCATCCTCGTAGGGACCGAACTCGCGGACCACCTCGCCGGTTTCATCTCGGAGCAAATAGGTGTTGTCGGCGGCAAAGCGATCGGTGCGGTGTTTCACCTTCAGTTCGGTAGGCACCTCCAAGATTTCGCCATACGACATGGTAAGAGTCGAAGTGGAGACGTCGGTGCCATTGGCTTTGGTCATCTTCACCTTCATGCTGTTGGTTTCTTCGCCGGCAGCGGCAGGCACTTCGATGCGGATGGGAGTATTTACGGAACGAGGAGGTACTTCTCCTTCCCAAGATATGGTATACACCTCACCATTGGAGTTAACCTCAAAGAGGGCAGTGGTGATCGGTTCGGTGGAGCGATTGTCGACATAAAGGTCGATGTAATTGAAGTAATAACCGCGCGAAGCAGGGATCTTCTCCAAGGCGATTTCGGGGTCGTAGATGGCGGTCATACCTTCGCATACGGGCTGGCAACCGATTACGTTGAGCACGTCGCGCTTACCCATAGTTACGTATGCTATTACCTCCAAGTCAGTGGGCACCACGGCAACATCCTTATAGGCTTCGGGGAGGGCGTAGGAGTAATTCTTGACGAAAAACTCACCGGCATTGGCACTCTCAAGGGCTTCGCCCCAGGTTCCTTCGGTTACGAAATCTCGAAACATGTGCTTGTGGATATACTCATTGCCCACCAAGCCACCCGATTGAGGACCCTGTATGTAGTCTTGGGTGATGGCTACGTTGAGAGTAGGAACGGAGCCATCTTCTCCGGCAGTGACAGACTCGGTGAAATATCCTTCGACGGTGATGTCGAGCATACGAGTATCTTTATTATATTCGGCACTTGCCCAGAGATTGACCGGGGCTGAGGTGCGAGTCATGGTGCGGCTCGACTGAGTCCAATAGCTGCGGCTTATCACAGTGCCGATCTCATCGAAATTGTAACGATTGATCATGCCCGAAGGGAACGAGGTGACGCCGAACTCGGTGATGATCTCCTCGCCGATGTCGGTACGATAGTCCGGCTCATCGAATGCCGGTATGGCAAACATACCGCCATGGATGCACATCACATATACATCATCGGGCTGAGCAAGCAATAGACGCGAAGCATACTTGTGGCCATCGGGGCAGTTGCCACAATGGATACCGGTAAACTCCTCGAGCAGCACCTTGCGATCGGTTGGCTGTGTCGTAACATGATAGTCATAACCGAAGGCGGTTAAGACACCACACGCTGCAATCAAGATGGTAAATAGTCTCTTCATAAGCATTGCGTTTTTGAGTTTATATAGATGGATTAGAAAAGTGTCACTGTCTTATTTGATTTACTAACAATTTGATTGAATTTTCAAGACTTCCATAACCAAATGGCTGTAAATTCAAGCTATTGAAAATGAATTTGCCGTAAAGATACAACGATAAAAGTGAATGATAACAAGTGTCTATATAGACAACTATATAGACAAGTTGTTAAAATATGTTAACAAGATTGGCTCTATAAGAATAAGGAGAGCGCTCTAAAAGTTTTGGGCAAAGGTGTTAAGGTTGACATTGCTATCGAGTCCGAGTTTTTTGCGGAGACGATATCGGGATGTGTTGACGCTGCCGGTGGTGACATTAAGGGCCTTGGCGATGACAGCGGGAGCGAGTCCCATACGGATGAAGCCCAAGAGGCGGATATCGGTGTCGGAGATGCGAGGATAAGCACGGCTGATGCGGTGGAGGAAATCGGCATGTTGGGCATGAAGGGCTGCATCGAGGGCTTGGAGGCTATCCTTGACATCGTCGCCTTCGCTATGCTCCACGAGTTTGATGCTCATGGAAAGTTTCTCGGTTTTCTCTTTCTCCAGTTCGGAGGCGGTTTTGGCTTGCTTCAATTGGAGGAGTTCATTTTCGAGTCGTTCCTTTTCGATGGCGGAGTTCAGTTCATTCTTCTCGAGTTGGGCGAGTCGTTGGCGGTCGAGTGCTCGTTTGCGGAAGGAATAGAAGAGGAGTGTGAGCATGATGATGACCATGATCATAAATGCCATCACGATCATATTGATGGAATGGTCGAGTTCGCTTTCACGCCGGAGCAGGGTCATTTTGTTTTGTTCGCGGATCACGGCGATCTGGCGAGCCACTTCGCCCCCTTTGATCTTCTGATTGATGCTGTCTAAGGAGTGACGGTCGGCAATATAACGGTTGAGATTGCCGGACATAGAGTCAGCACGGCAAGCGACGCTGAGGAGTTGCGACTCGGTAGAGGCGGTGTTGCCTGATTGGCGTGCGATCTTCAGACCCCGACGGGCATAATACATAGCGGAGTCAGGCTTATGGTTGTCGAGCATCAGCAGACCATGCACATAGTAGGTTTGCGCCAAGAAGTAGGTATTCTCCACGTCTCGTTCACCCTCGAGTTGTCTTACGAGTTTGAGGGCATTTTCATAGTCGCGATCGAGGTAATATATCTCGCAGAGGTTGGAGAGATCGAGAAATATGAAAGCCGTGTCATTGGGATATAACTTTCTTTCCAGTTCGAGGGAGCGGTTGATATACTCTTTAGCGATTTTGACATCACCTTTATTCAGAGTCAGATACCCCATCAGACGGAGGTAATATTGCGAGGCATACAGTTCGGGGCGATTAGTTTCGCGATACTTCACCTTATTGATTAGGGAATAAGCTTCATCGAGTTGACCCATATCGGTGAAAATGAGTGCCATATATACAGTAGCTTCGAAGTGAGTATCCTCATCGCGGCCATCGGCGGTGGCATCTATGACTTTTTGCAGATGAGAGAAAGCGCCGACCACGTCATCCTGTTCGACGGCATGCAGGCCCTTGGCGAAGAGGTTTTGTATCTCCTCATCAGAATAAGAATGCAGGCGGGAGATATAGGCAGACCCCCACACCAAGAGGGCGATCACAATAGCGACACCGCCCCCCAACCAATAATATTTAGCCTTAACACGCTTCATTACACAAAATCATTAATAACCCGTCGGCAACCTCTTAGAACTGGCGGAGGTAGTCTATGAGTTTGTCGGGGCGTTCGAGGTTTAGTTTTTTGCGGATGCGATATCGGGTCATCTCGACGCTGCGGAAGGAGATATTGAAGAGGGGAGCGATATCCTTGCTCGAGAGTCCCATTTTGAGGTAGCAGCATACGCGCAGCTCGGTCATGGTCAGGTCGGGATGCTTGGCGAGCAACTTCTTGGTAAATCCCTCGTAGGCGGCATCGAAATTATGGATAAAATTGCGCCAATCATCGTCATGGCTGATGTTCTCGCGTATCAAGTCTTGGAGACGTGAGATGCGACGATTGGACTCCGTCTGCGACTGCGTCTGCTGGATTTTCTTGAGCTGTGTCGAGATCTCCAAGAGCATCTCATTCTTGCGCGCCACGTTCATGGTCAGGTTGGAGAGTTCCTCCGCCTTATGCTTGATATCCTGTTCCAACTGTTGCCCCTTGAGTTCGGCGATCTTATAATCCTTCTGTAGCGCCTCCTCTTGGGCCTTACGCCTCATTTCCTCCAATTCCGCCTCCTTGCGATCGCTGATGTGCTTCTGCTGACGGCGGATCTGTCGACGCCCATAGAAGTAGATGGCTATCAATATGATAGCAGTGATGATGGCATAGATGATATATGCCAACATCGACCGATACCATGGGGCGCGGATAGAGAACCGGAGAGTGCACTCCGAAGTGGCGCGAGTCAACATATTGCGGGCTCGGACATGCAGGATATAATTACCCTCGCGGAGTTTGGTATACTCCTTAGACGTATTGTGGGAATATGCACTCCACACCGGCTCATAATTCTCCAAATAATAACTATACTCCATCACCTCCTCATCGCTATACTCGGGCGAAACGAACTCAAAGCGAAGCGAATTGCAAGCATAGTCGATGCTCAGAGGGGCTATCACCCCATCGAATCCGGCGCTCATCAAGAGAGAATCGCCATTGGTATAGATACGATCGATGATCACCTTGGGGGCTTTCACCTGCTTGGCAGAGTGCTGAAGATTGACATCAAAGAAACCATCTTGCGAAGAGACGATGAGATGATGATTAGAGATGAAATTTAGATGCTCAAAGCCGGGGATCAGGTGAGGTGAAATCGAGGAATAGGATACCGAATCGACCACCGTGCCACCCGAAGCCGACTTGGATGCTACCGACAGTTTATGTTCGGAGATACACCATATATCGCGGTTGGGTGCCTGGATGAGACGTGCCGGACCATAGACGGCAAACATACTTCCGAGATCCGAAGCATAATTGAAATTCTTGCCGTCAAAGCGCATAAAGCCACCATCAGAACTAAAGATCAGATTGCCATCGATATCTGCCACTGAGATATTGTGGTTGGTGGGGAATCCACTCTCTTTATTATAGAACTGCGAAGCCGTGATTTTACAATTAGTCGGATCGATGGTGAGACAGTATATTCCTTTTAGCCAGTGACTTATCCATATATTGCCATTATTGTCCTGAAGAAAATGTCCACCGATATCGGAATATCCCGCCACCTTGCCGACATTACTCCACCTACCCGCCTCACGCCTTATCAGGTAAAAGCCATCATAGGTAGAGACCAAAACATAGTCGGGGTGCTTCTTCATTTGCTGAGACGACCAGACACCGCCGATATTCTCCACGCGGCTAAATGTGCCGCTTCTTCCTATATACAGACCGGCATCGCTCCCCACGAATATGTTGTTGTCGACGCTGCATATATCCCATATCTGACCCGGGATCAGCATCGGCAATTTGGGCGTCTCAGACTGCAAACGTGGGGGATAAGCCATCATATAGAGACCTTGATTTGTGCCTAAATAGAGGGTATTTCCCACCAGAAGAGACACATATCCGGCACCATATTGATGTGGAGAACTTACCAGATTGGAGTATATAGAATTTAGATTGACCAGGTCGATGCCATCATCGAGTCCGAGCCAGAGGTTGTTATCGCGGTCGAATTGCATCGACAGAATAGTATTGTTTTGCAAACCGGTCGCCATATTGGCATACTTCACATCGCCATTTGACATGTCTTTGACTATCAGACCATTATAAACTGATCCAAAAGCCATCTTCTGATCCTTAATGGCAGCGCAGAATATCTGATTCTCCTTTAAGAAGGGGTCTATGTCAGTGGCAAATGGTGTGGTAACCCCCTCCACCACTTGATAGAGACCGTTACGCTCGGTGACTACCATCAGATCCTTGCCCCAGGGGAAGATCTTGATAATTTTCTTATTGCGGAAGGTATTATCGTCGGTGAGGCGATTCAGTCGGCTCCCTTTCAATTCATAGAGACCATTATTCTCCAATGCTACAAAAAAACGCCCACCGACCATCTCGGAAGTCTGAATACGCGACGGCAATTTTATCGTCTTGATATCATGTCCGGGAGTATAGCGGAAGATTACCTTATCCGACTGAAACCAAACATCTTGCCCATGCTTGAAGATATTCCACACCTCTTTGAAAGTACCCACCTTCTGATGCATAGCCCCGGAGAGTGAGTGATAGGTCATCGTGTGGGTTATATCGTCGATGTCGAAAAAGCCGAACTCCTCCGACGAGCCGATATAAAGTCTTCGACCCTCCTCATCGATCATACAGCTGCGTGGGGTAGTGCCGTAGGGAAGTGTGTGTTGATGCCAAGTGCGACTATTGAACACCAACAAGCCGCTATTGCTGCAAAAATACATCCTCCCTATCGAATCTTGTGAGATATCCCATATCTGCGACCCGCCGGCGTAGGTCTTGCGCGAGAAATTGACCACCGTCGGGAAATTGGCAAACGCACCGAACGATATCGATGATAGTATCATCAATACCAGAAACTGATGTTTAAATAGATGTTTATTATGCGTCATAACCGATGATCATTTTCGTAATATTTAGAGATTGAAGCCGGAAATATGCGATTATCCGATACAAAGTTAAGGAAAATCGGCAAAATATAGTTTTGTAAAAAATATGTTATATAACATATTTATTTTAACAAACTGAAAAACAGGAAAATAACATTATATTGTTGAGTTATTGTAGAGTTATAAAAATTATATTGTAGAGTTATTGTGAGGGAAAATACTTGACAAATACCCCGCGCGATACCTAAATTTGCGACGTGGTTATCGTCAGATAGCCATTTACGAGCCTTACGAGATCGAATTTGAAAATATTTAACCTAATATAAATTTAAGTGAATAGCATGAGAAACGTAGTGCTTTATCTATTGTTGATGGTATCGACCTTGGCAGCGACAGCGCAGCTGAAGGTGACCGGAACAGTGATCTCAGCCGACGATCAGGAGCCACTGATCGGAGCATACGTTCGCGATCTGGGTAAGCGGACCAACAACGTCGCTGTTACCGACATCGACGGTAAGTATGAGATTGTAGTCAGCCCCGGGAGTACGATTGAGTTCTCCTACGTCGGGTGTACGCCCGTGCGTAAAGTTATTAATGAGTCGCAAAGACTTGATATCTTGATGGAGTCATCCAACCAACTCGACGAAGTAGTCGTGGTGGGATATGGCACCATGAAGAAGAGCGACCTCACAGGTTCGGTATCTTCGGTAGCTGCCGACAACTTGAAGAAGACACCGGCGGCATCATTGGCGAATGCCCTTCAGGGCCAGGCAGCCGGTGTGACCGTCAATTCGCTCACCGGACGTCCCGGCCACAGTGCCGAGGTGCGCATCCGTGGTGTCGGTTCGGTCAATGGCAGTTCTCCTATATATGTAGTAGATGGTGTGATTACCGACAATATCGACTTCTTGGCACCCGGAGATATCGAGCGCACAGAGATCCTTAAAGATGCCTCTGCCACAGCCATCTATGGTGCTCGCGGTGCGAATGGTGTCGTGCTGGTGACCACCAAGAATGGTTCGACCAACAAGCGCGCAACCATCTCGCTCGATGCCTACGTCGGCGTTCAGTCACGCTGGCGCAAACTCGACGTGATGAATTCACGCGATTTTGCCGACACTTACGTGGCTATCAATGGTAATGCTCGCGCCAAGAAAATGTATGAAGAACAGGGATTTAACGCTTGGCTCAAAACATTCCAAGGCGTCGGAGCCTCTCCCTACTATCCTACAGTATATGATCCACAGACCAATCCCACCGGTTTCGATTATAGTGCTGTCGACACCGACTGGCAAGATGTGGTGTTCCGCGATGCGATGATCCAGAACTATCACCTCTCTATAGATGGAGGCACCGACAAGTTGACTTACTCGTTGTCGGGAAGTTGGTTTGGCCAGCAGGGTACGATCATCGGCTCTGACTACAGCCGCTTTACAGCACGCCTCAACACTACATACAAGGTGACCAACTGGCTCAAAGTAGGAGAGAACCTCTCCTTCTCCGCCTCGACAGCCAAGAATGCCTACGAAAGTGGTGACAACTCGGAGAGTGCCGGAGCCAACATCCTCTCGGCAGCCTTCGCTATGGCCCCCTGGGATCCGACTCGCTATCCCGAAGGATCGGTCAATCGCAATGGCAAAGATCTGAGCGGTGGCATCTCAGCCGGTTCGAACTTCAAAAATGTCACCAACCCTCTGAGCATGGTGGAATACTCACATCCCAAGTCGCGCAATGAGCGCTGGGTCGGCAATGTATTTGCAGAGATTCAACCCATCAGCGACCTCACATTCCGCTCATCTTACAGTTTCGACTATCGACTCGCCACCGACAAATCATTTGCCGAGGCCTACGAAGTGAGCGCATACGACAAGCGCACCAAGAACTTCCTAAGTTCGTCGATGGCTCGTATATTCAGTTGGAATGTCGACAATATCCTGACCTATACTCACACCTTTGCCGACAAGCACTACTTGCAAGCCATGGTGGGTCAGACCGTAGAACAATATGACTACTACAGCATCGGCAACAGCGGTGCGAACATCATCAACCCGGTGGAGAAGAACTGGTATCTCTCGCAAGTCACCGAAGACTTCGGGCGTCCCGCCGACTCCGTGTCGCGCAATCGTCGCTTCTCCTGGCTCGGTCGTATACACTATGCATACGACGATCGCTACCTCTTGACGGTCAACTTCCGTGCCGACGGTTCGAGCCGCTTCCCCGAAAATGCTTGGGGTTACTTCCCCTCCTTCGCCTTGGCATGGCGCATCAGCGAAGAGAAATTCATGCAAGACTTCACCAACCTGAGCAACCTCAAACTCCGTTTCGGATGGGGTCAGGTGGGTAACGACCTTATCTCCGACAATGCCTTTATGCTCAATGTCTTCAACTCCGGACCGACATTCGTTGACTACGTCTTCGGCAAGGATCAAGCCCTCGCCCCGGGTGCTACGGTGCTGACATGGGTGAACCGTGGCGGCCACTGGGAGAATACCGAGCAATGGAGCGTCGGCATCGACTTTGGCTTCTGGCAGAATAAGTTCACCGGTACGGTCGAGGGATTCATCCGCGACACCAACGACATGCTGATGGGTGTCACCGCTCCGGCTCATGTGGGCAACCGCTATAGCGCTACCGCCAACGTCGGTAAGGTTCGCAACCAGGGTATCGAGATCACCCTCGAACACCGCAACCATGTAGGCAACGTCAACTACAACGTGAGCGGTAACTTCTCCTTCATCAAGAACGAGCTCCTCAAACTCAACGGCGGCTCGCCCATCTACACCAACTACAACAACGTGCAGGTGGTGGATGAGGGTCACTCCCTCTACTACTTCTGGGGCTATCAATATGCCGGAGTATATCGCACCGATCAGGAAGCACTCGACTATCTGAAGGGCTACACAGCCGCCGACTGTCCCTTCCATGCCGGAGATGCCAAATATATCGACAACAGTCGCGACGGACGCATCAGCGACGACGACCGTGTCGACTTAGGGAGCTCAATCCCCTGGTTCAACTATGGTTTGAACCTCGGCGCCGAATGGAAAGGCTTTGACATTCAACTCTTCTTCCAGGGTGTGGCCGGCAATAAGATCTACAACCAGATGCGCCATCGCCTCGAAAGCAACGGCACCACCTCCGTGCTCTCCCCCGTGATGAAAGATGCCTGGACCGAGGAGAACCCCAATGGATCTATCCCCAACCCCAAGAACTCGATCAACTACTACGTATCCGACAGATTCCTCGAGAATGGTGCTTACTTCCGTCTCAAGAACCTTCAGATCGGCTACTCACTCCCCGAGAAACTCATCTCGCGTGCCGGATTTACCAAATGCCGCTTCTATGTGCAGGCCGGCAATGTCTTCACTCTCACCGGCTACAAGGGCTTCGACCCCGAAGTCAGCGGTGGTGTCGACTATGGCAACTATCCTCAATCTCGTTCATTCATCTTCGGTGTTAACATCACTTATTAATATCCTCTACCACAATGAAAACTAAATATTTTATACTGCCGGCGCTGATGCTCAGTTTCTCCTTGACCTCTTGCAATGATTGGCTCAAAGAGGAATCACCCGGCACACAGGATTTCGACGACTTCTACACCAGTGGAGAGGTGGCTGTCCAGGCTGTCAATGCCTGCTACACTCCCTTGGCTTGGGAATATAATCATTCATATTTCTCAGAGTGGTTCATCGGAGACATAGCCTCCGACGACGCTCTGAAGGGTGGACAGAACATAGCCGACGGTCTCGATGCTTACGACATCGACAACTTCAAAGTCAATGCCAACAATGCTATCCTGCTCGACTATTATCGCGCCAAATATCAGGGAATCGCCCGTTGCAACCTTGCGCTGCAGGAGGTGCCCGGTATCGAACTTGATGAGTCTCTGAGCGAAGAGCGTAGAGACTGTCTTCTGGGTGAGGCATATTTCATGCGTGCCTTCTACTACTTCCAGTTGGTAAGGGTGTTCGGGGGTGTGCCGATGGTAGATTTTGTCATCGACTCTTCCGACAAGTGGAAGCAACCGCGTGCCACAGCCGACGAGGTATATGAGCATATCATCGCCGACCTGCTCAAGGCGGAATCACTCCTCTGGAACAAATCGAAATATGCCGATGCCGACCTGGGTCGTGCCACCAAGGGTGCCGCACAAGCCATGCTCTGCAAGGTGTATCTCTATCACAAAGACTACGACAACGCCTATCTTTGGGGCAAGACCTTCGTCGAGCAGCAATATGGCAAGGAATACACCCTCTGCCCGAAATATTCCGACAACTTCACCCTTGCCGGCGAGAATGGTCCGGAGAGTGTCTTCGAGATTCAATACATGGCAGAGCCTACCAGCGACTATGGTGAGGGCTTTGGCTTCACTCGCGGCACTTTCACTACGATACTGACACGTCCTCGCGCCTCGGAGATGGGTCAGCAGAAGGGTTGGGGATGGAATCATCCGACCCAAAATCTCTACGATGAATTTGAAGTCGGAGACCCTCGTTTGCAAGCCACTATCGGCGTGCCGAGTGCTGCGGCTCAAGAGGAGATAGAAGTCAACTATTTAGGGTCTTGCTATTACAACAACAAGACTTGCTATCAAGAGGATGGTGTCTTCCCGCCGATCGATCATGACAGCCGATCGCCGCTCAACTATCGACTCATTCGTGCCTCCGACGTGCTTCTCCTCTATGCCGAGGCAGCCTTGGAGAGTGGCAAGGATTTGAACGCCGCCAAGTGGGCACTCGAGGAGGTGCGCCGTCGCGCTCGCAACTGCTCTGCCGACCCATCAACAGTGCTCCCGGCCTTCCCCTACGGCACTTATACCGGCACTACCGACGATCTTCGCGCCGCCATCCGCCATGAACGCCGCGTCGAACTCGCCATGGAGGGTCACCGCTGGTTCGACCTCGTACGCTGGGGAATCGCCTACGATGTGATGGACCGTGACAACGGATCTTACGGCAAAAACGAATCGCAAGAGGCTCGCGCCGAAATGGCTAACTTCATCAAAGGAAAATGCGAACTTTTCCCCATCCCCGCAGAAGAAATCAACCTCAACCCGATGGATCAGAACGCAGGTTATTGATCCATCGGGGGGAGGCCCCCCAAGAAATATATAACTCACAAAAATCCAACCAAATCGTACAATCAAATTTTGTTTAACTCATAAAATCTAAATCATTATGAAAAAAATGACTATTCTCGCCGCTATGGCACTCGTCGCAACAACTGCTTCAGCACAATACACTTGCGATCCGACAGTAGAAACCGTTCTCGCCAAGGGTAAAGTCACTAAGGTGATGACCATCTCGCTCGATGCATCAGCCGAGGCTCAATTTGCCGCGCAAGGTGCTACAATCACCGCAGCCGGTCCCAACGACATGGAACGCAATTTCTGGATCTGGGATAACACCTTCAGTGCCGGCGATTCTTCACTCCCCGGTGTAGGCGACCAGACTGACGGCTATATTTCACTGATCGTTGGCACTGCCGGATGGTCGGGCGCAGGCTTCAATGTGGCAGATCCCGGTGTCGACACCAGCTGGTGGAATGATGACACTCGTTTCCACTTGGCATACTATTCGCCGGCAACAGCACCCGCATCTATCGCTCTGGTCATCAACGATGCTGATGGTGTGAACACTCCCGCCAAGGTGTCGCTCGGCGATGCTTTCAACGACAATGGCGCCGTATATCCCGCCATCGGCCCCAAGAGCAACGATGACTGGCAGGGTATCGACATCTCCTTCGCCGACCTCAAGAGAATCTATCCCGCATTCGTTCCTACTGCCTCCACCAACTGGAAGGGTAACATCCTTTCATTCCTCGCCGGCGGCGTGGCAGGTCAGACTCTCGCTTTAGATGCTATCTACTTCTATCAGCTCGAAGATCAATCAGGCGTTCAGAACGTGGCTATCGACGAGAACCTCCCCGTGGTATACTACAATTTGCAAGGTGTTCGTGTTGACAACCCTGAAAACGGTATCTTCATCGCACGTCAGGGTAGCAAAAGCATGAAAGTGGTTAAATAATTGTTGGTTCACTATTTATATTTTATCCATTCTCAATTATCTGATCGGGCCGCGGACTATGCCGTGGTGGCACTATCCGCGGCCCACCACACTTAAGACACTTACCCTTTTCACTCTTCATAAAGAAACTTCTATCATAATCATGAAATATTCAGTCATAACCCTCTCTCTGCTCATGATGTTGAGCGCACCGACAGCATTTGGTCAATCCTCGCAAGAGGGCACCGGCGAAACTGACGGTTATGTATTAGTGTGGCAAGACCTCTTCGATGGTGATGAACTCAACGAATTGCGTTGGAACATCGAGGTGAATGGTGCCGGTGGCGGCAACAATGAGTTGCAATATTATACCGACCGCGCCACTAATGTCCATGTCGGCGACGACGGCAAGGGCAACGGGTGTCTCATACTGACAGCACATCGTGAGAGTTATGGCGGCAAGAGTTTCACTTCAGGGCGTGTCAACTCCAAGAATCTTGTGGCTTTCAAGCATGGCAAGATCGAGGCGGCCATCCGCATGCCCAAGACTGCCAACGGCCTTTGGCCCGCATTTTGGATGATGGGTAATGATTATGATGCTGTGGGATGGCCCAAGTGTGGCGAAACTGACATCGTCGAGATGGGTCATCAGAATGCCTTCGCCGCAGGCAATCAAGAAAAATATTTCAATGGCGCGATGCACTGGGGACAGGGTTGGCCCAACGCCTCTTACGCTCGCGACACCACCAAATCCTACTCCCTTCAGGATGGCGAGTTCCATATCTTTACCGCCATCTGGGATGAAAACTCGATGAGCATGTATATCGACCTCGACCAAATGCCCGTCCAGACCCCATATTTCAAAATGGATATTCCCTGCACCGAACCCGACAATGAGTGGTCGCCCGGGAATTATTTCCATAAAGAAAATTTTATCCTCTTCAATCTGGCTGTGGGTGGCAATTTCCCCGGCATATACAATGCTGATGAGATCACCGCCCTCAACGATGCCAATGGTCAAGAGGCTTCCATGTATGTCAACTATGTGAAGATCTATCAGAAAGGCACCGCCGACGAGTCTATCTATATGGCAGTGCCGGGCGATGATTCCTCCGGCATCACCGACTTTGCCGACGAAGCCGACCGTATGATCACCATCTCCTCCGGCATCGCCTGCTGCCGCGACGCCGAGATGACCATCTATAACACTGCCGGACAAATGGTCTGCACCGGTTTCGGTCGTGTCGACCTATCCTCACTCCCCTCCGGCATCTATATCATCTATGCCATGACTCCTTCAGGACGTCGTCTCTCTTCGAAAGTGATTTTATAATCAACTACACCACAAGGTAGATAGGATCTATCTTATCTGCTTCCCTAATTACCTACCAACCATGAACTTCTCTTTATCACGATATATGTCGGCTACCCTCTTGCTCACCCTCTCGGTGACCTCCTGCAAGTCGGTGAGCGGCACCATGGCGACTCCCGCCGCCGATCGTGACTCTATATATCTTCGCGCCGACCTCCGTGACTCCCGCATCATCTGGGGAGATGAGTTCAACGCCGATTCTCTCGATCGTAGTGTATGGAATATCGAAATCAATGGCTCCGGATGCGGCAACAATGAATTGGAGTATTATCTCGACACTCCCGACAATGTGTGTCTCAAGGATGGCAACCTGCTACTCACTGCATGCCGTCGACAATATAAGGATAAGCCCTTCACCTCGGGGCGTGTCAACACCTGCGGCAAGAAGGCTTTCACCTACGGGGTGGTTGTGGCGCGCATCCGACTCCCTCGCACTGCCAATGGCCTTTGGCCCGCTTTCTGGATGATGGGTGATGATATCCGCATCAATCCCTGGCCTCGCTGTGGCGAAATAGATATCCTCGAGATGGGACATAGCGACGGAATTTCCGCCGGCACTCAAGACCGACTCTTCAACGGCGCTATCCATTATGGCACCGACAGCCATATCCAGAAAGCCGGGGTCTTAACCTCTCCTTACTCCCTCCAAGATGGCAAGTATCATACATTCTATTGCTATCGGTCGCCTCATCGCATCGCTATGTATGTCGATGATATCCCTACCCCCTATATCGACATCGATATCTCTAATACAGAGGATCTTGAGCATCCGGGATATTACTTCCACAAGCCCCATTTCATCCTCTTCAACCTCGCTGTCGGAGGTGACTTCACCGGTATCCACGATGCCGACCGCATCACTGCCGACTTGGAGAAAGAAGCTACGATGGCTATCGACTTTATCAGAGTATACTCCCTCCCGGAGGACTTTGACAAGAGATAAGTATCTTGATAAGAAATAAAAAATTAATATCCATGATAATTAAGAAATTCAGAAAAATCTGTGGACTTGTGGCGATAGCCGGTCTATCCGCCATCACCACATTTCCCGCCATGTCGGCCACTGATGCCGAGATCGAAGCCAATATCGACAGGCTTCTTTCGCAGATGACCCTCGACGAGAAGGTGGGTCAGCTCAATCAATTGTCAGGCACCGGCTATTCCGATGGTATGATCCGGGATATTCGTGCCGGCAAGATCGGTTCGATTCTCAATGAGGTTGATGCCGAGACAGTCAATAAGTTGCAACGCGAGGCGATGGAAAATACTCGACTCCACATCCCGATCATCTTCTCTCGCGATGTGATCCATGGCTTTAAGACGATATTCCCCATTCCCATCGGGCAGGCAGCCACCTGGCGCCCGGAGATGGTGGAGCAGGGTAGTCGTATATCGGCTCGTGAGGCGAGTTCGGTGGGTGTGCGATGGACCTTCTCGCCGATGGTAGACATTGCACGCGATGCTCGCTGGGGACGAGTTGCCGAGGGCTATGGCGAGGATCCCTATCTCACTTCGGTGATGGGTGTTGCGGCTGTGCGTGGCTATCAGGGCGACGACCTGAGCCAACCCGGCACCATGGCGGCGTGCACCAAGCACTTCTGCGGATATGGCGCTTCGGAGGGTGGCCGCGATTATAACACTACATGGCTGCCTCGTCCGCTCCTTCGTGATGTTTACCTACCCCCGTTCGAGGCTTGCGCCAAGGCAGGTAGCGCTACATTCATGTGCTCATTCAATGATATTAATGGCGTTCCATCCTCTGCCAATAAGTTTCTCTTCCGCGATGTGCTTCGCGGTGAGTGGGGTTGGAATGGTATGGTGGTGAGCGACTGGAACTCTATCGGCGAGATGATCAATCATGGCGTTGCCGCTGATAAGCATGATGCCGCCGACCTTGCTGCCCATGCCGGCATCGACATGGATATGCAGGCGTATTGCTATATCGACGAATTGAAGCAACTTGTGGCTGACGGCAAGGTGTCGATCGAGATCGTCGATGAGATGGTGCGCAATGTGCTCCGCCTCAAGTATCGCCTCGGCCTCTTCGATCATCCCTACGTAGACACTACACTCCCCTCGCAGATGTATCTCCCCGAAAGTCTCGAAGCGGCTCTCCATACCGCCGAGGAGAGTGCCGTGCTCCTTACCAATAATGGTGTGCTCCCTCTTGGCGACAAGAAGGTGAAGGTGCTACTCACAGGCCCGATGGCTGATGCTCATCATGATCAGAACGGCACTTGGAGTTTCGATATGGAGAAGGATAAGACCATCACTCCACTCGATGCCTTCAAGAAGACATTCGGCAAGAATCTAACATACGTTCCGGGTCTCACCTATAGCCGTCAGAAAGATCTAAGTGGGGTGGATGCCGCAGTAGAAGCCGCCGCCAAGGCTGATGTAATCATCTTCCTGGCAGGCGAGGAGGCTGTTCTCTCAGGCGAGGCTCACTGTCGTGCCGACATCTCCCTGCCGGGGGCACAGACCGAGATGCTCCGCCGTCTTAAAGCCACTGGCAAGCCTATAGTCACTGTCGTGATGGCGGGACGTCCCATCACTCTCCCCGAAGAGTCGGAACTCAGCGATGCCATCATCTTTATGTTCCACCCCGGCACTATGGGTGGTCCGGCACTTGCCAATATCCTCACCGGTAAGGTCAATCCCTCCGGCCATCTCCCCATCTCCTTCCCGCGTATGGTGGGTCAGGTGCCTATCTATTATTCGGTTAAGAACACCGGACGTCCCACCACAGAGATGATGCTCATCGATGAGATACCCCACGAGGCGGGTCAGACCTCTACCGGCTGCACCACTTTCTGGCTCGATGCCGGTCTTGATCCTCTTTATTGCTTCGGTTATGGATTGAGTTATACCACCTTCGAATATAGCGCTCCGCGCCTCTCTGCCGAGGAAATGACCACCGATGGCGAGGTGACTGTCTCTTGCGATGTCACCAACACCGGAAAGGTGGAGGGCGCCGATGTCGCTCAGCTCTATGTCCGCGATGTCGTGGCTTCGCTCGCTCGCCCCATCAAGCAACTCAAGGGCTTCGAGAAGATCACTCTCGCCCCGGGCGAAACTCGCACTGTCACTTTCACCCTCCCCGCTTCGATGCTCTCCTTCTACAATCTCGACGATAAGTCGGTGATCGAACCGGGCGACTTCCAAATCTGGGTAGATAATTCTTCCGCTTGCCGCGGCAAGGCTGCTACTCTCCGTGTCGTCGAGAAGTGATAGAATCTTTTTTGCTAAACGATAATTATACTCCATTATGAAGAAGAATATATTTTTGATTATCGCCGCCATGATGCTGGTATCGGCATCGGTTTCCGCCAAAAGTTATAAGCGTGGCGTGAGTGAGAACTCCTTCTCGCTTGCTGTGGAGATGGATGTCTTGACTCCGGGTGTGAGCTGGTATTACAACTGGAGTAATATCCCTAATACGGGTGTTGACAATCAGGTGCTGGAATATGAGGGTGATTTCGAGTTCGTGCCGATGGCATGGAACGCCAACTATAATGCCGATGCCATCCGCGAATTTGTCGGCAAGCACCCTGAGTGCAAGTATATCTTGGGCTATAACGAACCCAACTTCACCGCCCAAGCCAATATGACACCGGCACAGGCTGCCGAGAAGTGGCCCGAGTTGGTGGCACTTGCCAATGAACTGGATCTGCAGATCATCGCTCCGGCACTCAATTATTCTCCCAATCCACCTTACCAGAGTCCTACGGCTTGGTTTGACGAATTTAACAATCTGGTTGGCTCTGACAGTTATGATTTCGTGGCTATCCATGCCTATGGTGGATATGGCGTACTCACCGACCTTGCCACTACCTTTCATGATCGTTATGGCAAGCCGGTATGGGTTACCGAGTTCTGCTATTGGCCCGATACGGGGAATACAAGCAGTCTGGTGACTCCGGCTTCGCAGATATCCTTTATGATCAGCACTGTCGAGTGGTTGGAGACAACAGATTGGATCTATCGCTATGCCTGGTTCAAGGCCAAGGGTGCATGCGATAGCGCTACCGGCCCTAACTATGGACTGATCGTGCCGCAACGCGGCTATGATCCCCGCCAACTCTCCACCCAAGGCTACATCTATACCTATATGAGCGATTTCGATAAGAATCTTTGGCATGCCGTCGGCGAGACTTTCCCCGCTGTCGATTATGTTGCTTCGCTCAATGTCGGTCTCAATCCCGGCACTTATAGCGACTGTGCCAAACCGATCGAGATCAGCCAATTTAATGCCGGTGCGTATGCCGATTATCAGTTTGACGTGCCCCAAGCCGGCAGATATACTCTGCGCCTTACTGTGGGAGGATATGGCGAACCATCTCGTTTTGACCCCCAATTGCAGGTGATGCGTCTTGATGGCGAGGCTGAAACTCCCGTTTCGGAAGTAACCAAATTCTCCCTCCCCAATGATGATTCTACTTATACTACGGCCGAGATCGCACTACAACTCTCCGCCGGCAAGCAAACACTCCGTTTGACGGATAAGGCACCCTATCAACCCTCCGGCATACGCATTGCTAATATAGTCCTGACTGAAGAGGGCGCCGGAGTCAATGATATCCTCAGCGATAACCAAGCATCTGTGGTCGATGTTTATACTCTTCAGGGTATTTGCATCAGAAAGAATGTTTCGCCTCAGGATGCTACCGTCGGACTCCCTGCCGGTGTCTATGTAGTAGGCAATCGCAAAGTCAATGTGAAATAATAATTAGAAAATCATAAGTTAATCTACTCTAAACCAATATCGATATGAAAAAACTACTATTAACAACATTTCTGGTCGGAGCAGCCATGACGACTGCATCCGCCAAGGAGTATGTTGTCTACAACGGTGGGCAAGAACTGACCGCTGATCAGACGCAACTCCCGGTGAATTTCTATCCATGGGATGGCACCATCAACACCGTAGACAATGCCGACGAACATTCCAAAGACTTCACAGTCAACAACGATGGCTGGTGGGGCGGCGGCTGGGAAATCGATGGCTTCGACATCACCACATTCGCTCAGAGTGAAACAGGCTGGCTTCTGAAGTTTGAAGAGAAATGCGACCCGGAAAACAAAGACCTTACCTTCAAGATCCAGATGTCTTCCGGCGATGTAAAACATGAACCGGTGGTCAAAATCCCCTGCACCGGTCAATGGGAGGAGGTAACCATTAACATCAAGGATACGTTTGACGATATCTTTTCCAAATTAACATTCGGCAATAAGCTGTATTGCTTCGCACCGGTGGGTGGTAGCGGTTGGAAAGATAGAAAGATCTCTTTTCGCAATGTGCGTCTGGTGGAGATCCCTGCCTCTCCTATCATCTCTCTTGAGGCTACCAACATTACTGAGACTACTGCCGACTTGGCTTATAGCGTAAGTCTTCCTTCGGCTCTTACCGGTGCAGATGTCGCTGTATATTATAAGGAGAAATCTGCCGCTGACTTCACTCTCGCATCCGGCAGCCCTATCACTTTGACCGATCTCCTTGAGAAGACCAACTATACCTACGTGGTTAAGGCTGTGGCTACTCTCAATGGTAAAGAGTATGTCTCCGAGAAGGAAGTTTCGTTTATGACCGGAGGTCTCTATAAGTATGGCAATAAGTTCTATGGTAATGTGGAACATAATGGCTTTATTTACAACTATATGCTGATAGCGGAAAGTGACGGCTCACTCACTTGTAAAGCAGATATTACTGCTCCGGAAGGTACTGTTGGTGTGGTGCGACGGATTAAAATTGCTGATAATTGGATCGACTTCAGTGAAAATACCGACCATGCTACTGCCGACACATACCCTTATACTGCCAAAGGCGCCGGCACTTTCAATCTTGGCGAATGGTCAGGCGATCTCTTCTTCTACATTCCATACTCAGGAGGTGACGATCGCTATGATATCAAAGATTATCTTTATGGACTCGCCAATGAGGCTCCCGCACCTGCTCCGAGCATCACTGTTTCGGCTGATGAGATTACTGCTACCCGAGCCACACTCTCTTACACAGTCATTACTCCCAGCGAATTGGCAGGTGCTACTGTTGCTTGCTATTATAAGGATGCTACTGCCGAAGAGTATACTCTCTTGGAGAGTTCTCCTCTTGTTCTCTCTGACCTGACCCCCAATACTTCTTATACCTACCAGTTTAAGGCTGTTGCCACTCTCGGTGATGTAGAGTATGAAAGCAAGGTAAAGGATGTAACATTTACCACTCTTCGTGATGGTGCTACAGCGATCTCTTGGTATGCAATTACCGATGGCAAGATAGCGAATGCTTATCTTATCGGCGAGGATGCCGCTACTATGCGTCGCAATATTCCCGTTTCGATCGAGACTAAAGTTACTTATAACGTCGATCAAACCATCACCGTAGAGGCTACTCCTCATGGCGATGCTACAAAGATCGTCGGCATGGTGCCCAAGATTACTATCTCAAGCAATGACTATAAGTTCGAATATAAGGTTATGAATGTGGCTGATGGCAAGTGGAGTATCACCACCGATACTACCTATCCCGTCAATCACAATATCGACTGGCTCTATTTCAACTTGGCATACGATGGCGGTGCATCGACTATCTATGTCAACGGATATACCACAGGCGCTGAGAATCAGGCTCCCTCATACGGTTCATTGGCTTCGATCAATATGGAACTAAGCAGCAACGAATTGAAGATTGGCGAAAAGGCGATCGTTACAGCATACGGTGTTGACAATAACAACCACTATCTCCTCGGCGGCGATAATACTATTAAACTCTCTATGAATAGTGAGGCTTTCACTCTTGAGGGTGTCAAAGTTACTGCCATCAACAAGGGTGTAGGCACACTCAAAGCCACTTGCGGTGATGCTTACGTAGATAAGAACATCGTTTGCTTCGAGTCTTCAGATTGCAAGACCATGACAGCCTCTGACAGCGGTTTCGCTTATACTGCTACCAACTACAATGCAGGTGATACACAAGACCTTGCGGCTGCATTCGATGGCAACATTGGTACTCAGGTGGAATGGAGCTGCGGCGAAACTCAAAAGCATGGTGTAGTGGTAGAGTTTGAGAAGAATATGGTGGTTGAGGCTATCCGCTTAGTTTGGGAAGGTGCTTCAGCCAAGAAATACACTGTGACACTTTACGCTGACTTTGCCGATTCTAACAGTGAGATCCTTCGTGAGGTCAAGGCCTATGAAACACTCGTAGTAGAAGATGGCGAAGGTGGAGCAGGTGTGACAGCCTATAAGAACTTCTACAAAGAGAACTTCACTCCCTATATCGTGAAGAAGATCGTGCTTGCTACAGAAGAAGCATGGGACGCCGGCTGGGGTATCAAACTCAAAGAACTGGCTGTAGATGGCACAGGCGAATACAGCGGCATCTTATCCGGTGTAGAGAATGTGATCAGCGATAAGGCATCTACCGGAGATGTATACAACATGCAAGGCATCTGCGTGAAGCGTGGAGCCTCTGTTGAAGATCTTAACTCACTACCTACAGGCATATATATCATCAACGGTAAAAAATTTGTGGTTAAGTAATCAGCAAACCGAATCATTACAAGATTCAAAAAGAGGGGGTACGCCTATGCGGCGCACCCCCTAATTTATTCTCACTTCCCCTCCGAGCGTCTAAGCCGGCGTGCTGAAACCCCAACCCGAGGCAACCCGGGGCCGCTCAGCGGCGGGCTGAAAGCCCAACAAGCACATAGCCAGGGGCAAAGCCGTAGGCGACACCCCGGGTTAACACGCCACCCACTCCATCGCCCTGAAAGGGCAAAAGCACAACAACCACTGATTATACTGAAGCTACGCCGACAGGGATTCCTTTGGAATGAACCACGGATTAAGCGGATTTACACGGATCTTTCCATCCGGACACGAGAAGATATAACTATCAGATTTATTTGTTGCTTTTGAGGTGTTATATTTGGATATTTCGATATTTTATGCTATTTTTGCCATCATATAGAGTGTAATCCGGTGTCATTATGCCACCATAATAACAAAAATATGTCGCAATCTGCTATGACAGTCCGTATGGATTCTAACATAAAATATCAGTTTGACAAGCTTTGCCAGCAGTTTGGCATGAGTGCAAATACGGCGATTAATATTTTCATCAAACAGGTGATAAGAAGTCGCAGTATACCTTTTGTCATTTCTGCAACAGACTCTCTTGAAGACTTAAGGGAGAAAGCTCTTGCATCTTTTAATGCGGCTCGAGCCCAAGCTGAACAAAGAGATGAGTCTGAGATGACGCTTGACGAAATTAACAGAGAAATTAAAGAAGCAAGAAACAGCCTCAGATGATTTACGCAGTTATTGATACAAACGTAATTGTATCTGCGCTGATAACTAAAAATTCAGAGGCAGCTACGATTCACGTGATTAGAGCTGTATTGAATGGTCAAGTTGTGCCCGTATACAATAAAGCCATTCTTCGAGAATATGAAGAGGTGCTGAAGCGAAAAAAGTTTCACTTGGACGAAAGTGTAGTGGATAGTATGATATCATATTTCATGGCATTTGGTGTGGAAGAAGAACAGATACATACAGATCTTGCTTTCCAGGATGAAGATGACAGAGTCTTTTACGAGGTTTCTTTATCGAATGATGACGCCTACCTTGTGACCGGCAATTTGAAACACTATCCGAGAACAATCAAGGTTCTAACGCCATCCGAGTTCGTAAAGTTATTGTAAAGTAACCACGGATTTGGCTGATGGGCTTCGCGGGTGGACGTGATGTATCACGTCCCTACCGTCGGGATGATGCAAAATATTGTCGGTGTTTTTGCTTGCGAAGCCAATTTTTTTCTTACTTTTGTGGGGTAAAAGTTTTTCTTGAAAATATGGTGAATATGAAACGATTGGTTTTACTTTTTGCGACAGTGATATTGCCGCTATTTATGTTGTCGGCACAAGATGTGAGCGGCACAAGTAATGGTCACGATTACGTAGACCTCGGCCTTAGCGTGAAGTGGGCGACATGCAATGTCGGCGCCTCCTCCCCCTCCGACTATGGCGATTACTACGCCTGGGGTGAAACATCCACCAAGTCGAGCTACGACGAAGACAATAGCAAGACCTACGGCAAGAGCATGGGTAACATCGGAGGTAACTCCTCCTACGATGTAGCCCGCTACAAGTGGGGTGGCAGTTGGCGCTTGCCGAGCAAAGCAGAGATGCAGGAACTCGTAGACAAATGCACATGGACATGGACGACACAAGGTGGTCACAACGGCTACAAAGTAACCGGCAAGAACGGCAAATCGATCTTCCTTCCCGCTGCCGGTTGGCGTTACGATACGTCGCCTTACGACATTGGAGAGGGCGGCTACTATTGGGGCTCTGCGCCCAACGAGAGCAGTACCCTCAACGCCTATGGCCTCAGCTTCTACTCCTCCCGCCACTACGTGGTCTGGGGCTACCGCTACAACGGGTTCTCTGTTCGCCCTGTTATACAGATTTCCGGATTATCTTCCGGGAATAAGCCTGCGAAACAGAATACTACAACAACTCCAAAACCGACTCGATCCACTACAGGCAAGGTGAATGGTCATGACTATGTAGATCTCGGCTTAAGCGTTAAGTGGGCGACATGCAATGTCGGCGCCTCCACTCCCTCCGACTATGGTGACTACTACGCCTGGGGAGAAACTTCCACAAAGTCGAGCTATACCGAGGACAATAGCAAAACCTACGGCAAGAGTATGGGTAACATCGGCGGCAATTCCTCTTACGATGTAGCGCGTGCCAAGTGGGGCGGCTCGTGGCGACTGCCGACAAAAGCAGAACTCGAAGAGTTGGAAACCAAGTGCACTTGGACCTGGACGACACAAGGCGGCCACAACGGCTACAAGGTTACCGGCAAAAATGGCAAGTCCATCTTCCTTCCCGCCGCCGGTTGGCGTCGCGGGACGTCGCGTAGCGACGTTGGAGAGTACGGCTACTATTGGGGCTCTACGCCCGGCGAGAGCAGTGCCTACGGCGCCTATTACCTCGGCTTCTATTCCTCCTTTCACGGCGTGGGCTGGCGCTACCGTATCAACGGGTTCTCCGTTCGTCCTGTGGTAGAATAAAAGCGTAGCGCATTCGATTTATTTAATTCATTTAATTCATTTGCATCGGGGCATTTAAAGCCCCGATGCTCCCTTCCTCGCCTAAGACGAGTCAATTTTTACCCCGGTAGGGACGTAATACATCACGTCCACCTCGTCCCAAATCGATTCGCACCCCCGCCATTCCCCGGTTCCGCACGGATTGGTTCTGTGAGCCTCCCCGCCATCCCACGAGGGTAACGTCTCGCGCAGGCGGGCTGAAAGCCCAACAAGCTCATAGCCCGGGGCAAAGCCGTAGGCGTCACCCCGGGTTAACACGCCACCCACTCCATCGCCCTGAAAGGGCAAAAGCACAACAACCACTGATTATACTGAAGCTACGCCGACAGGGATTCCTTTGGAATGAACCACGGATTAATCGGATTTACACGGATCTTTTCCATCCGGACACGAGATGTAGTTTAAACCACAGATTTAACTGATTTGACTGAAGCTCTCAATCAAAAGCAAAAGTAGCAAAATAACTTTATTTTTAAATAAAATGTTTCTTGTTTTATATTTAGTTTGGTTTTATTGTCATATCTTTGCAAGCGGATTGGATGGCGCTATTATGGATTGAGTGATGTTATTAACTTAGAGCGTGTTCAATAGAGCGCGTTCCCCTAAATTTTTTTGAAGTGAGACGTTCGTTTCTTATCCTTTCTATCATCCTCCTTTCGGTCGGAGTGATTTCGTTGGCATCCTGTTCGGGACATCGGCAGGAGTCATCACAGGATACCATCATTGCTATCGACACGACAACCTCGACCGACACGACAACGACACTCCCCAAGGATAGTGTGACAGCAAAGGCAGATACGTTGCCCGATCCGCCGGAGCGCTTGGATCATGTGCCGCAAGATGTCATCTCCCTCTTCGAGCAGGAGGGGCATCGCGATGAGTATATGTCGGGAGTTATCGCCGAGATAGCCAAGTCATCACCTTCATACGCTCGCCGATTGGTGAGTAGTCCCCATTCCCGCTTTATCGTAGTGGATAAGGGGAGGATGAAGGTGATCCTCTATAACCGCTATGGTCATGAGATCGTGTCATACGGCATGGCTTGTGCCCGCAATTATGGTACGAAGCGTGGCAAGGCTGATTGCCGCACGCCGGAGGGCTTCTTCTCCGTGCAGGGGATCTACGACAGCACCGATTGGCTCTTTACCGACGACAATGGAAGAACATCGAAGAAGAAGGGACAGTTCGGCCCTCGCTTTATCCGTCTTTCCATCCCCACTACCACCCAGATCGGCATCCATGGCACTTGCGCTCCCGGTTCGATAGGGGGTAGGGTGAGCCATGGCTGTATCCGACTCACTAATAAGAATATCATTCAACTCGTCAAATTGGTGAAACCGGGCATGCCTGTGATTGTCATACCGGGCAAGCGCGACCGAGAGGTGAATCTTCAGGAGGGTAATGATATAGTATCCTTCACCACATCGTCGAAATATGCCATCCCCGATGAAGAACGTCGACAGATCTTGGCATCGATCGAACCAGACAGCATCGAGTCGGAAACTAAAGAAACAATAGAAGTGCCGACCGACAGCATCATATCACAACCTGCCGACACCACAGCCATCCCATCCGAGCCGACAGCAGAATAATCCATCGACCAACGATAGAAAGTCGTCAACAGAATAGTCGTTACAGACACTGAGATAAAGTAATAGGGTGTACCAATCCATGTCGATTGATACACCCTATTCGGATATGAGATATAGGACTACAGATTAAAGATATGTAGGTTATGGATTAAGGAACGCGCTCTAAAGACCATTGAAGGTTGTGCCGTTGGCGATCTTGCGAACGCGTACGTAGTAGGAGTTCCAGGTGCTGGCGATGTAGTATTCTTTGCCGTATGGTTTAACGACTTGAACGCGAACATCTTTCGAGGTCTGCGAACCGGAATATTTCACACGCAGAGTGATCACGGTGCCGTTGAGCAGTTCGGAATCTTCGAAAGGCACATTGTCGACGTAAGTCTCGACGGTATAAGGCTTAGTGGGGTTATAGCCATTTTCGGGAGAAGCGCCTTTAAGGAAAGCAGCCACCTGGTAGGGGCGAGCATAGTTGGGATCGGAGCTGGTGAAGAGTTCTTTGAGTCGATCCTTGAGGTCGGGAGTGATGGTGGATGGAGTGGCAACCTCTTCGAGGCATTTCAAGCCGACGGTGGCGCCACGTTGATGGTACATCTCCATAGCCACAAGCACGAGAGTCGCTGCCCCCTGAGGAGTGCCGCCGATCTGACTTTGCAGATCCTTGAAATCGGCATACGAACCGGGGATGCCGCTAAATTGAACGCTTGACTCCTCGCCGGCAGTCCAGGTTGTGGTGTTGATATCGCCAACTATGGTGCCGGTGACCGGTATTGACTCCTCCGGCTTGACATTGCCCCCATTTTGAGATGTCGAACCGCCATTGTTGCCACCGGGGTTATCCTTATCATCATCGCCACAAGAGGAAGTGCCGCAAGACACGAATATAGCGATCAGTGTCATCACGAAAAATGATTTCAGTTTCTTCATAACTACTTATATTTTGCGGCAAAGTTAAGGAGAGGCAAGAAAAGAGAGTATCAAAAGAGAAACATAAAATTTCAAACAAAGAACAAAATGACACATTCCCCACCCTGAACAACAAAAACTTACCCCCCATGATAGAAAATGTCAAATCCTGACTTTAAGGAATGTGCTCTTATTTTGCCGCAAATAGGCAAAAGCAGTCGTTTGCGGCAAAATAAGAACTGATAATTTTGCCGCAATCTATATTTTTACTATCTTTGTGGCAAAATAAGATTAAATTATGGCCCAAATCATAATAGGAAGAAGCAAAGAGCAGCAGGAACTTATAGACATCTATAATTCCGGGAGGCCGGAATTTGTCGTAGTGCAAGGAAGGCGCCGAGTAGGTAAGACTTACTTGGTAAGGGAGTTGTTTGAGGGAAAAATGACGTTCTATCATACCGGTCTATCGTCGGCTGAGATATCTCCTGAAACGGGAGGATTGATGAAGTTACAACTTGAGAGTTTCTATTCATCGCTTGTGAGATATGGCTATAATGGATCAGCACCTCACACATGGATAGAAGCCTTCGACAAATTAAGAGATTTATTGGAATCCAAGAGAGAGACGGAACGACAAGTAGTGTTCATCGACGAATTGCCATGGATGGATACGCCTCGATCATACTTTATATCCGCTTTCGAACATTTTTGGAATGGGTGGGGATCCAGTCGGAGCAATCTGATGCTGATAGTATGTGGCTCATCCACATCATGGATCAACGATAAGATTATCAACAACAAAGGAGGGCTCTACAATCGATTGACAGCCGAAATCATCTTGATGCCATTTACCCTTGGAGAATGCGAGCAACTATACCGACATCTCGGGATATCGATGGATCGCTTCGACCAGTTGCAAGCTTATATGATATTTGGTGGTATACCTTATTACATAATAATGATGGACAAGCGTCTCAGTCTTGCACAAAATGTCGACAATCTCTTTTTCGTCAAGAATGCAAAATTGAAAGATGAGTATTCGCGACTCTTCCACTCACTCTTCACCAATTCGGAGGATTATATGTCAGTAGTCAGCCTATTAGGCAAAAAACGAATTGGGTATACGAGGAAAGAAATAGCCGAGAAGACGCAGATAGCATACGGGGGAGGTCTGACCAATATACTGAAGGCTCTTGAAGCCGGATGTTTCATCGAGTCATATATACCCTATAAAGGTTCGCGACGAGATGTTTGCTATCGACTTGTCGATCCGTTTTGTCTCTTTTACACCCATTTCCTTGGAGAGAAAAGGAGTTACGACCCTCACTTTTGGCAGAACAACTTACTAATGCCGACGCTGACGGCATGGCGAGGCTTTGCATTTGAGAATATCTGCACGCTTCATATAGACCAAATAAAGCGGGTGCTTGGGATAGGGGGTGTTTATACCGAATGCTCATCATGGAAAAGCAAGGCCTCTGCAGATGCCGCACAGATTGACCTTGTGATAGACAGGGCAGATCATGTCGTGAATCTCTGCGAGATGAAGTATACTGTCGGTGATTTCCGCATAGATAAGTCGTATGATGCCGATTTGCGTCGCAAGATTTCTACGTTTATTGAAGAGACACAATGTCGCAGTTCGGTGCATCTGACATTAGTGACGACATACTCTTTGGAGCGCAATGAATATTCCGGCAGAGTGCAGAGTGTCATCACTATGGACGACTTGTTCAGTTAATAAGAGCGAGTTCCTTAAATTTTTGGGGCCGTAGGGTTAGGTGGTGTTATTTATTTTGAGTAATTTTGTGCTTTGTTTCTGAATTCCTGTTGGAGTTCTGTTTTTGAACGCGCTAAAGATTCGTTATTTTTGATATTATAAGGTTGCTATTTGTTTTGTTATGGTAAGACAATGTTTTATCCTCTTCGGGTGCTTGGCACTCGGAGAACTTGTGGTGATGCTTACCGGAGTGAAGCTCCCATCGAGCATCATCGGTATGCTGACACTCACTATTTTGCTTAAGGTGGGTGTCGTAAAATTGGAGTGGGTACGCGGTTTGACCGATTTCCTGATCGCTAATTTGGGATTTTTCTTCGTGCCCCCGGGGGTGGCTTTGATGCTATATTTTGGTCTGATCAAGGCTGAATTGGTGCCTATAGTTGTCGCTACGATTTTGAGCACGGCATTGGTATTGCTCCTTACGGGACATACCCATCAGATTGTGTCTAAGGGTAATAGGAAGTTGTCGAAAAGGTTACATTCGTTACACAAGAAGAGATGAGAACTTTTATCACGAATGAATATTTCCTGCTGGCTCTGACATTCGGGGTCTATGCGGGAGCGAAGTTTCTACAGAAGAAGATTGGAAGTATATGGTTGAATCCCATATTGATAGCGATAGCACTGATTATCGGTTTTTTGATGCTATTTGACATTCCCTATCCGGAGTATGCGGCGAGTGCCCATTTGATAGATTTTTGGTTAAAGCCGGCAGTAGTGGCATTGGGAGTACCGTTGTATTTGCAGTTGTCATCGATTCGGAAAGAGTTCTTGCCGATATTGATGTCGCAAGCGATGGGATGCATGGTCGGCATCGTGAGTGTCGTGGAGATAGCGCGGATGTGTGGGGCATCGGACGTGGTGGTGCGCTCACTTGCCGCCAAGTCGGTAACGACGCCGATAGCGATGGAGGTGACGCAGGCAGTAGGGGGTATTCCCTCATTGACGGCAGCCATCGTGGTGGTGACCGGATTGATAGGCGCGATAGCCGGATTTAAGATTATGTCGGTGGGAGGAGTTCACAATCCGATGGCAAAAGGGCTATCGTTGGGAGCGGCTTCTCACGCCTTAGGGACGTCAGCAGCGATGGATCGTGATGAGTTCGTCGGGGCATACGCCGGACTGGCGCTGACGCTCAACGGCATCTTAACAGCGATCCTAACGCCATATATCCTCGAGTTAATATTATAAGATCAGTCAAATCAGGTCAATCTGAAAACAATCGAAAAAAGAAGAGCGGGAGAAACGATGGCGTTCTCTCGCTCTACAGTTATGGGTCGGTGACGGCTGTTAGAATAGCAAGAATCTCTTATTTTTCTTGGATTCTTTCTTGCCGTTCAAGATCGTGTTCAGGTCTATACCCTTGTATTCTTCGGGGGATAGATTGCGGAAGTTTTTGTACTTGCCGGGACGACCGATCACGGTCACAGAGCCTCCTCTAAAGAGACCGCCCCTCTCGACGATGAATTGAGGTTCGACAAGGACGTCGGCTTTATGCTCCTTGAGAAGTTCGGCGGTGATATTCTCTTTGATTTGGTTGATATCACACTTCTTGAAAGCATAATCCCAGTAAGACCAAGAATAAGTGCGAGATACAGTCTCGGGCTCGATGTCGACATCCGCAACGCCGATGCTGACGATAGACGTCTGTACAGGCGCTGTGGCGGCTGTCTCGCGTACAGTAGTGCATGACGAAAGCAACAGCACTACGCAGAGCAGAGCCAATAGTTTATATACCTGTTTCATAAGACATCTTGTTTAGTGTGTACGGATGTTGGTGTAGAATGCAGGATAACCTGTTACGACCACATATTTAATTTTTTTGCCGCTTTTCTTGATCTCGTACTGAGGATTGATCAGAACATCGGCATTCTTGCCGGCGTTCTTCAAAGCCTCAGCCACAGCTGTCTCGATTACAGCCTTCTCTCCGCAACGATTGTGGCTGCCTTCGGGGATGAATGTGTAGGTGATCTTCTCGGGGCTTACTTTGAGGTCTGCTTTAGCTACAGACTCAATGCCTGTCTGTACGGGAACTGATGCAGCAGTCTTCTTCAAAGAGCTGCAAGATACCAAACTCAATGATGCAAATACTAAGGCACCAATCAACAATTTCTTCATATCGTTAAGTTTTTAGTTATGGGTAGAAAGGTTAATTAAAAATAACTTATATTGTGTTCAATAGATTTTTGCTCATGCTACGTTTATTAGCAGAAGCGTGGCAAATATAATATAAATTTGATAATAAAGCAAAAATAAATTCACAATTTTTTATCCGGGTGATAGACACAGGGGGCGGTGCAAAACTCTTTTTGCGCCGCCCCCTCTCGTGAATATAAATATATGGTAGAAAAAAAAGATTTTATCTTTTAGAACTATTGCTTGGAATTATCGCATGTGATAGATGAATTTCTTGCCGCCGCGGATGTAGATCTCTCCATCCAAGGGGCGAGTCACGCGGATGCCCTGCAGATCGTAGATGGCTTTGTCGGCAGCTTCTTCCGTTGCAATGCTGATGCCATCCTCTACATCATGCTTGATCAGCAATTCTACCTGCTTTGAGTGTCCTCGTTGCGAGCAGATAGCCATCAGATGATAGACAGGCACTTCCTCTGTTTCGCTTGTCAAGTCAGTGCTATCCTCCTCTGTAGTCTCTTCTTCGAAGTATAGCATCGAGCCATCCAAACGGAAGTGGCCGGTTGCCGTCTCATCATCAATAGCACTTAGCGAATAACTGATGCGAGCATCGCTCAGATCAAACTCATCGCCCATCAAATCCGCCAAGTCATAACCGGCATCTCCTAAGCTGATCTCATAACTATCCATCACCGGCAGGTCGCCCAATCGGTCAAGACAGAGATAGGTCGGAGTGTTCAGATAGCCAGACGACTTATCAGAGCCATCGAAGATGAATCGTAGTGAAGTGACGCGACCCAGCGGTCGGAGGTCCACCCACTCCCAACGGTCGACGATATAATGCTCTAACGATGAAGAATCGCGATAATCGCCCAAATAATAATCGAGTGAAGAGGTGGTGCCATCGGCATGCTCACCGATGATGGTTACCATCATCCAGCTGCCCTTTGAGAATGCCTGTGCAAATCCATCGCCATAAGACATTGAATTGAATGCGTAGGCGCTATTGGTGATATAGGCACCTTTCACCACTTCACCATCCTCACTATTGACCACATCGATGGTAAGACCCGAGGGATAAGCCACACAGAAATTATCGCTGTCGAAGCCTCCACCCGGTGCCGAACGATATTGGTCGCTAAGTGAGGCGAACTCGGAAGAGGGGTCATTGCTCAGTGCGTAACCATACCAGTAGTTGTATTCAGGCATCGAACCATAGTTGAAGGCATAAGAGCCGCTATAGAACTTGCCGCTCTCTTCACCGGGGAAGAGGTTGGCACCTTCTGCCAGATAGTTATCGTCGAAATCAGCCACAACATGCTCTCCTCTCACCTCAATATGGCGATAGGTAGAGATCTCCTGACCATCGGCTGAAGTCACCTTAAGGAGATAGCGTTGAGACACTTCGGGAGTCACCATCACCGATGTCTCACTGCTCACTATTGTACCATCTTGAGCAATCCAGGTATAAGTGTAGGGCTCAATGCCGCCGATCACAAGTGCAGAGAGTTCAATCTCCTCGCCGGCCTCTATCACCGGTATTTCGGTCAAGTCCTCTTCTTCTATCTCAAGAGGATAGATGGTCTCCTTGGTAGTGAAGGGTTCGCCGGCTACTATTTCCGACCAAGTGCCTATCGAACTAACAGCCATGAAGAATGGACGATAGGTCGTAGACTCTTCAAGGTCGTTGACACGAATGGCGCATTCCACATTGGCTGAGATGTCGACCGGAGTCTGACTTTGGATGGCATCGCTCTCGGGAGCCACAGAGTCGTCGTTCCATTTCATCAGAAGCATATACTGCTTGCCGGTCTCGCTCCACTTGCTGCTGATTGTGGCGCTGAGGTCGGTAATAGCCGACACCGCGGGATAACCCTCAGCCATGATCGGAGCCTCTTGAGAGATCTCGGCAAATTCGTAAGCACCGAGAGTCCACTCGCTCTCCGGACGCTCACGACCCTCGATGTCGACAGTCATGAACTCGCAAGGAGTGCCGATGGTAAGACCCTCTGCCGAGATGAGATGGGAATCCGATTCCGACGCATATTCCGGCATCATGAGGAAGTTGGTCTCATTGCCCCACAATGCAGAGGCCTCAGCCATGCTCAGGAAGGTGGCATCATTCTTCACTACATTCTCGCCGAGGGTGCCCAGAGCATTACGCTCCCAGGTGTAGCCGTCGCAGTCGGTAGTGTTCCAGAAATAGAGACAGTGGTTGGTCGTGGTGCAATGATTGGTCATAAGATTGTCATGCACCTTGACATTCAGAGGCTTTGCCGAACCGGTGGTGGCCATCACCAAGCCGCTGCCCCCTTCGATGCGACAAGTGTTATAGCAGATTTCAACATTGCGGATATCATTATTGATCTGTAACGTGCGCGAATAGATATCTGTGGCACCATCGATGATGATATCATTATTGAAGATACGAATAGGAGCATCGGCATTGCCATAGCAACCATCACGCAGATAGAGACCATAAGCAGAATTGGCGGCAGTGGTCTTGATCTTATTGCCACTGATCTCGCAGTCGCCGGTGAGGCGGCAGATCTCGAAAGCCGAATAGTTCGATGGGGCGGCTGTGTGAGTCACTACATTGCCGGTGATCACGGCATCTTTCTCGCTATAGATATAGAGGCTGCGACCCATATTCGACACCACATTATTGCGGACCACCAGCCCACGCTCCTTGGGGAGGGCCACGTAGGATGTGCCTCCAAGGTACATGCCATAACGGCCGCCGCTCACTGAGCAGTCCTCGATGGTCATAAAGTCATTGTTATAACCGGCGATATTCTCCGGCACATAATTGCGGATAAGATAGATGCCGCTATAATTTGTCGACATATCGCCGCTTACCACGCAATTGCGCAGAGTGAAATGAGGCGAACGGCTCTTGATATAAACTCCGGCCTTGAAGGAATTGGAACCTGCTATGATCGACACATCTTGCAGAGTGACCCAAGGAGTGGCGGAAACAGTGAAAATAGCCTCACTTGAAATGGCATAATTGCCGAGTAATTGCACGGCATTTCGGTCGCCGCTTTGGCTCTTGAAGGTGATGGGAGAAGCCTCGGAAGCCCCGGGGATCTCTTCGATTACGATATTTTCAGAATACTCGCCATCAGTGATGAGGAAGGTCACCGGACCTTCGACACCCTCCTTCAGGGCATCGACAGCTGCGCTGAAGGTGGCATAATCACCCTCGGCACCAATTACAAATTCACCTTTCAGACCAGCCTTGATCTCGTGAGATATGACATCTTCGGGGAGGATCTCGACATCGGCATCATTATATGTGAGACCACTCAGACGTGCAGCTATCATATCGCCGGCTACTGCCTCGGCATTGACATCAGCGGTAAGCACGAAATAGTGTAAGCCATTGCGCTTGAGAGTAATTCCGGGGAATGAGATTTCCCCCGAAGCATCGGGCACGACATCGCCCAACTTCACAGCCAAAGCCTCGGAATAAGTCTCTACATCATCCATATAATAGAGATGAAGGGTACGCAGGTCGGCGGAGGAAGTGGTGCCGGTGAGGTCGAACTTCATGGCAGAGAGTGTATTGTCTCCCTTATCCCCCTCGATCGAGAGAGCCACCGAAGCCAACGGAGCGTCAGACATGCCACGCATCACCCTGTTATTACCCATTCCTGCCACCGTTGCTTCTGTCAGAGAATAATCCACCTTCTGATGCAGACCGACGGTCATTACGAAGCCATCGAGGGTCGAGCCGCTCGGCCCGGTGATCACTACAGTCATTGAGCCGTCGTCGGCGGTCGATACGAGCCCGGAGGGACCGGTGGTGGTGCTATATCCGGTCATATCGCCGAGCAGATGATCCTGGTCAGCCACTCTGCCGGAATAGACATATATCTTGCCATTGCCTATAGAGAACTCCGACGCATCGAGTGTAATAGCGTATCCATCCTCTTTGGGTTGGAACACGTAGGTGGAAGAGATGCGAGAAGAGATCTTGCCGTCGACTCCGCCATCGTCATACCATGTCATCGGCTGTGAGATAGTGATCAGATGTTCTCCCGCCTCTTGGATGATGATATATTTCACGGTGCGAGAGCCCTCGGGATTGCCACCCTCTACACTCTCTTCTACTCCGGTGGCATCGGTTACAGATGCTAATCCGACACGCACCTCGGTGTCGACCACTGCATCCTCGCGCACATCGCCCTCCACCCAGAAATAGGTAGAGCCCTCGGCGAGTGATACTTCTCCTGTCACAGAAGTCTTGGCATCAAGTCCTGTAGATTCCCCATAGAGGATAGCGTTATCGCGAGAATCGGTGTTTGCCACATATACTCGGAGTGCGGAGAGTGCTTCATATCCCTCCACATCGAATGTCAAAGTCTTAAGCACCTTGGTGGTGAGAGTGCCTTCGGTCTCGATGCTGAAATCGAGTAGTGATTCATTGCTACCCCCTGCCGAAAGAGCCGCAGAAGTGGGACGAGTGGCTGTGACACCCTCTATGGTCATGTCATGATTGATGAAGGGACGGACCGTAGCCACCCATCCCTCGCTACACATGTAAGAATATTGGGTATTGGGATTGAACACGATGGTCAATGCGCCATCGACAGCCGTCGACCGTATCACACGCTCCGGACCGACAGAGGCATTGCCGGAGTTCATCTCCCATATCATATTGGCGGCATCGATAGTCGAGCCGGAATAGATCTCAAACTTGGCCGACGAATTGCAAACGAACGACTCAAATTCCAGTTGAGCCACAGCACCGTTCTCGGTGGGGAGGAAGGTGGTAATCTCATCCTCATTACCGATGTTATAACGCTTGGCGTAGGTCACACTTGGATTGTAGGTGGGGAGGAAATCCCAATTATCGGCGATCGACACTGTGGTCGAGCCGGGGAGAGAACTCCAAATGTTGTGGACAGTGCGTAGAGCCTTACCCTCTTCGATGGCGATATCATTGTCAGCCACCTTTACCGAGGAGAGGGTAAGAGAGAGAGTCTGCTCATTGAGAGCGGAAGGAGCCACATCCGCCACGATGGCGAAATTGTTGTGCCCTTCGATCAGCGCCACATCGCCGGCAACAGTCATTTCAGCCGAGATGTCGGAGGCCGATCCGAAGAGAGTGGCAGCCGAAGTGAGAGTATTGCTCTCACCGAGGTAATAAATGCGGATAGCCTCGATCAGTTCGGGTGCGTCAGAGGTAAGTTTCACACTCTTCACGGCGAGAGGCTCGGCGGTGTTGTCGGTGCGGACATCGAAGTCGATCAGTTCGACGCTCTTCTGACGAGCCGATATGTTTTTGTCGGCATTGGGAGTCGATGCGGAGATAGCATCGAGGGTCATATTGCCGGGGAGGAACTGTGAGACTACCGCCTCGAAGCCTCCTTTGGGTATGCCGGTGGTGCTGACTAATTTTACGGTGATCGAGCCATCTTCAGCCATCGATTTCACCACCTTGGTGTCGGTCAGAAGGGTAGTGATCAGATTGTCGGCATCGTCAGTGCGACCATTATAGAATGTCAGGATATCGTTCTTGCCTACGGTCGAGGTGTTGAAGAGGTCGAGTTTGGTTACATCGACCTTCACCGATTGCCCTTCGACAGAGGGGAGGAAAGTCACCATACCGGTGAAATTTTCAGAGATATTTCCATCCTTGCCGCCATCGTCGTAGAAATCGACCGGCTCGCCGATGGTATATGTAAGATGGGTTGTGTTGAGTCTGATTTCGGAGGCTATATCTACCGGAGTCGTATTGTCATCGACAGTGCGAGTCGAGTCATCGACAGTCAGGTCGGTGACGCTGACCATAGGCAAAGTGCCGGTGAGGTCGGCAGGAAGGTTCCCGGCGATCAGATAGTGATTATGTCCACTCTTGAGAGCCACGTCGGAGATGGTGATATTATCTCCACTTGCCGAGGCTAAGAGCGATCCGGTATCCACCTTGCCGGCATAGAGGGCGATATCGGTAATGCCCGCTGCTGTGAGTGCTGAGATATCGAATGTGACATTGTTGAGTGTCAAGGGATTAAGACCGCCATCAGCCACTACGTCGAGGTCGGCAAGTGTGGCATTACGCTTGCCGCGCCATGGCGCATCGACGCTCAGAAGTGAGGCGCCGGTGTATTCCATATCCTTTAGAGCAATGCTGCTTACAGTGACCGTAAATCCGGTCTGGCTATTGGCCGATCCGGAGTGGAATGCCATCGAGATGCGCCCTTGACTATCGGTCGAGGTATAGCTTTCACCCACGTTTTCGGAGGTCCATTTCCGCACCCATCCCGAGGGAAGATAAGTTGACTGCTCTCCGCCATCGGAGGTGCCGTGGCCGATCTTAGTGATTGTGCCATCGTAAACGAGCAGGTAGTTGCCGCTTGTCAGGTCATTGCTTACCACGGTGACGCATATCACTTCACCCTCATTGGCGGGTGCGAACACGACACCACAGTCTCTGTAGCTGGGTATCGTGGCTCCCGACTGAGACTTGAATGTAATAGTCCCGTCGACGGTGTATACATCTTCAAGCCCATCGGAGGTCTTGAGGTAATACACCCCATCGGTTTCACTCCATGCCCCACTTGCCGGCATTATGCCGCATGCCATCAGAAGGACAAGAATGAATAGTTTGAAAATACTCTTCATAAACACACGTTAGATTAAGTTATGATAATTTTTAAGGTTTGATAAAAATCTTTTTATATCCACCCTCGGGAGTGCGGAGGATGTTGAGCCCGGCATGAGGATGTCTGCTTGCCACGCCATCGATGCTGTAATACACCGGGGTTGTATCCCTGTTGTCGGGAGTAGTGACGCCATCGATGTCGGAAGACTCTCGGGTGATAGGGATGTGGATGTCGGGGATGGCTCCGAAGTAGGTCTTATGAGCCACGGCATTCATATTGGGATTTCTTCCGGAGGTACGGTCGATGTTCCGATGATTGCCGATTGGATCGCCGAAACCATTGACTTGGATCACTCCCTCGGTCATCACCAACTCATCGCTTCCATCATCGGGGATGGTGACTTTGATGGCTTGCGCCGAGGGTGCAGAGCCGAAGGTGTATTGCCCGCTACCCAACACTGTCGATGTGCCGTTGGGCACTCCGTTGTAGGTGACGTATGCCGACATATTGTAGATGCCGGCAAGTTTGTTGGCGGGGTGTCTCAAGCCGGAGTATTGTATCAGCACCTCATCACCCGGTTTGAACTCCTCGCTGTCGGGGTTGGTCTCGTTGCTGATCTCGCGGTGACAGGGGCGTGCCGTCAGCACCTGATAGATGCACTTTCCGTCGGCATCCACCATCTTTACGATCTGGCGACCCTCCTTCAGCAGCAGGGTGATGCTCCCATCATCATGGCGAGTCACTCCATCGTCAGAGAAGCCATGGTAAGCCACACTCTCGTCGCTGATATCGGGATATGAGATGGTGATATCCTCCACCCCTTCGGGCAGGAAGGTGTAGTGATATCCCTCTTCCGTGTCAAGATAATAGAACACGTCATGCTCTGCATCTACAGAGTCGCCGGCGAGTTTCAGGCTCGATTCGTTATAGTCCGAATTGATATACATATTTGGGCGGATCGTCTCGCTTGCTTCGCCGACAGTCACGACATATACGCCGCTGTTTTCCGGCCATATCGCACCCCACTGCTCGCCTCCGAGCCAATCTTTACATTCACCTGCCGAGTTGTAAAAACGGAGCGAAAGTGCATCGTATGTCACCACGATGATTGCCGTTCCCTCCGACCGGGCTGTCAGTTCCGCCCATGCCGAGCCGGGATGTTCGGTGATGCTCACCACTTCGTCGCTCGGATTGCCGTCGAGGTCGAGCACCTTGTAGTGGAAGTCGGGCTCGATGAAGTAGTTGTTGATAGTATTGTCGCAGAGTTGCCAGGTGCGCATGGCATGAGCATCATAGACCTTGTCGACACCCATCACCAAGTGACCTCGTGGATTGATGTTAAGATAGATATCCCCGGTCTCATATCCCTGATTTGACTCTACACTATGGCATATCATCTTTGGGGAGATTGCCTCATAGTCGGAGGGAGCAAATTGCAGGGTGGTGATGCCGGATGTTCCGGCGGTGAAGTATCCGGCTTGGGTCAATTTCTCGGGCATGGAGGTACGATAGTTGTAGACTTTGCCCGATGTCAGCGCATAGCGGAGGGTCTTGGTGCCATCTTGCGTTGTAATCTCTGTCGGATCGACCGGATCGAAGTCGACATAATGCCGGCTCTTGACAGCGAGGGTGAATGTTGCCTCTTCGGGAACATCGACACTCACTGCGATCGAGCCGGTATCAGCCACTGCGGTAGCCGCACCGGCAATAGAAGCAACCACTGCGAAGAGGATGATGACCCATCTTTCGATAAACAGAAAGTATTTCATACCTTGATCTTATTTTAAGAAAGTATTCTTGTGATAGATGAATTTCTTGCCGTCGCGGATGTAGATCTCTCCATCCAAGGGGCGAGTCACGCGGATGCCCTGCAGATCATAGATGGCATCGTCGGTCTCTTCGCCGTTGCTGAGGTGGATGCCATCCACGCCGCTGCCATTTTGCGGATCGAGTGCCAAGAAATGTCCGGGGCAGAGATACATTTGATATTTGCCCAGATATTCACCCTCGGGGCTCCATTGCCACAGGTCGCCGGCAGTGGCATATTCCTTGGCATCGGAGGCATAGATATATCCGGTATATGGATTAACATAAATGCCGTAAGGAGCAGTCATCGAACTCATGTCGCTTACCATCGTGCCGGGGAGGGCATCTTCGGAGACACCCTCAGAACCTCCGGATGCCATCACAGCCTCGGGGTCGATGGCGAGGAATGAGAGTTCGTTTTGATACGTGACATAGGAGAATGTGGAGCCGATAACATAGAACTCCGAGTCGCGAGACTTGCAGTTGTAGGTGCCGGGGTAGTCGAGTCGCACGAAACATTCGCTGTCGCTCTTGCCTGCGAGGGCGGCTTCACAGTCGAAGATGATGGTGGCGGCAGAGATGGTGTAATAATCGCCCGGCGATGAAAAGCAGAGATACTTGCCGCTGATCGACATACCGCTGTAGAGGTTGATCTGTCCGGTGTCGACAGTGCGTGTCACCTGCATGGTGGCGGCGTCGATCACGCTTACCGTCGATTCGTAGTCATGATCTTCTTGGTAGGCATATCCGCCGGTGTTGGCGACGAAGAGGGAACCATCGTAGTAGGCGATACCCTCCGGTTCGTAGCCCACCTCCACTGCGTCGACGGTCTTGAACGTTGTGGCGTCGATTTTTGCCACAAAACCGCGTGTGAAGGTCTTTGTCCCGGCAGTGGTGGAACATTCATGGCCGTAGGATGTGACGTAGAGGTAGGTGCCGTCGGTGGCAAGGCGGCGATTGTTGGGAACATCTTCGGTGCATCCTACAGCCTTGCCCTCTTCGTCGATGAATTGGATGATGTTCGACCAATTAACCGAAATAGCTATCAAATTCTCCTTCACCCGGATGATATCCTGGGGAGTATCTCCAAGTTTATAGCCATTCACGTCGCGAAACCATTGGTTGCTCACTACGTGGTCATCTTCGAAATAGGAAAGTCGGCCATTGTCCGACTGCCACGACCCTTCGTTCACCACGATGAGACTCTCCTTGGCAGGGAGTGGAGTCCGTGCTAATAAAGCCATCAGCAGCACAGTTAACGTCCGTAAGGTAATTTTTTTCATTATTATATCAGATAGGTTATTATATTGAGAATGAAATGGTTGCTGTGAATTGTCGACCCGGCATCGGGTAGCGTGGCAGGTGTTCATACTGCACGTCGAGCAGGTCGTTGATCTCGAGTGATAGGGTGAACCATCGGTAGGATCCCATGATCTTGAGGTCGATATTATTGTAAGGGTCCAACACATCTTGCGGGTCAGCATACGACCACATACGGCTTGAGACATGCAGGTCGGATATGGTGATGGAATAGTTGCGCCAACCCACGATGCCGGTGATGCCGTAGGATAGGGTAGGGGAGTAGCATATCGGGCGGTTGTAGGTGTCGGGATCGTCGGGGTTGGTGCGGTTGAGATCTTTCTGCCAGGTCAGCGAGGCGAGGAGTGAGAGGTAGAAATCTTTGATGTTATATCTGCCGGAGAGGGTGGCGTTGAGACCGCGGCAGTAGGTCTTGCCATAGTTCATCATCGACCAGGTGTAGGTCCCCTTTAGAGGGAGGCATACGATGCGGTTGTCGATATGATTGATATATAGGTCGGCTTGGGCTGATGCCTGCCAGTGGCTGTCGTCGTAATGATATTCGAGACCGAGGTCCCACTGCTTGGTATATTCGGGGAGGAGGTTGCGATTGCCGGCGCGGGTGTAGTAGAGGTCGTTGAGGGTCGGGGCGCGGAAGATGCATTTATACCAGGCCCTGACGGCAAAGCCGCGGAATGAGTATCCTAATGTCACAGCGGGGGTAAATCGGCTCAGAGGGTCGGCGGCACCCGCTTTGACGCGTGTATGGTCGCGATAATGCTGGTAGAGGAGTGAGGCGGCGAGACGCAGGTCGTGCCAGTCGATTTCGGCGGCTATCACACCCTTCTGATCGAGACGACGCACTGCCGAGAAGTTCTTGACATCGGCTGTGAGCCACGACATGCGGGCGTCGTAACTCACATTGAACGAGAGCCATGAGAGGGGATGGAGGGCGTATGCCACCGAGGCGTATGCATCATCCTGATAATAGTGGGTGTCGGAGCGGATGGTATTCTGGTTTTCAGGATAGTCGGTGTTATATCTCAGATATTCGTGGGAATATTTGAGGTTGAAGCGCATGCGATGGATGGCGCCGAGTGGGAGATCGTAGGAGGCTTGGACGAACATATCGGTGTCCCACTCTCTGCCGACATTGACATACTTGTCGGAGAGGCGTCGCACGATGCCACCGGGGCACCCACGGCGCGATAGGTAGAGGTAGGCGTGGGAGGAGAAGCCCCCTTTGAAGAGGGCGGCTTCGGCGCGATAGTAGCGGATGTCGGAGTTGGCACGGCGTCCGGTGGTGTCTTCATATTCGGAGTGATAACGGAAGGGGTAATTGCCCTTCGAGTCGAGAAACTCGCCATCCAAGAAACCGCTCCAACCGCGGCGGCAGAATTGTGCATTGATGCGCGCTCGCCAAGTATTGAATGAACCTCCTGCGGCGAGCAGGGTGAGGGAGTCGCATTGCGGACGGCGTGTCCGAAGATAGATTGTGGCTCCCGATGAATATTCCGATGCCGACTGGCATTGCTCCAATCGGTTGGCATTATAGAGCGATACTGATTCGAGGGTCGAAAGAGAGTATTTCCCCAGATCGACTGTGCCGTTCTGGGCATTGTTGATACGTATGCCGTCGATATATACGCCGACATGTTGCGAGCCGAGCGATCTGACATTGACCGTCTTCAGACCTCCCAAGCCACCGTAATCCTTGATTTGGACTCCGGCAAAATATTTCAGCGCATCGGCGATCGAAGTGGACGACAATTTCTGCAACTCGACTCCCGAAAGTTCCTGGGAGGTGGCGAGGGGACGATGAGACGCTGTGACTTCCAACTCATCGAGTTGATGAGTTATTGAGTCGACTTCCTCCTCGGCGTGGCAGAACAATGGCATCACGACACCCGCGATCAATGCCGGCAGTATTGCTTTAAACTTCATCGTTAGAATGATGTAAGAGCTCTAAAAACAAAAAACGCCTGTCTTCGAACAGACAAGCGCAGCGGATTCCATAGAGGGATATAGAAAGAGTCTATACCATCATAACAACGATCGGCGATCGCACACCCTCCGGCTTATGTCGCCATCAGGTAGGATCGTGTCGTCATGTCGCCTATAGTCCCGCAGGCTTGACGTTCGATATGTCGAAAGGAAGGTCTTCTGACTTATCCCGAGAATGCCGTGCCTTCTCACTCGCCATGGAGCAATGACATAAAAATCGGCTTCCCACAGATGGGACTTACAGCAGCGGGTACTGTTCCGGATTTCCACCGGATTCCCTTTTAATCTCTTGTCGATGAGAAGATTACCTCATCCGACCATCAGCCCTCCGGCCAATAGAGACGCCTTTCGACCGCAAATATAGAAACATTTCCCCAAACCACCAAAATTTTTCGAACCTAAAAATTTAAGGAACGTGCTCTAAGGAACGCGCTCTTAATTTTTATTTTAGGTTGGTTTTGCCGATTCGGTAGTTGTACCAGCGGGGGCGCATCCAGCGGAAGGCGAAGCAATCCATGGTCGGGCCTATCAGACGATTGCGCAATGAGAATTTCGATACGCCGGCAGTGCGCGGGAAGTGGCGCACGGGCACTTGCTTTACTTTCCCCTCTTGCAGCCCTACCAGGGCGGGCAAGAATCGGTGCATCCCGGTGAACATCGGGATCCGCTTCGCCACGTCGGTGTGGAGGATCTTCAGCGGGCAACCGGTGTCGACGGCATCGTCGCCCGTCATGAAGCGACGGAAGGAGTTGGCTATCCGACTCTGTATCTTCTTGAAACCGCTATCCTTGCGGTTGGCACGTATACCCATCACCAGTTCATATTCGTCGGCGTAGGGGAGCAGTAGGTTGAAGTCTTCGGGCGCCGTCTGAAGATCGGCATCTATATATCCCACTAATGGAGACTCGGCGGCATCGATACCCGCTTTGATGGCGGCACTCAGTCCACAGTTTTTCTCAAATGAGATGTAGAACATATCCTCATGGCGCGAACAGATCTCGGCGATGAGTCGCTCGGAAGAGTCTTTCGACCCATCGTTGACAAACAAGACGCAGGCAGGGCGTGTCGCTGTCGGAAGGTAGTCGCCAAGTCGCTGCTCGAGTGCCCGGGCGTTATCCTCTTCGTTGTAGATGGGTACGATGATGGTCAGTTCATATTGGGATGTTGCGTTCATTTTGCTTGATATTTATAGGTTATCTTTTTACCCTTCTCCCCTTTTAAGATCAGCACGGTGTTTGCAGGCTGTCGGAAGTCGGGATCAGATGAATTTACTACTGTTACGGGAATTGTGAAGTATGCGTCGATATTTTCTCCACGTCTTACGTTGCTATCGACATATACCGCCTCGGGGTGTAGCGCCTCGATCTCACGACACACTGAGCCGTAGCCGATATGTGGATTGGCGAGGGGGAGAAGGCATCCGGCGATGAAGATAATGCCGATCAAGGTCAGAGCGATGCGGTCGATGATCCTCACCATGCGGCTTCGCCTGAGGTCGTCGATCAGCAAGGCACCCAGGTAGACCACAAATGGGATGGCAGGCAATAGGTAAACCTGCAACTTGGAACTGAAGCAGGAGAGTGAGATCAGTGTCACTGCGAAGGTGGCGAAGAGTATCCGGCGGATGGCAGACGAGACTACGGCATGGTGTCTACGGATCATCAGCCAGGCGAACATAAGTGACCAGGGTGCCATGACATACCACATTGCCACTATATAATACCACCACGGGCGGGCATGGGTGAAGGCTTGTGATGCTCGGTCGATGGTCTGATGGAAGAGGAGATTGTTGAGATAGTCGGCATTGCCCCATTCCAAGTATACGGCGCCCCACCATAGCATACACCCGCCTATTAGCACACTCCATGTAGCCAAGCCCCAGATACGGAAGAAAGAGTCGAGGCGGCGCTGCCATAGCAGGAAGAGGATTGTCGCCAAGAGGGGTATCAGCACTCCCAATGGCCCCTTGGTGAAGAGTCCGGCGAAGAGGTAGACACCGAGCAGAGCATTTTGCCTCGTAGTCACGCTCGAAGTGGTCATCCGATATACTTCGCGAAGGGCGAGCACGATGAAGAGGGTCATCAGCATATCCATGCGTAGCGTTAATCCCAAGAAGGGGAAATAGCCGCAAGTGAAGAGCATCAATAGTGCGCAACGACGTGCTTGCGGACTAAGATAGGGGCGGACCCAATCATTCATGATCTTACCCACTAATAGCATAGGCACGAGTGAGAAAAGCCCCAAGAAGAACATACAATTATTGCCGAACAGCAGACGTCCCAACATCGTGATCCAGAGATAGAGTGGGGGCTTGTCGGCATATATGGCGCCATGGTTGGTGAAGCAGAATACCGACCCGGAGGAGATCGCTTCATCGGCGATGCTCAGATAGCGCAATTCATTGTCGGGTGTGAAGTCGCGAAGTGCCAATGCCGGCAGAAATGCTACGAACACCGTCAGCAAGATCCATCCTGCCGCCGATAGACGAAGCCGAGTCCGCAGCCCGATAGCCCAACGCATGATGTGTAAGCGGTTAGTCGTCATAACAAATGTGAACCTGAGAAAACAATCTGATTGAGAAAATTACGCACAAATTTACAAAAAAACGATCGACAATACAAAAATCTAAAGGATTAGTGAAAATAGCGAATATGCAAGCCTTGCAGACGCATGCGTAGACGGGATATCAGTGATCGCTTTTTCTTTGCCCAGCTACATGCGTAGTGGTGGATGCTTACCGTGTTGGGGGTGACGGCTAATTCGTGGGTCTCCCAGTTCTTAGCGCAGAAGTAGTCGATAGGGTATATCTCCGGGCGCTGATCTTCTTGGATCTTCGGCATAATCAGCGTGGTGAGGAGTCGGGTGTTGGATTTTCTGACAGCGTGTCCGAAGATGTCGATGAAGTGTGTGGTCCGGTAGTAGTCTAAGAAGATACCGATCCAGTGGCACCCCATCTCAGCGCCGATGACGCCGGTGCCGATCCATCTGTTTTCATATCCGCAGAAAGAACGATGATGAAGATATGGATCGAAGGGTCGGAGCACTTCGATGTCGGTGTCAAGGTATATGCCACCATGTTCGTAAAGCACCTTGAGTCGACACACATCGGCGACAAATGCAAAGTTGCGAGTGGCGTATGCTTCGCGGGAATAGTCGCAGAAGTCGATGTCGAAGTTATCTTCGTTCCATTCTATGATATCATAGTCGGGCATTGCCGCTCGCCAGGTGGCGATATATGCCTCAACACTTTCAGGTTTTGGCTTTCTGCCAAACCAGCAATAGTGGATGGTTTTGGGAATCATGGTCGGAGGGGGTGCTATAGGTGAGAGCGAAACAATCGTTTGAGATGGCGAGATAGTGATTTGCGTCTATCCCATGCCCGGTCGTGTCGTTGTTTTATTTTTATGGCATGGTCGAAGAGTTGCGGTGGCAATCCCCGAGCGTCCAAATAGTGCTTGATGAAATAACGATACATCTTTGAGAGACAAGAGAATCGCGTGGTGTCGTCGAGACATCTGTCGAGCGAGAGGGGAGGCGTATGGAATCTCATCCTGTTGAGGTCGATCAGTGAGAAATGATATTTATCGCCCCTGGCTTCATAACGGATGTTGGTGGAGTTGAGGTCGTGATGGATCACCCCCTTGCGGTGTATGTCAGCGACGAAGCGGGCGAGGGCTTGGGTGAGCGGTCGGTTGAAATCTCCCTGCTCGTTGAGCCCATCTTCGATGGCATCCATATCGGAGTATTCACAGATGTAATAAGATTCTCTTACGAGTCCGAGCCGCGTCCTGATCTCGATATAGGCGATGGGTCGAGGGGTGGGGATGTCGTTGAGACAAAGATGGCTGGCGTTGATATACGATCGTTTACCCTTGCTCAGGGTGAGCGATCGTATTATCTGCTTGAAGATGCCATTGTTGTGAAATCTCTTTGCCACGTATGTCTTCTCCTCATGTTCGATCTTACGCACCTCGTTACGAGCCTTGTAGATTACGACTCCGAGGCTATGAAAACGTTGGGCTATCGACTCGATGAAGTCGGCATGTTCGCGATAATCGTCACTTATTACTATCCGGGTATGTTTCATCTTTGATCTTGTGTTCTACGACTTTCGCCATTAGAGAGACTTGGTAGATGCTGTCGAAATATGACTTGAGGAGACCACGCTTGCCATCTCTGAATCCCCCCTGGAAGATGAAAGAGCGGATGAAGAACCAGATGGGTCGGCAGAGGATGGAGAGGTAGCCATATTTCTTATTGATACGTTTGCCGACTTCGTAGTCGGTATAACGGTTGAGTTTGTTGATACGGTCGGTGATGCAGGCATCATCGAGGTGCATGAGGCATACACGATGGAGGTTGGCGGGGATTCTGCCGATGACGCCATCGACGACAGGAGGGCGATGGATCACCGCCGGCCAGTCTGTTTTCTCCTTACGCACGAGTCGCAACTGATAGTCGGGCGATGAGTGAATATACTTGCCGAGGAACATATTACGTCGCGGCACGTATAGAGCGTCGGGGCAGTCGGGTTGAGCCACCCGTCGGTAGAGGTATTGGCGCAATTCGTCGGTGACGAGTTCGTCGGCATCGACCACGAGCACCCAGCTATTGGATGCTGATTGGATGGCGCAGTTTCTTGCCGGCTCGCAGATAGAATAGTTACCCTTGGGGAAGGTAACGATCTTGCATCCCTTGCTGCGGGCTATTTCGACTGTATCGTCGGTGCTCTCCATGTCACATACCACGATTTCGTCGAACATCTTGACGCTCTCCAACACTCTGCGAAGATGGAGAGAGGCATTATAGGTGTTGATAGCCACCGATATTTTGGGCTTGTCGATAGTCTGATCTTGGGTCATTTTGAGGATCTTCTAAGGTAATATCCGGAGATAGTATCGGGTTCAGGACAGCCGCCCGGAATCGGCATCGCAAGCGACCGAATGGTAAATTTATAAAAACTTTTTGAAACCACTCCAATTTTACCACTGAAAATTAAGAGAATATACGGGAAATCACGGGAAAACCCAATACCCCCATCAGTAAAATCAGTAAAATCAGAGGTTAAAAACAACGCCGATGCTCGAAGAGCCTCAAACCTCATTTTGTGGTTGTCTAATGATTGACCTGATTTTACTGAAGCTCCGCCTACACGGATCCCTTTGGGATTAAGAGCGCGTTCCTTAAATTTTTGGGGTCGTAGAGGTCGTAGCCTTGAGTCGATTTTGATTACTTGCTGAAAGGAGCATACTCCTGTATGTGACTGAAAGCAAGTGATCAAAAGCGGCCAAGGATACGAGACTCAGGTAACTTTACCCTACCTGTGAATAATGATATCGGGAAAAATTCGTTTAACTATTAGAACATCAAATTAACTTA
>OBLI01000269.1_pt1 | contig 56372 bp, 59 predicted proteins | sample 1519701 | NCBI WGS metagenome assembly OBLI01 (sample SAMEA3663005, study PRJEB22513) | pig gut metagenome | biome: pig gut; feature: pig-associated habitat; material: faeces | place: France | collected 2012
CAGTTTTTGAGTTAGCATCCGTATGCCCTCCTCCACAGGGTTTGTCGGGTGCGCCGTTTTCATAATTACGTTATTTTTTTAAGTTAATACTAATGCACTCATCACATCTATTGTCATTATTTAGGGCCCTTATGACTGTGATTGCTTTACAAAGTTAATAAAAACAATCATTCCATCCAAATCTATTTCACAAACGACATCTCCCAGTTCACAAACGACATATTTGCCATTTTTTACACGTCTATAAAGTGATAATTAGGAGGGTGACACATCTCCGCGTCACCCCCATTTCAAATGCAAAAATATTGCCTTCATTTTAGATTATTCTTGTAGTCTCTTCCGATAGGCATACGTTCTCCATCCACATACAATAAATTACCTTTTCGAACAGTAGCATAATCCATATTGACTATATATGATTTATGTATTCTCACAAATCGGTCTTCAGGTAACAACCGTTGAATTGCTGACAGTTTTTTAGAAACCAGCAGATTACTGTTGGCCATGAAAATCTTACAATATTCACGTTCCCCTTTAATCCATTTGATAGAATTAATCTGAATGACATGTTCACATTCTCGGTCTTTGATAAACAGGTACATTGGTTTTCTTTCACACAAGGTATTTACCACCTTGTTGTTCTCTACGATCTGAACCATTAGTTCTTTGATGTTTTCATCAATGACCATTTCAATGCTTAGTCCTTCCATTTTCTTTGGTACTGTGACCACAATTTTCATTTTCTTTCTCATAATTATTTATTTATTATTGTAAAACAATTTGTTAATAATTTCCTATTTGTTTTAGCATTCACTCGCCATGGAGTAATACATTTACAAAATTATAAATAATTAAGTGCAGAAAATGAGATTAATATCAAATATCAGTAATTGATTGAAGGTAAAGTGTCAGATATCATTGAAGGGTCATAGGGACAGGTATGAAGTGAACCATGTACCTGTCCCTATAACCCTTAAAAAAGCATAAAAACACGTTTGATTTTATGTGTTAACCTCTTTTTCTTTTATTAATTGAAGATAAATAACTATCTTTGTGCTATAAATTTAGAATATGGAGCCTGTAAATAGAATAAAAATAGTTCTCTTTGAGAAAAACCGAACTAACAAATGGGTATCGGAACAAATGGGGGTAAATCCATCAACGGTATCAAAATGGTGTACTAATGTATCTCAGCCAGACCTAAATAGTATGCTAAAAATCTCTGATTTGCTTCAAGATGATATAAGGGAGTTGATTGTAAGAGAGTATAAACAATACTTAATATCCTAGGAAAGTAAGTAATATGGCTATAAGAAAACACTCTATGATACAACCCCAACAATTGGACTTATTTCAAGTTCAATTAGAATATCCGAATGAGATAGTCAAACATTCAAGTCAGGAAATAGATTTGGATGAAATTGACGTTTCCAAAAATGTTCTCGTTTGTAATGTGAAGAAAGACAACATGGAACATTTTTTAGATGGCTCTGCTAAGATTTACTACTCAGGCAAACGCTTTCCATCTACCATAGCACTAAATAAACTTTACTATTTTATTCCGTATATTGGTAAAGATTGCGATTTAGATTATTATGGCATTCGAGACTTGTATTTAATAAAAATCGCCCGTGTTGGTTCTCGAAGAGAGGGCGAATTGGATAATGACCCAAATGATTTGCGCCTTGTGTTTGAATTACAATTCGTTAAACATCTCTTTCCTGAATACAAAAAGCAGAAATTGAACATCTGGAGAACATATACAGATACCACAATAGAACAACTGGTTGATTCTCAAAAGAGACCCAAAACCCTTATATCAAAACGCATGACTTATGTAAGCCTTTTCAGTTGTGCAGGCGTGGGTTGTTATGGATTTAAACAAGAGGGTTTTGATTGCGTTGCAACTGTTGAACTAATTGAGCGAAGACTCAATGTTCAAAAATATAATCGCAAGTGCAGATTTGATAGCGGATATATCTGTGGTGACATAACTCTTCAAGAGACGCAAGAAAAGGTATTTGATGAAATCAAACTATGGAAGCAAAGATGTCAAATGCCAGAACTTGATGTGGTAATTGCCACACCTCCATGCCAAGGCATGTCGGTTGCCAATCATAAAAAAGGTGATGAATTGAAACGAAACTCTCTCGTAATTGAGTCTATCAAACTCATCAGGCAAATAAATCCTCGTTTCTTTGTATTTGAAAATGTACCTGCATTTTTGAAATCAATATGTACAGATATTGATGGACAGGACAAGCCTATCAAAGATGCAATTGAATTTGACCTTGCTGGAAATTATAACATTGCAGCAAAGGTAATTAACTTCAAAGATTATGGAAATCCCAGCAGCCGAACAAGAACGCTCGTAATTGGTGTTAGGAAAGACCAAAAGGAGATTACTCCTCTTGAACTTTTTCCCGACAAGCAAGAAGAGCAGACATTGAGACAAACTATAGGTCATCTTCCCCGCCTTCTTACAATGGGAGAAATCTGGAATCAAGATATATATCACACATTCCGTCCCTACGCTCCTCACATGCAAGGTTGGATTGAGAACATAACTGAGGGGCAGTCTGCATTTGACAACGAGGACGAAAACAGAATTCCACATAGCGAAAAGGATGGTGAGATAGTTTTTCACCAGCGAAAGAACGGTGACAAGTACACTCGCCAGTATTGGGATAAAGTGCCGCCCTGTATTCATACCAGGAATGATATTTTGGCCAGTCAGAACACTATTCATCCTACAGATAATCGTGTATTTTCGATTAGAGAATTAATGTTAATGATGTCTGTTCCTGATTCGTTTGAATGGAGTCCGATTCCTTATGCGCAACTAAATGAGTTGCCATTAGAAGAAAAACAGAAATACCTAAAAAAAGAGGATGTAAACATTCGCCAAAGTCTGGGGGAAGCTGTTCCGACAATAATATTTCAGCAGATAGCTTATAAGATGAAAGAGAAAGCTGCCGATGTGGAACTAACCGAGCAGGACGTTGCTGCTATTATTGAGAAAAACGACCTCACTGATATGGCAAAACTTATGAGGTATATAAAGAAGAATCGTAAGTTGGGCTTCGTGCGTTTAGCAAAAATAGCAGAATATGCAAATGGCCTAAGAAATGAGACAGCCGCATATTATACCCGTCAGGATATTTGCTATTCAGTAGTTAAGAACTTGCCTGATTATCCAGATTCAAAGATACTGCATATCCTTGAACCAGCAACGGGAGTTGGCAATTTCCTGCCATCCCTATTCATGAAGTATGCCAATATTGCCGAGCTTCATATAGATGTAATTGATATAAATGAAGACAGTGTAAAGTTACTAAAGCAAATATTGCAGTCCATACCGTTACCTGAAAACGTACGGTTGAATTTCATCAATAAGGATACCCTTCTGCTGTGTTTCAATAAAAAATACGATATAGTGGTTGGTAACCCACCATATATGAAAGTCAAAGATAAGACTATCTTGAAAAAATATAAAATGCAAGTTGTCAATACAGACACGAACAATATATTTGCTTTCTTCATCGAGAAAGCATTAGAATTGGGCGATGTCGTATCTTTGATTGTACCAAAAAGTTTAATCAATGCTCCTGAATTTGGGAAAACACGTTCGTTAATGAATGAGATGCCAATAACACACATTGTAGATTTTGGCGAAAAAGGTTTCAAGGGAGTAAAAATTGAGACCATCGCCTTTACCATCAATAAAAAGGAAAAAAAGGAAATAACAATAGTAGAATCCTACATCACAAATACTATTGATGCAAAGAGACAAGATTATATATGTGATTCAACATTCCCATATTGGCTGATATATAGAAATCAAGATTTCGATGATGCTGCGAACAAAATGCAATTTGGTATATTCAAAGCATTCAGAGACAGAACATTAACAAAAGGAAATACAGCGCAGACAGGCAAATATCGGGTACTTAAATCACGAAATATTGGGGACAATGAAGTTGTCAATATAGATGGATATGACACATATATTGATAAAATTGATGACTTAGAGGTTGGTAAGTACCTTAACCACACAGAATGTGTTCTTGTTCCAAATTTAACATACAACCCTCGTGCATGCTTTATGCCCAAAGGTTGTATTGCAGATGGGTCTGTCGCTATCCTCACGACTGTTAATAATATAGAAATTACGGCAAGAGACTTAGCATATTACGCCACTGACGAATTTTGCAAATTCTATAGCATAGCACGTAATAGAGGAACAAGATCTCTAAACATTGATAATAATTCTGTATTTTTCTTTGGAAAACAAAAATGAATATGCTTCAAACAATAAAATCTTTTCTGAGTCAATTTGACTTGGACGTTCGTAAATCAGGGGATGCTCGGTTTATGGACCAGAAATGTACACCAGATGTCGTGTGCTTCATAGCAGACTGTTTAATCAATCTTAACCCGAAAGGAGAGTTCACGGTTCATGACGTATGGGATATGCAGTACTTTATCAAAAATGCTTCTGCCATATTTGGTAAACCGAACCCAAAGAATGAAACAGCTCATAGTGAATATGACAAATTTATTCAGCAACCATTGCGAATGTTGGCTTATGCGCATGTGTTAGAAATTGAGAAGCGTGGTTCTGCAAATTATTATAGGATTGGCAACTATGATATTCTTGACTACATTGCCACCAAAGAAAGAAATGCTTATAACTTTCTATATATCTATATCACGAAAGTCTTGAACGATAGCAATATGATTAAATATTTTGAGAAGTTCAAGGATGCATGCGAGAAAGGTAACGAAACCGTAAAAAAGGAGGAATTTAAGGAACTAAAAGAACGATACGAAAGATTTATTATTGGCAACACAAAGATAAATGGTGAAGTTGAAGTTCGACGTATCTTTACCAAGGTGTTGAATGTTTATTCTGCAGAGAACGGAATTCAGGGTACGGAGCGTGGGCGTTTATCTCCTGATATTATTTACTTCTCTGATTTGATGTATAACAGGAAAAACTGGCGTGACATTGACAAGGCCAAGGCACAAACAAGGCAAGAGGCAGCATCCGCAGAAGAACAGAAACAACAAGATGCTTACGATTCTTATCAAGTCACTAAAGCCATGAATCTTCTTCGCAAAATACAAATTGAGAGTGAGGTCAAAGACCAATTTGCAAACGGAGAGGCAACTCAGGTTCATCATATTTTCCCAAAATCTCAATTTCCCATGATTGCTCACTATTTGGAGAATCTGATTAAGTTGACTGCCACACAGCATTTTACAAAGGCGCATCCAAGTAACAATACTCAAGTAATCAATAAGGACTATCAATTTATCTGTCTTATTGCAAAATCAAAAACAATAGAAGATTCTTTGAAGACGATAGGAGAAAAATACTATCGTAAAGAGTCATTCGTTTATGTTATTAACATAGGTCTTGATGCAGAATTAAGTACGAAACTTACCTTTCCAGAAATTCGGTCTCAACTTCGTTTGTTATATAACGTCATATAAATGATATAGACTCCTTTTAACTTTATCCAATTAAACATCTTATCAAGATTGACAACAGAACAAGTAGCCCCACTGATTTTCAGCAGAAATGCCGATTGTCAGTGGGTTTGTTGTTCCTAAAATGAATCCCACAAGCCATATTGGGAATATTGGATTACTTCGTCTGGTGTAAGTGACTTATGGATGTAAGACTATAACGATACTAATCGCTATGCAAAGCGAATATAATTCAAGGGTCATGGGGACAGGGTTGAAGTGAACCCAAAAGTTGGACGGGTTAATAACTGGGAGTCTGTTCGAATGCCTTTCTGTATAAAACAGGTGACATACCGTTGAGTCTCAATTCTATTCTTTCATTATTCTTTAGGGTCGATGGACCTGTCCCTATGATTCATAACTTAACGATTACTTGGTGATTACTTAGCGACTGCTTAGTGACTACTTGTTCTTTATTTATCTCTGATTTCGCTACGATCTCATTTCCCTTGGTGGTGGGGCATAGAGACTTGCTCGGAGCAACACCCAAACTATGTCCATGCTTTGAGGTGAAGCGCGAGTTTAGATGCAACTGAATATGGATTGGTTACCATAAACGTCAAGAGATGCGGCCACTCGCTGCATCTCTTGACGTTTATGGTAACATTAATATTCCGTAGTAATTTTGACGAGACACTAAATGACATGTATATTATTCAGGTGAAGCTTGAATGCAAAGAACCAGCCCATATTTCATCGAACTCACGTTATGATTATTCTTTTGTCTCCTGATGTTGAAATAATGAGAAGTTGACGCTGCCGTATGAGCGGTGATCTATGAATCCCGTAAGTTGGCTGAAGTCATTGTCCTTGCCATGCTCCATTACAAAGATACCCCCTTCGGTCAGCATGTCACTCTCCATCACCAGTCGTGGTATCTGACTTATGTTGTCCAGTGCGTATGGCGGGTCGGCAAAGATGAAGTCAAACCTCTGCTTGCATGATTTTATAAACCTGAACACATCCCCCCGGATCACTATGCCGTTGCTGTCGTCCAGTTTCTTCAGACATTGTGATATGAAGGCATGATGGTCGCGATCTTTCTCTACGCTTATCACCTGAGCGCAACCGCGTGAGAGGAGTTCGAGGCTTATGCTACCCGTGCCTGCAAAGAGGTCGAGAGCCATGGTTCCGTCCAGGTCTATATATCCGTTTAGCACATTAAACAGATTCTCTTTTGCAAAGTCGGTGGTAGGCCTTGCCTTGAACGTGCGAGGCACATCAAAGCGTCGCCCCTTATATTTGCCTGTAATGATTCTCATAGTTATCTTCCTTTCACAAACAGTGTCATTAGGTCATATTCCATACCCTCAATCTGTGTGGCTGGAGCGCGGTTGAAATCGCCCGTTGGATTGATGGCGTATGCCCTTTGCAGATATTTATGCAGTTCGTTCAGCAGATGTTCCCTGTTGCCAATCTCTCCAGCCAGATGCAGTTCGTCTTTCTCTGCATCCATGCCAAGTTGCTTCCACACATAGAGCAGAAAATAGACGGCATCCTGGGTATGCACACCGTCGAAAGTATTGAAGAATCGGAATCTGTTTTGCTGAAATCCGAAAATCTCCAGTTTCTTGTCGTGGAAATAGCCAAATAGTTTGTTGCGCTGACTGGAGAAACTCCGCTGATGCAGATGATGCCACACGGGCAGCGACGAGCAGCAAAACGACACGCTTGGAAACTTGTCTGTGATCACCGAGCGAAGGTCTTTGGCTATGGCCGACAGTGCCACGGCGCTCAGGTTGTTGACCACGGTAGGAAAGACATGCGCACCCTTCACTCCAGGGTAGGCATGTGCATACATGTCAGATGCCGACATCTCATCGTAATAGTCTATGGGTATGAGCAACACTGGAGAGTCTACCATCACCAGTGTCTTTGAGAATGTGGTGCTGGTGAGGAAAGGAGCCTTTACAGCCTCGCGTATGTTGGCTGCCATAGAGATGCCCGACTTCACGGCATAGCGCTCGTATTTTATGGGCATGGCACCGCCGTCGGTGGCGGTGAAGGCAAAGGTCAGACTCCCCTTGCTAATCTTTATTACCAAACGGTGTGGTGTGGGTTCGTTCACTTCGTTTATGCTTTTTGTTCGTTTGATATGTGGATGCCCTTGCGGGTGCCATCATGATTACAAAGCACAAAAATAGATAAAAAAAACGGAATGGCAAAATAAATTGCAAATGTTTTCTTTGTTTATCAGAATTATTTGTACTTTTGTAGCCTATAGCAACTACAAATCTATTCAATTATTAATTATGAGAATATCAAGACTGATATGCGGAGGGTTGGCCTCCATGCTGTTGCTGCTGCCGTTATCACCTATTTCGGCGCAGGATGTCAAGTGGTGTATGGTTACAGACAATGGTTCACAGGTGGCTATGGATAGAGTCTCATTTCTGCTTGCCTCCGATGCCTCCGACTCGTTCTATGTGGTGCTCACTGATGGTAGCGTGATAGAGGGAGTAACCAAGGTAGAGTTTAAGCAACTCGACATCTCTGCCATCACCCCCATACAGGGTAGCCAGACCGAGGTGGCCATAAGTGGCGCACATATCTCCATTATGGGCTGTCAGGCAGGCACACCCGTACAGATCTATTCTCTCGACGGCAGGCAGATAACCACGTCTACCGTTGAGGGCAACAATACAACCATTGATGTGTCTATGCTTCCGCAGGGGGTATACATCCTGCGAGTTGGAGACAAGAGTGTAAAATTTAGGAAAGGGTAAGAGACAATGAAAAGACTATACACACTATTGCTGGCTTCCTTGACTTACTTAATGGCAAGCGCCCAGTTTACCGTTACCATGCAGAATGGCAATACCAGCGACCTCAACGGTTCGCCTGCTTTCGCCCGTATGGGCACCAACGACCAATGGAGCATTGGCGACAAATATAATTATAAGTATGATATATCCACCATCGGTTCCATCTCACTCAAACCTCTGGCGCAGCGGCTTGAAGAATATGAGGCTCCTGCCTACAATGACTATTATGTAGGTGTCACGGCATGGAACTACCGCTCAAAGTGGAACCTGGCCAATGTGCACGACCCATCGGTGATGAAGGCAGACGATGGATATTATTATATGTATACCACCGATGCCTCCTATGGCAACGCACATGCAAAGCACGGCAGTTTTCATTGCCGCCGCTCGCGCAATCTTGTAGACTGGGAGTATCTCGGTGCCACCATGCCCACACCGCCGGCATGGATAGAAACTAAACTCAATGAGATACGTGCGGCTATGGGGTTGGGTGCCTCCACTGCAGACCTCTCTGCCACAGGGCTCGGCTTCTGGGCTCCATGTGCACGAAAGGTAAGTAGCGGACTATATAGGATGTATTATGCCATAGTGGTGCCAGGCACCATAAATGGTGATGGCACATGGAGCGAGCGTGCATTCATAGGACTCATGGAGACAGACAATCCCGCAGATGTCAGTTCATGGCAAGACAAAGGTTATGTCATCACCAATGTCTCCGACAAGGGGCTAAACTATAATGTTGCCAATACCAACTATGCCAACTGCTATTTCAAATACAATGCCATTGACCCTTCATACATCATAACCCCCGAGGGTGAGCACTGGCTCATATATGGTTCGTGGCATTCGGGCTTTGCAGCAGTGCAACTCAACCCCGACACTGGTATGCCACTCGAGGAACTGGGCAACCCATGGGGCGAGGGCATAGAGAAATATGGCAAACTCGTCAATACCCGCAAGAAGAACAACCGCTGGCAGGGCTCCGAGGCTCCCGAGGTGGTATATCACGATGGCTATTACTATCTGTTTATGGCCTACGACGAACTGTCTGTGGCTTACAATACCCGCGTGGTAAGGTCGAAGAATATTGATGGCCCTTACTATGGCATGGATGGCACTAATGTAAGTGTCAATGGCGGTGACGCCTATCCCATCATCACCCATCCCTATAAGTTCGACAATAGTTATGGTTGGGTGGGCATATCCCATTGTGCCGTATTTGACGATGGACAGGGCAACTGGTATTACTCCTCTCAAGGTCGCTATCCGCAATACGCCTATGGCAATGATTTCAGCAATGCCCTTATGATGGGGCAGGTGCGCTCGCTGGTATGGACCGAGAGCGGATGGCCTGTGGTGATGCCCGAGAGATATGGTGCAGTGCCGCAGACTCCCATCTCTGAGGATGAACTCATAGGCAAATGGGAAAATATCATCATGGCATACCATTACCAGAAGGAATGTGGCCCGCAGACCATGGTGCTCGGTGCCGACCATAAGGTGACCAGCGGATGGTCTAAGGGCAAGACCTGGAGTTTTGATGCCTACAAGAATATCCTAACCATAGGCACCTATAAGATGTATCTCAAGAGAGAGACCGACTGGGAGTCGGCCACCACCAAGCATACCATCGTGTATGCCGGACATGATACTTATACCTCATCTACCACCAAACGTTCGTTCTGGGGAAAGAAGGTGGCCGATGATGATGTCATGCAAACCGTGGGCAATACCGACTTCACATCGGCATGGAATGAGGCATGCTCAGATGCCTATACCATAGCGGCAGGCAAAACCCTGCACCTCAATTTCACAAACCATTCGAGCAAGGCAAATAATTTCAATAACTGGGTGCTCATAGTTTCAAATAATGCCAACCGCGATGCCGATAATTATATAGAGCATTTCGTGATCAGGGCCGACAACTACGGATGGTTCCCCAATCTCGGTGGAAACACTAATAACAACACAGCAAATGTATCCTTCACTCTTGAAAGCGACTATAATTGGTCTACATTCAAGACAGATATGGATGGTGCAATGGTCAACATCCATGTGACCCGTGATGCCAGCAACAGGGTGGTAGTGATAGCCCAGACAACATCTGCCTCCACGGGCACCGTATACACACAGCGGTTTATAGTAAACAATATCGGCTCGGGTGCCATACGCGCATTCCTTGTCACCGATGCATCGTGGTATGAGATAAACAAAACAACCACTAAGGTGGAATAACGCAAGGTAATGAGTGTCAACAGACTGGCAGCATTGATACAAGGCAATCTCAGGCATGAGCCCACATCGCAGCAGCGGAAGGCAATGCTTGAGTTTGCCTCTTTTATCACCTGTCGCCAAAGTCATACCATGATGATCATGCGTGGCTGTGCTGGCACGGGCAAGACTACCCTGGCAGCAGCCATAGTGCGCACCATGGCAGAGATGAACCAGCGCATCATACTCATGGCTCCCACAGGGCGCGCCGCCAAAGTGCTCTCGCTCAATGCTGGCATGCCTGCATACACCATCCACAGACGCATATACAGACAGAAGAGCATAGACCAAGGTCTGTCGGGCTTTATGCTGAATGTAAACACAGGCAGAGACATCCTCTTTGTGGTGGATGAGGCTTCCATGATAGCCAATTCGGGATTTGCCGACTCGGGCTTCGGCAGCGGTCGTCTGCTCGACGATCTCGTGCAGTTTGTATATGGTGGTGCTAACTGTCGACTCATGCTTATCGGCGACAAGGCACAGTTGCCACCTGTGGGCGAAGAGGAGAGCCCCGCGCTTATGCGCCAGGTCATGGAGTCGTATGGCATGCAAGTCTTTGAGGCCGACCTCACCGAGGTGCTTAGGCAGAGCGAGAACTCTGGCATACTGCATAATGCTACCATGATACGTCGGCTTATCACCCACGACCAGATAACACAGTTGCCAAAGATTTCCATCACCGCATTTGCCGATATTCATGTGGTGAGGGGCGACGAACTCATAGAGCAGTTGGCATCAAGTTATTCGCAGGTGGGCATCGACGATACCATCGTGGTAACACGTAGCAACAAGCGGGCCAATATCTATAATCAGGGCATACGCAACATGATACTCGGACGCGAGGAGGTGCTCTGTGCCACTGATATGCTCATGGTGGTAAAAAACAACTACCACTGGACAGAGCACGACCGTGAGTCGCCCATGCCCTTCATTGCTAATGGCGACAGGGCAAGGGTGGTGAGGGTGAGAAACCACCGCAGTCTCTATGGCTTCTCTTTTGCCGACATCACCGTGGCATTCATGGATTATGATAACTATGAGATAACCGTCACCACTATTCTCGACTCGCTCTCTTCTGACTCACCATCGCTTACACGCGAGCAGCACGAAACGCTCTTCAATGCCGTGATGGAAGACTATGCCGACATATCGCCAAAGAGCGAGCGCATGCGAAAACTAAAGGAAGACATCTATTATAACGCCCTGCAGATCAAGTATGCCTATGCCGTCACATGCCATAAGGCGCAGGGCGGACAGTGGAGCCATGTCTATATAGACCAGGGATACATGAGCGATGATATGCTCACACCTGATTATATCCATTGGCTATATACTGCTTTCACCAGAGCCACAGAACAACTCTATCTGGTCAACTGGCCAAAGGAGCAGACATTATAATCCAAGCATCAACGATAAAGAAATGATATGATAAATCCCGAGCATATAAGCACATACGAGCATGATGATTATGTGCTGATGATCTTAGACCATCTGCAGAATTTCAGTCTTGATGATGAGATGGCATGTCTGCCCTCATGGCGTCGAGATACTGTCATGGCCATACACCATGAGCAGGGCAAGAGGCAGAGCGTGGCTGCCTATAGGTTGCTTATGATGCTCCTTGAACGCCATTGCGGCATCAGTGGTCATGTGGCTATGGCTTATCATGATGGCGGCAAACCATATCTGCCACATCATCCAAACATTCATTTCAATATGAGCCATTGTCGCTGTGCTGTGGCTTGCGTCGTGGCCAAACGAAACGTTGGGGTAGACATCGAGTCTATCAGGCGATTCAATGACTCGCTGGCACGCCATGTGCTCAGCGATGATGAATATCTCATGGTCACGGCATCTCCATCGCCACAGAGGGAGTTCATACGACTGTGGACCATGAAAGAGAGCAAACTCAAGATGACGGGCACGGGATTGCGCACAGACATCAAGACCGTACTGTACAACGACGAATCGATATATGATACTATAATAAACGACAATTATTTTGTAACGGTATGCTTAGACAATTCTTAATAACTGGTTTGGCTGCACTCGCAGTCAGTAATATCTCATGCAGTGGCAACAACACCAAAAATGCCGACGCCGCTGCAGAGGTAGACAGCATCGCCGCCGACAGCATAGTGACAGCGGTTGCAAAAGACGAACTATGGCCTGACACCACGTATCAGTCGGCGGCAGTTATCAACTACTCTGTGGAAATAATCGACTCAGCCGCTCACCTTAAATGGGACAGCCACAACGAGTATGAAGACCGAGAGGGTGTGCTCACCTTCCGTGGAGGTCACAGGCGCGATGCCAACTATGGAGGACGCCTCGACAGCGTGCCCACAAGGGTGGAGAAGGAATGGTCGTTTCAAACTGCCTACGACTCACGTCAAACTCGGTTTGGTGTGTGGGGAGGCGGTTCGGGTTGGACAGGTCAACCTCTTTACATAGCCAAGACCGGCGAGATTGCGGTGGGTTCGCTCTGCTCAAATGTCTATTTCATAGATTTCAAGACTGGCAAGGCGACGCGTCCTGCACTGCCTACCCATAACCCCATCAAGGGCACCATCTCCCTCGACCCGAAATACGACAATCTCTATGTGGGGCAGGGTGTGCCTGGCGAGCAACCATTTGGAGCCATGGTCTTCGATCTCAAGGCTCACAAGGAGGTGCAGTTTATCGGTCGCGACCCCAAGGCCATGCGTGGTTGGAATGCCTTCGACTCCTCTCCTGTGGTAGCAGGCGGTTTCCTCTTTTGGCCAGGCGAGAATGGTGCCTTGTATAAGTATGCCCGTAGCCAGGGTAAACTATCTCTTGTGGCTGCCTTCCGCTATCGTGTCAATGGTATGGCACCTGGCATAGAAAACAGTCTCTGTGTATATGGCAACCATGGATTCTTTGGCGACAATCGTGGCAATGTGATATGTATAAACCTGCAGACCATGCATCCGGTATGGCATTATAATATAGAGGATGATGTGGATGGGTCTATAGTGTGCAGTGTGGAGGATGGTGTGCCCTATCTCTATGCCGGATGCGAGATCGACAAGAGGGGCGCCGAGGGCATGGCCCATCTGGTCAAACTCAACGGTCGCAACGGCAAACTGATATGGCAGGCCGACTATCCATGCAAGCGTTGCGACTATGGTTCCAAGACTCTTGATGGTGGATTCTATTGCACACCATTGCTTGGCAGTGGCGACTGCAAGGATCTCCTCTTTGCCAATATATGCAGGAATGGTGCCGGTGGAACAGGATGGGCATCAGGTCAGTTCCTGGCCATCAACAAACTCACTGGCAAGCAGACGTATATGGTCAAGTTGCGTCATCATGCCTGGTCGTCACCAGTTTCTTTCATGGCGCCCAATGGCGAGATGTATGTGTTTACTGGCGATGCAGGCGGATATGTCTATCTCATCAAAGGCAGCACTGGCGAGGTAATATTCTCCCAACTCATGGCCAACAATTTCGAGTCATCGCCTGTAGTGATAGGCAATGTGGCAGTGGTAGGCACTCGACAAAATGGCATTCATAAGTTTGTGGTAAGGTAACGGAGAAAAACTCTGCTGAACGCCATCAGGATATGCGCTTGGCAGGGTAGGTCCTTTCTTTCAGAACAAACAATATGAGGGCGTGTCAGAAGTAACTGATACGCCCTCTTGACATTGACTTGGGTATCAGTATGTTCTCTTCTTTACTCCTTACTATTTATTAGTACTGATATAAATCATCACAAACACTCTATATCCTTAGCTGTCAGTCCTGTCAACTCCGAAATCGTTGCTGTAGACATACCTGCAGTTTTCATCTTTTGGGCAACAGAAAGAATTCCCTTTTCTTGTCCTTCCTTTAATCCTTCTTCACGTCCTTCCGCACGTCCTTCCGCACGTCCTTCCGCACGTCCTTCCGCACGTCCTTCCGCACGTCCTTCCGCACGTCCTTCCGCACGTCCTTCTTCTCGTCCTTCCATTTTGGCAGTGTCCAGAACGTCGTTCTGCACCATGATATCATCCATGTGTGCCTCATAGGCATGCCGTTCTTTCTCGTTCATGGAGATGTATTGCAGTTTTTTCCGTGCCTCCTGCAAGCCCGGTGTGGAGGTGTCTTCCTTTATGCGTCCGTTCTTCAGATAATCTATCCACTCTTCTATGGGCGTGGTGGCCACATCATTGAAGTTGTTGATGCGTATGATGAAATACTCGGGAAATACATCCTCGGGCACTTTCATCTTTATCTCGTCCTGCTCGCGGGTGTTCACCTTGAGCATGTCGCCGGTGTGCACGCCCTTGAACACGGTCTTGCCGTGATACAGATAGTCGCTGCCCTGCCCGAGGTCGAAATACAGGATATTGATGGAATACACTTTCTTTACCTTGTCATACTTGTCTCCTATCTCTATATGCTCGGTGATGGCTTTTGACACACCATAGAGCATGCGTTGCAGATAATACAGCTGTCGTGTCAGTTGCACCTCCACTATTATTATCTCTCCCTGTTCGGTCTTGGCCTTGATGTCCACGCGGTTAAACTTGTCGGAGGCGTTTTCCTGGTTGCCCTCGCTTTCCAGGATCTCCAGGATTTTGATAGGCGTACCTATGAGCACGGTTACCAGTCCCTCCAGCACCGCGAAATTGGCTTTGTCGCGCAGCATGCGCTTCACCGCCCAATCAAATCGGATATACTTGTTATATTCAGACATACTTATTCACTTGTTGTTACGGTTGCAAATATACTCATTTATTTCTTATCCGCCATATTTTATTAACAAAAAATAATGAACATTGCCGCTCACACCTTGTCACTCATACAGGAAACCGTCAATGGTGCCCGTATCCGACGAGAAGTTGACTCCCACCAATTTCTGCATTCCTATGGGGTACTTCATTTCCATGATCTTTTTTGCTTTTTCGTTAGTGCCGAAGCGGGGTCAAACCGCACGCCTCATGGTGTCATTGCAGCGCAAACGGGTTACGACTGCGAAGATACTACATATTTTTGAAATGGCAAAGCAATCATCCCAAAAAGTTTTTCATAAATAATAGCCAAAGTGAGCCTGGAGTGAAATGCAGCGGTTATAAAGAAGGGGTGTCAGAATTGACTGGCACCCCAAATTTATACATGGTTAGAGTGATTATTTAATCTTTGTGTAACCATTGTCGGTACTCCAATCACCGCCTTTCAATTTCCCGTCAGAATAAGTGAAATCCATACTACTCTCATATGTGCTAACACCATTTTCGGGATCATTATCAACTTTTGTGCCTTTAGTTTTTATCTTATTCCCGCTAATACTATAGGTGAAAGCATAATCTACTGTGTGATATCTGACATTATCCCAACAATAGTGTAGACTTCCGGTTTTATCACTTTCAAAAGTAAGTGAAATGGTTGCTTTACCACCTATTACAGTTGCATACCATGTGCCGACAATATCATTTCTTGATATGTCTTCTTCATCATCACTGCAACCTACAAATACACATGCGGTGAAAATCATCGCAAATAATAACAAAAACTTTTTCATAATTATATTCTTTTTTAATCAATTAAAAATTATAACCTAAGCTAACCACCCAACCATCGGCTTTGTAATCTTTGCCAAATTTAAACTTTGGAGCCCAATACACGTATCCTCCAGAGATGGCAAAATGACCGCTGGAGAAAAACAGACGGGCACTTAACACCGCATCAAATAATGTTTTTGCAGAAGACCACTTTTCTTTGGGATTTCCGTGTTTGTCATAGTCGATTCCTTCAAATTCTTCCTGCACTCTCACAGATGCCGCTGCACCAAGTGTAAAAAACACATTGGTCTTGTTTTCAGAATACAATTCAAATGAGTAATTTGGTCCAAAATCACAATTCCAATTACCATGTTTCTTAAAATTTTGTCTATAAGTGAGGTCAAATCCCCATTTGTTGGCTTCCATGGAAGAAACACCAAAACCATAATTCTCAAAGCCATCAAACGAGAAGTATAATACCCCAAATGTGAGGGCACTCGATTGTTTAGTGTCCGTAGTCGTTTCTTTCTTGTTGTTCTCATTTAACGACTCTTCCTGTGCCATGATTGGTGATGTGACCAATAGCGACAAAACAAAAGAAATAATACATTTTCTCATGTTTACATATTTTTTTGTGCCTATCAACTCCCCGAGTGTCGGCTGTTATTCTATTTTATTTTGTTTAGTAATCCTAATCTATATATGAAAAAAGCGTGGAGAGTCTTATCGGTCGCTCGTCTCACCGCCTGAGGCTCTGGCTTGTGCCCATCCAGTCAAGAACGAGCAACGCACAGAAACCCACGCCGATGAGATTATATAATACACCAAACACTTCTGCTACACACACCTTTATGCAGGTGGTATGCAGACATGATGGGTATCTATAACAACACCCCATGAGCATCTATCGTTGCCTTGTCCCGTGACAGGATTTCGAAACTGCCAGATTTCAAGCGGTCAAGAAACAAAGCGTCTGATAAACGCCTTCCCATAAATAGCGACTCCCATACCATTACCACCAAAAGGCAATGCGGATTTCTCCAATTGCCTGTCTCGGCGTGGATTGACCCTAACGACAACCGGTTATTACCAAATTGCCATATTATACGGGAGTCGATGCAAAGGTAGCGCATTTCTCGGTAATATCCAAATTTTATCCATAGTTTTTTGTTTTTCTGTTGCCTTTCATATTTTGAGCCATTTCCATTATCATCATTTATTTCAATAGTAGCTCTCATTGCCACAATACTTTCATGTGGTTACCGTGGTATAAAACTAATGCCCATTGTTTTATTATTTAATCTTTAATAATTTATAAATTTGCATTTGGTCATATGATCCTAGTTGTCACTGCTTGATACTTAAAGGAAACGATATATAACCAAACAACATTTATTTTACAAAACAATGAAAGCAATAGTTTTTTATCTGCCGGAATGGATGATGAATGCTCCCATTCTGAAGAGAGCGTCTGCCACCAACGGTTGCTCTGTGATGGTTGACGAAATCGAAGTGACCCAATCAATGCTGGATGCCATGCTTAACCCATGCCCGGTGTTTTACAAAGACGGCACTGAGGTGAAGTGCTTCTGGCCGCATCAGTATGCGTGCATCGAGACATTCGGCAATCATTATGTGAGACTGCACCCCATTGATCCGCACAAAGGTACGGTGGAGTTTGTCAACAAGTCGTTTGATGCTCTCCTTGAAAGGATCAGAGGGCAGGGCTTCGGCACGTTTGTCAGGGTGAACAAATCATTTGCCGTCAACATGCGATGCTTCAAATGTCTCAAGGGAAACAAGGTCTCTGTTTGGGGTATGACAGCCACCATTTCGCTGTCTCCAACATACAGGCGTGAATTCCTGCAAATGATACGCCCGGCCAACAAGTGAAAAATCATTTCGAGAACGGAGGAAGCCTATTTTTGTACGGAAACGGGTCATTTTTGTAATCCGTTTGGAAAAGGCCTTTTCATTTGCTAACTTTGTAATGCAATCACGGTCATAACGGCGCCAAAATGATGACTAAAAACGTGATGTGAACAGTAAAAAATAACAATTAAAAAACAAAAAGAGCATGAATAACCACATTTCTTATTTCACCTCTCCCATCGCCACATACGAGGAGAACGGCGTGACCCACTACGCACAGATGAAACCATTCAGTGACGTGAGTCTGGAAAGGCTGCACGAGTTAATAACCTCCAACCCGCACCTGGAGAGACTGACAGCACAGGTGCGCAGCGCTGCCGACATGAAAACGGCCAAGAGCCGGCTGCTGCCGGTCGTGACGCCTTATGGCAGGTTCTGCTTCCGCAATGCCAAGCACCTCACGGGGTTGTCGGGGTATATGCCCGTTGACATAGACAAGCTGGAGGACAGCAAACAGGCTCGTGAACTGAGGGACCGGCTGGCCGCCGACGCGTTTCTGGGCGTGGCACTGGCTTACGTGTCGCCGAGCGAAAAGGGTGTCAAACTCCTGGTGCGCATCAGGACCGACGACATCGGCCAGGCAAGCCAAGACCCCCGCCAACCGTTGGCGCAAGAGGTCATAGAAGACATAAAAAACATGATCCTCGACAAGTTTTACTCCGTGCAGTTCTATATCAAAAGTGTTTACAATGTTGATATAAACCAAAGCGGCAAGGATGTGTGTCGGGCATGCTATGTCTGCCACGATCCCGAGGCGAGAATAAATAACATTTAACAGTAAATTACTTTAAACAATTAGAATTATGAACAGCAATAATGACAACAATCTAAACAGCAGCTGCAATAACAACCTCAGCAATGACCTTGATTACCTGGTGGAGGTAATCAAGCTCAGCGGCATCGACATCGCTCCCACCTATGATGAGTATACCGACCTGGCCTTCGCCATAGCCACCGACTATGGCGAGGCCGGCCGCCGGGCTTTCCACGAGATATGCTCGCTCAGCGGCAAGTATAACGACAAGCATGCCGACAAGCTCTATACGGACGCCATGGCCTCCAACCGCGGTGTGAAACATATCGCCTCGGCCTTCTATATAGCCAAGAAAGCAGGGGTAAACATAGACGAGGTGAGGCTCAAGAAGGCTGAAGACAGACAACAGCAGAGGGAGAAAGAACAGAAGCAAAGAGGGGGAAAATGTGCAAATGTGCAAATGTGCACTTCTGATACTTTTCCACACGTGGGTGCGCGCGTACATTATATAAGAGGCGCATCACCATCAACATCCCAACCGCCGGGAAATACCAATATCAACTATGACGACGAGGCTTTTGCAAAGATGCCCGACGATGGAGAAGAGCCCGTGTCTGACAGGTCAGAACCTTTCAGCCCGCTTCCTTTTCTATACGACGAATATCATTGGCCCAAGCCCATTGACGAGATTCTTGCCTTTGCCGAGACAAGGCATCAGCGCGATGCTCTCTTCCTCGGTATGGTGGATGCCATAGGCAGCACACTGACACCTTACGTTAGGGTAATGTATGGCGGCAGGTGGATGTATCCTAACATCCAGCTGTTTGTGGTGGCTCCGCCGGCATCGGGCAAGGGTGTAGTCTCGTGGTGCAGAAACTTTGTGGAACCGTTGCATGAGCGTGTGCGCAGGCATTACAATCATGAGATGGAGAAATATGAAAAAGAAAAAAGGGTGCAGGAACAGATGGGAAAGGCCAAGGCTGAAGTGGAAGCACCCAAACTGCCCCTGAACAAGATGTTTCTCATATCAGGCGACAACAGCAGCACGGGTATAGCACAGAACGTGATAGAGTCTGACGGCCGTGGCATCATCATAGAAACGGAGGCAGACACCGTTTCGGCAGCCCTGGGCACCGACTACGGCCGCTGGAGCCACATGCTCAGAAACTTCTTTGACCATAGTAGAATTTCATATAACCGAAGGCTAAATAGAGAGTATATGGAAATAAGTCGTACGATGGTGAGCGTCATCCTGGCCGGCACCCCTGCCCAGGTGCCTCCACTGATACCGTCATCAGAGAACGGACTTTTCTCACGAATGCTATTCTATTACATGCCCGGCATCGGTGAGTGGCGCTGCCAGTTTCGCGAGAACAGAACGGATATCACCGCAGAGATGGCAAGCCATGGTCGCCGCTGGATGGAAACCAGTGATGAGATAAGCAAGTTGGGCAGTGTGACCCTGATTCTCTCCGACGAGCAGAAAACGCAGTTTGACAACTGCTTCGAAGTCCTCTTTGAAAGATGTCTGAAAGCGAATGAGAATGCCATGGCCGCATCACTGGCACGTATGGCTATAAACATTGTCAGAATCATGTCTGTTATTGCAGTGTTGCGACGTGTTGAGCTGCATGGGGTCTCATTCACCCCTGCTGCCGGTATCTCGGCAGAGAACATAAAAGATGGTATCATTCCAGCACATGAGGTGAGCATCTCTGACGAGGACTTCGGCGCATGCCTTGCCTTGGCAGAACCATTATACTTGCATGCCACACATATCATATCGTTCATAGACAGCACCGAGGTGAAAAACAAGAATATCTCCGACAAGGAGAGGCTGCTGGGTATGATGGACGATGAGTTCAGCAGAAGCCAGTGGCTGGATGCTGCTGACGACATGTCAGTTCCATGCAATACGGCTGATTCATGGTTGCGCCGTATGATAAAGAAAGGGATTGTTGACAATACAGACAGGGCCGGAGTGTACAGGAAATCCTCTGCTATATTATAATGTACGCACGCCTGCGTGCAACATAATGCCTACTGCACATTTGCACATTTGCACATTTGCACATTTAACGGTTATAGACCAAGTAACAGAATCAAAACATAACAGCGATGAAGAAAACGGAATTGGCCCGAATGTATTTTCCCGGCGACTCGGTTTACAATGCAAGCCGCAGGCTGGCAAGGTGGATCCAGAACTGCCCCGAGCTGTATGAACAACTGAACAGAGGCAATCTGAAATTCGCCAAAAAGCAATACCTGACAGACAAGGAGGTGAAACTGATAATGCAACACCTCGGCGACCCGTAAACCCCAAAGGCGGATATTCGTATCCGCCTTTATTGTGTCTGTACAACGGGCATTATGACGACACAATAACGGGCTTTCTTACGGTGCAATAAAGGGCATTCTTATGGTGCAATAAAGGGCTTTATGATGAGACAATAACGGGCATTCTTGTGGTGCAATAACGGGCATTATGGCGACACAACAAAGGGCATTCTTATAGTGCAATAAAAAAGTTTTCGCAATCTTCGCAATCTTCGCAATCTTCGACAATTGGCCCCTCACGGATGTTGTATCTTTGCAGTGTGAAATCAAAACCTATGTTTAACTAAAAAAAACCAAACAGTTATGTCAAAAGCTTACAAAGTGGTGAAAAGAAAAGTGATGATAGACAAGAGCCATCCGATTGAGGGCTACACTGTCATCCCAGTGAATTATGGTGTGCTGACCACCGAAGAGGTGGCAGAGCAGATAGCGGCCGAGTCGTCTGCCACCCCCGGCGACGTCAAGAACGTGCTTGACCGCTATGCCTTCTATGTGAAACAAAACCTGGCCAAGGGCTACGCCATTGAGCTGCTCGGTTTCGGCCGCCTGTCGGTGAGGTTTCTCAAGGGCAGGCTCGTGGACACCGCCGACAAGGCCAATGCCGGCATGGTGAAGGGGCTGATGCCCAAGTTCACCCCGTCGTTCACCATGATCAACGGTGCCCGCAAGTACCATATCATGCCCGACAAGATCCAGCTGGTCAAGTTTAATGGACTGATAAATGCCGACGATGGCAGCGAGGGCGAAGGCGGCGCCGAAGACTCTGGCGGAGTAATCATTTAGTGGCCGCCGGGCATAGCAATCATTTGGTGGGCGGGGCGCCCCAACGGGGTAGCCCGGCCCACGTTTTTTCTAAACAACAAGTTTAACCATTAAAAAGAATCAATTATTATGAGCAAGATCCAACCAACGCAGTGGCGCACCATCATCAATGCCATCTGCACCATACTGACCACGCTGCTGGCCGGTTTCACCATGTCGTCATGTTCGTCGTCGTCGGGCGTCAGCATGAGCAGCATAGACTTTGTCAACTTCGGTGTGATAAACTTCGGACTGATCAACTGGGGACTCTTCCTCCTGGTGATCACCTCACTCACCATTTCGATATATCACCTGGGAAGAAGTGATAAGTATCAGTGATTAGTGATGAAGTATCAGTGATTAGTGATGAAACAACAAATAAACCAAAAACCACATTGTTATGACCAACGACAGTTTCCCATTGTATCTTGACGGCAAGACCATTGCCAATGAAAACGATCTGATGAGGCATCATGAGGACGGGGCTCTGATGAACTCGCCCGAGAGTGTGCGCTTTATAGTGATTCACTGCACCGCCACCAGAGTAACGAATGATTATACCGTGGAGCATCTAATGCACGACCACAAGGCCCGTGGCTTCCGCACCATCGGTTATCATTTCTACATACGCCGCAACGGAACCACCACGCAGCACCGCCGCCTGCTTGAGGTGGGAGCCCATGCCCGACCTTACAACCGCTGTTCTGTGGGTGTGTGCTATGAGGGCGGCATTGACGAGAAAGGGCGGCTCAGGGATACACGGACGCCTCAGCAGAAAGAGAGGCTCGATAATCTGGTTTCCATTCTGCGCCAGCTCTTTCCCAATGCCAAGGTGGTGGGGCACCGCGACCTGCCCGGCACCACGCCCAAGCTCTGCCCCTGCTTCGATGTGCAGCGCGAGTTTGGAGCATAACCTTTCAGGAGGTGCAGCGCAACTCGCTACACCTCCTGACATTGGCGAGAGTTTCAGAGTGTTCTTTCTTTACTACTTGTTATCTCTTAATCCTTCCGCACGTCCTTCTTCTCGCCCTTCCATTTTGGCAGTGTCCAGAACGTCGTTCTGCACCTTGATATCATCCATGTGTGCCTCATAGGCATGCCGTTCTTTCTCATTCATGGAGATCCTTGATACATGGCTTGAATATTTCGACAGCAATGACAACCTCAAAGAAAGCATTGACGAATGGCATAGATGGCGAGAGGAATACGAATCCGAGACATGCAAAAAACAATGGGCTTACTCATTGAGTAAGCCCATTTTCTGTTGGGATACCCGGACTCGAACCAGGAAAGGCAGGACCAGAATCTGCAGTGTTACCATTACACCATATCCCAAAGATATCAGAACAATCATGCTCTTGATTTCGACTGCAAAGGTATAACTTTTTCTCGTTACCTCCAAATATTTCGGTAGTTTTTTTTCGTTTTTAACACAATTATTTCTGATTTCTATACATTTTACTCTATGCTTTTGCATGGCGCACAATGCTGAAAATGTTTTCTTTTGTTATAGAGTTGCTAATAATTCCCAATTTTTTTTGTCATTATTGCATTTTGCAGTATCTTTGCATCCATCATTCGAGATATATCTTTATACATTATATTATAATACAATTAATGGAACATACAAATTCGTTGGTAGAAACAATTATCAAGGGAATACAAGAAAAGAAGGGGCATAACATCGTAGTGGTAAACCTCAGTGGCATTGAAGGGGCTATATGCAGTCATTTCGTGATCTGTCAGGGCTCGTCGCCATCGCAGGTAGACGCAATAGAAGAGTCGGTGAGCGACTACACCCGCGAGCATGCTGGAGAGAAACCCATCAAGGTGATAGGCAAGGAAAACTCACAATGGGTGGCCATGGATTATGAGGATGTGATGGTGCATATCTTCCTGCCCGACACAAGAGAGTATTATGACCTCGACCACCTCTGGGACGATGCAGAACTAACCGTGATACCCGATATAGAATAACAAAGATACTATGGACAACAATCAGGAAAAACCAAAGATGAACATGCCTAAATTCAATATGACTTGGATTTATACATTGGTCATCATTTCTATACTGGTGGCTTATTTTACTACCGACAAAACACCGTCGAATGCCGTAAAGGAGGCTTCGTATACGCAGTTTAAGTCGATAGTAAACAAAGGATGGGCCCAGAAGATAGTGGTAAACAAAGAGCAGAACATACTGGCCATATATGTGAAGGGCGACCATGTGAAGGAGGTGTTTGGCTATACCCCCAACCCCAAGGGCAAGATTCCGTATGTGGAGGTGGAGTTCGGTTCTGTTGACCAGGTGGAGCAGTTTGTGGAAACAGCCCGCGACAAAGCCCTGTTTAAGGGCGAACTGGTGTATGAAAACGAGAAGGAATCCAACACCCTCAACATGATACTTTATAATGTGCTGCCGATAATCCTGTTGGTAGGCCTATGGATGTTCTTTTTCCGCAGGATGGGCGGCGGCGGTGGTGCCGGCGGCGTGTTTAACGTAGGCAAGAGCAAGGCTAAGATGTATGAAAAGGGTGGCGAACTGAATGTGACATTTAAGGATGTGGCAGGACAGGAGGGCGCCAAACAGGAGGTGCAAGAGATAGTGGATTTTCTGAAAAACCCACAGAAATATACCGAACTTGGAGGTAAGATACCCAAGGGTGCATTGCTTGTTGGCCCTCCAGGCACTGGTAAGACCCTGCTGGCCAAGGCTGTGGCTGGTGAGGCTGGTGTGCCCTTCTTCTCGATGAGCGGTTCAGACTTTGTGGAGATGTTCGTAGGTGTGGGAGCCAGCCGTGTGCGCGACCTCTTCCGCCAGGCCAAGGAGAAATCGCCATGCATCATCTTCATAGACGAGATAGACGCCGTGGGAAGGGCACGAAGCAAGAGTCCGGCCACTGGTGGCAACGATGAGCGCGAGAATACCCTCAACGCACTGCTCACCGAGATGGATGGATTCGGTACCAACAGCGGGGTAATCATCCTGGCTGCCACCAACCGTGCCGACATGCTCGACTCGGCTTTGCTCAGGGCAGGACGCTTTGACCGCCAGATACATGTAGACCTACCTGACTTGAACGAGCGAAAGGCCATCTTTATGGTCCATCTCAAACCCGTGAAGACAGACAGTAGTGTGGATATAGACTTCCTGGCAAGGCAGACACCGGGATTCTCTGGTGCCGATATTGCCAACGTGTGCAACGAGGCCGCACTAATAGCAGCACGCCACAATAGTACCCATGTGTGCAAGCAGGACTTTCTGGATGCTGTAGACCGCATTATAGGTGGACTGGAAAAGAAAACCAAGGTGATGACTGCAAGCGAGAAGAAAACAATAGCCATTCACGAGGCTGGACATGCCACTGTTTCATGGTTTACAGAGCATGCCAATCCATTGGTGAAAGTGAGCATTGTACCACGTGGCAGAGCTCTCGGAGCTGCATGGTATCTGCCCGAAGAGAGAGCGATAACAACACGCGACGAGATGCTCGACGAGATGTGTGCCACACTGGGAGGCAGAGCTGCAGAGGAACTCTTCACAGGAAATATCTCCACTGGCGCCATGAACGATTTGGAGCGCGTTACCAAGAGTGCATACGGCATGATAGCATACGCTGGCATGAGCGACAAACTTCCAAATATTTGCTATTATAATAATAATGAATATAGTTTCCAGCGACCATATTCGGAGACTACCGCCAAGATCATGGACGATGAGGTGCTCAAGATGATAAACGAGCAGTATGAGCGCGCCAAGCAGATACTGACCGAACATAAGGAAGGACATGCAAAGTTGGCCGAATTGCTGACCGAGCGCGAGGTAATATTCGCAGAAGACGTTGAGCACATATTCGGTAAGCGACCATGGACAAGCCGTGCAGAGGAATTGCTTGAGGCCCAACAGAGAGCCGATGCCGAGGCTATGGCAGAGCGCAGGGCACAGCAGTTGGCCGAGCAGGAAAAAGAAAAAAAGGAGGGCAAGTGATATGAATAATTTTGTGGTTCGCACCATAACAGGTGTACTGTTTGTGGCCGTATTGGTAACGGGATTTCTCGATCCTATAGCGATGTCTGCCCTCTTTGCCCTGATTACAGGTCTGAGCGTGTGGGAGTTTACAGGGCTTGTCAACAATCGTCAGGGGGTATTGGTAAACCGTTTCATCTCCACGGTGGCGGGAGTCTATTTCTATCTGGCCGTAATGGGGTTCTGCAGCGGGGTCACACCATCAACGGTCTTCATCCCTTACCTCATAACCATAGTATATCTCATGGTGGCCGAATTGTATGCCAAAAATGAAGATCCCATACATGACTGGGCATACACGATGATGAGTCAGATGTATGTGGCACTTCCCTTTTCGATGCTTAATGTGCTGGCCTTCAGGGCTATGCCCGACGGCAATGTGGGCTATTCGTTTATCGTGCCCCTCTCGGTGTTTGTATTTCTGTGGGTAAACGATAGCGGTGCATACTGCTGTGGGTCGTTGCTCGGCAAGCATAAACTTTTTCCGCGCATCAGTCCGGGCAAGAGTTGGGAAGGTTCAATAGGCGGTGGACTATTCGTAATTGCCGCGGCAGCCGGAGTGTGGTATCTCTCAGAGCAGTATGGATATAACGATGTTGGGCTTAACATGTATGAATGGATGGGTCTGGGGCTGGTGGTCACGGTGTTTGGTACTTGGGGCGACCTTGTAGAGAGTCTCTTCAAACGCACCTTGGGCATCAAAGACAGCGGCAGCATACTGCCAGGCCATGGAGGCATGCTCGACCGCTTCGACTCATCATTACTCGCCATACCAGCAGCAGTCATCTATCTCTACACGCTTACACTTTTGTAAGCGTTTTTTTTTTTTGCATTATTGATAATTTTCCTTCTTTTTTTTTCAGTATTTTCTTCTTTTGTAACAAAAAATATATTATCTTTGCAGCAGAATAAATGGTTGGAACAATTACATGATAAAGACGATATGGAGAATGATAATGCGCCAGAACATTCCCAACAGGTGTTTGGCTGTGTCGGAGTTGATATACTCTTTATTCCATATTATAGAATTTTGGTCTGACTATAAAGTCAACATCCTGCTGATAGTAGGGGAAGAGTCGACCATCGGTCATGCATGGGTGACGCGCAATGGCAGAAAGTTTCTTTCTCCCGAGCACAAGATATCCAGAAAGATCGTTGAGGTGGGTCGCAATGGCAAGTATGTATACTATGTCAACGAGAAAATAGACATGATGGAAACTAAAAATAATTAGATATGGCAAATTTGTATTTGACACACCGTTGCAAACGCGGTTGTCCTTTTTGCTTTGCACGCAAGGTGCTGAAGGAGTCGGGAGAGAATGTCAACGAGTTGTTGTCTATCGACGACATCCGCCTGTTTCTCGATCGTTTCGGTAGCGAGGTTAAGGTGATAGGGTTGTTGGGTGGCGAACCCTTTCTCTATCCCCACATGCGTGAGTTGCTGGCATTGTTAGACGAGCGCGGAGTGTTCGCCAAAATATTTACCAGTGCCACCGACCCCATGCCAGAGATATTGAGTGAGAAATACTCGCAGGATGTGGCGGGCAAGTGCTGTTTTGTTGTAAACGTGGGCACTCGCGATACCTATAGTGACGAGAAGTTTGCCCATTTACAGGAATTCTTCAAACATTACAATGAGGTATCGTCATTGTCGTTTACCATCTTCGACCTCAATGCTGATCCCACATATCTCTTTGACCTTATAGACGAGTATAATTTGGTGCGCAATATTCGTGTGGGCATAGCATTGCCCATACTCAACGGAGGCAATGAGTATATCCCTCTCGACAAGTATAAGGAGGCAGGCGATTATTTTGTGCATGCCGCTGATATGGCAGCTCAGAGGCATATAACCCTATCGATGGACTGCGGATTTGTGGCATGCATGTTTGATGCCACCCAGATAGGACATCTGCAGAGATTGGGAGGCGAGATAAACTTCGTGTGCGGCTCGGCCATAGATATAGGTCCGCGATTGCTGGCATGGAACTGCTTCCCTCTGTTTCAGATTGGAAGGGTGAACACCATGGATGCAGCCAATATGAGGCAACTCAAGGAGATGCTTCACGATTCCACCACTCAATATCTGGGAGCAGCGCGTGGAGTATTTGCCGAGTGTGATAATTGCAAGATGATGGAGCGTGGGCTCTGTCAGGGAGGATGTAAAAGTTTTAAATCAGTATAGGATATGCCAAATTTAATGTTGACAAACTGGTGCAACTATAAATGCCCTTATTGTTTCGGCATGGATAGGATGTCGCCAAAGGTAAAAGCCCATGCCATGACCGACGAAGTCTTTTTGGGCATCATGAATTGGCTTGTGGCAAGCAAGTATAGAGACCCAATACATCTCATGGGAGGCGAGCCCACCTTGCATCCCAAGTTTGAATGGATTGTGGATGAAGTGCTCGACCATGATTTCGGTATCACTGTATTCTCCAATCTGGCCACAGAGAAAGCACCCGAATATGCAGAGAAGTTGGCTTCATTCCCCATCACATGGGTGGTAAACGTGAATCCGCCATCGAAGTGGACAAGCGAACAAAGGTTGCGCATAGAGACAGCTCTCTCGCATCTTAAGCACATGGCATCCATAACCTTTAATGTGATGCCCGATGAGGACGACAACGAGTGGGCCATAGAACTAACACTGAAATACAACCTGGACAGACGTATAAAAGTGGGATTTGTGTTGCCCACATATACCCAGTCAAACTATGCGCTCAACGACAACGAGTATTACGTGGTGGCTGAGAAGGTGACCGAACTGGCCCAAAAGGGAGAGAAATATGGTATAACCCTGGAATACGAATGTGGAGTGCCCACCTGTGCTTTCACCGATGAGCAGTTGGGAATATTGTGGAAATGCGGCTCGAAACTCAAGTCGGGATGTTGCTCGCGATTGGATATCACTCCCCATGGCGAGGTGATATACTGCTTGCCTTTGGCATCGGTGGCATCCAAGATGTATAACGAGTTTGCCAACTATCAGGAGGCCAAGGAGTGGTTTGAACGATCCTTTGCCCCATATCGCCGTCTGGGGCGTACAGTAAACTGTGCCACCTGTCCGCTGATGAATCCTCGACAGTGCAATGGTGCCTGTCTGGCCAAGAATCTTATAGGTGTTAAGAACTTAAACTTAAAATAAAAGGATATGAAGATACAAGAGAATATTTCGTGGAAAGTATTGCAAGACAAGGTGGTGGCCGTGAATACCACCACAGGTATTTATTACACCATGAATGCCGTGGCCAGCGAGATATGGCAGTCCATTGCCGATGGTGCCGACAAGGATGCCATACTGGCAAAACTCAAGGAGAACTATCCTGACGTGGAGGAGGCAATGCTTGTTGCCGACCTTGACGAACAGATACAATACTGGGTGAGTGAAAATCTTATTGTTTAACTTAATCATTGATTATTATGAGCAAAACTTATGAGAAGCCCCTTACCAAGAGGCATGAATCTAAGAACATCGTTCAGGGTAGTCTGTATTACACCTCGCTGTATTACTCCTCGCTGTATTATAGTGGGCTGTATTACTACTACTAATGCTTCGGCAGCGGCAGCATAGTGATCATATAGCTGCCGCTGTTTTTCTTTTTTTTCTCACCCCATTATCATGAATCAATCACTACTACTCACATCAATAGCGGGAATAAGAATAGCATGGCAGAGCGACTGGACCGAAGACATGGACCATCTCGGGCATGCCTTCCGCTATCATGTGATAGACCAGGAAGTCGACCACGAACCATGTCATCATGTATCTTTTTCGGCGGTTTTTGAGCCACCCTATAATCTGTCTGCATATACTCCCGTGATTGAAGGACCACTGATAAAGTCAGACATCGTGAGTCTCTATGCCTTGCCCGACGGCAGGGATATCCTTCAGGTAAAAGACGAGATATGGATAGAGCATAACCGTGGCATGCGCACCACGAGAGTGCTGCTACGATGTTTACATGACAATGGCAAGGTGGTGCGCCCACGTATCACAGATGTGGTGGTCATCCTGCTGCACACCCTCATGTCTATGTATCACCGTTATGTGGTGCATGCCGCTGCCATAGGCATAGAGGGTAAGGCTTATGTCTTCCTGGGAGAAAGTGGACATGGCAAGTCGACACTCTCTTCAGACATGGTGGCCATGGGAGCAGAATATATGGGCGACGACCTTATCTTCCTCTATACCGAGAATGGCAGAGTGATGGCAGGTAGCCTGCTCTTCGATACCAAACTCATACCATCGCCCGATGCCGACCACAAGGAGCGGGTAGACATGATCAGCCGGTATAACGGCAAGCCACTGCTATGGTTGCCTGTGGCGGCATTCCATTATATAAGCCGCACAGACAGCATCGAGTCGAAACTCATAGCCCAGGATGCCATTGACTGCATGGCGCAACTCCTCAGAGCGAGCAATAACATACGTCTGCAATACGATCCCGATATATGGCAGGATGTGTGCACGGAGGCAGCATCAAAAATACCTTATTATATATTGCGGTATGGAGCACGCACGTCTATATCGCCAAGTTTCTTTAGCCATGTTAAATAGTGAAGACATAATAGAATTGTGGACAAGCAGCAACCCTCATCTCATGGAGGTGGCAGCGGCAGAGATGGTCAGAGGCTTTGACGTGCATTCCGACCTCTTCTTCAGGTTTATAGACGTGCAGAGCTATGCGCTGCGCGATATGGCGGCAAGTCAGTGGCCATTTCTGCGCAAGAGTTTCCTGCCCGTGGAAGATGTACCCAGAGACACACCTTACGACTATTTCGATGATGTGAGGCAGCAATACGACCTATTTGTCTGTAGACTTCAACAGTATGTGGACAATAATGATGATAAGGCACAGCATGTGCTGGCCACACTCTATACAATCTTCGAGGGCATACGTCAGGATATCACACGCCTATATCCCGATATGGCCATGCCTATAGTGGAATCCACAGGAAGTAGGCAACTGATGGTGTTTGTCACGGGATTTTGCAATCTCAGATGCCCTTACTGCTTCTCAAGAGAGATAGACCGTAAGCATATAGATGTAGATAAGTTGGATGAGATTATAGTCTGGAGCAGGAGAAACAACATCACTTCCATCACACCCTGCGGAGGGGAACCGCTATTGTATAATCATATACTATATCTGATTGACAGAATGAGAGAAGAAGGGATGACCACCTATTTTGCCACTAATTTCACCATCGACATCTCCCGTTTTGACACCATCGACAGCGATGTGGTTACCACCATATATGTGCATCTGACCCGCAGTGCGCTCCATAATCAGTACCTCAGGCAGGTGATGGAGAAGAATATAGCTGTGGCCAAGACCAAGCGAATAGAAGTGATTGCCAGGGCCAACCTATGCCTCTCAGAAGGTGACTTCTACCGTGAGTGGGTGCCCTTCTTGGTGGCCAACGGATTCAAGCATATTAACTTGGCCCTCACCATCCCCACACAGGGAGGAGAGAATGATTATATCCCCATTGACAGGTTCAGACATTTTGTGCCTATGGTGGAATATCTTGTGGAGGAACTCGACAAGGTGGGCATCACTTACGACTTGGCCAAGCCTGTGCCTCTCTGTTTCTTCTCGCACAGCACGGCAAGGCGACTGCTGGCACATACGCAGGGAGCCATGAGGTGCAATATAAGCGAAGATGATTATATGAAAAACGTATGTATATCGCCATCATTAGTGCTCACACCATGCCTCGGTGTGTCAAGTCCGCAGATTCCATTCTCGTTAAATCTACAGTGGGATGATGTGGTGCGGACTATGCGCAGCAAGGTGGTGAGCATGCTCAGTACCCCCACCTTTGACCATTGCACCAGATGCTACCTCTGGCAACGAAGGTTATGTCAGGGTGTATGCCTATCGTATAAGGACAAACTACGGGATGCCTCTACTATAAAAAACCATTTATGCGAATGAAAAAGTATAGACTGCTGAAACATAAATACCAGCAAGCAAAGAGAGCACTAATAGATGCTGTGGTGATGAGGGGATACCGCAAACACTTCTCCCAGTCGCTCATCATTGAACCCACCAACAGGTGCTCGCTCAAGTGCTCATGCTGCCCCAATGGAGTGGCAGAAGGGCAGTGCAGGCAGAGGGGCGTGATGAGCAGGCAAACGTTTGACCTTGTGATGGCTCATCTCGATGTGCCTGTAAAGAAATGCTTCTTGCATCTCTGCGGTGAACCATTTCTCAATCCCGATCTCGATTATTTTGCCGACCAACTGCTCAAGCGGGGCATATCGCCGGTGATATTCTCAAACGGATATAATATTGATTTGGGCCTGCTCGACAGGATATTGCAGTTGCGAGGTTTCAATATCTCCTTTTCCATGGATATGCTGTCAAAGGAGCATTATGAAGAGATACGTGTGCCTGGCCACTATGAGCATGCGTTGAAATCGCTGGCAGCCATCAACGAGACATTTGCACGCCACAAACGCTTCTATGGACTGAATATCATAGTGCCTGTGATGGGCTGTGATGACATGCACGAGGTGATGAGGAGCCTGTTTGAACAATATTCCAATCTCAATACCATTTCATTGTCGTCGCGCTGGCCATGGCCCAAACTGCCATCTACTGGCGACCTGGAGGGCCACCTGTCGGCAAAGCCATATATCTGCCGCAGGTTCAGAGACCTGCCTGTGGTGCTGTGGAATGGAGATGTGTCGTTCTGCAATTTCGACTATACGGGTGAGATGAAAGTAGGCAATATAACCCAACAAAGCATGAAGGAAATAGTAAACGGCAGCACAGCCCGGCGCATACGCCGGCATCTGCTCATGTGTCAATATGAGCGTGAAAGCCTATGCCGCGAGTGCCTGTGGCCACGCTATGACAATTTCTCTCTCGCACTCAGACGCAGGCAGTTTTTGGCTATGAACGATGATGAACAGAGAGAATTGTTTGAACGCTATTATTTGAACGTATGACTATAGACAAGCAAGGATTGAAACGCGAGTGGCAACTGATAGCCAAGGTTTGGCACCTGTCTCAGGGGTGTCATCTCGTGATGCTCATAGCCATGGTGTTGCAGATCGTGATAGGTTTCTTTCCAGCTGGCATCACCTATTACGTGCAGAAGATGGCATCGGGCAGCGTGCAGATAGCGCAACTGCTGACAAAGGAAACACTGTTGCCAATATTGGCGCTTACCTTCGTGTCAATACTGATAAAGCAGATGGCCACCATACTGCAGGGATATGCCATGGCAGATGTCAAAAAGGTGATAGATAATCTCTTTATCCGCAATTTCTCGCTACAGGACTATTCATACGTGCGCGACAATATGGACAACAGAAACATGATGGCCATATCGAGAGAGTCGGACATGATGACAGGGCTCATACCCATGATATACCGTTCATTCATACAGGCACCCATCACCATATTGGCATTCCTAATTCTTATGCTGGTCATATCAGCAAGGCTCACGCTCACCGTCATGCTGCTCATCATGGTGGTAGTGGTATGCAGCCTGGTGCTTCGCTCATTGCTCAAGAAAATCAATCATCAATTATACAGCCGCATGGGTGACCTCCACCAGATGTTTGCCGAATGGTTGCGCGGATATAAGGTATACCTCTTCTATGATTCCAAAGGGTATCTTGCGGGGCGCATGAGCAAGGTAGTGGGCGACATGTGCGGAATGCAAAAGCGACTTGTAAACATCAATTCATTCCAGACCGTGGTTATCGAGGTGCTCACCTATATCGTGGTTATCGTGTTCCTCTTTATCGTTTCAGATATGCATGGCGATATGCGTTGGCAGACCCTCGTATCTTTTCCTACAGCCATACTGTTTATCAGAAATGAGGCAATAAAGATTTCACGGGGATATATGCAACTGTCGGGCACCGAGAGTGCCGTGAAGCATCTGTGGCATATCATCTTTGACCCTGTGGCCGACAATAGAGTGAAAACCAACAGAATAGAATGGAATGAAAAGATTGTGGAGATAAGACTCGATGGCGTGTCGTTTTCCTATGGCAGCAATATGATACTTAAAAATGCAACAGCCTGCTTCAGACCAGAGGGCATGCATGTGATAGCAGGGAGGAGTGGAATGGGAAAAACCACTACCTTTGATATCATGGCTTCTATGCGAATACCTCAGTCGGGACGAGTGCTGTATAATGGCAAAGATATAGGACGATATACCATGCCATCGCTCATGATGCACATGGCTTTTGTGGAGCAGGAACCATTCATATTTGAGGGTACATTCAAGGAAAACCTCACATTCGGAAATGAGGCAGAAGATGACGATATCCTTAACCTGTGCCATGCCATGCGACTGAACCATATCATAACCGAAAAGGCAGACCTCGACAAGAGGGTGGGGGCAGACGGGCATAACCTCTCTTCAGGAGAAAAACAGCGTATATCGTTTATCAGGGCACTGCTCAAACGCCCCGATGTGTTGTTGCTGGATGAGTTTACAAGCAATGTTGACCATGAAACCAGTAGCGTTATGCTCGGTTATCTCGCATCTATAGCCGATGACATCATCGTGATATGCATAAGTCACGATCCAGATGTGATAGGCCAGTCAAAGCATGTATTGTCATTAACAGATAAAAGATTAGTATAGTGGAAACGGATAATTCGTTTGGGTTTGCACGCGCCATGATGGTGGTGAGCCAGTTTGAGGAAATAGCGCGTTTGGCTGAGGGTATATGCGATATCATCCCCCTCAAGGGCATAGCACTGCTCACAACACTATATAAAGACAATTATGACCGTGAGGTGGGAGACATAGACATACTGGTGGCACCCACATCGCAGTGCAGAGTTTTCATAGAAAGAATGAAGGCGCATGGCTACAGGATACAGTTTGACTACCTCACCGATGATGGTGCCCTGACGGCCAAGAGCAAGATAGCCCTTTGCCATGAGTCAAACCTGGCCACCGATGTGGATATTCATTTAGCGTTTGTTACCAAGAAATTCTTTTCCAAGTATTGTGGTGCCTTTAATGCTGATGCCCTTGCCAGATGTACCAAAACGAAAGGTAACATCATGGTGATGGATGTGGCAGATCAATGGCTCTTCCTGGCACAGCATGCCTGTTTCCATATCTTCTCTGACCCCAAATGGCTACGGGATATTCATCTCCTCATTGAAGGGATGAATGACCAGCAGATAACCACTCTGCATGAGCGGGCCCGGCATTATGGGTTTCAGAGAGTTTGTGCCGCTGCTTCCTTTGCTGTAAGATACTATTTCCCCAATATAGGGTCGCCCATGCTTAATGGTTCTTTCTCTGGCTGCATGAAACGCTTAACGGCATTTGCCATACGCAATCATCGCTCATGGATAGTAAAGAAGATAGTGAAACCTTTTTGGGAACTGCTCTTTATTGCGCGTCCTGCAGACCGTATTCATGCACACCTATCTATGATATGCCCCAATCTACCATTGCTTAAAAGCATTTACAGAAGAAAGAGTGCTATAGTGGCATTGCTATATCCATTGCATTTCATCATAACTATAGTGGGAATGTTGCTTTTCTACATACTATATGTGCTGGTCTCGATTTTTTTTCGTAATTTTGTCGCCGAAGAAACCCATGTAAGCAACAGAAAATTAAGCACAAGATGAAACATGTAAGACCTAAGAAGAACCTAGGACAGCATTTCCTGACCGACCTCAACATTGCCCGACGCATAGCAGATACCGTGGACACATGCCCCGAGATTCCAGTGCTGGAAGTGGGACCGGGCATGGGAGTGCTCACACAGTATCTCATGACCAAAAACAGAATGCTCAAGGTGGTGGAGATAGACAGCGAGTCGGTGGAATATCTCAACAAAGCATATCCTCAACTCACAGAGAGCATCATCAGCGACGACTTTCTGCGTATGGACCTCAATGCACTCTTCGATGGCAAGCCTTTTGTGCTTACGGGCAACTATCCATACGATATATCATCGCAGATCTTCTTTAAGATGCTCGACTATAAAAACCTCATACCATGCTGCACGGGCATGATACAACGCGAGGTGGCACAGCGCATCGCTTCGCAGCCAGGCACCAAGGCTTATGGCATACTGAGCGTTATGATACAGGCATGGTATGACGTGGAATATCTCTTCACCGTGGATGAGAACGTGTTTAATCCGCCACCCAAGGTTAAGAGCGCAGTGATACGCATGACACGCAATAGTGTGGATGACCTGGGATGCAATGAGCAACTCTTCAGGACCATAGTAAAAACGGTCTTCAACCAGCGACGCAAAATGCTTAGGGTTAGCCTGCGTCAACTCATCCCTGCCGATGCAGCGCCCGAAGGGTTCTTCGACCATGAGTTGATGACCATGCGCCCCGAGCAACTCACCATTCCACAGTTTGTGGAACTCACAAACCTCGTGGAGAGCATTGGATTATCTTCTTGCCACCCTTGATGTATATCTCGCCATGGCGCGGAGATGAGATGCGCATGCCCTTGAGGTCATAGATGGCATCATCATTATCATTGCTGGCTTTGGGATTGGTTATGCCTGCCGCTATATGCTCTGACAAGAACTGGTATACTATAGGCATCACCTGATTGTCATAGTCGGCCTGCGAACCCATCATGCTGCCCATGCTGCCAAGGTTGTCGGCATTGAAACCATGGTTGGCACCCTCTATGGGGTGCAGCTGGGCATCGGGATATAAGCCTACCGCCTTCTCAGAATTGGATATAGGCACGATAAAATCGCTGGTGCCATGCACTATGCATACGGGTTTGGGAAATGTGCCTATGTGGCTCCACACGTCAAAGTCCTTGATGCTGTTAACAAAGGCGTCTGACATGCTCATCATACCGCCAAAGCCACCGCCCCATGAACCATCGCCCCATGAGTCACCACCCCATGAGCCACCACCCCATGAACCATCGCCCCATGAACTGCCGTTGCCGAGACCAGAAAACATGTTTACCAGTTCCGGAATATTATAGGCAGGATAGAAGAGCACCATTGAGGCAATCTCGTTTGGTATGTCTTCTGCCAAAAGAGACGAAACCAGTCCGCCCTGACTGCTGCCGAGCAGCACTATCTTGGTTGTGTCAACATAATCGAGAGTCTTAACCATTGCCACCACTGATTTGAGGTCTTCAACCTCGGTGAACACTGTCATGCTGTCTGTGCTGCCACCGCTGAGGCTCTCGCTGCTGCCACCGCAGAAATCGAAGCAATAGGCTGCATACCCCTGCTGAGCTATCTTTTGGGCATATCCTTTCATAGCCTTATGCGTGAGAGAACTACTATGTGAGCATATTACTATAGGCAGGTTGGTCTGTCCAGCAGGTTTATACATCAGTCCATATATGTCGAGAGAGTCTCTATGGGCATATACCACCTCTTCTGTTATGTCTGCGGCAATGGCAGTCATAGCACCGATAGCCAAAATAAATAATGATACTAGTCTTTTCATAATAATTCGTTTTTGTATTTTTGTCATGCAAAAGTAACAAGTATTTTTTTCCTATCCAAATATTCAAGAGGTTAATTATCAAAAGATATGGATAATAACAATTGCAGCTTCGTTGATTTCACAATCAATGAAGCTGCAACCTACTTACCAATAACTAAAAACTTTTCAATGAAAACTAAAACTACGATCCACTAATAATACTACAATATGAAATGTCTTCTGAATTAAAACAATCTTTCTACCTTTTTACCTTAATTGACTAATGCCTCACTCGGCATGTCTATGTTCAGAATTACTGAACTTGTTATCCTGTTGTCTTTTGACGATGCAAAGTTACAACCATATTGGTAATCTGCAATGGATTGCTACCATAATTCGCAAAAAAAAGCATCTCTTTTTGATTTATATCAACTTGTTGTGTGCGAACACAGTCGATTTGTGCTCGTACACAACAAGAAAATCATGATTTCATACTCCACATCTGGTGCCGAACTGACCAAGCGTGCTTTTGCGCAGACGAGAGCGAGGAATCGTCAGATTAAAGAAATGCTATTTGTCAATAACATTATGGTCATTCCACGACAATAGCCTTTAGGATGCGCTGGTCATCCACAGGTCGGTCGTCATCATCGGTCATCACTGACTGTATACGCTCAATGACATCCAGTCCCTCGGTCACTTCTCCGAATACCGTGTATGTGCCGTCGAGATGGGGTGTACCACCCGTTTTGCGGTAAGTGCTGATCATCTCGTCGGTTAGTTTGATACCACCTTTTATTGTGTCGAGCCGCTCTTGCACCCGCTCAATAGCTTGCGATGAGAACCTCTTGCCCCACACGATATAGAACTGGCAAGATGATGATTTCTGCTCGGGGTTTACCTCATCTGGTTCGCGAGCCATGGCCACTGCACCTCGCTTATGGTAGATCTGCGGTGTGCGTATCTCTGCGGGAATGGTGTAATTCAAGGAACTATCGCCCAGAAACACTCCTGGTTGGGCGTGCCTGCTCATGGGGTCGCCAGCCTGTATCATAAAACTCTTTATGACACGGTGAAAGAGTAGGCTGTCGTAGAAATGCTCGTTTACCAACCGCACGAAATTGTCTCTGTGCAGCGGTGTCTCGTTATACAATTCAATTCTGATGTTGCCGGCAGTGGTTTGCATCATCACCACGCGCCTTTTGTCTTGTGCATAGATCATCGTAGAGGTCATGATAATCATCAGTAGTGCAAAAAAAATTCTCATACGCATATTGTTGTGCCTGTATTTGTTTTGCATGCAAAGGTAATGATAAAATTCATAAAGATGCAATAGTGCACATCTTTTATTATGAATAACTAACTATTTCCAAAAAAAATCACTACCTTTGTAGTCAGAAACGCAAATTAACAAATAAAATAATTCCAAAACAACTAACAATGAGTAAGGTAGTAATAAACAGTTATGAAGAGTTTGCCGCATTGCTCGGCAAGAATATCGGAGTGTCAGACTATGTGGAGCTCAATCAGGAGCGCATCAACCTCTTTGCTGATGCAACCCTCGACCATCAGTGGATACATGTAAACCCTGAAAAGGCTGCTGTGGAGAGTCCATTCAAAACAACCATCGCACATGGCTATCTGACCCTCTCTATGCTCCCATATCTCTGGAATCAGATCATAGAGGTTAACAACCTGAAGATGATGGTAAACTATGGCATGGACAAGATGAAGTTCGGACAGGCTGTCAAGTCTGGAGAGTCAGTACGCTTGGTTGCAGACCTGCACTCTATAGCCAACCTGCGTGGCACCATCAAGGTAGAAATTAAGTTCGCCATCGAGATTAAAGACCAGAAGAAGAAAGCCCTGGAGGGAATAGCCACATTCTTATATTATTTTGAATGAACAGACGACTTCTGACCATATTGTCGGGAGCGGCAGTGGCAGTGGTCTTGGTGGTTACGGTTTGCGTGGCGGTGCACAAGTGTTCTGCCACCGGTGAAGGTGTTGCTGATACCGAGGCCGTAGTAAACCCTCTGCCTATAGACACACTGCTGCGCTGCAATCTTGATGAGTTCGCCCACCAGAAGAGGGTAGAGGGCAATTTCGCTTTCCATGTCTTCGATATTACTGCAGAGAAACCCGTTTATGGGTATAATGAAACCATGGCTCTACCGTCGGCATCGTGCATGAAACTGCTCTCGGGCATAGCCGGTCTGCACCTTCTGGGCATCGACTATCGTTATGAGACCAAGATGATGACCCGTGGTAAGATGGCTGCTGATGGGATGCTCAATGGCGATATAGCCTTTGTGGCTGGCCTGCATCCTCAACTCATGGAAGCCGACCTCACACCGCTCGCCCAGAAACTAAAGAACAGTGGCATAAGGAAACTGTCGGGCAAACTATATGTGGACCTTATCATCGACGAACCCGTAAAGTGCGAAGAACACTGGTTTCCGTGGGATCTATCATTCTCGCGCTACGGACTCCTCTATAAGGGTGAGCAACGCATAGTGAGGGCCTTACGGGCTTCACTGCGTGCCCAAGGTATTGCCGTGGCCGACAGCCAGGTGACCGTCCAGCCTGTGCCGCAGGGATTCAAGACCATAGCCTCTGCCAACCTAAGCATTGATGAGGTGATAAAGAGAATGTGGAAAAACAGTTCAAACACACAGTCTACATCACTCCTTTACACCATCGGTCATGCCATAGACAGCACACAAGACCCTGTAAAGACGGGAGTGCGCTATATGAATGAATTTCTGAGGCAGGAGGTGGGAGTAAGCGATTCCACTATTGTCATCCACGACGGATGCGGTTTGTGCACCCATAACCGCCTCACTCCCCAGTCGCTCACCTCAATATTATATTATGGATATAAGGATGAGAAGATACGCGAGTCGCTCATGCGCAACCTTTCTGTGGCAGGTGTGGATGGCACGCTGGCACGCGAGATGACAGGCCCTCGCATCCGTGGCAAGGTGTGGGCCAAGACCGGCACCCTATCTCATCCATACGGAATCAGCACCCTTGCCGGATTCTGCAAAGGTGCTGATGGTCATTGGTTGGCATTTGCTGTGATGAGCAGCGAGATGTCTGTTCTTGATGCGAGAGTGCTTCAGCGCAAGTTGTGCGAAATGCTGAACTTGCATACCGACTGATTACCCGAGCCTGTTGTTATTGTGCAATATGATATTGCTTTGAGTATCTCATCATCTGCTCGGCATATCCTTCGGTGTAACTGATGGTCACATCAGTGATGTTGCCCTTACTATCGGTAACGGCCTTGTATACAGGATTGATGAAACCCTTATAAGGTGCGATATTGAGTTTGGTATATCTCTCGAGCACCTGTTTGTGCAGTGCAGGGTCAATCTTCACTCCGTAGGTTTCCACGAGGTCGCGGGCACCCTTGAAATCGCCTGTTGACTTGATACGCTGTATCTCTGCGAGCAGTTGCCCAAAGAGGTTGCGCAGTGCTTCAAAGTCGTTGATCACCACATAGGTCTTGCCCTGTCTGTCTACCATTTCGATCACATCCTTGCCGTCTTTGCCTTTGCCTTTGCCATGCTCAAAGGCCCAGCGAGCTATAAGGGCGCGATTGCGCATGTGTGACTCTTCAATCTGGTCGCCCAGTTTGATGCGCACCATCTGTGTCAAGAGTCCGTTCATCATCTGCTGGATATAACTTGCCTTGTATGCCTCGGCATCGGGCAGCAGTCCCATCTCCACGAGTTTGCTGTCGGCGAGGTAATAGAGTGCGAAGAGGTCAGCGCGTGCCTCCTCAATGGTGCTTCCGTATGCCTTGAGGCTGTCGGGGTCAACACCTGGCATGAGTTTGCCACTGCCGTGACCGAGACATTCGTGCAGGTCTGTATGCAGGTCGTCGGTAAGGTCGCCGTATTTATCCATCAGGTCTATATACTCCTGGCTGGCGGCAAATTCCTTCATCATGCCGCTACCTTTGGCAGCCTGAGCATAGGCATGAGTGAGGTTGGCAATGGTTACCGACTTGCTGCCGTGCTCTGCTCTCACCCAGTTGCTGTTGGGTAGGTTGATGCCGATGGCTGTAGAGGGATAGAGGTCGCCACCCAGTATGGCAGCCCTGATAACCTTGGCCGACACGCCTTTCACTTTATCCTTCTTGAATTTGGGATCTACGGGAGAGTTGTTTTCAAACCACTGTGCGTTTTGGCTCAGTTTCTCTGCTCTCTTGGTGGCCTCCACATCCTTGAAGTTTACTATGCTCTCCCATGAACTCTTCAGTCCGAGCGGGTCGCCATAGCACTCGATGAATCCGTTTACGAAGTCAACGAGTGGAGCGGTGTTTTCCACCCATGCTATGCTATATTCGTCGAAAGTCTTGAGGTTGCCGGTCTCATAGAAAGCCACCAGTTTGTCTATCACCTCCTTTTGTTTCTCGTCCTCGGCATAGTCGCGTGCTTTCTTGAGGTTCTCCACAATCTTGGTAAGATAAGGTCCATACTTGCCCGTGGTAGTCCAGCGCTCTTCGTATATCTTACCGTCCTTACCCTTTACGAGAGTAGAGTTCATGCCGTGCATCACGGGATGCTGTTGGTCTCCATTGGCTTTTTCGCGTGCATAGAACTCCTCAGCCTCTTTTTGTGTTACGCCCTGATAGTAGTTGCAGGCACTGGTAAGCAGCAGGTCCTGTCCGTCAGCCAGATTTACTCTCTTTGCCATGATGTTAGGGTTGAAGATAATCTCAGCCAGTTCATCGCTGCATTTGGTCTGCTCCACAAACCATTCGCGGCTAAACTCAGGGATAAACTTCTCGCAGCCGTAGTGGTGGTGTATACCATTTGAAAACCATACACGCTTGAGATACACCTCAAAAGCTTTGAAATCCTTGCTCTCCCTGTCGCCTTTATAGTTGGCATACAGGTTTTCGAGAGTTTGTCTGATTTCGAGGTTATACTTGCCGTTTTGGTCGAAGAGGATATCTCTTCCCCACAGGGCAGCCTCCTGCAGGTAGTAGATAAATGTTTTCTGCTTGAGAGTGAGATTCTCAAAGCCATCCACTTTGTATCGCAGCATTTGGAGATCAGCGAATCTCTCGTTGCAATACTCAAAATCGTCGCTGTTTTGCATCTTGTCGCTGCTCGTGCATGATGCAGCTGTTAATGCCATGATAATCATTGTTGTTAGTCCTTTCTTCATAATGGGGTCAAAGTTACATATTTTTTGTCAAATATCTATTCTTTTCTAATGTTTTTTTATGATTAGGTGTGCAAAATAGTTTTTATAATTCTACACACCTACTTAATCAGTCCCTTTTCGGTGATCATCTGCTCTTCGGCACGAATTGTAGGTAATCTCCACTTTTCACACTGCAAAGATACAAAATTCCCTAAGCTACAAGTGTCCAAGAGTGTCCAAGAGTGTCCAAGACTGAAGAGGGGGTATAATGACAGACAAAGTTGTACGCTTGTTCCCCAAATGTACCTAATAACAAGTCTATACTTGTCGATTTTTGCTAAAATCAGCTCGAATAGTAGGATTTTCACCTTGTTCAAATAAGAAAAATCCCAAAACCTTTCTTAATCTCAATATTTATGAGTACCTTTGTAGGGTTATATATAATGTTGAATAATAAACAATAAGAGAAATGGCACTACCGATAGCATCCATACCAGTACTGACTGGTGAAGTGGCTCAGCGATTCGAGGAGCGTGCGCAGGCTAATTACCAGCGTTACCTCAATCGCACGGAAGAGCAGAAGAAGGCAGACGAGGCTATTCTTGAAAAGAAGTTTGCCGAGTTGTATAGCATGTTGTCAAAAGCTCATTTAGGAAGCAAGACTGAAGCGGGGGTATAAGAACAGTTATTCTTACCTCTTAATAATAGTTGTTCTTGTACCCTAAAAACAACTATTCTTGTACCCTAAAAACAACTGTTTTTGTACCCTAAAAACAACTATTCTTGTACTCTAATAACAACTGTTCTTGTACCCTAACAATAACTGTATTTATATCCTAACAACAACTGTTCTTCTACCTTAACATCCATCCCAGGGTGCCGCTTCGCTCTGCCCTGGGCTATGTGCTCGCTGGGCTTTCAGCCAGCTATACCTGATTATGTACACCAAACTTGATATCCTATTAAAATGTTCAAATGTTCAAATGTTCAGGGGTATACTTTTCCACAGGCGGGAGCGCGCGTACATTATTATATAAGGGATAACACCCTATTAAAATGTTCAAATGTTCAAATGTTCATAGGGATACTTTTCCACAGGTAGGGGCGCGCGTACATTATATATATAGGATTTTATTTAAGCTATCGGATAACTACTTCGGAGCATAAACTGGTGCAAATTTGCTATCTCGGCATCTATTTTATAGTTAAATATACATAAACACGTATCGTAATTACAGAAATGAATGATAAATGTTGTATTCATTTCAAATATTATTTGTATTTTTGTAGCAAAATTACGATAATAGTCTAAATATTGTAGTATGATACGAGATTTTGGGGTAAAGAACTATCTTTCCATTCGCGACAAGCAGGAATTAAGCTTCGTGGCCAAGGGACCATCTTCGGAACTTGTCACCGAAGTTGCTGATGGTGTTTTCTTGTACAAGTTGGGCATCCTCTATGGTTCAAACGCTTCGGGCAAGTCGAACATACTGATTGCCATGAACGAGGTGTTCCGTCTATTGGTTATGCCTAAGTCGGATGCAACCGTAGGAATTGGCGGCTGCATTCCATTTGTGCTCACTAAAGATGAGCCAACAGAAATGCACGTATCATTCTATGCCGATGGCACCCGATATGATTACGATGTCAGGTTCAACGGCAAGAACATTTTAAGTGAAGCCTTGTACTATTACCCAAACAAATCTAAGTCTCTGTTCTATGAGCGCAGTTTTGTGGGTGAGAATATACAGGCAGACATCAAGTTTGGTGCAAGCCTCAAACTGCAAGTCAAGACACAGGAAAGCATCCGCGAAAACACACTGAACAACCACAGCGTGCTGTCCGTTTGCCGAAAGGCAGCCTTGAAAGAGGATATAGCTCCATTCAACACGCTTCACGCTTGGATTATGTCCAATTATCACGATGTAGATGGTGATGTAGAAAAGGGACTTGTTGAAATCTTGAAGGATGCTTACAGCAATCCTAAGAAGCGTAAGTTCTATAACACCATGCTCCAAAAGGCAGACTTGAACATTCTGGAATATCGTCCTGTTGTAGAAGACCGCATTGTACCCAACGATTTCCGCGAGCGCATCCAGAAAGAGAATATCCCAGAGGAAATGAAAGATGTTCTGTTGAAGCCAACCACAGATTCCATTACCTTCCTAAACCATTCCGACAATGGCAATTTTGACATTCCTCTCCGATGGCAGTCAAAGGGTACGCAGAAGTACATCCGTATATTGGATGCCTTGTACGACTTGATAACGAGTCCTCACGTGTACTATCTTGATGAACTGGGCGAGGACTTGCACAACGACCTGCTGTACTACTATCTCAATGTTTTCATCTTCAACTCCGACAAGTCGCAGCTGGTTATCACGAGTCAAGAGACCACTCTTTTGTCACAGGATATGATTAATGAGAACAGAGGTGTGGTGTGGTTTGTTGAGAAGAACAAGGAGACTGCTTCTTCCGAATATGCCCGTGGCGACTCATTCGGCTTGCACAAAAACCTGTCGCTATACAATTCTTATCGTATTGGCAGATTGGGAGCCAAACCCGAACTGGGTAGTATCTTTATAAATTTGGAGGACTGATATGGGAAAGCTACGACAAGCTGCCCTTATCTTGGGTGAGGGGCCGGAGCGTTCACAATACCAGAAGCTAAAAGCAAAGTATGCCAAGCCCATCGACAAACCAAAGAAAGGCATCTACTGCGAGGTGGAGTTCTTCGAGACTCACCGCTGCACAGAACTGTTCTTCCTCTATTACTTCCGCTACACCTCGCGTCCATACGAGACACAAGAGCCAATAATAGTTGCACCATTGAGAGTGTTATCCCTTATATAATAATGTACGCGCGCCCCCGCCTGTGGAAAAGTATCTCTCTGAACATTTGAACATTTGCACATTTTGGCGCTTTGTAATCTCCTCTATCTCTGCCATTGTCTGTCTTATGCTCATTTGAGTATTACCTCGTGGATGTTTACTCCTGCTGATTAGTGTCCCGTTAAAATCGGGACGAGTTAAATATTAATCAAACAACCCCGGAATAAGGTGGCCAAATTGCTCTTGGACAATCGCCACGAGGCTGTAGGCAGTGATGGCTATTCCTCACCAGTCGTCAACTTGAGATATTCTTTGACGGTTTCATTGTTTTTGAGTTCAGGATTACTCTTTATGGCTTCTTCCAATTTAGCAACCATCGCTTCGTAGCATATAAAGGTCTCGTCAAAGTACAACATGATTCGTTCGTCATCATCTATGCTATCAGCAGTAAGATAGTTCATGAAGTTCTCACCATACTCCTTATACTGGCAAGTGAAGCCACCTTCAGACGCACCAACTTCGAGATGTTATCTTCGAGGAAGATTAGAATCTCCTCATGGTCTGGCAAGAAATCGTTATTCATTGGTTATATTTTTATCAATTTTATGGTCTTATAGTTGTTAACGTATTCGTTAGCGAGATAATGTAAACTTGCAATTAGGATAGTTAGAGCATCCGTAGAATCTACCATACTTTCCTTTTCTCTCAACGATTGTTCCTCCACATCGAGGACAGATGTTGTTTTTGATTTTCCAGTTGCGAAACTCGACATTGCTTTTTACATTTCGTACATGTTGTTTGCGCATATCTTTCTCTACAAGAGCAGAATTTAGGACAGTATCAATATGTTTTTGTAGTTCTGCCTGTGGTATAACGATCGAAGAGAATTGGAGTATTGTTTCTATTAGGTAGCGATTGTTCACTACCATAGCATTATGTCTATTGCGAAGGCTGGCGCTATTTGCAAAAGTTACAATAGAACGAAAGTAATGGTTGCCAAGCGGAAGCAGAGCTTGCAGTGCCTTCACATGTGCATAGTTCTGCTTGATTGGATTACGAAATCTATACTTATAGCCATACATGTTCTTCTGCCAATACTCGGCTTTGTCAGCACCAGTTATCCAACCAGAGTAGTTTTTTGTCTCAATGACGAAAATACCATGTGTAGAAAATACAATATGGTCTATCTGTGTTGTGCCAAGACTGCATGGAATGGTTATGTCATTAACAACAACATAATCTTCAGGCAATTTCTTTGAAAGCATTCTGGCAACACGACGTTCTCCCATAGTACCTTTAGACGGTATAATCCATACCAGAAAGACTATGAGTGCAACGACAAGTGATATGGCAAGAAATGCAATCATTTAGAAGCAGAATTTATCAATTGTTTAAGTTCATCAATACTACGAGCATCTCCATTCATACCTCGATGAAGCATTGCATGGCAGTTTGGACATACGGGCACGAGGTCTGTAGAAGGATCAACTTTGTAGCCTTTGCCTATAGTGTGAATTGGAACAATATGATGAACATGAATAAAGCCCTTGCCAAGTTCGCCATACATCTTCTCGAAATCAATTCCACAAACAGCACAAGTTGTGCCATGTACCTTGATACATTGCAGTCTCGCTTTGTGGTCACGCTCATAACTATTCACAGTAACCTGGCGTTTAACACCTTCAAAGAATGATTCACCAGTTGTTTCAAGAAGGTCAGAGTCGAAGTCATCCGTTTTCTTGAAAATATCAAGGATGAAGTTTATTGATTCTTGATTTTTGACTTGTGAGGCACCTTGAAAAGTCTTTATACCCAGTCCTCTTAAAACATCAGTAGATAATCTGTTATCATCTTCATTTAACTGAGCAATCAGTTTGAGACGGACGTAACGGTTGTGTTTTAATCCTCTTTCTAGTTCCGACTCATCTGCCCAATATCTTTTGTCATTTATATAATCAGTAGCGGGCAAGTCTGTCCTGATAGCACGGAACATATAACGAACTTTGCTTTCTGGAGATGTTGAATACAGAAACAGTATGTCACCTTCCGCAAAGTTATTGTATTGTTTCCAATCTACAATGTCGTGTTTGAGAAGGTAGTCATGAATGTGGAACCTTGCACTGTTAGAAGGGAGGATCCAATATGAAATAGGAGGATTATAAGGTTCTAAGTTAAGTGCTTCCAAAACCCACGCCCAGTCGTATTTATGGGCAAGTTTTCTAAGTTTTGCAGCTTCTAATACCTGTTCGTCCTCCGTGATGTCTTCGTAGTTTGAGATAACATAAGAAAAGCCATTGCTAGGAAGCTTACTCGATTTACTTATTACCAAGCTGTTGAGTGTTGGTATCTCTCTGTTATATTTCTGAGCTAGTTCTTTAATAATATCATGAACCCATCCCAGTGGACTACCGATTTGATTTGTCTTATGACCAATCGCATCGCTCAGGTCGCTGTAGTAATGTGTAGTTTCCCATGAGTACTGTGCCCAATGTATAAGCACAGGAATCATTTTCAAAGCCCATTCTTTGTTTGTCATATCGTTTACTATTTATTGGTAATCTTTTACTTACTTTAAAAAAAATGCTCAGGTTCAGGATATTTTGTTGGAATGTACTGCCATTTGAAGGGTAAGTTCATCTTATCAAATACTGTGTGAATAGGTGCTTAAAATTCTCCCTTTTTATTTTTTATCCAGCAATCCTTGAATTTTCTTCATTGTAGTATCAGTAAAAGTACGCCAGATTTCAAGCTTAACTTTCTTGTATTCGTCGAAGAGCTGACCGACACGTTCTATTTCGAACACCAATCGGAGGTCGTTCTTATCCTCATTCTCCTGACCTTCCTTGCGGTAGCCGAGGCGAGCAATCTTGATGTAGTAGAGGTCGCGTATACCTTTACCTGAGAGGTACGGCATGAAGTAGTATAGCTTGTTTAGCGCCACGGTGGTAGGGAACTTCTTTCCTGTGTAGTAAATCTTGGCTGAGCCATCAAGGTACTGCTCCCAATTGTCTTTCTTGACCACACAAACCAACAAGTTCTTGGTAAGGTCAATAGGCAGTTGACGATTCATCTTTCCGTACTCAACCTCAATATCCTCGCGAACCATGCAGTTCTGCGTGATTGGTTCAAGTTCATATTGGTCGAAGAGGTCGAGAAAATTGAGTTGTAAGTGCTTCTTCTTTTCCGTTTCCTTCTTCTCCATGGGTTTTTCAAGTGTCTCACGTGTCAAGCGTCGATTGATGATTTTGTGCCAAATGGAACGAGCCAGTTTTACTTCATCATCAGTCAATCCCATACCTTGATGCAGAATTATTTCATCGGTATAGTCAAGAATTTCATCAGCAGTAGCTTTCTTACGAAGCATATGGTCGAGAGTGTCAAAGATTTTCTCATTTTCTTCTCTGTAAGGAAGATAAATCCCACCAACCTCACTTGGCATGAGTTCAAGACAACCACCACCGAAGTTACGACCAAGAATCTCTGCGAAGGCAAACGATAGTGAATTATAGTAACTTGCCACAAAAGCCTTCTTGTTAACACCTTCTTTTATGAAGACTCTATGCATGGTGTCCGTGGTGTATGCACCTGCCTCGTTGAGTACGAACTTTGGGTAGAGGTTGTTACGACGAAGGAACAAAGCATCAGACAGTTTTATGGAAGGAATAACCCACCACTGCTCTCTGATGCTGGTCTTGTAGCCTTTATCAATATCAGCAGCTTCGCCACTCTCAAGATAAGCCTTCACACCTTCGTTGCCGTTTTCTTTTGAATCAGGCGTGAACACCAGAAGATACGCCTTTGCCTCTGATGCAACATTTGCTTTCCAGTCACGCTTAGTAAAGCATAGACTATTTACCTGCACACTCCTTCCGACCATCGGACGAGCATAATCCTGCAACTGATACATACTAACAACAGATTGCGGAACGGTAAAGAAGTCGTTAGAACCCGTTGTGATGCCAACCTCTACATTTGCAAATGAAGAAATCGTTGTGGCTTTCTTTACTTTGTCGAGCAGATCAAGCTCCTTTTTGTCAAGGAAGTAATAGGTCCACTTGTCTGTGTGGAAGTCAATATCCTTACTTGGGAACTTCAACTGATGGGGATCGAGTGCTAAAAGTCCCTCTGTGTCCTTTACTTCGATGTGCTCAATCTTGTGCTCGCTTGTACCATTCTTCTCGCAAAGAAGCAGAACTACCTCCTGCTGAATTTCCTCAAAAACAAGGTTTTCAAAAGAAATGATGTTTATCTTGTTGAAGGTCTTTGCAAGATACTTTCGGAGTTGCTGTGCGTACTTCACCATAAGCAATTCAGAAGGAATTACAAATCCCATCTTGCCATTGTCACGAAGAAGCTGAGTGCAACCAACGACAAATGTTACCCACGCATTTGTGAGTTTCGTACGTTTGAGTTTTGCATTCTGGAAGATTTCGTCTGCAAGCTTTTGCTGTGCAGCATCGTAATATTGATACCGTATAAACGGAGGATTGCCGACAACAAGGTCAAATCGTTTTTCTGTGTCAAGGCAGAAACGATGAAAATCCTGGTTAATAACCTCCGAATCATGCAGGCCAAGAGCGCGTGCCTTGTCTGCCTCTGCTGCTTCGTATTCAACTGCGGTTACAGTATTGAAGAGCATGTTTTCATCACGCATACACTCCAAGAACACACCATCACCACAACTTGGCTCCAGTATGTCAGCATCTTTTCCACCATTAATACCCCAATGCAGTATGAATGATGCAATGGCATGTGGAGTGTAGTATGCTCCTCTCAATTTTTCTGCGGATGCGTCTTTAATCAGCTGCATAGAGTTCTTTGATTTTAGGGATTAATGAGACTTCCTCTTCGGTCATTCCGTAGAGGTTGTTTATCGCTTGTTGCTGTTCTTCCTTGAGTAATTCAAACTGTCGTTTCAAAGGTGTTGCCTTTCGTGCATTGTTTCCAATGGCTGCTATTCTATCTCCGAGCGAGATGAGCGACTTCTGACGTTCAACGATTTTTTTGTGTGCAGTGACATCGGCAAGATTATTGAAATTAATAGTGCGTACAGGAATCTGCTTCAACACTTTTGTTCCACGAGCGATGAAGCCACCTCTAAATATTTCACCGTAAAGGGATGCTAGCCATTCTCCCTGAATTGATCCAAGTATAGCTTGTATGTAATAGATGGAGTATTGGCTATCCGCAGGAATACTTACAAGACAATACCCCGCAGTGCCGCCAGAGGAAACTAACGTGCCATTTGTGTCAACCGCGTACTTGTTCTCCTGAGCCAAAACACCGACTATTATCTTCTCAGCAATCTCACATGCTTCAAGGCTCTGATGGCGACCAAAACGATGCCATTCGTTTGCAGTAGTAGGTGCTGGCTTAATGTCTCTGTCAGGACGGTCAAGCTCTGATTTTATTACCCTAAGATAATTGTAGAAATAGGGGAATTTACGCTGGATTGTACTAAGTTTTATCACATCCAGTTTGCCATCAGTTCTTCTCTTGTATGGGAAAATTACTCGTGCATTTGGCTTGAATGTACGATAGGTGTTGAGAGAGTCAACACCCGACACAGTTTTGAAGTAAGGTTTTGTAATCTTCTTCTCAATCTGATATAGTTGCTTGTTATACTTGAAATAGTAATACTGTCTATCCTCGCTTTCAGGTTGGAAAATATACTCCTTGTTTGCACTCGTTTGGATGCCATTAAAAATGTAATCGTCACCTACGATTTCGCCTAAAGGAAGACTTTGTGTTGAAATGTGATTCAGAATCGACTGCAATCTATCAGAACAAAGAACCCATGTTTCTTCTCCCAAATGGCTTATATTTCGCTTGTTTTCTGAGAATGAAGTCAAATCGCGAACTTTCCATTTTGCCAAACTATCAACTTCTGAATAAGTGAATGAGTCATTTTCCTTGTTTTGCAGAATGATGATGCATGAATAGGTGGATTTGTCGGAAAATATTTGATGAGCGCCAAATGAAGTAATTGCCTTGATACTCTTGTTGGAAGAAATGTAATTACGGAGCTCTCTGCCAGCACCAACCTTCATAAATTTACTTGGCACTATATATCCCATCGCACCATCTTTTTTCAATAGCTTGAATGCACGTTCAACAAAGAGGAAATACTTATCGTATTGCTTGTAAGCACTCTTGTAGCGTTTTGGATAAAGTTTGTGTTCCTTGGGTGTAAAAACCTTGATGTCCTCTGTCTTCATGTACGGAGGATTACCAATAATGTAGTGAAACTTGCGTTCTCCAAAGTCAAAAGGATTGATCTCTTCAACTTGATTGTCTGGAACATCAGAGGATTCAAGCAAACTATTGCCATAGAAGATGTTATCATCAAGATTAGGCAATACTGGATGGAATGACGCAATTGTTGAATCATCTTCTCCTTCAAGAAGTTTCAACAAAAGACCAAACTTACAAGCTTCAACAGCATTGAAATCTTTATCAACACCATAGATACAACTCTTGAGTACGTTACGCTTAATCTCAAATTTTAATTTGAAGGTATTTACGTCTGTTTGAATCAGTTTACTCTTGTCATTAACAGTGTAGAAGTCAACTAACGCATCACAAAGAATCTGAAATGTTTCCAAAAGGAACGCACCAGAACCGCAAGCAATATCAGCACATTTAAGACTTAGGATCTGTTCATCTGTCAGATGTGCAAGATTATCCCTCATCGTCTGACGGAGTATTTCGCGCACAATGAAGTTTGGAGTGGTTACAATGTCTCTATCCTCATTCTCGGGTTTATTGACAATGCTCAACTGACCATCAACTACAGCAAGTCTTTGTGACAGAAAAATCTCGTATATCTTGCCGAGTATATCGGACGAAAGAACCGCAAACGAATAAGGACTTTGAGGAAAATAGAGTTCACGAATGATTGACCAGAACGAAGAACTTACATTGCCAATGATTTCTGCAGATAGTTTTTCCTCGAAAAGACCTGAATTGTAGCGAGAGTCAGCAGCCTTGAACTTTGCAATCAGTTCCTGATAGCTGTTGTGGTCAGCAATCTGCAATAAGCTTTGGTACGTTTCAATGTTTCTGTCTTCGCATACACGAAGGAAAAGGATCTTGTTGATGTAGCTCTGAACCACATCACCAAGTTCCTCCATTTCGATTTCTGGGTTACAGTTCAGAATCTCTTTTCCGAGCATCAAACGCCAATTATTAATCTGCTGTAAGAAGAGCTCATCAACCGATTTGTGATTCACGTTTGCTTCAATCTCACTCCACACCTCATCAAAGTGACCAGAATACACAGATTCCTTGCCGAGGTACTCCAAAAGTTCCTCAGCTGCATCTTCGTAATCGGTGTATTTGTATTCGCGGACAATAGCCTTGAGACGAGTGTCGTTCTGTTCTACTGGATAAGAAGTGTCATAAATATAAAGGTGCTCAAAGTTGCTCAATACACTTATCTTCAAACCTGCTGTAAAACCATAGCGGCGAACCTGCTTGGCAGGATCATCTTCGCGCTCAATGTGAACGCAAGGTTTCTTTGCTTCAAGGAAAAACTTGCGTTCGCCAAATAGACGGAAAGTGTAGTCAGGCTTCTTGGTATGGGAAGCTGCATTTGCTTTCAGCGGTTCCTCCAGCAAAACTTCACGTTCATTTGTGTTCTTTCCTGCCGTATTTCGAATGTCCCATCCAAGAATCTCAAACAATGGGTCAAGGAACTCGTTTCGCACCTGAGTTTCATTGAAACGTGCTGTGCGATAAACGTCCTTGCCTTGCTCGTATTTCTGGACGAGGGCACGTATTTTGTTTTTTATTTCGGTTATCATAGTTGTTATCTTATTTTTCTTCTTGCCACCATTCTGTTGGGTATTTCTTACCGTCTTTGTCAACCCAGGCTTCTGTACCTTGGCACGCTGCACCTGTACAAAAACTACCAGCAGATGACGGTGAGGTAAAAGGAATCTCTACATCTTGAAGTAACTCTGCAACCTCGCCATTGATTGAGGATTTCTTTGCATCTTTTAGAATCTCGTTTCTGAGGGAGATCAATCCCTTTGGGCAACTTGAACCATCTACAGATTTTATGGCACTACCCTTGGCAATCACGTATCGATGGCTTTCCATATAGTAATAAAGTTTTGCTGTTGCGTTGATTTTCTTCTGGATAAGCGTAAATTCCATCACTTTGTCATCTATGTGCGATGAAGATTCAGGTGTGTCGAAAATTCTGCAACCATAAAAACGAGTCAGGAATATGATGTCCTCAAAGAATGAGTTCATCTCGTTCTCTTTGTGAGGCGAGAGAGTTTCTTTTTCTACCTTCTTTGTGTTGTCAATCTCATAGCTGCCAGCTTCATTGGCGGTTTTCAATCCAAGATATTCCAAATACTTGACCTCGCTTTTGTAAATCTCATTGGATTTTGAAATGAATACCAAAGCTGTATCCCAGTAAACTTTCTTTTGCTTGTGGTCAAGCACTCGATGAGTAAAGTCGTTCGTTTCGCCAATGTACCCCATACGTTTGCCTGTAGTAGGATGAACACCAAGCAAAATGTAAAACGCATGTTGCTTTACCCACTTATGTTTTGCACCAACCTCAGCCACTTTGTCTTTAGGCAGAACGAAACATGCACACGAACGCTGAGTTCCCATATCGATAATACGTGCACCAGACAAAGTGTTGTCGAGAAGTTCTGTATATACGGTTAATATTGCCATTGCTATAAATTTCTTTTAAATTTTATTTGTGAAATGACTCGCTGATCATCTTATCAAATTTCTCAACGAAGTGCATTATCGTATAGAAATAGAATTTTGATTCGTGTTTGACGAACTGGTTCAAATGCTGCATGTAAAATATGGGGATGTTAGATATTTCCATATCTCGCTCCTCAATATGTGAAAGGTCAGATAGTCTGCCTAAGAAAAATTTCCCTTTAACCCCTAATGCCATCTTTGAAAATGATGCATGAGAAAGAGGGTTGCGGAAAAACTTGCTCAAATCTCTGAGCGTTTTGGCCTCGTCTTTAGTGATGAAACCTGCCCGTTTGCATGCATTTATGTTTTTTTCTAAGTCTTGGTCATCAAAATTGGAAACTTCCTCTTTGTGAATATCTTCAAACGATTCAACATCATCGAGAGTGCGACCATCAGCTTTGAAGTAAATTAGACCGAACTTCATAGTTGCTTCAAAAAGCATATTGGTCAATGTAACAGTCGCATAATAGTTTTCCATAAGAAGATTGATGCATATTTCCCTGATTAGAGGTAGGAGCAGACGCATTTCTTTCAATTCACATTGGTATAGTGAGAACAGGTCGTATCTGCTTTCGTTAGCAGAGATTCGATTCAGAGGTTCTTGTAGAACCTCTGTTTGTTTCTCATTGTCCATATGCCGAGTAATGCGAGTTAAATCAATATCACCTATGGGATGTATTTTCATATTTGAATAGTTCCTTACAATACTAAATTATGCATTTTCTCCACTTCATTGGCAACTTCCTCAAGGTTACTGAAAGTCTGGAATGCTACCTCTTTCTTGTGCTCTCATCTGCCAGACATTCGTTCATCATTCCACCCTCAACCCATCAAGCAATTCTTCGTTGAAGTACTTTATCCATGCTTCGTACACGTCTTGTGCTGATTGCATGGTGCCGACGAGGAATCCGGGTGTTTGCTTGAACTCTGACAAGCCTCGGTAGTAGTACATCTTGTGCTCATTGTCGATAACAAATGGCATGATGCTGTTGCGGAGGCACTCGCGGAAGAGAATGAGGCGACCGACACGTCCATTGCCGTCCTGAAATGGGTGGATGCTCTCGAAACGCCAGTGGTATTCGGCAAGGGTGTGGATGGTTACGTCCTTCTGGGCATTGTACCAATTGCCGAGTGATTGCATTTCCTTGGCAACATCAGCAGGTTTACAGGTCTCACGTCCACCGACTTCGTTTGCCATTTTCTTGTAGTCACCCACATTGAAGTAAGATTTCTGGGCATCGGCAGTACCAGATTTGAGGATGCGATGAAACTCCTTGATGATAGCCTCAGTCAAGGGCTCATCGATGGTGCGCAGGAGGTAGTCGAAGGCAACGAAGTGGTTGGTTGTCTCGATTATGTCATCCACGGGTACGGCTTCCTGATCTTTGAAACCGATGGTGCGTGTCTCAAAGATGTAGCGTGTCTGTTCCTCAGTCAGCTTCGAGCCTTCGATTCGGTTAGAATTGTAGGCGAGCTGCACCTGAGTCTTATGGTAGAGTCCTCCCTTGCGATGCGCCTGTTGCTCATCAATAAGGAATGTTGTGAGTTTGTTCATTGTTTTCAATCGTTCTTTATTTCTTCTCGTTCTCGCCAAATCTCTTCAGCCAGATACTTGTCGCTTCGGCAATGAAGGTCGGCAATTCCTTCTTCGAGGAGAGGAAGTAGCGGAGAATTGTAGAAAATGTCCATAGCTTCTTCAAGACTCACGCTGTGCATCTCGCTAATCTCATTGATGATACGAGCGTACTTTGCTTCGAGGATGGCGTGGAAGGCTTCATCGTGCATTGGGTTCATAGGCGTTGAGAACTTTTGAAGGTTAGACATTTGTTGAGTACCTGCTGTGAGCGGATGCAAATCTGGTTGTTGGGTTCCTCGAAGATAAGGCGTCGAAGACATTCTGTAGTGTCGGGAGACTCCACGACAACGGTTGATGCGTGATATACTTCCATTATGCCAACACTCCTTTCTCTCTCATGTATTCGGTGAGGTCTTCCATCAGATACTCCTTACCAAAGGTATGGAGCACATCGTAGCTTGGAATGATATAGCCGGTCAGAATACCAGACTGCTTAAGGCGGCGATACACCTCAACAGCGCTCATATTCAATCGGCGTGAGAGATTGCCGATGCAGTAGGTTACGAAATCTATGTTATTGCAACTCATGTCGTAATGTTTTTACTGTGACTGTTTGATTTAATCCTCGAATGTTTCCTTGATGATTGGGTCTGGAACAGCCTCAATGCGTACAAGGTCGTTAAGATCTACTTTGAGTAGCT
>OBLI01000272.1_pt1 | contig 56258 bp, 42 predicted proteins | sample 1519701 | NCBI WGS metagenome assembly OBLI01 (sample SAMEA3663005, study PRJEB22513) | pig gut metagenome | biome: pig gut; feature: pig-associated habitat; material: faeces | place: France | collected 2012
TAGAATTTGTCGGAATATGCAAATATTTATATATTTTTAATTTATATGTTAAAGTTTGTAGAATTTTACAATTTTTAATATTAAACCACTACTATATAGAATATTATTATTATATTTGCCACGAATATAAGTTATAACACCTCTTTATATAATATATTATATAATAGATAGTATTAATAATAACAATAGTTTTAATAATAATCTTAATGTTTAACAATTAATTACAAGTAATATTATGCTGACACTTGATGTTAATAGTAATCGTGGAGTTTTTAAACTTAATCTTCCTACTTCTCTTAATGAGATTGATAAATCTTATATAATGGAAGTTACAAATCATGTAAAAGTTGATTCTAATTATACTCTTATTGGAGTTGTATTTAGAGAAAAACTTTCTACTCTTATACTTGCTGCTCGTAAGAATAAGAAAAATTCTGATATTCCAGTTATTCCTGTATTTGTAAAAGCAGGTAAAACAAATAGTGAACTTATTAATGGACTTAAAGTTCGTGATAAACTTCTTATTTCAGCTAGTGATATTATGATGGGTTATCATGTTTCTGCTCCTAATAATCTTCTTACAATAAATACTATTTTAGAATTAATTGAAGGAGATATAACTACTTATAACAAACTTATAGGTAGCAATGAATATTGTTATTTTATTGAGTTTAAACTTGTTCCTAATTGCAATATTCATGGAGCATACGAACAATCTAAAGTAGCAGAGTTTGTTAATCCTTTTGTTACTAAAATTGCAGATGTACCTAAAAGCAATATTGTAGTTCCTAGTCATACTAAAGTTATCGTTTAACAATGTTCATTTCTACGGGGGAGCTAATATTTTTAGTTCTCTCGTAGATATTACTATTAGTAATACAATTATGGCAGATATTTTTAAATTTCCTAATGGCGGATACGATGTTACTATATGTAGAAAACAAGATATATTAGATTGTATCGATAAAAATATTATTGATAAAGATGTGGCTATGGCTATAGTTGAACATTGTGAATTTCAAGCTGCATCTTTTATTCGTGAAGGTCGTTGGACTGGTATTCCTTTTATTGGAAATATAAGAGTTCCTAAGACTATTCAAATGCTTAAATCTAACGAACAACAAGCTCTTATAAAAGATGCTAAAGAGCAACTTGGAAAAGAGCAATATGTTATGTTTAGAAAACAACTTAATAAAGAAAATGTAAAACAGATTTCACATAATCGTTATTATAAATATATAACAAGTATTGCTATTAATAAAAATAGAAAACTATTTAGAAAATTATGTGAAACTAAAGGTGAAGTTTATGCTAGACTTTTTCTTTATTGTTCTCATGAAGTTGTAGCAGTTAGTAATGAGTATATTAATTTAGAAGATTATGAACAGTAAACTTCTTATAGACAGTCTTATTGTTATTGATGATAATGGTATGCCTAAGCCACCTACTACTCGTCAATTAATAGATAGAGATATTAGAGAGCTTTACACTCGAGATAAAACACCAGATAAGAAAAATTACATAGCTGAATGTATTGTTATTTATTATCTTGGTGATCCAAAATCACCTGCAAGACAAGCAGGACTTAGTGACCCAGAAGCTCTTAAGATGGCTATTGAACAAGCAGGTCTTGATAAAAAATATATTCCTGATAAATTAGTTATTCGTCTTATAAGTCGTTATTATAATGAGAATATAACTGAAGCAGGTAAAGTTGTTGAAAATATTCTTAAAACTATCCATAATATAAATTTAAGTATTGATGTTGTAAACAACCTACTTAACGAGAAACTTAATTCTAATATTACACTTGAAGAAGTTGCTACTGTTATGCAACTTATAGATTCTGTTAGTAAACGTGCTGGAGATATTCCTTCTCTTCTTAAGAAACTTGAAGAAGCTAAACAGAATCTCATGTATGAGAAAGAAACTGAAGTTTCTCGTGGTGGTCAAGCAGTACTTAGTAGTATGGACGCTGAAGATTATAGTTGATATGAGAGATACAAGATACGATGAAATATTTCTTTATTTTAAAGAAGAAGGACATAAATATAGTGATAGTTTAGGTAATAGTTACACTTCTGTTACTACTCTTATTCACGATAATTATGTTCCTAAATTTAATAAGAAATATTGGCTTCATAAAAAAGCTAAAGAACTTGGTATAAGTGAAAAGCAACTTGAGGCTCAATGGAAAGCTATTACAGATGAGGCTTGTAGTAGAGGAACTGCTACTCATAATGGTATTGAAGATGCTATTAAAGAAGTTAGTATGTTCAAGAAAGCAATTCAGTATCTTACAAAAATTGATGATGGTAGGGTAGTAACAGTTGCTGATATTCCTTATCTTAAAGTTAAGCCTCTTGATATAGAAGAATTTAAGAAAGCTACTAATTATAAATACGAAGAGATTTATAGAGTATTTCAATTTTATATTGATAAAGGTTATACTATTTATAGTGAGATTGGGACTTTTCTTATAGACTATCTTATTTCAGGAACTATAGATATTCTTTGTATTAGAGAACAAGATTTTGTTATTCTTGATTGGAAGACTAATCGTGATGGTCTTCAATTTCAAGCAGGTTATTTTAAGAAAGATAAAACTTGTAAACCTGTTCAAAGAACTAATGAATATGTTCTAAAATCTGAATATATGCTACCTCCTCTTAATTATCTTCCTAATTGTAATGGTTATCATTATACTATGCAATTATCTTTATATGCAAGAATGGTAGAACTGATTCTTGATATTCCTTGTGTTGGACTTGGACTTTGTCATATAGCTAGTCCTTTTGTTAAAAATAAATATGGAATGCCTTATAGAGATGAACATAATCAATATCCACTTGACCCAAATGGAATTGAAATTCCTACTTGGTATAGAATCGGTTATCGTAGAAAAGAAGCAGATTTAGTTCTTGCTGATAGATTGGTTAAAGTTAAAGCTAATAAAAATAATAATGTAATTCAAAAAAGTTTATTTGATTTATGAAAACTCAACTGTATACAAAATGTAAAGTTTGTGATTTTAAAGCTGTTCTTGAGAAAAAAGGTTATGTTTTTTTCGACAAAGGTAATTATAATCTTAATATTATAGGTGTTCGTAGTAATCAAGATAATAAAGTTACTAATAAGTATGATGATTGTCTTGTAGTAATTTATAATACTGAGTCTGGATGGAAGAAACAAATTTATACTATTACTACTGAACCTGGACTTAAAATTATGCAGGCTCCGAGTAATTGTAAAGGTACTGCTATTCTTGCTCCTGGTCAATATCGTGGTGTTTATAAAATAGATAAGCATCGTGGTAAATATGATGCTCTTTGTCAGAGAAATAAAGTTGTAAAAGTTTATCGTGATAACAATCGTGATGCTGTTTATGACTATAAACCTGAATCTATTGATACAGGAATGTTTGGTATTAATATTCATCGTTCTAACGAATTTTGGACTCGTGCTACTATAGACCAATATTCAGCAGGTTGTCAAGTATTTAACGACCCTAAAGAATTTAAGTCTTTTATGACACTTGTGAAAAAGTCTGCTGCAATATATGGTAATTGTTTTACATATACTCTTATTAATGAAGAAGATTTAGATGAAAAAGATTGATTTAAATAAATTATCTAAATTAGATATTATTTTAATAATGTTAATTATATTTTCTATTGGATATGTAATTGGTTATTTTATACATAAAGCAAATAGTACAATTAGTTCCCCCGTAGAAATGATTGGCATAGACTCACTTAATAATACTAATAAAGATATTTATAATAAAATTAAACAATTAGATAGTATTAAAAATGAGAAAGTTATTGAAGTTAAGAGTTTGGATAATGATAGTACTCTTAGGTTGTTCTATCAACTTATTGGCAAATAATACTAATATAGATAGTTTTCACCCTTCTACGGGGGAGATAGTTCAATTTAAAGACTCTGTTCTTATTTCTTATGATGATTTACGTCTTGTTAATTCTAAACTTATAGAACTTAAATATGAAAAACAAATTAATACTAATCTACGTAATGTCATTTCTAATGATAGTATTGTTATTCAAAATTATCAAGTCATCAATGAAAAGATTAACAAAGATTGTAAGAAAGCAATTCGTCAAAGAAATATAATGTTTGGTAGTGCTACTGTTTTGTTTATTACTACTTTAATTACTATATTTGTAAAATGATATGGCAAAACTTGAAGCTAATGTAGAAGAAGTTATTAGGACTTATCCTTTTCTAAATTATATTAATGAGGATAAAAGCCATTATAAAACAGCTACTGAAGCTGGTTATAATGACCCTGATAATTTATTTCTTATTGGTGATAGTGGAGGTTTTCTTCTTAATATACAGCCTGGAGATAAATTTGTAAATACTCATTTATTTACTGAAATGGCTGATTTTTATCGTAAAAATAAGAAATATACTTTTCTTAAAGAAGATACTATTCCTCATAGACAGTTAAGAAAAAGAGAAGAATATAGAAGACGACATGGTATTAGTATGCCATGTCTTTTACGTAATGGTAAAATTGAGAATATAAGAATAACTGGTTCTCATTATAATTTTCTTAATTATACTATGATTGAACAGCTTGATGAAAGTACTACTAAAAGTACAGCTAAATCTAGTGTAGGTAAGAAATTTTATGATTTTAGTAAATTTATAGATGCTCAATTTTGGACTTTTCATGTAATGGAATTTGCTATACGTAATGGTTTTCATCTTATAATAGATAAAACTCGTCGTGGTGGATTTTCTTATATTATGGCAGCAGACAGTGCCAATACTATAAATCTTCAACCTCGTAAAGTTCAAATTCATGTTGCTGCTGATAAAAAGTATCTTGTTGCTACTGGTGGTCTTACTGATTTTACTATTAATAATCTTCGTTTTTATGAAACTAAAACTCCTTTTGTAAAAGGTATATTATCAACTGATAAAGAAAATTTTCGTCTTGGTTTTAAACTTCCTAGTGGAGTTGTTAGTCCTAAAAGTTGGAATTCTGCTTTATTTACTGTATCTGCAATGAATAATCCAGATTGTGCTATTGGTAAAGATGCTGTAAATGTTAAAGTAGAAGAACTTTCTACTATGGAAAATTTCGATGATTTTATGGCAGTTACGGAACCTGCTATGCGTACTGGTAGTTATACTACTGGTAGTTTATTTTGTTGGGGTACTGCTACATCTGGTAATATGCAAGTATTTGAACAAAATTTTTATTCTCCTCGTTCATATAATTTTATGCCTTTTGAGAATGTTTGGGATAAAGATTGTCGTAATGAAGTTTGTGGTTATTTTAAAAGTTATGCTTGGGGGCTTCAAGGTCAAATAGGAGATAGATATGCGATGGATGCTGATGGAAATTCTAATATAGAATTAGGTCTTCGTATTGCATATAATGAACGTAAAAAGAAAAAAGATACAGCTAAAACATTTGCTGATTATATAAACTATTTAGGACAATATGCTCTTATGCCAGCAGAGTCTTTTAGTTCTGCTACTGAAAATCTTTTTAGTAGTGAAGAATTAATGGCTTGGGAAGAACGTCTAAGAACTGATAATAGTTTTAAATTTTATGCAGATGGTTGGCTTTTTGAAGAGAATGGTAAAATTATATTTAAAACTAATTCTCGTATAGCTGCTGAAGGTGGTAAATATAATGAAGACTATTACGATTGGATTGAAGGTGTTCCTCGTAAAGGACATGAGCATCCTCATGGTTGTATTCGTAAATGGTTTGAACCAATGAAAGTTCCTCATATAAATAAAGAAGGAAAACAAGTTATTGGAACTCCTCCTGGATTATATTCTATAAGTTATGACCCTGTTGGTGTAAATAAAGAGAATAAATTAATTACTAATAAACATTCTCATAACTCTATTAAAGTATGGATGAACCCTTGTCAATATAATGGATTTAAAACTGCTCTTGTAGCAGCATATTATGGTCGTCCTGAAAAACTTGAAGAAGCTGATAAAGTTTGTTTACTTCTTGCTAAATATTATAATTGCATTGGAACAACAGGTGTTGAAATTAACCGTGGTGAAACTGTAAGTAATTTTACTAAGTGGAAAGCACTTAAATATCTTATGAAAGACCCAGTTCAAATTTGGGATACTTCTATTAAAGGTAATATAGTGTCTACTTATGGTGTTAATATGGGAGATGGAACAAAGAAACTTGAAGGTCTTCGATTACTTAAAGAAATGCTTTATTCTATAGTCGGACAAGACGATTTAGGTAATGATGTTTATTTATTTCAAACTATTTACGATTATCAATCTATTCTTGAACTTAAAAAATGGAATAACCTTGGTAACTTTGATCGTGTTTCAGAAATGATTATTCGTGCTCTTCAATGGCGACTTTGTGATATAGAAGCAGCTAAAGAACTTGCACATCGTAAAAAATTAATTACAGATGATGATAAAAAGAATATATTAACAAGAGCTTGGTTTTAATAATATGGCTAAATTTAAAGTTATACATATAGATATATACAGACGTGATATTACAGTTTTTATAGGCAGCCATGATGAGTTTAAAACTTGGATTGCTACTTGTGAAGTTCCTACTAGTTGGGAACAACTTGTAGAAGCTGTAGTAGAAAGTGAAGATAATGCTGAAGCTTCTTATTGGTATAACAATAATAATGGTAACGGTATTATAGAACTTAAGAAACATCCTGAAACGATAGAAGAAATATCTACTGCTGTTCACGAATGTTTACATTGCACAATGAGAGTTCTATCTTATATAGGAATACCTTGTGTTGATTATGCTGCTAATGAAGCTTATACTTATCTTCTTGAATACATTCTTAAAAATGTATTAGATTATAAAAATTATGAACTTGTAAAACTATAACATTATGATGCCTAATTACACTGCCACTTTTCCACAACAAAGAGTTAGTGGCGCAATTAAAAAAACAGCAGAATGGTACGCTAATTGTATTGATTATGTAATTGATGCTGGTCTTAGTTTTAATGATAGGAAAGATACTGAACTAAAACTTAGTATTCTTCGTGGTGATTTACCTACTGAGTTTTATAAAAAGACTCTTAATCCTTACAATAGTGCTAATGAAAAATATCAAAGATTTCCTGCTACTCTTAGAAATCTTGATATTATGTCAGATGTTATTCGTAGATATGTATCTGAATATTTTAAAGGGGTTCACGAATTTGTAGTTGGAGCTAATAATCCTGATATTGTTATAAACAAAAATGCTAAACTTAAAGAAAAGATTGGTGAACTTGCTCAACAAGCTTTTCAACAAGAGTTTGAAAGACAATATCAAGCAATGATTCAACAAGCACAACAACAAGGTCAAGATCCAAATACTATTAATCCTCAACAAGCAATGCCTGATGTTGACAAGTTTATTGCTGATTTTAATGAGAAGTATATAGATGATGAAAGTAAACAAGGTCAAGATATTCTTGATTATGTTCGAGCAATGACTCAAGATAATATTATTTATCTATCTGCTTTCTTTAATTTTGTTTCTCTTGGTGAATGTTATTCATATTCAGATGTAAGAGGAAATAAATTATTCAAAGAACATGTTCCTGTTCTTGAAGCTTTTCCTATTCCTAATGATAAGTTTTTCGTTGAAGACCATGATATGTTTGCAAGACGTATGCTTATGTCTTATCAACAAATCATAGATATGTTTGACAATATGCTTACAGATAAAGATAAGAAATTCCTTGAATTATATTATGGAAGAGCTTCTTCAAATAATGGTATAACTCAACTTAATTATACACAAATGTTTGAAACTTATCCTGATATTTGTGATAAGTTTACAAAAGGAGAACGTGAAATATTTAAGAAAGAACCTATTACTATTCATGCTGAAAACAATAATCTATTTGAAGTTTGGCATGTTGTTTGGAGAGGAGAAGCTAAAAGAGGTATTCTTACTTATATAAATGAACTTGGTCTTCAAACGACTCGTGTAGTAGAAGAAGATTATAAATTTAATCCTGAAGCTGGAGATATAAATATAGAATGGGTTTATGAACCTCAAGTATATGAAGGTTATCGTATAGGTGGAAGATATAATTCTATCTATCCTATTAAAGCTCGTCCAGTTGCTTTTAATCGTAATGGTAAACTTCCTTATAATGGTATCATGGAAGTTCTTCCTATGATGGGCAAATTTAGTATTATAAAACTTATTACTCCATATCAAGTTATGCGTAATATCTTTGCTTATCATAGAGAAATGGTTATAGCAAAAAACAAAATGCTTATTCTTCTTCTTCCTGAATCTCTTATTGCTTCTAATTCCGAAGATAAAATTTATAAGATGGCAGCTGATGGTGTTCTTCTTATAGATGATTCTGAAGATACTAATTCTCTTAAAATGCAGCAAATAAGATTACTTAATGCTAATATGGGTGATTATATTACTCAGCTTACTAATCTTATGGAAGCTACTAAACTTGAAGCAAGAGAAATGGTAGATATGAATATGCAACGTTATGGTGACATTGCTCAATCTGCTGGTGCTGCTACTACACAAGAAGCTATTTCTCGTTCTTCTATGGGTATGGTTATTCTTGTTCAAATGTTTGATGAATTTAGAAAAGCTGATTACAATCGTGATTTAGATTATTGTAAATTAGCATATGCTGAAGGTCTTGATACTTCTTATTGGGACGAACTAGGTAAACGTAGATTTATTAGTCTTGATGTAAATACTTTTATTAGTTCTGATTATTCTACTACAGTTCGCAATGATTCAAAAGAACTTGATAAGATTCAACAACTTCGTCAATGGGCATTTAGTGCTGCTCAAAATGGTGACCTTGATATGGCTCTTGCTGCAATATCTGGAGATAATGTTTCTCAAATTAAAGCTACTGTTCAGAAATTTATGGAGATTAAACGTCAACACGAAGAACAGATGAAACAGATGGAGCAGATGATGAAACAAGAAGAATTACAATCTAAACTTCAAGAGATTGCTGCTAAGGGAGAACAAGATAGATTAACTGAAGAACTTAAATATGCTTATGAAATGCAACTTAAATATATGGATGTTGATATGTCTTTACTTGCTTCTAATGCTAGCGATGAAAGTGCTCGAAATCGTCTTGCTGCTATAACAGAAGATAATAAGCGTAATCTTGAACAACAACGTATTCAGCTTGATAGAGAAAAACTTATGGCTGATACTTATAGCAAAGCAGCTGACCGTGAAGTTAAACGTCATCAAATAGATACTCAATTAAAAATAGCTAAAACTAATAAAAATAAGTATGATAAGTAATATTTGTTATTGGATTGGAAGAATACCTCATGATAAAATTCTTCATTATTTTATATCCTATTTAATTCTTGATATTTGTTTATCAATTTGTGTTCATTATAATGTAGCTAATTGGCTTTCTATTGTTATTGCTTTTTTAATTGTTAGTATAGCAATCTTTGGTAAAGAAGCTATTGATGAAAAACAATATAAAAGTTGGTGTTGGTATGATATTCTTGCAGGTTATCTCGGAGTTATAACTAAACTTGGATTGTTCTTAGTACAAACGATATAACGCATTTCCAAACTATTTCTTGTCCTCTTGGTAGTCTTAATGATTATCAAGAGGATTTCTTATTAAATGCCACATATTTTTATAGCATTTCAGCGTGCTAAATTGTTGAGTAATAGGATTGTTCGTCTAAACAAATTTCGGCTAATATGGTTTAAATATGAGCCTCACAGAGCATATTTTAATTGGCAGTAATCTATTATAAATCAACATTTCATTAACAATTATTATACATAATATTGACAGTAATAATATAATATATCCTATTTTTAATAATATTATTTATAAAAATATTGAAATTTATTTTGCAGGTATCACTAAAATAGTTATCTTTGTAACGATTAGATAATCTAATAATAACAATAAACTTAATATTAACATTATGGCTGTACAAGACATTGATTTTGAAGGTGCAAATAATACAGAAGGTAACGTAACTAACGATACCAATACTGGTGCACTTGATAACAAAGAGGATGTTACTCATCTCAATGGTGGTGATGTAGACGATATTACAAATGGTTCTACAGATGATAATAAAAATAAACCAGATGATAAAGATGATAACACAAATGACCAACACAACGATGACACTTCTACGGGGGAGCTAAATGTTGGCGACCAACTTGAAGTAGATGGTGTTACTTATACTGTTGCTGAGAATGGTGATCTTGTTGATGACAAAGGAAACATTTTCAAAGAAGCTAAAGATGTAGCTGAATGGCTCAAATCTGTAGATGTCAAAGATGATGATGATGATGCTTCTTTGTCTCTTTCTTCTATTCAGGAAGCAGTAGGTATTACTATTACTGACGAAAACGGTAATACTGTAGAGTTTACAGAAGATGCTAATGGCGTAAAATCATATATTGATTCTGTTATTTCTCTTCGTTCTACTGAACTTCAAGAAGCTGCTATTAATCGTCTTTATCAAGATAATCCTCTTCTTAAACAGTTCCAAGATTATGTTCAACTTAATGGTACTGCTAAAGGTTTTGGTGATATTCCTGATCGTAGTGGAATTAAGCTTGATAAGAACAATGAAGCTCAGCTTGTAGCTGTTATTAAGATGGCTGCTCAAGAATTTGGTAATAAGAGTCTTAATGATAATTATATCAAATATCTTCGTGATAGTGGTGGACTTTATGATGAAGCTGCTAATCAACTTGCTGCTCTTGTAGAAAAAGATACAGCTTATCGTAAACAGATTGAAACTCAAGCTGCTGCTCAGCGTAAACAAGAAGCTGATAATATTAAAAATTATTGGGAAAAAGTTAATAATATAATTAATAGTCGTGTTATTAATGGTTATAAAATTCCTGATAGTTTTACAAAAGAAGTTAATGGTAAGAAAGTTGTTGTTACTCCTAATGATTTCTTTTCTTATCTGTCTGAAGCTAAAGTTGAACGCGAAGATGGTTCTAAAGTAACAGCGTATCAAAACGATTTAAGTAAACTTACTGATGATGAGTTTATGGCTCGTGAAATGCTTGATGCTTGGCTTATGTTTACAGGCGGAACATATAAAGATTTGATTGATATGGCAGTTAAGGAAAACGAGGTTCGTAAACTTATTGTCAAATCTAAACAATCTCGTTCTGCTAAAACTGTTAAAGTTGTTAAAAAGCAAGATGGTAAGACAAGTATTGATGATATAGTTCTTTAATAATTTTTATTGTTTAATTTTTAACTTTAATAAGTATGTATAAACTTAGAGAAGTATCTCGTGGTAATTATGATGATCGTGGTTATTCCAATGAAGAAACCATAGCTCATCTTATGCTTACTAAACCTGAGGAAATTAATAATACTCTGACATACACTTATGGTATGGATGATGATCGTTTTCCTCTTACATTCCTTACTGAAGGACAAGGAAGTACTGGTGTTAAGGATATTAAGACAGTTCAGTGGACTTGGAAGACTATGGGTCGTATGAAGTTCAATGATTATGTTCTTTATTTTAACACAGCTAATACTACTCCTGGTAAAGGTGGAGCTATGTTTGATGTTGAATTTGCTACTCATTGGCTTATTGAACAATATGGTCTTATTGCTCCTGATGGTGTTACGCAGGTTCGTATTATGAAGGATCTTGGTGAAGGCCCTCATGGAGGTTTTCTTTATCGTCTTAAACTTACTACTCCTGATCCTAATGCTTTTGTAGATGCAGATAATCTTAAAGTAGGTAAATATTGGTCTATGACTGCTCCTACTATTAGTGAATCTTATTCTAAAGGTAATAGGAGTAATGTTATGGGGCCAGGTAAGATGACTTCACAGCTTGAGTTCCATCGTTATTCTAAAGAAATTGCTGGTAATATTTCTAATATTGTAGTTACTTACGAATTTAAGACTAAGAGTGGTGGTACAACTAATCTTTGGATTAATGAAGAAATGCGTCAGTATGATATTCAGCTTCGTATAATGGATGAAGAGCGTCTTTGGCTTGCTGAATATAATCGTAATGAAAATGGAGAAGTTCTTCTTATTGATCCTGATAATGGCCAACCTATTCCTCATACTGCTGGTATGATGCAGATTTGTCGTGAATCTAATTATGATACTTATGGTGAAGTTCTTACTCTAAACAAGATTGAACGCACTATTGGCGATATTCTCGATAAAGATACTGATACCGGTTCTATGGAAGTAGTTCTTATGGGTGGTAAAGGTTTCATGGAAGACTTTGATATGGCTATGCGTAATGATGCCCGTTCTGAAGGATTTGCTACTCCTCTTGGTGATAAGATGATTGAAGATTATGAAGGTGGTCTTTCTTATGGTAAATACTTCCGTCGTTATAAGACTGTAGATGGTCATGTAATTACTGTTAAGCATCTTCCTTTCCTTGATACTGGTACACTTGCTGAAAATGCTAAAGCTAATGGTATGATTCATCCTCGTACTGGTCGTCCTATGACATCTCATCAGTGTTTCCTTATTGACCTTTCTACTTATAGTGGAGAACGTAATGTTCGTAAAATTCGTCAATCTGGTCAGATTTATAAAATTGGTATTCTCAAAGGTCTTACTGATATTCCTGCTTCTTGGGGTTCTGTTCCTAATAATTCTATTTCTACAGAAATAGATATGTCACGTTACGAAATTAAGAACAGCTATGGTTTGCAGGTTAATAATGCTACTAAGATGTTCCATCTTAAGTGTGTACTCTAATTAATAATACTCAGTAAATTGATAGAACAATGGATATTAAAATAAATAAAGAAGATAATCCTGCTAAAGTTCAAGAGGTGCAAACTTCTAATATAGAACTTGATGAAGATCTTGATAAAGAATATGTAGATAATAGAACTATTACAATCAGTCTTGTTCATAATTATTCTAATTATCGTAAAGTTAATATGAAAGTTCTTGGACAACGTAAAGAAACTATTGGTAGTTCTATTAGTTCTTGTAGGATTCTTTCTTCTAACGCTGGAGAAGTTAATGCTTATTTCCCTGCACTTGTTGGTTTGTCACCTAATCATGCTGATTTTACTACTCGTGTTAAAGCTTGGCTTAGTAACATTCAGTGGGTTGTAAATGAAAATGATGTTCCTTTGGATATTTCTTTTGTTTATAACACTAAACAGGACTATTTAGATTTCAAAAGTAAAGAAAACGCTATTGATGAAGAATATGCGAAAGTTGATAGGACTAATCTTTCAGCAATTAAAGAAGCAATTAAGCGTCGTGTAAATGCACTTAATACTCTTGAAAGTGAAAAATATAAGATTGGACATCCTGTTAATATTGAACAATATATTATTTATCGTCATTGTCTTCTTTATCGTGATGTAGCAAAAGATACAGCAATTATTAATTCTGATCCTTCTATTCGTTTCTACATTAAAGATGAAGCTAAAGAAGCTGAAAAGCAAAAGAAACTTACTGAATATCGTATGCAAGCTATGCGTAATTTCATTGAACTTAACGCTAGTCCTACTAAACGTAATTCTGTATATATTGCTATTGTTGCTTCACGTAATGAAAATGTATCAGAAGCTTTGATTAAGACTGATGCTGAAAAGAATGCTTATCTTATGGATTATGTAAATACAAATCCTGACAAATTTAATAAGATGGTTGCAGATAAGAATATTAATACTCGTGCTTTCATTGAAACTTTGATTGTTCGTGGTGAACTTATTCGTTCTGAATTTAATCAGCAGATTTCTACAGCAGATGGTACTCTTATTGGTTCTAATATGAATGGAGCTGTAGCCTTCTTTAATAATCCTGATAATAAGGATATGAAAGAACTTTTTGAAAACAAACTTAAAATGTTTTAATTAAATCGTTAAGTTATGACTACGCCCGAAATGCACGTTATGTTTAGACAGTATGCTCAACAAATGGGTATGCAAAATGTTCGGGCTATCCTTCCTGAACAGATTGATTTGTTGCTTAATACATCCATTATGGATATTACAAATCAAGTTATCAAGGAAAATATTGGAATTACCAATGATAGAGTTATAACTGACAATTCTAAAATCGGTCAAATTAATGCACTTCGTTCTCTTTATCATGTGCATTATATAGAAATGTCCCCAGTTCCTAGTCAGCTAGAAGAAAAACGAACATTTAGTTTTTCTGCTGCTGACAGGAATACAGGACGTATGACAACAGATTTTAAAAGAGTTAGTGATAATAATCTTCTTCCAGAGTATATGTTTCTTGTTGATTTCTCTCTTAATTATAAGAAAGTTATTAATGGACAAGGATATAATGGAAAAACTGGTGTTTCAATTAAAGGAACATATAATGTTTTAACACCTCAAGGCTGTATTACAGCTTCTGAAGAATATCTTATTAAAAATAGAAGTTTAACAACTGATGTAATTATAGAAGTTTATTCTGTAGATTCCGAAAGTTTTGTTAATCTTAAATTTGTAGTAGATACTTCAGTTACTAATAATCCTAGACTTAAGTGTACGTCAGAAGGATATACTACTTATTTTCTTGGAGTAGAGGGAACTAATAGTCAAAATAGTTCTTATGGTGGAAAACATTATGTCTTAACTAAGACTTTTACAGATGGTGATACTGATTACAATGATGGAATTATTTATAATCCTCTTGTGATTAACTCAAGTGTCCGAACTTCTGAATATGTTGCTCCTGCCTTTGAAGCTGATGGTGTAGAAACAAATTATTTTCCTGTTAGGTTAATTGACGATGCTTATTTAGCAGATACTCTTAATGATTTTGTTCTTAAAAATCGACTTCGTAGTCCTATTTTAGTTACCTATAATAACAATAGTAATAAAAACGTATTTGACTTATATATAGATAAGTTTAATAAGACTACTGATGGTCGTTACGTTCTTGAAGGAGGATTAATCCCTTATATGCTTCGTATGTCTTATATTGGAAAACCTGTTAAAGTTAAGTATGGTGAAGATATTGGACAAGAGAATGTGGATTGTGACTTGCCTGAGTATATGCACATTGATGTTGTTAAACACGCTGTTGATTTATATCGTGTTGCTCTTAATGGTTCTATGATGGCTGCTAAACAACAAGAACAAAATGCTAGTCAAGAGAATGTGAGAAATAATTATCGTAATGAAGGTAACGCTCAATAATATTAATAAATAAAATATAAATAATAATGAAACAATTACTTATTAGTCAGAAAAAGGCTTATGCTACATCTGCTGTTAAGTCTACTGATTTGACTACTGTTCCTGAAGGTACTGTTGCTATGTTTGATCTTGCAACTGGTGCTCTTCTTACAAATGCTGCTAAAGCTACAGGTAATTTTTCTATTGTAGTTGGTCGTGCTGCTGGTAAAATGCCTCTTATGTTCCCTGAAGTTGACCTTAAAACCCTTGAGGTAACTAAGGCTACTTATGCTGATGGTGCTGTGTTTACTGCAAAGATTACAGTTCCTACTCCTGAGAAAGGTAATCATTATACTGTAGTAGTAACTAAGAAAGGAACTGTGTTCAATGAACGCAATAACTGGACATTTACTACTGTAGCAACTACTACAACTGCTGCTGATGTTGCTAAACAGATTGCTGCTCAGATTAATGGTAACAAGTATCAGCTTGGAGTTAGTGCATCTTATAGTGGAGGTGCTATTACAATTACAGCTCTTGAAAAAGGTAAAGACTATGAAGTACTTGGTGCTGACGGTCTTATGGGAGTAGCTCCTACTGAAGTTACTAATGGAAAGAAAGCTGTATGTGATAAAGCTTACATTCAAGACCTTGCTTCTCGTTGTGCTGCTGGTAAAGGATTTAATGATACTTATCGTGACGGTGATAGTATTTATCCTGGTTATCCTGAAGTAGTTGACGAAGACCAATATGTTCTTTATACTCTTCGTTTTGCTGTTCCTCGTGTTGCAGCTAAACAGCGTGATGAGGTAGTTTATCAACTTGTACATCTTGCTGTTCCTGTTGGTTCTGCTTCTATTGCAACTCTTGATGTTATTCTTGGTCTTGCAGAGCCTTCTAAAGGCTAATCTAATTTTGACACATACTTCTCTTGATTGTAACGATTGAGAGAAGTATGTTCAGTTTCTTTAACTATGGATGAACTACAAGCAGTAAATGATATAGTAAATAATGCAGTTAAAGATTCTTCTTATACTACAGTTTTAATTTCAAGTAGTGTTTTTATTTTATATACTCTTATTATTAAAGTTGTAGACTATTATAAATCTAAAGACAAACACAAACCATTGCTTGAGATGGCGTCTGCGATAAAAGATGTTAGTGAAAATGTAGTTAAACTTAATCAAGTCTTAGATAAGACTATTCAAGATGCTGAACAAAAAGAATATGATAGAATAGGTAATGTTATTATTGCTTCGTTTCTTAGCTTTAAGTCTGCTATATTAGACCAATGTATAGATACGATTATTCATAATAATATTAATGCAAATAAAGATATTGTTACTCAAAATGTTTATAAAACAGTAAGCACTGAGTATTACAAACTTTACTCTATTTTTTCAGCGTATGAACATGATTCTATTAGTGTTGCTACTAAAATAAAAGAAAATTGGATAGATGACGTAACTGACGAATGTATCACAATAATGTATAATGGTAATGATGCTCTTACTCGAATAAGACAACTTAATCATAAACTTGGACTTATTTCAGAAGAGTATTCTATTTATCTTAAAAATAAAATTCTAAATCATTAATAAGATGTTCTTATGTATGATGATGGTTTAAAAAATATTGCTATATGTAACCTTGAGCAGAAAGCTATTGGTGTTGTTCAAACTACCGTAGCTTTGACTGCTCAAGGTTACATTGTTAATCGAGCAAAACAGACTCGATTACAGTGGAGTAGTATTCTACTTCATGCGTTTGAGAATATAGATGTATTAACTCCTGAACAACAAAATTATATTGAAGTTCTTTATAATAAAATTTATAATTCATGAGTAATTTCAAAGAAATAGAACTTGAATATGTTTATGTGACTATTCCTGCTGATTACATTTGTGTATATCATAGGATACTTGTTCTTCTTGCTGATTTCGGTGCTGAAATGCTACATGATTGCAAAGCTAATTGCACTGATAGAAATAGTGGAGTTATTGAGTGTTTTAATATGTTTAATTCTGCTGTTGCAGCAAGAAAACTTGGTAATGAAAAATTAGCTAATGTTCTTATTAAATATATTAAAGCTAAACTTAATCAACTTTATAAAGGCAAAGATAATTCTCAAAGCTTTGTCTTCCCAGTAGATGAAACTGGACATCTAAAAGCTATTGTTAGCTGTGGAGAAAGACCTAAATTTGAGATTGATGCTGATAGCGGAGAACTACTTGAACATAAACTTAACAATGGGTTTAATGAACATTTCCATTTAGGAGAAGAAGATATTACTCCAACACACGATACTCCTATTAATACAGAAGATGTAAAAGATAAAGGTCTTTATGTTGAAATGTATCCTAGATATGATATTGTGGATGGAGTTGCAACAGCTTGTGCTGATATGAATTTTTATCATGATGGTAAAAAACTTAAACCTTCTGCTGTAACTATTGATTATTATTTCGATAACGAACAAGTAACTTCATTTTTAACTTGTACTAATATTCAAGTAAATACAACTCATAATTTTATGATTGTAGTTCATTATAAAGGTGAAGTTGATGTTGTAACAAAAGATTTACATTATGAAATCCCAGATTGATAATTTAGGTAAAGTTGCTCCTACTTTTGAAGGAGCTTATGATGAGAATCTTGAGTATGATAGACTATGTTGCGTTTTTGATGCACAATCTGGTACTACTTATATTTCTCGTCGTCCTGTTCCTATGGGGGTTAAAATTTATGATACAAAATATTGGCAACCTCTTAGTATTGGAGCAAATCGTATTCCTTTAACTGAAAGTATGGGTAATGATAGTTTCAGGTCTATGACCCAAGCTTATCTTACTCAACTTTGGAATAAGCAATATGCATTTAATGATACTGTAAAAGGAGCTGTAGCTCTTGCTCAAGAAGCTATTGATGCCATTGAACTTTTATCTAGAGACCAACAAGAAGCACTTAAACTTGCTACTGCTGTAGTTGATTGTACTAGACGATTAGGTATTGTAGAAACACAACTTAATGGTTTTAGTTTTGGTCTTATGACAGAAGATGAATTTGAAGATGCTAATAATAATAATCTTATTCCTGAGAATCAGATTATTTTCACTTATGAAAAACAAGAAATTGATAACCCTGGTGATGATTACGAATAAATTATGTCTATTCATATAAATGGTAAAGAAATTACCGCAGTTCATGTTGGTAAACTTGCTATAACTGCTATATATAAAGGAAGTATTCTTGTTTGGGAAGCTGCTCTTCGTATATGGAAAGGTAAGCAAATTTGGAAAGGTAAAGAAAAATGGAAATATTAAAAATTTAATAATATGGCTGATATTGAAAACATATTTGACCCTTGGGAAGGTCATACTCATGCTGAAGTAGAAGCTGCTCTTAAGAGTACTATTGCTATGCTGCAAGGTGGTAATTATAGCCAAATTTCAGTTAGTATTGTAGGTTCTCTTAATAGAACGTTTGTTGCTACGGCTGAAAAAGTTACCTTCTTTTATAAAGTAAACAGTACTGTTGATGGAACCTATAATCCCGATTTTACTGTTGAAATAACTATTGGCAACAGTGTTATTACGATTACTGATGTTAAAGCTAATAGTGCCGATGATGAAATTGAAACTCCAAACTTAGCTCCTTATCTTGCTCAAATTGGTAATGATGTTATTACTGTAAAAATTCGAGCTTATACTGCTGATGGTCTATCTGCTGCTGTTAAGAGTATTAAATACAATCGTCAATCTGCAACTCTTAGTACAGATAATCAGATTAACACTGTTGATCCTCGTGTTCTTCGTTTTCAAGCACAATTTACTGGAGCTACTGCACAACTTATTGTTCAATTTTTTGGAGCAACAGGTAGTATAGATGAGAATAGTTCACAGACTGTTAGTAATACTCTTAATCTTGCTGGTGCTGCTACAGTAACAGTTCCTGCTTTGACTGCTGGTGCTCATATTGTAAAAGCATATCTTTTGCTTGAAGATGGTGAAACTAAATCAGAAATTCTTACAACGAGTATCTTTACTACTGAAGGAGCACAAGAAGATGATGTTTATATTAGTTATGAACAAATTAAAGGTGCTACAGAAAAAGATTATTATAATATTGTTTTCTCTGCTTTTGATCCTGCTCTTACTGATACAGACAATCTTGTAGTTCTTCTTCGTGAATGGGATGTAGAAACTCGTAAATATATTAAGAAAGGTGAACGTAATATTTCTAATCGTTCTCGTAATACTTGGAAATATCTTGTTCCTAAAACTTCTAATCAAGTTCAGATTGCCGTACCTTATCTTAAAGAAGACGGTTCTATAGAAAATAATGCACAAGGAGAACCTCGTCTTAGAAATTCAATTGATATTCTATTTGATGCTATTCCTAGCAATATTACTTGGATTGCTAAAGAAAATGCTAAAATTTATCTTACTGCCCAAAATAGAACTAATAATGATGCAGATAAAGATTCATGGACTAACAATGGTTATCAAGTAGATTTCTCAAATGTTCAATTTGATGATAATACAGGTTGGTTTGATGAAAATCATTTACATCTTGTAGGAACTGCTCGTGCTAAAATTAAAGATTTTTATCCTTTCTATAATCCTACTGTTTTTACTCCGAATAGTGTAGGTGGTGGTATTCTTTCTACTGGTTTTACTATTAAGATGTCATTCAAAGTAACAGGTATTAGTGATGCTAATAAACGTGTTATAGACTGCTATTCTGATAAAGATGGTATTGGATTTTATGTAACAGGTGATAGTATTTATATCGGAGTTGGAGCTAATTTGTTAAGTCGTCCTGATGAAATTCAAAGTGCTACAAGTCATAATTCTCGTAGATTTAGCGCTAATACTAGAATAGACCTTACTATAGCAGTACAACCATATTATACAGATGGTGTTCAGACTAAACATGAAGCTCGTTATTATATAAATGGTGAGATTGCAGGTTTTGGTATTATTCCTAATCAAACATTAACTCAGCTTCTTGAAAATAGAACTGAAGTAGTATTTGGTGGAGATGGTGCAGCTCTTGACCTTTATGATTTCCGTTATTATGATTCTTATACTAATGCATTTGATATTCTTCAAACTCGTACAATGGATTTAGACGATGCTGGAGAAATGTCTGCTATTTATAAGAAAAATAATTATTATGAACTTGATGGTACTGGTAATCCTATTATTACTGTAAAACAAGCTATTGCATATGGTAAACATCTTGCTGAAGAAGCTGGTGGTTCTATTCCTTTTGCTGTTGTTGTTGCAACAGATTTTTGTAATAATGTAAGTCTTGTCGGTAATACTATTCCAGAAGGAGGGTATCAAGGTTCTACTAAAGCTACTAATGATAAAGATCGTCAAGATTGGTATATTTATCGTTTTACGGTAAATGATAAAGGTAAAGGTATAATTGATTCAAGACAAACTTATTGGCTTGAAGGAAAAGATGGTGGTAGTCTTCGTGCAAGACGTCAAGGTACATCTACAAAAGATTCTACTAAAGGTAATGTTCGTTGGGATGTTCGTAAAACTATTCGTTTACATTGGTTTGATGAACTTTCACAAACATTCTCTTCTGAATATACTGAATATGGTAAAGGTGCTAATGTATTCTTTATTCCTGGTGTAGATTCGCTTCCTTGTTATCTTCTTACTATGAAGAAGAATCCTAATGAATCTACTCAAGCACGTAATTTACCTTGTGCTAAAATGTATGAAGATGGTGCTCGTTATCTTGCTACAGTTCAAGTTCAAGGTAAATATATTTATGAGGATTGTCTTACTCCTCCTCAACGTAAAGAATTAGCTTCTATTGTAGAACATTTTCCTACTCTTAATCGTACAGAACAAGTAACTATGATTAAGACTCGTCAATGTGTAGATGGTATTCCTTCTATAGCATTTGAAATGCGTCGTACAGATAGTGAAAGTATTCTTCGTGATCCTACTTCTAATGCTGCTACTACTGCCTTTTCTGGTCAATTTGACCTTATAACAGATAAAACAAATATGAAAGTATTTGGTTTTGGCGGACATTGGGAATGGCAAGAATCTGATACTAATAAGCCTACTAAATGGGTTGCTGACGAGAAAGATGAAACATTTTCTGTTGAATGGCGTGATAATGCTTCTCCTATCTGTAACTTCCATACTTTTGATATTAGTAGTGGTGGCGTTTATAAATCAGATGGTAGTGCTGGAACTTCTCATCTTGAATATCGCTATCCTGATACAGATACTGTTTGTGGTGATGTAGTTCCTGCTGGTAAAGATGCTAGCAATAGAGGACTTGAAACTACTGGACCTATTCAACGACTATTTGACTTTATATATAACTGCTCTCCTTATAATATAGGCGACCAAGCACTTAATGGTGTAAGAGATCCAAATTATAATAATAAAATTAGTATTAAAGGAGCACAAGTTGTAGACAATGCAGCTAATAGAAAGAGTAAATTTCATCAAGAATTTGGTTATTATGTTGTTCTTAATCAAATACTATTTAATGGTGTTATGATTGATAATAACTTAATGTGCGACCAAGATACTAAAAACCAATTCTTTTCCTTCTTTACGGGGGAACTAGATACTTGTGAAGATTTTGCAGGTAAAAAATGTAAACTTCTTCGTCTTCTAGGTTATGATTTTGACTCTTCTCTAGGTTGTGATAATGATAACTTCTTTAAGTTCCTTTATACTGTTATGTATAATGATGGACTTTATGATGGTAAACATGATGGTCGTGGTCCTGATTTTTGGGCACTTGTATTTGAAGTATTCCATGATGAAATAAAAACTATTTATAATCATCTTTTCCAAGGTGGTATTCTTACATCAGAAGGTATGCTTAAATATATGCATACAAATCAAGTAGATTTATATAATGCTATGATTTATAATGCTAACTCTGAATACTCTTATACAAGTATTAGTTCGGATTATCAAAAAGCTCATGGTTCTGCTAAGGAACACAATGAATGGTTTGTTCGTAATCGTTCTTATTTTAAAGGTGGTGAAAACTATGTATTTGGTGGAGCTGCTAGTGATTTTAGTACAGATAATGTTCAGTTTAACGTAAGTGCTTATTCTAATATTCCTGATGATGGTAATAAATATTGGCATACTGGAGCAAATGGTACTAAACGATGGGCTATTGACGTTACTGCATATGAAAGAACTTATGCTTATCTTACTATAGGTAATACACTTCATGATGGTGGCTTTATAGATGTAGAAGAAGTAGTTGAGAACAATATAGTAGTTGATAGAAAGAGTAAAACTCTTACTCTTAAAACAAATGCTGATAATATTGTCAATGAAAGTGGTGGTGATTTCCGTGTAGGTATTCGTGGTTGTAAGCGAATTAAAACTATTAACGATTTGTCGCATTGGTATATTAGTTCTATTTATACTGGTTGGGGTAATTTGGTTAATACCGAAGAACTTATAATTGGTAGATATGAACAAGTAGAAGATGCTGCTGGTAATAAATATGACTATAACAATCCCAATCTTATTGACCTTAATACTAAAGGTCTTACGTTTGGCTGTTGTCGTAAACTTAATATTGCTGGTCTATCAAATCTTAGTGGTGTAATTGACCTTACTTCATTCCCTGTACTTGAAGAGTTAGAAGCTCGTAATGATGTTAGAGCAGAAGAGTTTATTCTTCCGTCTACTGATAATCTTCTAATTCTTAATCTTCCTGCTAATCTTAACAAACTTAAAATCAATAATAAACCTTATCTTAAAGAAGTAAATCTTCAAGGAATGGACAATCTTCGTGATTTGACTATTAATGGTTCTAATAAATACGGAGCAGCAGATTTTGGTATTGATGTTATATATGATTTTATAAATTCTTAAATATGAACTTAAAAACTTATAATTGGAACAATGGGACTCTTAATAGTCCTATTGTTCTTACTAACGACCAAATTAAGAAACTTATTGCTATTGGTCAGAGAGAAGATATTGAAACAACTGTAAAAGGTTGTGTAACAACTTCTAGTCGTAAGATGCAGAAATTCCTTAAATATGCTCTTACAAAACAATTTCCAGAGTTAAATATTATTTGTGATGAAGAACTTGCTGATTCATTTCGTATTCAAACTTCTTCAAATATTGTTAAAGAAGGTACTCACGAATTAATTACTATCTCTACAGATGCAGGTATTACTCATGATTTCTTGAAATGGAAATATGATTATTCTGATTTTGTTATTGACGGTGATATTTCAGAGCAGAATATTAAAGACAGAATTAGAGTAGAAAATGGTTATCTTGTAATAGATGATCCACAAGAGAATGCTTCTTGGAGTGTAACGCTTAAACTTACTGCATATCCTATTTATTATACAGAAGATCAGTTTGATAGTATTCCTGCTGTTAGTAAACCTGATATTATTCTTACTATTACAGCTAAAAAGATTGAAGACATTTCTCTTAAAGTTAAGAATGAAATTCCTATTAATTCAAAAGTAGAAATTGAAGTTACTCCTGTTCCTGTGGATTCTACTAAACTTAAAGGTGCTAGATATACTTATTCTACTACAACTCCAGAACTTATTGCTATAAATGTTTCTTCTCTTGGTACAGAGATTATTACTAAGAAACAAGGTCAAGGTAATGTTACGGTAACTCTTTATGCTTGTAATAATACTGTAACTAAAACTAATACTGTAAGTTTTAATATTTATGACTTACGTCCTATGTGTTTTGTTATTGACCAAAGATGGCTTGGTTTGAGTGACCCTGTTGGTATGGTTTCTGAAAACTGTATTCTCGGTTCTGATGGTACTCTTCAAAGTATTTCTAATTCTGGTGCAGATGGTAATCCTAATAACAATACTCTTACCTGGCTTCGTCAAAATACTCATGCTTATGTAGGTCGTTATACTGGTTTCTCTGGTGTTCGTCTTAAACAACTTGACGATACTACTCGTAAAAAGTTTGCTGATAACACAAGTTCAGTAGACTATATTAGTAATGAGAGTGGTGAATTTGATGTTTGGATGAAAATTAATTCAGATGTTTATATTAAGACTGAACCTTGGACTCCACTTGGTGCTAGTGCACCCGATCCTGATTATGTCCTTGTAACTATTGCACGAGAACTTCCTGCTGGTGAAGATGAAACTAAATGGGAAAAGTTTAGTCAGTATAATCTTTATGGAGTTTATGAAGCTTGTAGAATAAATAATAGACTTTATAGTCTTAGTGGCAAAAGACCTGTTAATAGCATTAATCAAACACAATCTAAATCTCAAGCTCGTGCTCGTGGTAACGGTTTTAAGATTGTAGATTATAAGTTTAGTAAACTTATTGCTTTTTTATTCTACGGATACTATTCTACTCTTGATTCTCAAACACAACTTGGTTATGGTACTGCTAACATTGTAAATGATGTTTATTATCCTAAGATTACAGGTCAAACAGATGATCTTGCAGGTGTGGATACTAGTTCTGTTACTGGTAACGGAGCTGTAACTCCAGATAACGATCAGATTATTGCTGGTGAAGGTTCTGATATTAAGAGTAATAATTTCTGGCATCTTGAAAATATTCAAGGAGATATTTCTGAATGTCTTGATGATATGACGGTTATGCAAGCTAAGCGTCCATCTAGTGTTACTAGTCCTAATCCTGCTATTTATCTTAGTGATTATGTTAGTGTTTATGGTTATCCTATAATTACTAAATCTGGTAAGGATTATCAGCTTACTTCTGAACTTCTTGAAGCAATGAATGAAAGTCAGCGATTTATTACTATTAGTGATATTCGTGGTAATATTACTCGAATTATTCAACATGGTGATTTCACTGAAAATTCTGAAGGCTATATTAAGAAAATGTGTTTTGGTGATCATGCAGATATAATTGCAAAAGAGTTTGGTGCAACTACTAATACTGGTTTTTGTGATTATGGTAGCGTTTATTCTGCTAGTAATGTTGCGCGTCGGTCTATTTTTTCAGTTGTTCCTTATGGCGGTGTTGGTTGTCTGTATTTGAATAATTCGGCTGGTGATGCCCTTTCGAGTCTCGGTTCTCGTTTGCTTTATGAAGGTAGCGAGGAAACTATTCATATTATAGATGATGCAACTGAATCTCTTTAAAGTATAATTAATAATATTAAGGTAGGGTCAAGGACTCGATATTACTTTTGGTGAAGAAATTATTAGATACACTGATACAAAAACAGATAGTAACGTTAATTCTACTAGTAATGTTGCACATCAGTCTAATAATTCAGTTAATCCTAATAGCAGTGTTAGTTATCTGAATTTGAATAATTCAGCTAGTAATACCAATTCGAATATCAGTTCTCGTTTACTTTCCTGTTGGTTGTGAACGAAGTTCACTACATTGTATGAGTAAATATGACCCTACCTCACCTCTTGGTGAAAGATAAATTATGGACTAGTAAGTATAGTAAAAGTTCACTTGATACTGATGAAGAAATAAAAGAACTTTGAGATAACGAACGTCGTTTTACCAACAGAAACAGAATGAAGGTCTATAGACATCTTTGGGAAAAGATTGTAACATTTGAAAATTTTAAACTTGCTTATAAAAATGCTACTAAAGGTAAAAAGCATTATAAAGAAGTTAAGCTAATAGAACGTAAAGGTGTTAATGGTTATCTTCGTAAATTATTAGAAGAAGTTAAGAGTAAACAATATAAAGTTTCTTCTTACTATATATTTACTCTTTTTACTGGTGAAAAAGTAAGAGAAATATATCGTCTTTCTATGAAAGATAGAATAGTTCAACATGCTCTTATGAATATAATTGAACCTCTATTTAGAGAAACTTTTATAAAAGATACTTATTCTTCTATTAAAGGAAGAGGTATACATCCTGCTCTTAAGAGAATTAAACGAGTTGTTAAATCTGGTAGATATACTTATTATCTTAAAGTAGATATTCGTAAATGTTATCCTTCCATTGATAAAGAAATATTAAAGTCTAAACTTGCTCGTAAATTTAGAGATAATGATTTACTTTGGTTATTATTTACTATTATAGATAGTTGTGATAAAGGTCTTCCTATTGGCAATTATACTTCTCAATATTTTAATAATTTCTATTTTAGCGACCTTGACCATTACTTCAAAGAACATCTTAGAGTAAAAGGTTATTTTAGATATTGTGATGATATTGTTATATTTGCAGAAAGTAAGGAAGAATTACATAAATTATTAAAAATTCTACAACGTAAAATAGCAGAACTTAATGTTAATCTAAAAGATAACTATCAAATTTATAATATTGAAGTTCGTAGTGTTGATTTTCTTGGTTATAAAACAAGACGTAATTATACTTTAATTAGAAAACATACTAAGTGTAGTTTTATAAAGAAAGTTTCTAAAATAAATTTTAATAATCTTTCTGTAAAAGATATAAACACTCTTGGTAGTTATTGGGGAATATTTGTTCATGCTAATTGTAGTAATCTTTGGTATAAATATACTGGTGTGAAAACTTTTAAAGATTTAAATGTTAGTGTTCATAAACGAGATTTTGTTAGAGATATTCTAGGTGTTGAACTAACTATAACAAATAGTAATGTATTTCCTAAACGTGGTCAGGAATGGCTTAGATTTGAATGTAGTTATATAAAGAATAATGATAAAGATGAACCTGTTATTTATGATAACGTATATGTAAGCACAAGTGCTGAAAAACTTGTTGAAGCAGGTAAACAATTTAATCCAAGTATGTATCCTTTTAAGACTACAATAAATGTAGACGATAAAGGTTTCTATGAATTTAATTAAAATGTTAAAACTATGAGATGGTTTAATTGTAAAAAAGAGGAATTTGTTAGTTTTGAATGTATTAACGTAAAAACAGATAAACATATTCTTCGACTTAGTCCTAATGGAAATTTTATTCCAGAAGGTGAAAGTAAAAATGACATTCGCTTTATCCCAATTTATGTTAATAATAAGCCTAACGTAAAAGAGGTTAAAGAACTTTTGTTATCTTTGCAAGCAGAGTATGATAATAGTGCTGAAGTTAATTCATTTTATCTTAATGGTAAACGTGTTTGGCTTGATAAAGCTACTCGTGTTGGTCTTTTTAATATTCTTAATATAGAAAAAGCATCTAACACAGAAACTACTACTCTTTGGTTTAATAATATTTCTATAGAAATACAAGTAGATAAAGCTATAGCTCTTCTTACAATGGTCGAGAAATATGCTAAACAATGTTATGATAATACTCAGAAACATTATGTTGAAATAAATCAACTTGAATCTATAGAAGATTGCCTACAATATGATATTACAGCAAGTTATCCTGATATTCTTAACATTACTTTAACTGATTAAACTATGGTAAATAAACGTAAAAGTCTTGAAACTACTAAAGGAAGAGATGTTTCTCGTAGACCCAAACCTATGGTAGCAAAAGCAGGTGCAACTCGTAAACGTACTCCTTATAAAGATGGCGGTAAAGTTTAACATATCAATGAAGACATTCGTGCTAGTAACAAAGGTAACTCCTATGTTACTAGCATTTTGTCATTTAGTCAATACTATTCTTAGTTATTTTTATATTGATTGTATATTTCTAAATTATTTTGCAAGTATTAGTATTATTAGTACAGCTTATATGTATATTGTAAGTTATGCTATTAAACTTTGCGAATATTATAGAATGTACCTACATTATTGTGTTACTATAAATATTCTTAATATTCTAGATTATTATATAGGTTTACCTATTTCAGATGTTGGAATTTATTTATTGTTTGTAATAGTAACAATAATATTCATGTTCCTAATAATTTATTTCAAATTCTTTAAATCATGATTAGAAGTAAAATTGCTATTGCTAATATATTTCGTAAAATAGCCGATAAAATAGAAGCTGGTACTTGTGAAGTTGATGATAGAGAATTAAATGAACTTGCTAATATGTTAGTTCATCGTAAACTTAACGCAGAACAACTTGCTCATCATCTTAACGTATCTCGTTCTACTATTACTCGTATGGTTGCTGATGGTAGAATACCTCATCCTCGTAAAACTCTTGGTGGAGATAAATATTGGTGGCAAGATGAAGTTGAAAATCATATAGCCGAATATAACGAAAAATATGGCTTGTAGGCTCACATAGAGGCTCATATAGCGTTGCAAATTTGCCGTCTGTCTAATTCATTGATAATTAGGCAGACGGCTTTATTTTGACCAAAATTATGTGAAATATTCATTGGTACTATAACTTTGTATCGTACAAATACCGGTAAAGTACATTTAAGTATTAACAATTTAATTAAATAAAGTATTATGAGTACTAATGAAGTATTTATGATTCCTGACAATCGTGGTAGTCAAAATAGTTTTGACCCTAATCTTCTTCTTTCCTCTATGATGAACGGCAATAACGGATTTTGTGGTAATGGTAGTTGGATGTGGGTAATCTTCCTATTCTTCCTTTATCCTCTTATGCGTAATGGTGGTTTTTGGGGCAATAATGGTTTTAGTTGTGGCGATGGCAACCTCGGTAGTCTTGGTAATCTTGTAAACAATGATGCAGGTCGTGAGCTTCTTATGCAAGCTATCAATGGTAACAATACTGCTATTCGTGACCTTGCTAATATGACAGGAGCTCAAACTTCTGCTATTCAACAAGCTATCTGTGGAGTTAATAACTCTATTACTCAGCTTAGTGGTCAAGTTGGTATGTCTGGTCAGCAAGTTATTAATGCTATTCAGCTTGGTAATCAAGGTCTTGCTGCTCAACTTGCTCAATGTTGCTGTGACCTTCGTACTGCTATTACTACAGGAAATTATGAAAATCAGATTGCTACACTTAATCAGACTAATACTCTTCAAAGTGGTCAGAACTTTATTAATCGTTCTATTGAGCGTGGTTTCTCTGATACTGCTTATGCTTTCCGTGACCAAACTTGTCAGCTTGGTTCTGCTATTCAGGATAGCACTCAAGCTCTTAAAGATGCTGGTACTATTCAAACAAATTCTATTCTTAGCAAACTTACTGAAATGCAAAATGATGCTAAGCAAGCTAAGATTGATTCTTTGCAAGAAGCTAATTCTACGCTTCGTACACAAATTAACATTGAACATCAAAATGCTATTACTCAGCAAGCGATTGCTGCGGCTGTAGCTCCTATAAATGCTCAACTTGCTGAAATTAAATGTGCTCAACCTAATACTGTAACTGTTCCTTACTATCCTTTTAGTATTCAACCTAATTGTGGTTGTGGAAATGTTTACAACAATGGTTGTGGTTCGTGTCAAAATCAATTCTGGTATTAATCTTTAAATAACTAAAGCTATGGCAGAATGTTTTAATGGATACATTGGCAATAGAGGTGGTATTCCTATCGTAGAAGCTACTCAATCAAATGCTGGTAGTGCAACTACTAATGCTATTTATACTCTTCCTTGCCATGTCTTTGGAAAAGGTTGTAAAGGTATTATAGTAGTTAATTTTCTTGGTGCAAGTGCTGCTACTGTAACAGGAGTTACTCTCTCAGTAAGTGGTTCAACTCGTGAACTTCTTTCAAGTGCCGGAGAGGCTCTTACTACTCTTACAACTGGATACCATATAATTGTATTTGATAAACCTAATAACCGATTAAATTTAATAGTATAATATGTTTTCAGCATTAAGTCAAGGTAGTCCTATCTATATTATTGATAAGACTGATGGTCTAAAATATAAAACAGGAGAAGTTGTTGGTGTTGTTCAAGGAAATCCTTTTGGTGGTACATTTGGTACTACATCGTTTGTTCCTAACGGCACTGTCACTCTTAAAGTTAAAGTAGACAATAACGTTATAGATTATCCTGAAGTTCCTATTAACGGTTCTGTAATGACTTACAATAATGGTGCTACTATTATTTGTGAAACAAAACAAGGATTAATCTCGGAGTTGGAAAATACTCTTCAACATACTAAACAAATACTTGCAGAACGTTCTAAATATGAACAAATTGTAAGTGATTGTGAAAGTTTACTTAAAGAGATAAATCCTGTATTTGCTAAGGATAAGGAACGTGATGATAGGATAAATAGTTTAGATACTAAAGTTTCAAGTATGGAAGGAAAACTTGATAAAATTCTTAACGTATTATCTACTAATAGTAATCCAAATATTAAATTGTAAGTTATGTATTTAGTTATAAAAAGAGAAAAATCTGAACATCTAAAACATAAAGTTCATAAACTTAAAGAACTTGCTTGTGATGTTTTTGAATGTCTTGAAGAGGCTTACTCTGAAAGTCATGAAAGTGAAGGTCGTGAACGTAGTCGTTACGATGAACGATATGAACCTCGTATGCACCGTGAAGATTATAATGACTATGAGCGTGATGAAGCCCGTGGTCGTGGTGGTAGAGGACGATATTAATCTAATAATTCTAATAGGAGAGGAGAACAATCTCCTCTTCTTTTTAATTTTAATAATATGAAAAGAGATAGTCTTGATATATACGACGAAATGCCTGAAGATATGAAACATTATCTTCGTTATAATGGTAGGCATTTTAATAGAAAGCTATGTGATTTTGCTATTAGCAAGATGGAATCTACCAACCCTTCTACGGGGGAGGTGGTTCATGTAGTTCGTCTTGATAAAGAAGCAGTAGATGCTCTACTTAAAACTTATCGAGTTGAAATTAAGAATAATCAACTTTATGATTATGTATATGTTGCCAATATGTGTAAAGCTGATTTTCTTGGTAAAAGTGTACCTGATGAACAACATCTTTGTTTATATATTAAAGATGTGATAGATGATGTAGACGGTTATGACGGACTTGTATTTAATCGTTGGTATGCTGATATGTGTAGAACAGGTATTGCAATAGATTGGGAAGAAATGTTGTAATTTGTTAGTTGTTAATAAGATTGATGTTAATTTTAAGTGTAGTAGTAGTTATTGTGAAATTGCTACTACTATTATTTTATATGATTATAAAGATGATATAGATACTCAAAAAGTTAAAAATATATAAAAATTTGCCTAATTTGATAATTTTTTATAAGTTTGTTCATAATAGTAAAAGAGATATTAAAACTAAAAATAATCATAATGGAAGAAGTAATATCAACAATAATTAATAATACAATTAGTAGTTTTGATTTTCCTTTTTGTATTGCAGTAAATGTTGCTACATATATTACAATTAAACTTATTACTGATTATAAAAAGAAAAGTAAAGTTAGTACTTGGAATAAGCGTCTTATATTTCTTATTATAAGTATTATCGTTGCTATTATTTATTATCTTACTGGAAGTGATCCTAAAACTGTTCTTAATAGTTTTATTCTTGCTCCTGTATCTTGGTCTTGGATATTCAAACCTATATGTGATAAACTTAATATTGGTTATAATGCTAAACTTAAATAAGATACAAATGTTAAGTTATTCAACATATTTTTATTTGATTTCAGCCGAATTATTTTCATAGATGATTAAGACATTATATGATGATAAAAAATCAAAATTAGGCTATAATCTGTTCGTTATAGAGCCTATCACATATTAAATAATGCGCTCCCCCGTAGAAAGGTTGTGAAACTTAATTGTTATTATTCAGGTGTTAGCATAATAATTAGTAAGTGTACTATTAATCAACCTAATCGGGGGAGTATTAGTAATAATAAAATTCATACCAATATGGCTTCAATATCAATGCTTGTTTCTGAGTTTGCACATTCTTTGAAAAGTCCTAATAATAAAGCTCTCAGAGAAAATATTAAACTTCTTATTTATCACACGCGTAACGAAATTATTCGTAGAAGTTATGAAAATCATAGTTATGTAGATAAAGGTCTTGTTCAAAGATTTAAAGTTAGTCTTACAGAAGTTTACGATGGTGAACTTGAATTACCTGAAGGTTTTGAAGATATAGATGTAGTTAAGGTTAAGCGTAGTCTTCAAAAAGTTCCTACTCCTGTTAGACTTACAAATAATCTTCCTTTTGATAGAGTTAGTTCTGTAGGATATAGAACATCAAGAGAATTTCCTTTTATTAAGGAAACTTCTGCTCGTTTTAGAAGTTCAGTTCCTGGACTTTGTGGTATGCCTTGTTATGATTATATAAATGGTTATATTTATATATTTCCTACAGATAATAATACTTTTGATTTGAATCAGATTATTATAGAATCTGCTTTTGAACATCCTACTGAAATTCAAATTAAAAATAACGAAGTTGATAGTATGGATGCTCTTATGGATGAAAATGAATTTCTTTTGTCTGAAGATATGATTGGACAACTTAAAGAAATTATATATAAACGAGATTTGCTTAGTACTATTCGTGAAACTAATGAAATACCAGATACTATAAAGTTTAATTGATATGGCTGTTAAAGAAATACCTACTAACTTTAGAGTATATTACAAATTGTTTATTGAAGATAATAAACAAAAACTTGAAGATGCTCTTGAACAAAAAGAAAAATTAGAAGAATCTGTTAGGATTAAACATATTAATGTTTCTGCATGGACAGATGTTTACGAAAAAGAGTTTGGAATAAAGCTCGATACATATTCTGAATTTAAAAATAATAAATATGATATAGGAAAGTTTTATAGAGTTGCTAAAGGACTTCTTATTAATAAACAAAATGATTATGAACTTGTAGCAGATTTATTTAATCTTTTTGATTTAGCTGATACTCAAAAACAATTACATGATTGTATTAAAAGTATATCTTTTTATAGAAAATGTATTAAACTAACTCTTAAAGAATATACTGAAGTTCTTAGAATTTATTATACTGAAGTTCACAAAAAATTAATTCTTGAAGGACAAGGATATGCTTTTAGTAATGGTATAGGTTGGATTTGTGTTAATCGTTGTCTTTTTAATAAACGACATCCAATGCTTGATTATGCTGCTACTAAAAAGAAAGAAAAAGAACTTATTGCAAAAGGTGAACGAATTTATAATAAAGAAGAAGCTGAATGGTGTGCTCGTAATGGTTTAGATTATGATGGTAAAGATAAAAGGGTATTTGTTTGTAATGAATATTGCTATCAAATTCCTCTTATAAATTGTAAACTTCCTGGTAATAATAATCTTAAATTAGAAATAGGAGATTATAGACATAGAAGTTTACGTGGAAAGAGTAATAATGAAATTATAGAAATGTGTAATGGAGATATAAAGAAAATTTGTGAACTTCCATTAGACCTTAAAACAAAAGTTACTCTTTGTGATAAAGCTGATAAAATTTTATATACTAAATTTATAAGAAATGAAAATCAAAAACCAATTACCTTTGTCAAGACTAATAGGTAAAATAGATAATGATTTTAATATAAGTGAATCTGATTGGATTCCCAGAGTAGCTGCTTGGACTATTGATGCACTATCTCAAATGCAAGTTCTTCCAATGGAAAGAAAACGAAGAAAACTTGAAGTTAGTAATAGAATTGCACAGTTTCCTTGTACTATAAACGCTACTGAACTTAAAGTATATGATAAAAATGGTTACGAAATACAAGAACTTACTAATGTAAATTCTTGTGATTGTAGTAAAACTAATAAAACTACTCAACAAGAAATTGCTATTATGGATACTACTAATAAAACAGGAGTAAACTTTATGAAAGTTGGAACTATTGCTGTTAATTGTAGTAATCATAATTTTGTTCTTGATGGAAATAATATAGAACTTAACTTTGATACAGATGAAATTGAAGTAGAAACTTATGAAACTGCTACTTATTTTGACGATTATTATCAATGTGAAGTTCCTTATATTTATGATAACGGAATACTTCTTGAGGCTCTTGCTTGGTATGTTTTATTTAAGTATTTGAGTAGAGGTAGTAAACATCAAGTTTATAGTCTTGCAAGTAATAGTCCTGTTACTAATCCTTATCTTCAATGGAATCTTCTTCGACCTAAAGCTATGGCTGCTGTAAAGATAGCTATTAAAAACGATAATGAAGGTTGGAATAACTTCTTTTATAATAGTACATTTCTTCCAAGAGGTTAAATTATGGCACAGATAGTTTCTAAATTAAATCTTAATAAAACTCCTTCTACAGTAGAATCAAATAGTCTTGTATTTTCTAAAAATATTAGACTTGATATAGATGGTTCTATTCATAGAGATTATGGAGTTTTCCCAATGAGTATTCATAAGGGAAAGAAGATAAATAGTCTTGTTAATTATAAAACTATTCTTAACAGGATTATTTCTGATATTGAAGATTCTACTAAAGCTGAAAATGTAGAAAACTATATTCTTCTTAGTTATACTCATCTTAATTGGATTTCTGGTAAAGAAATAAAAGATGAAAATAATAATATAATTGCAAGTAAAGGAACTCATAAAATTGTAGGTATTATTCCTAATAGTAATGAGTTTTATATTTTTATAAATGGTACTTGTTCAAGAGGAACTGATTCTAACAATAAGGATATAATTGAAACTTATAATTTTATTATTTGTTATGATGAAAAAAAAGATAGATTTTATCCTTGTAATTGTAATTGGAATTGGTCTGGAGGAACAATAACTGGTTGTGTTATTAATAATCTTCTTGGAGAAAAAATTCTTAATATAGGAGAGAAAAACTCTTCTACTCTTGTTCCTCTAAAGTGTATAAATCTTAACAATTCTACTATAGGAGATGATGAAAGAATTTATACACAAACTGCTAATATTCCTATTACTAATTTAAACTATATTGGTTCTTTTAATTATGTTATTCCTAATGGAGTTTATCAGTTTTTTGTAAGATATAAAATTAGAGAAAACTTTTATACTGATTGGTTTCCTGCAAGTAAAGAATTATTTGCTGGTAATAAGAATGTAACTAATACTAGTTTTGGTACTGTTAAATTTGTAAATACTCATAGAGATTCTGATAATAGTTTTAAGTTCTCTGTTGAACATCTTTTTATAGACCAAAAATATAATTATAAAAGTTTCCAAATAGGTTTCATTATATCACATGATGATGCTATAATGGCACGTGCTTGGAAGCATTTTGATTTTAATGTAAATACTATTAATTTCGATTATAACGCAAGAGATGCTTATGAAATTGAAGTTGTAGATTTGCTTAAAAGTGCTTATCAACTTTACGATGTAGGTAATATTACAAGTTTCAAAAATAAACTTTATGTTGCTAATTATAAAGAAACTGATTTCAATGAAAATTATCAAGATTTAGCTAATGAAATCGGAATTGAAATTACTGACCAAAGTTCTGCTAGTGGTTATGGTGGTAATGCTATAATTGAACGTACTGTTAATAGTAAAAAAGTAATTGCTGGTCTTAAAGTAGGAGAAGAAGAATATTTGTTTAGCGGTGATAATGGTATCATATATAAATTACTTAATCTTAATACTTATGATAATATAACTATAAAAGATGTTATAGATGATGCTATAAAACTTAACGCAAGAGGATATGTACACTGTGTTGCAAGACAATGGGATATAACTATTTCTGGAAATAAAGAATCATTAGAACTTGCTCAAGATAAATTTAGAAATAAATTTAGTGGAAACGGTTATAGTAATTTTTCATATACTAACTTAATTGAAAAAATAAAAGTAGATGGTAGGTATATAAATGTTGTTCAAGATAAAACAGAACTTTTAAATAATATTCTTTCTGCTATTTATAATAAAACAAGATATTTAAATGAAAATTGTGTATTTATTAATAATAGTGGGATTGAAGATCAGCAAATATATATAGAAATTATAAGAAGTTGTTCTTATGATTATACACAATGGGTTTCTGAAGGTATAGAACCTGATAATCTTGAAACAGAAAATGATAGTGGAATAAATCGTCCTAGTAATAGTAGCATAGGAAATAATAATGAGGGATACTATAAAACAACTACTATAGATTCTTCTTATACTCAAACTATTTCTCTTAGACTTTTGGGAGATAGAAGTAAATATAAAGCAACTGATTCTGCTTTACTTTTAGGATATACTACTCTTATTCCTTATCAAAAATATAAATTTTATATCCATTATGTTAAACAAAATGGAGAAATAACAAATGGATATTATTGTAATGGTATAACTGGAGGAATAAAGACTGTGCCTTATAAAAGTGCAGTTGATTCTATTATATTTCCTAAGTTTACTAATATTAAACTTCCTAAAGGATATGTAGCTTGTTTCTTTAGTATTGTTCATGTTGAGAATACAGTTGCTACTGTATTTAATATTAGTATGCGTAATACTTATGGAGAGGCAAGTTGTATGGATATTAATGTAGGACTTATGCCTGGTAGTGATAATATGACTATTAAGCAAGGATATACTGAAGGAAATGTAGAAGATTCAGTTAATCCTGACTTTCCTACTGATTCTATAGAACCACAAACAGATACTGAAACAACAGAAATTAAAACTAATACTGCTAAATATTATTATAGCAGTGATGCATCTAATATAAGATATTTTGGTGCAGATGGTGTAATTAGATTTGATAAAGATTCAAATATAACATCTGGAAAAATTGCATATCTTGTTAATGATTATACTATATCAGATGCAGAAGATATTCAACTTACTAAATGTACTCCTTTTATAAATCCTAATACTTTATCAAAAGTTAGTGATACAAGTACTGAAAATGTTTATTCGTCATTTGATGATATGAATTTGTTAGGATTTATTTGTGCCATTAATCCTCTACATAGAGATCGAACTATTAAATATTATACTGATGGTTCTTCTGTTTATATTAAGAAAAATGTAGAAAATGCTACTGATGGAACTGGAGAATATTTTTCTCTTGTTGAACTTAAAAATCATTTACAAGATAGTACAACTTATGATGAACGGATTACTGCTCTTAATATTACAGCTACAAATATAGAGTATGTTTATTCTAATTATAACTTAAATTATCTTGGTCTTAACGACGATCCAATTGAAACTTATAAAACTTATTATGATAATAAATCAGAAGATACAACTAATACATCTGTTCCTTCAGGAAGTATAGTTCTTAGACTTTTCAAGAGTCTTATAATGAGTTCTACATATATGCTTCCTGCTATGTATAAAACTTATACAAAGAAAACTTATAGTATTTATAAAAGAAATGAAATTACTGAATTTAATAATACTATTCGAGCAAGTAAACTTGAAGGAGATGAATCTTCTATAAATATTTATAAATTCGAACCTAATGACTATTATAATGTTCCAACTAATAGAGGATTAATTGTAAATCTTATATCAGTTGGTGATGCTATTTTAGTTCATACAGAAGATAGTATGTTTAAGTTCTCTGGTAGCAATACAATTCAATCTTCTGATGGTGAAATTCAACCTACTGAAACCAATGTATTCGATACTGGTGTATCTGAAGTTTTTGGTAGTGATTTTGGTTTTGCTGGTCTTCAATATAAAAACGACCATATAGTTACTGAAAATGGTTATATATTCTTTGATAGAGATTCTCGTATAGTTTATATGTATTCTGGTCAAGGTCAGATTGTTAAACTTAGCGATTCTATTGAAAAACTTTTTAGACATAGACCTATTGAAAATATTCGATTTGCTAATGATTATTATAACAATCGTTTCTTTATGTCTATTCTATTTTATGAAGATTATATTACTACAGAAGATGGAAAAGAAGTTATTAAACAAAGATACTATCCTGTAACTCTTTCATTTAATTTTACAGAAGATGTTAAGTCTTTTGTTAGTCTACATGACTTTTATTATGGTTATGCTTTCAATACTAAGACTAAATGTTATTTCTTAACATCTGATAGGCAAGATATTTGTATTATAGACAAAGAACATAAAGGATGTTATACAAAACTTGAACTTATTAATGATAAACTTTATCTACAAAGAAAAGAAATTACAACAATAGTTCTTGCTGATAATGATATAGTAGGAACTACCACAACAACATATAATATTAATTTATATGATTCTATTGTAGATATTATTAATAATTTAAATTATGAAGACGTTAAAACTTTAAATGCAATTAATTGGTGTGGAAACAAGATAACATCTGAATTTAGAAATATAGATAAATCAAATGATGTTACACTTAATATGGTTGAAGAAGTAAATGATATTGTTCCTTGTAAATATATTAGAATTTATTCTGATACTTGTATGAGTGATTTACTACCTTGTATTGCAAGGTCTAATGATAAATCTATTTCTTCTACTGATTATACTAAATATCCTTTTTATAATCAAGGTACTTGGAGTTTTAATTATTTTAGAAATATTCTTAATGCTAAAAATAATAGAAATCCTCTTTCTGGTGATAATAATAGTCTAATAGAAGGTAAATACTTTGTTGTTAGATTTGTTTTTGATACTGATTTTAAACTTGAAACTTTATATTTAAATATTAATAAAAAATGAGTAGAATAAGACTTAAATGTGGTGGTAAACCTCGTCGTAAAGCTTTATTTGGTTCAGATGGTGCTATTATGGCTGCTGCTACTTTAGCTGCTGCTGGTATTACTGCTGGTGCTACAACTCTTGCTGCCAAATCTCAATCTAAAGCTATAGTAGATAGTGCTAAAACTCAAGCTCAATCTATAAAAGACCAAACTATTAATAGTAATAATCTTCAAAAAGAACAACTTGCTTTTACTCGTTCTCAGAATCAAGAGAATAGACGACAACAGCAAGATATTCAAACTACTCTTCAGCTTATGGCTGGTCAAGAAAATATGAATGATAGAATGGAAAAGAACAAAATGCAAGTTAAACTTGGTGGTAAGCCAAAACGCAGAAGTATTACTGCTCCCTTTTACGGGGGAGGTAAATTCCAAGTAACTGATGGTGGTGGTGTTATTCCTCTTTCTGTTACTCCTGAAGGTTATGGTCTTTATGAACTTTATGGTAATGATCACGACCATTATCATAAAACTTCTAGTGGAAAAAATAAAACTGGTGTTGGTATTAAATTCAACGATGGTTCTGTTGTAGAAGGAGAAGGTAACCAAAATACTAATCAAGGTGAACTTCTTTATGTTACTCCTAACGATGCTATGTTTATTTCAAAACATAGTATTGATGGTTTTAATCCTACTCAAGCCGTTATGAATGGAGTTCATCCTATACAAGCATTTAATATTCAAGAAATACTTAAAGCAAGAAAAGGTTTGAATGATGATGGTAGTAAAGCTAAATGCGGAAAACGTCGTAGTCTTAAACGTATGCTTGGAGGTCCAACTCAAAATCTTGAACAAGTTAATATGACACAAAATCCTAATAACGGAACAGCATCTGTTGCAGGTGGTGTAATTTATGGTATAAATAATAAAACTATCTCCCCCGTAGAAGAGCTACAATATAACAATGCTATTGCTAAACGTGGTGGTCGTATTCATCTTAAATGTGGTGGTAGAAAGAAAGCTGCTTGGGGAGATTATGCTGGAGCAACTTATAATGCAGCAGGTAATGTTCTTGGTGCTGGTATTTCTACTTGGGGTAATATGTGGGCTGCTAATCGACTTGGTAAAGCTTATAGAGAAGCTGGTGGTATTCTTGCAGACGCTTATTCACAAATGCATGGTATTGATATGAGTGAACTTAAAATGGAAGACTATGCTGCTCCTCATACTTTAGCTGTAATTCGAGATTCTAATAATATTAGTTATGACCCTCAAAGAGAACGTATTCGTAGAAACATTGCTTCTGAACGTAGAGAAATAAATCGTGGAACTTTAAGTTCTGCTGCTCGTCAACAAAGGCTTGCTGCAAGTAATGATAGAATGCTTCAACGTATGAGTGAAATAGATGCTACTGAAAATAATGCAAAAGAAGCTATTCGTCAAGGTAACGCTGAAAGAATAACTCAAACTGCTCAAGCTAATGCAGACAGAGATGTACAAGCTCGTAAAGATTATGCTAATCAACGTCTTTCTCTTCTTCAATATAATAATAATATTGAAAATGCTAAGATAGAAGGTATGGCTCAGGCTCGTGCTGATGCTCTTACTCAATCTTCTCTAGCTACTGCACAAGGTATGCAAACTAGTATGAACGCTATTGGTGCCGGTCTTGCTAATGCTGGTCAAGCCTTTGCTTCTGCTTTTGATGATGCTAAAAAAGAAAGAACTGAATTTACTAGCAAGTTTGTAGGTCTTGGTGATAAAGATCAAGTTAAGGCTGCTATTCTTAGATATGAGCAAACAGGAGATGAATCTTTTATAAATATGTTGCTTAACAGTAATGCAATAAGCGATGAAGATAGAATAAAACTTAACGAAGTTCTTTATAATGTTAAAAATATAAAAAAAAGTATTAAAATAAAACCTGGAACTATATTACCTGATTATAATTTTAATAGTAATAAAACTGATGTTTATTTTGGATAATTAAAACTATAATATTATGGCAGATATACCTACTATGAGTCTTAAAGTAGTACCTATGCAATTTTCTACTTTTACTCCTGTGAAATATACTCCTAAAACTGCTGATCCTACACTTCTTGCACAGTCTATGGCTGCGCAAGAAGCAAGGCAAAAAGAAGCTAATCAATATCTTTTAGCTATAGATACTACATTAAATGAAAAAAGAAAACTTCTAAATAAAGCAGATTATGATTGGATGGCTCAACAAGCTGATGCTATTAGAGCTGAAGTTGATAAACAGCTTGAACTTGGTAATTGGCAAAGTGCTATTCTTGCTGCTCAGAAAGCTGCAAGAGATTTAAATAGAAATACTGAATTAGAGGATAGAATTAAAGCTAATGAAGTATATACAACAAAACGAAATGAAATACAATCTGGAAATTATAGTAAATATACTAAACGTAGATGGGATGCTATAAATCAATATAAATTTAATGGAACAGCTGATTGGACTCCTACGTTTAAGCCTGTACCAGATATGTCTGTTGCTGATGTTTGGAATATAGCTGTTAATAGAACTCCTACTAGAAGTAAATCATCTTCTTCATCTAAAACTAGTAACTCATCTACTTTTTTAGATAATAATGGTAATGTAATTAAAAATATAACAGAGAAACATACTGATGACCAAGGTAATACAAATACTATAGTAGCAGATGGTATTGTAGGAACTTATTCTACAACAACTACAACAAAAGGAGGAAGTACTTCTGTTCAAGAAAAAAGAAAATCTGATATTATTGCCATATTTAATGATATGTTAAAAGATGATAATATTAGAAGTGCTTTAAGACAAGAATATGACAATATGCTTTGGCTATATGACAAAGCAAATTCTATTATAAATAATCCTAATGCTACAGCTGAAGAATTAAAACAAGCTAAAGCAGATTTAGATGTTGCTACTAGTAGTTTATCTAACAAAGACGGTTTTATATATGTAGGAAAAGATGAAGACTTTAATGCTTGGGTAAAGGCTCAAGCAGCTCAATATGCTAAAGATAGCGCATATAGACACATATCTACTAGTAGCAATAGTAGTGTTACTACATCATATGATTCTTCAGGATTATCTACTGTAAATGCTAATAGAAATCTTAAAGCTATATATGAATATAGTCCTTCTTCTGCTACTACTGAAGGACCTAATATAACTTCTCTTCAGATACCTAATGTTGGAGGAGGATATAATGCTGGAGGAGGATATAATGCTGGTGATATTATGTATTTATTGTATGCTCCTAAAGATGCTACAGAAACAAAAATTCCTTATGCTCCTAGAAAAGCTCCTAAAAAGAAATAATAATTAAATTATAAATATTATGGCTGAAATAGATCAACAAATTTTACAACAATATTATGATAGTAGAAATTACGCAGCAGCTGCTGAATATCTAAAAACAGCTACTGCTAAAGATTATCGTTCTCAACAACAATTAAATGCTCATATAAGACAACTTGAACGAGATGCTGCTATCCAAAAATCAATATATAATGGATTAGATGCTAATCAAAAAGAAGCGTATGCTTTTATGCAAGGACTAAATGGTGTAGGAACTATTCCTAGAAATAGAACTATTACAATTAATGGAGTTAAAACTAAAGAAGTTAATAGTTATGGTACTAATTATTTAAATTACATAAATTCCCTTAAAAGTAATGATGGTACTACTTTAGATAGAATAGCTATTGATATAAATAGTGAAGATGATTTATCTCTTTTAACTTCTACTTTAGGATTACAAAATATAAATTCTAATGATATGGGTATATCATATCAACCATTAGTAAATGGTAAACATAGAATTATATTAAGTAGAGATAATAAAAATTTATATAAAGTATTGAGTGCTGTTGAAAGTATATCTTCTAGAAGTGGATGGGATATAGCAGATAATATAGCAGGAAAAACTGCTTTAGGAACTGGAATGGGAGCTGCTGGAGGTTCTTTTTTTGCTGGAGTAGGAGCAGTTCCTGGTGCACTTGTTGGTGCTGGTGTAGGTTTAGTTACTGGAATAGGAGAAGAAATATATAATAGTGTAACAAATTCAGACAGATTTGATATTTATGGTGTAGCTCCTAGTGGAAATGTTTATTCTACAGATGAATTTAATTATGACAATCTTGAAGCAGCAATGGAAGAAGTAAGTAAAGCTAATGATATTTATAATGATATAAATTTAGTTAAGGAATCTCAACAAACTTTTACTACAAAAACTGTTGTTACTCAATTTTTAGGAGCAGGTCATGCTGAAGCTTTTAAAGCTCTTCAACAAGGTAAAATAGACCCAACTACTTTTGAAAAAATTACTCAAAATTGGGAAGACGCTTATGATAGACTTATAAGTGGTGCTGATTTTACTAAACATGAAGTTTATGCTTGGTCTGCTAATTCTGGGAAAGGTGTTAATCTTACAAAAGTAGATAATGCTGATGTTCCTGATTTAAAAGGAGAAGTTCTTTTAGCTATGAAAGAAGGAAGAGTTTCTAAAGCTCTTTGTATTAAAGATGGTGAAATAGGTACTCTTCTTACAATAGATCCTAAAACAGATAAAAACGGAGAATGGTCTAAAGGAAAAGGAGATATTCAGAAACAAATATTCATTCAAGGACTATTTGAAGGAACTGCTGAACAAGCATTTGAAGCAGATACTAAAAGTAAAGCTGCGAGACAAAACGCTGATATGAAACGTTGGAATTATGAACAAAAACTTTCTACTGGTGTTACAGTAGGTTATTCAGAAGGTTCTCCTTATATGAAAGCTCCTGATGCTAAAGGAAATATGTTTATATCGTCTATATCTGAAGAAGATATGGTTAGAAATTTAAATGAAAATGCTATTCTTGAAAATAGTGTATTAGAAGTATTAGCTAATATAGATGAAAATGGAGAATTACCATATCAAACAATAAATGGTAGACGAGTTAGACCAACAATAGAATCTATGCTTAATGCTTATTCTATAGCAGCTACTAATGAATTGTATCCTAAAGGTTCTACTACAGAAAGAGAAAGAATACAATATCAAAATAACATGTATAATGCTATGCAAGCGTTATATAACAGATATTACAATTACCAACATAATTAATAATATAATATGGATATTCAAGCTATTTTTAATGCAGGTGGGACTGTTATTAAGAATCCTAATTATAGAAAAGGAAAGAAAAATACCGAACCTGAATATATAACAGTTTCTGATTTAGATTCTGGAGTTAAACCAGATGGTAGTCTTGTAGCAGACATTGCATATGATGCCGCAGCTAGAGGAGAACAAGCTATTTTAGGGCGTAATGGTGAGTTAGATAAATACATAGAACATGGTCTTACTCCTAATGGTTGGGAAAACCTTGATAAACAACTTGCAGATAGTCAAAGTGCTTGGAGTAAATGGAGTAATGCTATAGCACAAACTATTGTATCTGAAATAGGTTTAGGTACTGTTAAAGGAATATCTGATTTATTTGATTTGTTAGGGAATGCTATAACATTAAATAATGGAAATTATAGTAATCCTGTAAGTCAATATCTTGAACAAAAACAAGAAGAATTTAGAGCTTGGGCTCCTATTTATACTGACCCTACTCTTAATATAAGTAATGGGGGTCTTCTTGATGCAGGATGGTGGGCTAGTAACATTCCAAGTGTTGCTAGTTCATTAACTCTTCTTATTCCATCTACTGGTGTTACTAAAGGACTTTCTATGGCAGGAAAAGCTCTTAATGTTGGAGGAAAAACTGCTTCTTTTACTCGTAAAATAACAGGTGCTAGTAAAGCTATTAATAACGGTAAAAAACTTAATAAGTTTCAACGTTTTATGAATAGTGAAGGAACAGCTAATGCTACTAAACTATTTCTTGAAAACGGAACTACTGCTGTATTAAGTCGTGCTATTGAGAATTATCAAGAAGCTCATCAAACTTATGATGATATGTATACTCAAGCTTATGATTCTTTTAAGCAAATGAGTGATGAAGAATATCAACAAGTAATTGATGGAAATGCTGAAATGTTAAAAGAACAAGGTGTTGACCCGAATAATAAAGATGAAGTAGCTAAAGCTATTGCTAAACAATCTGCTGATGTTACATTTAGAACTGACTGGCTTAATGTTGGTTGGGATGTTCTTCAAATGTATGCTCTTAGAAATGCTTGGAAAGGGCTTCGTAATGCTCCTGAAAATTCAGCTGCTGTTCGTCGTGCTCAAAAAGATGCTATTAAATATGCTGGTCAATATACTTCTGAAGCTGAACTTGCTGCTTTAAAGGCTAAACGTAAGTTTGGAGAAAAGGCTAAAGAATGGATTGGAGATAGACTTTATGGAAGTAAACTTCTTCTTACAGCTGAGGCTTCTGAAGGTGCTGAAGAAGCTCTTAACTATATTGCTCAACAAGAGGGTATGCACTTTGGAAATGTTCTTCTTGGAAAAGAAGATGGCGATAAACATTATAGCGTTTTGGAAAATGTTTTTAATGGTTTTGATGGTCGTTTATCTCAATATATTCAAGCTCCTGAACTTTGGGATAGTGCTTTTTGGGGAGTAATGGGTGGAGTTGTTTTTCAAAGTCTTGGTGGACAATTTAGACGTATAGCTAATAAACTTACTGATAAAAAATCTGATGCTAATGAAGAGTCTAAACAATCTCTTCCTTGGTATCAATTTGATGAACTTCCTGAAACTAAACGTCGTATTAGTGAAATTCATGCTCGTGCAATAGATGCTAAACAATATAAAGATCTTCTTGATAGAATCAATGCTGGTGAAGATATTTATAAATCTACTAAAGATAACAAAGTAGAATTTACAAATGAGTATGAACAACAAGCTGCTCGTGATAAACTTAAGAATGAGTTTATTGCTAAGATGACTCTTCGTGCTATGAACACAGGTAATCTTGATATGCTCAAAGAATATCTTGGTAGCGATGAAGTTCGTAAAGCAATGGTAGAACAAGGTTTCTTTGGTCAAGTTAGTGATACTCGTTCTACTCAAGAAATTGAAGCTGATTCTAAGAAATACATTGATGACGCACTTGACCGTATGGAAAAGGTTGAAGAAATGTATGACAATGAACTTATTGCTGTCAATGAAGCTTCTGCTTATATTAATAAATATAGTGAGTATGGAGGTTCTGTTCCTGTTGAGTATATGCAAATTATTGCCAATAATAATGTAAACGCTATGCTTTCTATGGAAGCAATGGATTCAGAACTTATTGGAATTAATGAACGTATTGCTCAACTTGAAACTCAGTTTAATGATAAACTTGACCCGAATATTAACTATAGTGCTAATATTCGTGTTGCTGTATTAACTAACGAACTTGGTCATCTTCGTGCTGAACGTAAACGTTTAATAGAAGATGAAAGTAATTCTCTTAGTAATCAAATTTCTATAGCTGAAATAGATAAACGTATAGCTTCTATAGAAAATTATTTAGACGATGTAGAATTAGCATATGCTACTTTTATGTCTTTACGTTTTACTAAGACTGATAATGGTGAGTTTATACAAGAAGATACTCCTGAAGCTTTTGCTTATCGTGACCAAATGATTATTCGTCAAGGTGAAAAAACTATTGGCGAAATTTATAATCTTAATGGTCTTGAAAAATTTGGTCTTAGTGACAGAACAAGAACTGTACTTGACGATGCTAATATTGGTAAATATAAGACTTTAGAAGATGATGCTCGTACTACTTTTAATGAACTTCGTAATATAAGCCCTGAACTTGATAATCTTTATCAAAGAAGAGCAGCTATTGAAATATCAAGAGATTTTACCAATCTTGAAATAGCTCGTACAGTAAATGAAGTTACAGACCAAATTGGTATACTTCATAATACTATGAGTGAAGCTCGTACGAAAGCTATTTCTACTGCTAATAAAACTATTCAAAATCTTTATCGTAAATATGGTAATGATGTAAAAGATTATATTTTTTCATATAGTATAAAAACAAATAATGATTTTAAACCTGAAGGAATGTCTGATGCTGAAATTGCTGAACTTAAAGATGCATTAGATGTTCTTGCTCTTACAAAATCATATAATAAATCTCTTATTTATCATCTTGATACACTATTTGAACTTCAAGATGCTATTAGGGCTGGACAAAGCGTAGAAAACCCCACATCTGAAAATGGGATTTCAGCCGATGAAAATGGCGAGGTGGACAATATATCAGCAGACGGCACAACAATTATTAACGGCGACAAGAGCAACCAAAATGACGATGTTTCCGAGGTAACTGACCCACAACAAACTGATAATCGCCAACCTACTTTTTATACTAAATTTAGAGGTGATAGAAAAGGTAATAGGTATATTTTCCATAGCGGTAGTCATAGTAACACTGATAATGGAGGAGTAGCTGTTTACGATAATGGTAATGGGACTTTCACTATTGATGTTCGTGATAATCCTTCATTAAAGAAAAATACTAATATGTTTTCTAATGCTAAAGAAGTAGATTTAAAAAGACCACATGAAGTTGTACTTAAACCTATTGCTCGTAGAAATGCAAAAGGTAAACTTGAAATAGTTCAACCAGGTGAACTTAGAAATACTGATACATTAGAAGCTCAACAAGAACTTAGTGAAGAAACAACTGCAGAACAAGCTCCTACAAATAGTGAACAAGCAGAGCAAAGTGAGCCTACCAACCCTTCTACGGGGGAGGGCGTTGAAACTGGTTCTGCTACTGCTAGTGTAGAACAAACTACTACAAGTCAACCTGCTACTACTACTCAGCCTACAGCTACTGGTTCAGTTACTAATGGAGAATATGTTATAGAACAAGCTCCTGCTGATGATTCTATTCGTAATGAAGCTCTTAGTAGATTTCAACAAGCTGTTAGAGAAAATAAAGATGCTGATTTAGATGCTGTAGCAAAAGAACTTATAGATGGTTATGTTTCTACTGGAATAGATAGAGTATTAGCAGAAACTGCTGTTAATAAATCTAAGAATATTATTAAACGTGTTCTTGAAAGAAAACGTAATGCTTCTGCTCCTACTATGCAAAGTTCTGTAGATGATATTATTTTAACTCAATCATCTATAATTGAAGCTCCTAATTCTATGGATGCTATTCAAGCATATAAAGCATCTGTTAAACAACTTATGAACCAATATGCTAAAGAACTCGGTATTCAAAGAATTAATGGACTTCTTTATGTTAATCTTGAAGATTTGCTCCGTTATTGTAATTCTGTTACAACGGATTCTTCTACTGCTGGAATGATTTATGAATCTCTTAAAGAGTATCTCAAAACAGATGAAGCTAAGAAAGATTTTATCATTATGGATGAAAATACTGTAGATAATAGTAATTTCTTATCTAATGTTGCTAAATCTGAAGAAGAACGTTATCTTGAAAGACTTGGAGATACAAGTATTCAACGAGTTGATATTAATTATCTTGTAAGAAATGCTGAAAGTGATAAAGAGATTGATGATTTTTATGACGCTTTAGATAGTCTTAATGTAGGTGATAAACTTACTTATGATATTGTTGATGGTAAGATATATATTAGAAATAGTAAAAGTCAAGCAGTAGGTACTATGCCTATTCCTAGAATAGATCCTGCTACTGGAGCTTATATTATGTATAATGATGGTTGGAAAACTGATATTCTTGCAAGTAATAATGGAAATATAAGTAGTTCTCTCAAAGATTTATTTATTAAATGGTTTATAAATAAGTCTAAGGATAGTAAAGAAATAAGTAATGTAATTCATGAATTAGCTTATACTAAACCTTCTAAAGAACGTGAAGATCAACTTTATACTATTCTTAGAAACAATCCTGAATGGAAAGCAGCTGTTAAACAAGGATTTACAAGCGATACTGCAAGTGTAAAAGAACTTGCTAATCATCTTACTAAACTTCTTAAGTTTATAAATCAAAATTCTGGAGTTTCTCAAACTGTTAGAGATATTCAACTTAGAAAGAGTATAGATAATTGGTTTAAAAAACTCAATAATAGTTATGATGCTGTAACTGCTATGGCACATGGACAGAATTTTAATATTTCTGTTGGTACAATTAGTGATGGTGAACTTATTCGTATAGTTGAAAATGATAAAGTTCAAGCTGAACAACAAGCTATTCCTGCTAATGAAGCTATAGCTGGTGGTGTAAATCCTGTTATTCATAAAATTGGCATTGCTGATAAATACAATGTTGGTATGATTAGAGTATCAGGTATGCCTCAACAAGGTTTAGCAGGTGTTGGTGGTGGTAATACTTTTGTAATTATTCCTAATAGAAGTGGTCGTCCTGGTTATGTTCAAGCCTTTCCTGCTGAAGTAACAGATGATTATATAGAAAAAGAAGCAAAAGATATGATTCAAGCAATTCATAATGAAATAAATAGACTTCTTGATGAACATGCCAATAATCCATCTGATAAAACTTATAATGCTATAAAAAATTTCTTTAATACTCTTCTTAGTAATAAAAATAGTAATAGTAGTTTATTTAGAGGATTAGTATATAATGAAACTGCTACAGGATTTTCTATCAGTCTTCCTGGTACTGGTAACTTTATAAATGTATTTGCTAAAGCTAAAAATGGTGGACCAAGTACACTTATACAAGTAGGTAATGACGAATTTGAAGCTAATAGAAACGGTAAGAAAACAAAGAATCTTAACTACAGTGATGCAGCTGCTCGCGATGCTATTGCTAAACTTATAAATAATCTTAAATTCCAAGTAAGTTATGCTTATATAGATAGCGATAATAGGGCAAATGTATCTCTTAAAGGTCTTGCTCGTAGAGAAAATGGTAAATTTGTTATTTCTATTGGAGATAAAACTTGGACATATCATTCTTATAATGATTTTATACTACGAAATAATCTTGTTCGTCTTAATACTAAACCAAGTGCTGATGGTAGAAGTAATTATTCTCGTAGAGGAGAACGTAGTCAAAGAGCTAATCAAGTATTTGAAATTAAGATTGATAGAGTAACCACATCCCCCGTAGAAGGTAGTCAAGAACAAGTTACAGAACCTGCTCAACCTGCTACACCTACTAACATTCCTGTTACAGAACAAGTTCAAAATATTCTTGCTTCTAATAGCACAGATAAAGGTGTAGATATAGTTAGAGCTATTATTGGTACAGATTCAATATTTACTGAAGATACGTTAAAAGCGTTTCAAAATTTGGGTATTTTGCCTAAAAATATTAAATTTGATGCTGAGTTCAATAATAGACCTAACTATCAAAATATAAACGCAGAAACTAATCCTACTACTGGTGAAGTTACTGTAGGTAAGAGATGGTTAAATATGTTTAACAATCCTATTTCTCGTAGACAAGCTATTCGTAAACTTATTCATGAACAACTTCATAATAAACTTTATAAAAATAAAGGATATATAAGAAGTGCTCAACAAATTTATGATGAGTTTAAGGCTGCTATCGAAAATGGAGAACTTGAACGTAAAGGTTTTAATAAAGATGTAATAGAACATCTTAAACAATATCTTTTTGAAGGTGATGAAAATGGTCTTGAAGAATTTCTTGTTGAATCTTTAACAAGTGAAGAACTTGCTACTGCTCTTAATTCAATTGATGCTACTTTTGATAAAAAACGTGGTGCTAAGAATCTTTTCCAAAAGATACTTGAACTTATGTCAAAAGTTTTTGGTTGGAATGTAAGACAAGGTAGTCTTTATGAAAAAGAACTTCATACTCTTCGTAATGTTATGAATGATAATGTAGAAGACAGACAAGCTATTGAAGAAACTACTGAAATCATTAATAAAATACATCAAGATGGAGAAAAAGCAAATCTTACTCCAGATGAAGTATATTATGCTAATGAAGAAACCGGTAGACTTGCTATTCGTGTAACTTCTGCTATTCAAGCTGATGAAGAAAATACTGAAGAAAAAATCAATGAAGATGGTACTAAGCAACGTATTCCTAAAAGATTTGATAAGAATAGTCCTTGGATAACTCCTTCTACAAATATTGGTACTGGTGTAGATGAATTTACTCGTGATTTCTTTTTAGGTAAACTTGATAATCTTACTGAAGATGAACTTGAAGCTCAATATCCTAATGTAACCGGAAATGATTGGGTTGCTTTTAGAGAACAACTAAAACAATTTAGAGATAATCTTCGTAGTGGTAAAACTATTAAAGGAAAAAATATTACTATAGTTTCACGAGATATTAAAGCTATAGGTCAAGTAGATGTTACAATGCCTGATGGTACTGTTAAGAAACTTGATGTAACTGGTACTCTTGATTTACTTGGATATGACCAAGATGGAAAGTTTTATATCTTTGATATGAAAACTGTTCATTCTGATAATTATCTTAGTGATACAGAAAAAAGTAAAAAATGGAATAGACAACTTCAACTTTATAAACAATGTCTTGTTGATAAATATGATATTGATGTAGCAGGTACTTATATTATTCCTATTAAAGTAAATTATGATACTCCTAAAGGTGCTAAACATAAAGATGGCACTGATATGGGAGGAAATGCTGAATATACTGTTAGGAATCCTGAACTTAAAACTCAATATGATAATCCAATGAGGAGTCAAATACTCCAAAATGGTGAAGAATTTAGAGATGCTGCTCCAGAACTTAGACCTATTCTTGAAAAGAAACCTAAACCTGGTAATATCAAATACGAATATCTTGATGATGCAGCTAAAGCAGTTCTTGATGGTACTGTTACTATTGATAATTATAAACAGCAAGAAGCTACAACAGAAACTAAACAAGAACATATAACAGTTGAACCTGTAGAAGTTCAAAAGCCTGCTGCTTTTGGTAAAGACAATAGTCGTAAAATGCGTGGTAGATTTAGAAGTAGTGTTACTGAATTAAATACTACTGAAAATTATACTCAAGAAATGCAATCTATAAAAGAGCAAGCTATAGCTAATGATACTTTTATGAAAGCTCCTAATGGTAAGTCTACTAATCTTACTGAAAAACAATGGTTACTAGTTAGAACCAAAAATTTCATTAATTGGTTTGGTGATTGGATTAATAATCCTTCTGAAGCTAGTAAAGTAGTTGATGAGAATGGTGAACCTTTAGTTGTTTATCATGGTAGTCCTAATAATTGGAACGTATATAATCCTAAAGTATTTGCAAGTAATACAGATGAAGGAGATTATGGACAAGGATTATATCTTTCTTCTATAAAATTAAAAGCAGAACAATATGGTAATATTAAAGAATTATTTGTAAATTCTAAAATTCCTTTTAGAGTAGGACTTGATTCTAAAATTGGCTCAATACAAGAAGCTACAAGAAGAGGTCAGATTGTTGATTTATTTGGTAGAGAAAATGCTCCTGAAGAATTAAAACAATATGATAGTGTGTTATATACAGGTAGAGAAGGCAAATATGAAGAAATAGTTATTACAAATCCTAATCAAATAAAATCAGCTACTTCTAACACAGGTGAATTTTCTACTACTAATGATGATATTCGTTATAGTAGTATAACTGAACAACCTATTAAAGTTCCGTCTGTAACCTCGTTTGCGGAGCGTTTATCGGCTCAACAACAGCCAAAATTTGCCTCTCTCGTGGCTCGTGGTGAGATTTCCACCTCTTGCCGATGATTTGTTAAGGTAAGCATATAAAATAGCTAAAATCACATAAAATAATTTTATAAAACTATAATGTTATGAGTTGTAATTTAAGTGTTCCTAACACTCCAATTAGTCAAAAACTTAGAGAAATTACTGGTAGTAATGATACTCTTTTTATGTCTTATATGACTGAAATTATGGCTGAGGATGGTTTTACTAAAGACTTCTCAGATAAACTTAAAGCTAAATTAGGAATTGATATAAATGATATTCCTGATGATAAAATTGACGATGTAATTAAATATGTTAGAGAATATTATAATTTGAATCATCCTGATATAAACTTTACCGCAACTATCCAAAACGATTCTACTTCTGTAGGTCGTTTTGGATATAGCAGTATAGTTGCTCGTGAACTTAGTAAACGTATTTCTGCTAATTTCACTCTTGATTTCTATCATCAAATTATGCATGATTATGGTACTAGTATTGATAAAATTCTTGAAGAAGAAGGCTATACTAGTAAAAAAGCTTTCTTTGCAGATGCTGTTAAAGCTCGTATTGAAGAAATGCTAGCTAATCGTATTGCTAATAAAACTGTAATGTCAGTTGATGATGTGTACGATATAATGGATAAAGGAGATATTGTTAGACTTGAAGAATTACTTGGAGAAAATCCTGTTATTCAAGATACTAATCTTCTTGCTGTATATAAAGAAATGATTGCTGATAGAGAAACTTTCTTTACTGAAGTTTTTCGTGATAGTCGTCTTGGAGATATTCGTATTGACAATAGTGACCAAATATCTGAAGATACAACTTATGAATCTACTGATGAACAAACAGAAGACAATGAAGGCGAAGATGTATCTGATGATCAGAACGATAGTATAAATGATGATAAGAACAATACTATCAAAGAACTTAATGAAAAATTAGGTGATTATAATAACTTTATGACTCATGTTGATATGAGTGTAAGAAGTTATCTTAATAGTTTGAAAAAACTTAATAGTGGTCAAACTGTTGATGGACAGTACGATTACGATACTAATAACGAACTTGGAATTCCTGATACTATGAACGCAGATGAATGTTGTTCTGTTCTTTATAGTTATGGCGATTTCACTAATAGGGAAACTATGATACGTAGTATTCGTGAAATTGCTAATAATATTCCCGGATTTGCTGCTTTTCATCAAATGGCAGATTATCTTGAAAGTAATCCTGATTTTGCTTATGAAATTTATCGTACTTTTGGTAAATTTATTGCAAGTAAAATGGAAACAGTAATGGATGGTGGAGTAGGTGTTAGTAGAACTAGTAACCGTTCTGCTGATAAACTTACTTCTCTTCGTTTTGAGTTTCTTAATAGTGTAAAGGCTACAAGTATTCTTATTGATGATTTAAATAGTAAATATATTTTTGATAGTTTTAATGAAAAACTTAAATCTCTTGAAAGTCTGCAAGAAACTATGACTAGCATCGAAAGTGATGATACTTTTGATGTTGCAGATAGACTTGCTGTTATGGACGAAATTGAAAGTCATAAATCTGAAATAGTTGCAGAGCTTGCTCGTCAACTTCGTCGTTATTATCCTACAATCGAAGATAGTGCTATTGCCAATTATATTTCTAATGCAAAAAATGGAAATATGATTGAAAATGCTCGTAATTTAGCAGGTATTATTCGTGATACAATTAATGCTAGTTATTATACTCAACAAGCATATAATAGTCGTCAAGCAGAAATTGGTAGATATTATGCTAAACAAAAATCTGTTGAAACTAGAAGAATAAAAGGTGAAAAAGTTGATGAAGATTATACTGAACAACTTGTTGACCTTTATGCTACTTCTTATGTAGATGAATCTACCAAAGCTGCTGCTTTCAGACTTGCTAATGAATTAGTTCATTTTGCTAGGGTTAAAACAGAACTTAATTCTCGAAATGTTCATGGTAATCAATCATCTGATGTTATTAATAACAGTATGATTACTAATGTTATGAACACGCTTAAATCTCAGATTGCTCTTGGTAATTTTGGTAAATATAAATCTCAGACTCGTCAATATGATTTCAGCAATATTATGGTTGAACATAGAGATGAGAAAGATAATATCATAAATTATGGATTGTTTAGACATAATCCTGAAACTAATGAATTTACTCCTACAGAATATGCTGAAAGACTTCTTAGAGCTAGATTATTTAGCGGTGCCAGTGATATAATTAGTTCTGCTAATGTTCTTTATTCTGAAATGAGCAAAGGTGATTATGTTGCTACTTCTTTTATTAATTTCTTTAATGTAGAAGAAATTGCTAAAGACAATAGTAATAATATAAACTTCGCTAATTACTTCATGCGTATTCCTTCTGATGCTCCTAAAAACTTTATTATGACTGCTCCTAGATATTCTATTGGAGAAACAAGATATGGTGCTAATGATGGTTTATTTAAGATTGAAAATATTGGTGAAGTAAATAAAACTATACAACAAAGAATTAATGCTCTTTATACTATTTCAGATGAAGAATATCTTGAAAAATATAGCAGTCTTAATCCTACAAAACGTACTTTGAAACAACTTATTTCTAATGCTACTGCAAATAGTGTTGGAAATATTGCTATTGGTAATCTTAAACAACTTAACGAAGACAACGTTAAAGTTGGAGATACTGTTACAATGACATTTAATTATCGTACTAAAGATGGTATAGATAATATATATGTTATGAAAGGAACTCTTGCAAGAGATAATGGTCGTTATATTCTTCAAGCTCCTGAATTTCTTGGATTTACTAGTCCTGCTCATTCTTCTGATGTAAATGAATCTCTTCGTAATCATTTTATGAAAAAGATGATTAAAAGTAAAGAGATTACTCGTACTATAAACACTAATCATCCTGTTTACAAACAATTTCGTAATATATTTATTCAAGAACTTAATGATGCTGCTAATGCTCTTGATAAGTTCTTTGTAAATGAAAATGGTCTTATAGCTCTTGACGAAGATGGTAAACCTATTTTTAGAGAAGGCTTTGCAAATGATGCTGAAACTGCTCGTTCAGTATATGCAATTTATCATGTTGGAAAAGGGAAGACTATTTTAGAATATGGACAAGATGGTAGAGCAAAACTTACAGGTTCTGTATTTAGGAGTGATAGATTTCAAATTACACATACTGATGAAAAAGGTAAGGTAAGTGTAAGAAATTATGGTAATGAAATACTTGATGAAATGTTTTCATTCCTTTACGGGGGAGCTAATGAAACTTATCTTCATACTACTCGTAATGCAAAAGGTGTTACTGTAAATATTACTGCTGAACAAGAAGCTAAAGTTACTGAGAAACTTTCAGAGTTTATCAATGATTATATTGATGATACTGAAGAACGTATTCAGCAATATAATGAATTTATTCCTGAAAATCTTATGACAGGTGATAATGTTGCAGAATTTGCACTTAATCATCATCTTATGTATGTTGGTTTTAATGATTTATTTGAAGGTGATACTAAATTCTATAAAGATACTCAAACTTTCCTTAAACGTGCAAAAGAATCTCAAGGTTCTGGTGTTCCTTATGGAATTGTAGATTATAATCTTGATATTACAGCAGATATCGCTCCTATTCCTAGTCGTCTTGATGAAACAGAGTTTACAAAAGTAAACGAAGATGGTAGTACAGAAACTATTAAATTTGGACTTAGAACAAAGTTCAAAGGAATAACTATTAAGAATACTATTCGTACAAGCCAAGAAGTTGCTGTAAAAGGTGTCAATGGAGCAACAGAACATGGTGCTGTAACAAAGAATCTTATAAAGGCTCTTAAGGAATCTGGTTTATCTGCTAAAGCAGCTGAAGAAAAAGCTATTAGTATGATGAAAGGTTTCCATAATACTACTGTTAATGATGCTCAGTCTTATATAACTTTTGAAGAATGGATTCGTCGTATTACTTCTCGTGGACAATTTCAGAAATATAAACCTCTTATTGAAGCTGTACTTGATGAAAGTAAACCTCTTGATGCTACTACTATTGGTCAATTTATTCAAGTTCAAAAGAATTTCTATTACGACCAACATTATAATGAAAGAC